>Ga0307413_10000552_pt1 | contig 12509 bp, 8 predicted proteins | sample DK1Ometagenome_3_FD_203714 | JGI IMG/M metagenome (GOLD analysis project Ga0307413, IMG submission 203714) | Maize rhizosphere microbial communities from greenhouse at UC Davis, California, United States - DK15-O-2 | ecosystem: Host-associated > Plants > Roots > Rhizosphere > Soil | place: USA... | reverse complement strand
GTGCGCAGCTCCCTGGATCAGCGCCGAAAGCCGATCCTTTCCATTGGGCACCGATTGGACGTTGGCCTTCGTTGACGGGCACTTGGCCTCGAGCCACTCGCGCGCGAGCACGCCACTGATGTCGGTGGCCGTAGCCACCGTCAGCGTCTTCCCGTTCAGACCCTCGCACGACTTGATGCCGGTTTCGGCAATCAGCACAAACGGATTCTTGTATCGCGAGAGAAAGACCTTGCGGCCGAGGCCCGCATCCATCGCCGGCAACTGCGCCGTCATGCTGGCCGATGTGACATCGACGGCGTTCGTTGCTCCGGCACGTATCTCGGCAGACGTGTTCGCGATCACGACCAGCTTCACCTGGTAACCCATCTCGTTCAGCCGGTCGACGACCATATGCGTCGGCAGCGTCTTCAGCGACGCCCGGTTGATGCTCATCGTGACGCTATCCTTGGCGGCAGGCGTCGGCGCATCGGCGGCGCCGACGATCGTTGCCGTTGCGCCGAACGCGAGGGCGAGCCCGAGCCGTAAGCTGAAGCGATTGGTCATTACGATCCTCCTGTTGGATGCGGCTTTCAGTATTGGCGAAAGATCCGGTGCAAATCCGCCGCGGAGTGCGGCGCAGCCAACGCCACCATCAGCAGTACACGCGCCTTCTGAGGCGACAGATTGTCGCCGCCGATGCACCACCCCGTGAACGGGATGTTCTCGTCGTAGGCAACGCGCCCTTCTCCGCCACGGCTCGTCAGGACGACGGCGATGCTCCGCGCCGCGGCTTCCTCGAGCGCGCGGCGCTGATGCCGGTGGGGCCGCCCGTGCGGCGCATAGCCATGGACGACGAGGCCCTGCGCGCCCGCGTCTACGGCGGCGCGGACCAGCGCTTCGTCCGCACCGGGGTACGCGACCACAATGTCGACGCGCGGCAGGCTCTCGGCCCGCGGCTCGCAGAACTCCGATTCGCTCGTATGTCGCCGTGTCGGCTTCCGGTAGAACGTCACCTGATCCTGCTCGACGCTTCCGAGCGCGCCAAGCGACCCCGAGCTGAATCCTCCGGGCCGCTGATTCGTCTTGCGCACGTCGCGCGCGCCGTGGATTTCCTCGCCCATGACGAGCAGCGCGCCGTTGCCCGCGGCTTCCGGAGCACTCGCCACCCGGATCGCGTCGACCAGATTCCGGTCGCCGTCATTGCCGAGAGCCCCGTGCTTCCGCTGCGAGCATGCGAAGACGACGGGCTTCGTCGTCTTCACGCACAGATGCACGAAGTAGGATGTCTCCTCGACCGTATACGTGCCATGGGTGACGACGATACCGCCAATGTCCGCCCGTTCGGCGATTCGCGAGATCGAGCGGGCGATGACGAGCCAGTCCGGCGGCTCCAGATCTTCCGATCCGACGCGGAACAGATCGTGCACTTCGATCTTCGGAATGCCGACGCGCGCCGGCTCGGGCAGATTCGCGATCACGTCCTCGACGGCTATGCGGCCGCTCGCGGTGTTCTGAATCGTTCCACCGCAGGCCACGATCGCCACGCCGGTGTCGACGACGCTATTCGGCATCAGCTTCCACGCATCGATTACGTCGGGTAGGACGGACGCTTCGCGTCATGGACGCCTGCGTCCTGACGAGCCAGCGAAAGAAATCATAGGAGTCCGAAGCGCGCGCCGTCCAATATGATTGGCTGGCCGAATTGATACCCTGCGAATATTGATCGGGCGGCCTCGACATGAAGGCACGCCCGGCAAAGATCACGTTATCTACGGATTCCAGCGCAGATCCAGCGTCGTCGGCAGCGCCGGATTCGGCGGCTCGTCGTGCAGCGGCACGGGTCCGGGCGTGTGCCCGTGCGGCCAGAACCTTGCGCGCCGCCGCGCTTCAGCTTCGTTCGCGTTGACAGGGATCGCCTCGTAGTTGCGCCCGCCGGGATGGCTCACGTGATACGTGCAGCCTCCAAGTGCCCGCTGCGACCCCCGGTCCACGAGATCGAAGCGCAGCGGCGCCTGTACGCCAATCGTCGGATGGAGCGCCGACGGTGGGCTCCACGCGCGGAAGCGGACGCCGGCGACGAGCTCGCCTGGGATCCCGGTCGGCGCAAGCGGCAGCATGCGGCCGTTGCACAGCACCGCGTGCCGGCTGCCGATCATGCCGGTCACCTTGACCTGCAGCCGCTCGACCGACGAATCGACGTAGCGCGACGTGCCGGTGGTGGCGACTTCCTCGCCGAGTACGTGCCAGGGCTCGATCGCCTGCCGCAATTCGAGCGTGATGTCGTTGTACGTCACCGCGCCGAAGCGCGGAAAGCGGAATTCGACGAACGGGTCGAACCATTCGATCGCGAACGCGTAGCCGTCGCGCCGCAGATCGGCGATCACGTCGCGCAGGTCCGCCGCGACGAAATGCGGCAGCATCCAGCGATCGTGCAGCGCCGTGCCCCAGGCGATGAGCTGGCCGCGGTAAGGCGTGCGCCAGAACCGCGCGACCAGCGCGCGCAGCAGCAGCATCTGCACGGCCGCCATCCGGTAATGCGGCGGCATCTCGAACGCGCGGAACTCGAGCAGGCCGAGGCGGCCGGTCGGCGTGTCGGGCGAATACAGCTTGTCGATCGAGAATTCCGCGCGATGCGTGTTGCCGGTCAGGTCGGTGAGCAGATGCCGCAGCAGCCGGTCGACGAGCCACGGCCGCGTCGATTCGCGGCCCGGCGGCGCCTCGCGATCGAGCTGCTGGAAGGCGATCGCCAGCTCGTAGAGCCGATCGTCGCGCGCCTCGTCGACGCGCGGCGCCTGGCTCGTCGGACCCACGAACAAGCCCGAGAACAGATACGACAGCGCCGGATGGTTCTGCCAATACGTGACGAGGCTCTGCAGCAGGTCGGGCCGCCGCAGCAGCGGACTGTCCGCCGCCGTCGCGCCGCCGAGCGTGACGTGGTTGCCGCCGCCGGTGCCCGCATGACGGCCGTCGAGCATGAACTTCTCGGTCGCGAGCCGCGTCAGGCGCGCTTCTTCGTACAGCGTCTCGGTCGTCGCGATCAGTTCGCGCCACGACGACGCCGGATGCACGTTGACTTCGATGACGCCCGGATCGGGCGTCACGAGCAGCGCCCGAACTTCCGGCTCGCGGGGCGGTGGATATCCCTCGATCACGACGGGCGTCCGCTGACGGGAAGCGATCGCCTCGATCGCGGCGACGAGCGCCGCGTACCCGTCGAGTGCCTCGACCGGAGGCACGAAGACGTGCAGATGCCCGTTGCGCACCTGCGCCACCAGCGCGGTCCGGATGGCATCGTCCGGCAACGTCCCGAGCGGCAGGCGCAAGCCCAGCGGCGAATCGCCGCCGACTGCGTAGAGACGGTCGCGGCGCAACGGCCACGGCCCCGTTTCCCACGTGGGCCGCGATGCGTCTTCGACGGCGCGCAGCGGCAACACGTACCCGGCCGGCTTGTCGACGCCGGCGCGCAACAGTTGCGCGATGCGCGCCCGCTCGTCGGCCTGCGTGAGGTCCGCGGCGAGCGGGTCGACGTCGTCCGGCAGCGCATTCTCGTCGAGCAGCACGCGCGCGACATCCTCGTACACCGTCGCCACGTTGGCCGGCGCGAGGCCCAGTTCGCCGCACAAACCCTCGATGAACGCGCGCGCCGATTCGATCGTCGCCGCGCCCGGCGTTCTCGCATCGCCGAGCAGATCGGCGTCCTTCCACAGCGGTGCGCCGTCGCGGCGCCAGTACACGCCGAGCGCCCAGCGCGGCAACGGCTCGCCCGGATACCACTTGCCCTGGCCGAAGTGCAGCATGCCTCCGGGTGCGAAATGCCTCGCGAGCCGCCGCAGCAGCGTTTCGCCGAGATCGCGCTTCGCCGGCGACATCGCCGTGAAGTTCCACTCCGGATCGTCGGGCTTGTCGATCGCCACGAACGTCGGCTCGCCGCCTTGCGTCAGCCGGACGTCCGCCGCAAAGAGCTCGGCGTCCACGCGCTCGCCCAGCGCGTCGATCGCCGTCCACTGCGCGTCGTTGTACGGGCGGGTGACGCGCGGATCTTCGTGAATGCGCGTGACGCTCATCGCGAAGTCGAACGTCACGTTCGCGACGTCGGCCATCCCGGTGATCGGCGCCGCGCTCCCCGGCAGTGCGGTACACGCGAGCGGAATGTGGCCCTCGCCTGCGAGCAGACCCGACGTCGGATCGAGGCCGATCCATCCGGCGCCGGGAACGTACGCCTCGGCCCACGCGTGCAGGTCGGTGAAGTCGCGATCCGTGCCCGCGGGACCGTCGAGCGGCTTCACGTCGGCGACGAGCTGGATCAGATAACCCGACGCGAATCGCGCAGCAATGCCGAGATGCCGCAGGATCTCGACCAGCAGCCAGCCCGAATCGCGGCACGAGCCGCTGGCCTTTTCGAGCGTCTCTTCGGGCGCCTGGACGCCCGGCTCCATGCGGACCAGATAAGCGACGTCCTCCTTGAGCCTGCGATTGAGCTCCACGAGCATGTTGACGGTCGGCGTGCCAGCGGGCACCGCGGCGCGAAAGCGCTCGATCCACGCAGCGACGCGCTCGCCGGGGGACGCGACTTCGAGAAACGGCGCGAGCTCGCGCGCCTGCTCGGGCGCATACCGGAACGGAAATGTCTCGGCGTACGGCTCGATGAAGAAGTCGAACGGATTGACGATCGACAGGTCGGCTGTCAAGTCGACCGTCACTTCGAGATGATTCGTGCGGTCGGGAAAGACGACGCGCGCGACGAAATTCCCGTACGGATCCTGCTGCCAGTTGACGAAATGCTGCGCCGGCAAGACGCGCAGCGAATAGCCAAGGATCGGCGTGCGGCAATGCGGCGCCGGCCGCAGCCTTATCTCGTGCGGCGACAGGGTGACGAGCCGGTCGTAGCGGTAGCTCGTGCGGTGCTCGAGTGCGACGCGGATCGTCATCGGGCGCGTCCGCTGCGTCCGGGCCACTGGACCGCCCTTCGCGCTGACGCGCTTCGGGGCAATTCGCCCTCGGGGCGGCCCTTCGGGCTCACTGGACTGCCCTTCGCGCTGTCGCGCTTCGGGGCAATTCGCCCTTGGGGCGGCCCTTCGGGCTCATAGCCAGTCCGGATCGGGGAGTTGCGCGAACACGCGCCGCAGGCCTTCGCCCCACTGGTGATGCACCATCTGGAAGTACGGGTCGAACTCCTGGATGCGGCGCTGCAGCGCCACCTTGAGGCTGCCGGTCTCGTACACCAGCAGGTCGATCGGCAGCCCGACCGAGATGTTGGAACGCATCGTCGAGTCGAACGAGACGATCGTGCACTTGGTCGCGTCGAGCAGCGACGTGCCGCGGTGCACGACGCGGTCGATCACCGGCTTGCCGTACTTCGACTCGCCGATCTGGAAGTAGCAGGTGTCCGGTGTCGCCTCGATGAAGTTGCCCTCGCTGTAGACCTCGAACAGCCGCGACGCCTCGTCGTGGATCTGCCCGCCGACGATGAAGTTGGCCGATGCGTCGATATTGTGCTGCTCCATGTACGGGCCGTCGCGCGCCTTGACCTCCCGCAACGCGTCGCCCAGAAGGCGCGCCACGTCGAACATGGACGTCGCGTTCCAGATGTGCGTCTCGCCGTCGCCACCGGCGCGCGCGCGCTGCTCGACGATGTTGACGGCGTTCTGCGTGATCGACAGGTTGCCCGACGACAGCATCACGACGACGCGGTCGGCATCGCGGGCGAACACGCGCATTTTGGAGAACCGCGCGATCTGGTCGACGCCGGCGTTGGTGCGCGAATCGGACGCAAAGATCATCCCGGCGTCCAGCGACATGGCGACGCAATAAGTCATCAGATGGAACGCGAAATACGGTATGTACGTGAATGAATTTTAACGCAGTCCCTGAATCGCGCGTGGCACGCTGACGGCCAGCCGCGGCGGCGCGCCGGCCGGCGTCTCAGGCACCGGCTGGTCGGTCGGCACGAGAAACACGCGATTCACTTCGGCGCCGAGGCGCGAGATGTGCTCGAGGAAGTCCATCAGCCACTCGTGCAGCCCGAGCTCCATGATGTCGTCGGTGCGCGCGTAGTGCAGCCGCGCGTGCAGCTCGCCCGCCTGCCGCGCGAGCTCGCGACTATGCTCGTCGCACAGGATTTCGAGCGTGTCGTTGATGAAATTCATGCAGCTATGGAGTGAGCGCGGCATGTCGTCGCGCAGGATCAAGAGCTCGGCGATGCGGCGCGGCGCGATGACGTCGCTGTAGATCCGCCGATACGATTCGAACCCGGACAACGACTGCAGGAGCGACGCCCACTGGTAGTAATCGACGGCGCCGCCGACGTCGGCCACCGACGGCAACAGGATGTGATACTTGGTGTCGAGAATGCGCGCCGTGTTGTCGGCGCGCTCCATGTGCGTGCCGAGCCGGATGAAATGGTACGCCTCGTCGCGGAGCATCGTGCCGAACGTCACCCCGCGGAACAGGTGCGAGCGCATCTTCACCCAGTCGAGGAACGTCGAGACCCCCGCCGCCTCCACCCGCTCGTAGTCGTACGCGCGCATCTCGATCCAGGCCGAGTTCAGATCCTCGTACATCTCGGACGTGATGGCGCCGCGGATCGACCGCGCCGCGTCCCGCGCCGCCCGCAGGCACTCGTGGATCGACGAGGCGTTCGTCGGATCGAAGATCATGAAGCGCAACGCGTTTTCCGCCGTCAACGACGAGTGACGCTGGTAGTACGCGGTTGCGAGGCCCAGCGTGATCAGCGGCACCGACCACGGCTCCGCCCAGGCGAGGCCGGGCTCGCGCCCCTGGTAGGGCATCAGCGACGTGCGATAGGTGACGTCGAGCAGCCGCGCGGTGTTTTCCGCGCGCTCGATGTGGCGCGCCATCCAGTACAACTCGTTCGCGGTGCGGGACAACATGACTATGCGGCCGACGCTGGTAGGTCGGCGGCCAGGACCCAGGTGTCCTTGGTGCCGCCCCCCTGCGAGGAATTGACGACCAGCGAACCCTCGCGCAGCGCGACGCGCGTGAGCCCGCCCGGAACGAGCGACACCCCCTTGCCTGCGAGCACGTACGGCCGCAGGTCGATGTGCCGCGGTGCGAGTCCCGCGGCGACGAATGTCGGGCACGTCGACAGCGCGAGTGTCGGCTGCGCGATGTAGCGCTCGGGCGCGGCCAGAATCCGCTGTCGAAACGCCTCTCGCTCGTCAGCCGTCGCGGCGGGACCGATCAGCATGCCGTACCCGCCGGCCCCGTGCACCTCCTTGACGACCAGCTTGTCGAGATTCGCGAGTGCCTCGGCGCGATCTTCGTCGCGGTAGAGCAGCAGCGTCGGCACGTTCGAAAGGATCGGCTCCTCCGTCAGGTAGAAACGGATCATGTCCGGCACGTAGGGATAGATCGACTTGTCGTCCGCGACGCCCGTACCGATCGCGTTGGCGAGCGTCACCCGGCCGGCGCGATACGCGCCGAAGAGCCCCGGCACGCCGAGCATCGAATCGGGCCGGAAAGCCAGTGGATCGATGAAGTCGTCGTCGACCCGCCGGTAGATCACGTGCACGCGCTGCGGACCGCGCGTGGTTCGCATGTAGACGGTGTCGCCCTGCACAAAGAGGTCGCGGCCCTCCACCAGCTCGACGCCCATTTGCTGCGCGAGGAACGCGTGCTCGAAATAAGCGGAGTTGTACGCGCCAGGCGTCAGCACCGCGACCGTCGGCCGCTCGGCACCGGTCGGCGCAACCGCGTGCAGGTGCTCGAGCAGTTGGTCGGGATAGTGCTGGACCGGCCGGATCGATCGCGTCGCGAACAGCTCGGGGAACAGCCGCATCATCATCTTGCGGTTTTCCAGCATGTACGACACGCCGGACGGCACGCGCAGGTTGTCCTCGAGCACGTAATAGCGGCCCTCGCCGGCACGCACGATGTCGACGCCCGCGACGTGCGCATAGACATCGCCGGGTACGGCGAATCCGGCCATTTCGCGGCGGTACTGCGGGTTGCCGAGCACGCGCTCCGACGGAATCACGCCGGCGCGCAGGATCGCCTGCTCGTGATAGATGTCGCCCAAAAAAAGATTGAGCGCGCGTACACGCTGCGCGAGCCCGGCTTCGAGCATCGCCCATTCGTCCGCGGGAATGATGCGCGGCACGAGGTCGAACGGAATCAAGCGCTCGGTTCCCGTCTCTTCGCCATACACGGCGAACGTAATGCCGACGCGATGAAAAATGCGCTCGGCCTCGCCGCGCTTTTGCGCGATGCGGTCGGGCGGCGTTCGCGTCAGCCAGTCGGCGAACGCCCGGTAATGGGGCCGCACCGCCCCCTCGGGCGACCGCATTTCGTCGAAGGGCGGGGGCGACAGCAACGGGGTCGCGGCTACGTCGTTCATCGGAGGCCGCGCTCAGGGTCGGCGGAAAAAGCCTTGGCTAACAAGGGGGCAGGATGCCGGGGTCGGGGAAACCTGCACCCGGGAACCGGCCGGCGGGGCGATCTGCACCCATTTGGTGCATTTTTGTCCATGACAGCGATCGACAAACGTTCGAAGCCGGTTTGAAGTGACCCCGTCGCTATGGTTAAATCGCGGCTCCTGTCTGGGTTCGCGGGCGGTTAGCTCAGCGGTAGAGCACTGCCTTCACACGGCAGGGGTCACTGGTTCGAACCCAGTATCGCCCACCACATGAACCAAGGGGTTACGCGCAAGTGTAACCCCTCTTTTTTTGTCCAACGCGAACGATGAACCCCCCACGCGCATTCGTTTTCGACGCTTACGGCACGCTGTTCGACGTGCATTCGATCGCCATGCTGGCGGAGACGCTGGTGCCGACGCAAGGCGGCGTGCTGTCGCGCATCTGGCGTACGAAGCAGCTCGAATACACGTGGCTGTCGTCGCTGATGATCTCGCCATCGCGGCCGCGCGAAGATTTCGCGGCAATCACCGCGCAGGCGCTCGACTACGCGGTGGCGCAGCTCATGGCGCCGCTCGACGCCGCGGGCCGGCAGCAGCTCCTCGACGCCTATCGGCATCTCGCTCCGTTTCCTGACGCGCACGACGCACTCGTCGCACTCGCGCCGCGCCCGCGCTGGATCCTGTCGAACGGAACGCTGGCGATGCTCGAGCCGCTGGTGCGCGACTCGCCGCTCGCCGCGCACATCGACGGCATACTGTCGGTCGACGACGCCGGCATCTACAAGCCGTCGCCGCGCGTCTACCAGCTTGCCGTCGATCGGCTGCGACTCGCGCCCGCCGACATCGCGTTCGTGTCATCGAACGGCTGGGACGCCGCGGGCGCCGCGGCCTTCGGATTCCGCAGCGTGTGGATCAATCGCCAAGGCGAGCCGGTCGAGCGCCATGCGCCCGCGCCGGAGCTCATCTTCGGCTCGCTTTCGCACGTGACGGCGCTGGCGTAGCGCTCTTGGCGCGGCAGCGCGCGACGCTGCCGCGGATCGCGGCGATCGCCTCCGGCCGCGGAAAGCTGCGCCGGTAGGCGAGCGCGATGCGCCGCGACGGCGCCGGTTGCGTGAACGGCACCGGCACGACGAGCTGGCTGTGGTAGCGCGGCGTCAGCGCGTCGCGCGGAAGAACCGACACGCCGAGCCCGGACGCCACCATGTTGCGCACCGTCTCGAGCGAATTGGTACGCGTGACCTGAGCGTCCGACTGGTTGAGCTCGGGACAGGCATCGAGCACCTGATTGCGAAAGCAGTGGCCGACGTTCAGCAGGATCGTGTGCTCGCTCGCGAGCTCGTCGGGCGCCACCGACTTGCGCCGCGTCCACTTGTGGCCCTGCGGCACGACGATCTGGAACGGCTCCTCGTACAGGAACTCGGTGACGACGCCGGGAGGCGCGAACGGCAGCGCGACGATCGCGGCGTCGACGCGGCCGGTGCGCAAGCCGGTCTCCAGGTGCTCGGTCAGCGTCTCCTCGATGTCGAGCGGCATCTCGGGAGCGACGGCATGCAGCTCGGGAACGAGATCGGGCAGCAGGTACGGTGCGACCGTGTGGATGATGCCAAGGCGAAGCGTGCCGGCGAGCTGGTTGCGCCCGCCAATGGCGATCTCGCGGATGCGCGCGGTCTCCTCCAGCACCTTCTGCGCCTGCTCGACGATGCGCTCGCCGAGCGGCGTGATGGTGATCTCCGTCTTCCCGCGCTCGAACAGTGGCGCGCCGAGCTCGTCCTCGAGCTTCTGGATCGCGACGGACAGCGCCGGCTGGCTCACGAAGCACTTGGCCGCGGCGCGGCCGAAGCTGCGCTCCTTCGCCACGGCGACGATGTAGCGCAACTCGTTCAGCGTCATCGACGCTGGGCGAGAAAACGGCCGAACGCGGCGCCGACTTCCTCGTGCTGCAGGCCGTAGTCGACCGTGGCCTCCAGATAGCCCAGCTTGCTGCCGCAGTCGTAGCGCCTGCCCTCGAACTCATAGGCCAGCACGCGCTCCTCCTGCATGAGCCGCGCGATGCCGTCGGTCAACTGGATCTCGCCGCCCGCGCCGGGCGGCATCGTGCGCAAGTGATGGAAGATGCGCGGCGACAGGACGTAGCGGCCGACCACGGCGAGCGTCGACGGCGACGTACCGGGCTTCGGCTTTTCGACAATGCGGACGATGCGGCCGATGCGTTCCCCGGCCGGCTCGTTTTCCGCCTCGACGATCCCGTAGCTTGCCGTTTCTTCGGGTGCGACGTTCATCACGCCGATCACCGACGCGTTCTCCCGCGCAGCCACGTCGATCATCTGCTTCATCACCGGCACCGGCGCGTCGATCAGGTCGTCCGCGAGTAGCACGGCGAACGGCTCGTCGACGACGACCGGTTCGGCGCACAAGACCGCGTGCCCCAGTCCGAGCGCCTCGGTCTGTCGGATGTAGACGCAGTTGATGCCACGCGGCGTCGCCGCCTGCACCTGCTCGAGCAGCGCCGTCTTGTTGCGAAGCTGCAATTCCGTCTCGAGCTCGTAGGCCTTGTCGAAATGGTCCTCGATCGCCCGCTTGTTGCGGCCGGTGATGAAGATCATGTCCGACACGCCGGCTGCCGCCGCCTCCTCGACCGCATATTGAATAAGCGGCTTGTCGACGACAGGCAGCATCTCTTTCGGACTGGCCTTGGTCACCGGCAGGAAACGCGTGCCGAGCCCGGCGACGGGAAAGACGGCCTTGGTGATCTTTTTCATGGCTTTTCGGGTCCTTGCCGAATGATGCGCTGCATGCCGGCCTCGTCGAGAATTTCGATGCCGAGGTCGCGCGCCTTCGCGAGCTTTCCTCCGGCATCGCTGCCCGCGACGACGTAATCGGTTTTCTTCGACACGCTGCCCGCGACCGTTGCGCCGGCCGCTTCGAGCAACGCCTTGGCCTCCTCGCGCGACAGCGTCGGCAGCGTACCGGTCAGCACGAACGTGCGTCCGGCAAGCGGCCCCGACACCGCCCGGCGCGGCGATCCTTCCTTCCAGCTTACGCCCGCGGCCCGCAGCGCCGCGATCACCTCGCGATTGTGCGGCTCGGCGAAGAAGTCGCGAATCGCCAGCGCCAGTACCGGGCCCACGTCGCGCACCTGCAGCAGTTCTTCCTCCGTCGCATCCAGCAGCGGCGCGAGCGCGCCGAAATGGGCCGCGAGGTCGCGCGCCGTCGCTTCGCCGACGTGGCGGATGCCGAGCGCGTAGATGAAGCGCGCGAGCGTCGTTGTCTTGCTGCCCTCGATCGCCGCGATCACGTTGGCGGCGCTTTTCTCCGCCATTCGCGGCAGGCGCGCGAGATCCTCCGCGCTCAGCCGGTAGATTTCGGCCGCCGTGCGCACCCGTTCCGTGTCGACGAGCTGATCGATCAGCTTTTCCCCGAGCCCCTCGATGTCGAGCGCGTGCCGGCTCGCGAAATGCCGCAGCGCCTGCTTGCGCTGCGCCGGGCAGATCAACCCGCCGGTGCACCGCGCCACCGCCTCGTCGGGAAGCCGCTCGATCGCCGAGCCGCATTCGGGGCACTGCGTCGGCATCACGAACTCGCGCGCATCGGGCGGACGCCGCTCGGGCAGCACGCGCACGATCTCCGGTATGACGTCGCCCGCGCGGCGGACGACGACGGTGTCGCCGATCCGCACGTCCTTGCGCCGGATCTCGTCCTCGTTGTGCAGCGTCGCGTTGGTCACGGTGACGCCGCCGACGAACACGGGCGCAAGTCGCGCGATCGGCGTGATGGCGCCGGTGCGGCCGACCTGCACGCCAATGTCGAGCAGCGCCGTCGGCATCTCCTCGGCCGGAAACTTGTGCGCGACCGCCCAGCGCGGCTCCCGCGTGACAAAGCCGAGTTCGCGCTGCAGCGCGAGGCTGTTGACCTTGTAGACGACGCCGTCGATGTCGAAGGGCAGCTTGTCGCGCGTGCGGGTCACCGATTCATAAAAGGCGATCAGCTCGGACGCGCCGCGGACGACGCGCCGGTGCGCGTCGACCGGCAGCCCGAACGCCTCGAGCGCATCGAGCATGGCTGAGTGCGTCGCGGGCACCTTCCAGTCCCCAACCTCACCGATGCCGTACGCGAAAAAGCGCAGCGGCCGCTGCGCGGTCATCGCGGGATCGAGCTG
>Ga0307413_10000550_pt1 | contig 12520 bp, 11 predicted proteins | sample DK1Ometagenome_3_FD_203714 | JGI IMG/M metagenome (GOLD analysis project Ga0307413, IMG submission 203714) | Maize rhizosphere microbial communities from greenhouse at UC Davis, California, United States - DK15-O-2 | ecosystem: Host-associated > Plants > Roots > Rhizosphere > Soil | place: USA... | reverse complement strand
CGTCGTCGACGACATCGACCTCGACCCCTGGCACAGCCTTCATGGCGGCGCCGGGTTTGCCCACGGTCACCGCGGGCATCGGAGAGATCATCTGCATGCCGGTCTCGGTTTGCCACCAGGTGTCTACCACTGGCGTACGGTCGCCGCCGATGTAATGCCGATACCAGACGTACGCCTCGGGATTGATCGGCTCGCCTACCGTGCCCAGGATGCGCAGCGACGACAGGTCGAAGGCCTCTGGAATGTCGGCACCCCACTTCATGAAGGTACGAATTGCAGTCGGTGCGCAATACAAGATCGACACCCGGTACTTCTCGATGATCTCCCACCAACGTCCCTTGTGCGGGGTGTCAGGGGTGCCTTCATACATCACCGATGTGGCACCGTTGGCCAGCGGCCCGTACACCAGATAGGAATGTCCGGTCACCCAGCCGATGTCCGCGGCCGTCCAGAAAATGTCGGTCTCGGGCTTCAGATCGAAAGCTGCCCAATGGGTGTAGGAGACGCCGACCAGGTAGCCGCCGGTGGTGTGCAGAATGCCCTTGGGCTTGCCCGTGCTGCCTGAGGTGTACATCACATAGAGCGGGTGCTCGGCAGGAAAGTACTCGCACTCGTGCTCATCGGACTGCTTGCCGACAAACTCGTGCCACCACAGGTCGCGTCCCTCTGTCATTGGGACATCCTGTTTGGTTCGCTGCACGACCAGCACCTTTTCTACGTCGCAGCCGTACTGCAGCGCTTCATCGACTGCCGGCTTCAATGGCGAGGCATTGCCGCGGCGGTAACCTCCATCGGCAGTGATCACAAACTTGACGCCGCAGTCGATCACGCGGGAGTAGAGCGCATCGGAGGAGAAGCCGCCGAAAACCACCGTGTGCGGTGCGCCGATCCGGGCACATGCCAGCATCGCCACTACTGCTTCGGGAATCATCGGGAGGTAGATCGCTACCCGATCGCCGGTCTTGACGCCAAGCTCTAGGAGTGCGTTGGCCGCCTGCTTGACATGCCGGGTCAGCTCGGCGTAGGTGATCACTTGAGTGTCTCCAGGCTCGCCCTCGAAGTAGAACGCAACGCGGTCCCCGTTGCCGGCCTCGACATGCCGGTCCAGACAGTTGTACGCGGCATTCAGGGTGCCGTCGGCGTACCACTTCGCGAACGGCGGGTTGCTCCAGTCGAGGACCTGGGTCGGCTCGGTTTGCCAGCTGAGCCGTTTCGCCTGCTTAGCCCAGAAACCCTCGAAGTCTGCCGCAGCCTCCGCATACATTTCGGCCGTCACATTGGCATTCGCCGCTAGATCAGCGGGTGGGGTAAAGCGCCGGTCCTCGTGGAGCAGGTTATCCAGGGCATCATCAGTCACGACTACATCTCCTCACGAGCATCGATGATCGGTGTGGTGCCGATGGCCCAAGTCAGGGCGCTCTCGGCCCATTGGCCTCAGCCTACAGATGCCCCAATATGTGGCTATTGCGGGAACTTCGTGAGCTGCTGCAGGACCTGAACACCGGTGAGCAGAGATCAGAGTTTGATGCGCAGCACATCCTTGAAGTCATCGGTGATCGCCAGTTTGGAGTGATCAACTTCGACCCGCCAGCAGGACGTCTGAAACGGCAGCATCAGCGGGTCGGGCCGCCGCGCTGAACTGTCGTAGAGTCCACCGACTTCACGCAGCAAGCGGCCCCGCGCCGTGGGGTTCAGCTGTCCCACCGCTGGGCGCCGTTCCACCATGGAAATCAGCCCGTCTCGAGTGATCGGCATCCAGTTGCGGAAGTTCCGACGTTCGAAGAGGCCGAAGTACGGGCTCTCGGCAACCTTTTCGACACTGTCCTCGCCGTAGTCGCCGCGCATGGATTCCGGATCGGCTTCCCGCATCAGCGCAATCAGCCGTCGGACCCATGGGACGGTGTCGTCACGAGTGTTGTACGCGATCGCCAGCTGCCCGCCGGGCTTGAGTACCCGGGCGATCTCGCTGAGCGGGAGTCCAGCCGCGAAGTGGTGCAGGGTCTGTGCGGCGGTCACGACATCGAAGTGGCAGGACAGGAATGGTAGCGACTCGACTCGGCCGACGACGTGCCGGTGGGTGCCGAGGCGGGCTGGCAGCCCGGCGACAAGCTCAACTGTCCGATCGATGCAGAACACCTCATGGCCGGCATCGGAGAGCATCGCAGCGAAACCGCCGTGACCTGCTCCAAGATCAAGAACGCGCATGGGCTCCGCGCCGGCCATCCAAGCGACTGCAGCTTCCGGATAGGGAGTCCGCCGCGTAACCATGCGGGAAACTTTAGTGGTGCTGGACCCGCTGACTGATCTTGTGCGATTCGAGGGCGTGGCGTCGGCGGTGACAGCGGCAACCGACGCCGTCGATGCGGTGTTGCGGGATCGCGGGCTGCGAAGCCTTAATGAGGAGCAGCTGAGCCGGGCTCTGCTCGCGGGAGCGACGGCCAATGTGGCGATGACCGAGGACCCCGAGCGTTGGCAGATCGGTGCGCTCCGCTTGTCCGCCGAATTGGCACCTCTGGCGGCTTTGATCAGAGTTGCGCCGGCCCAGGCGCTGGCGCGATCACACGCCCTCGTGGCTCGTGGTGTTGTGCCAGATAGCGAGCTCGGCAAGATCGGCTCGGGCCCAGGAATGGCAGCACGGATGAACAGCCTTGGCGAGTTGCTGACTCGGCATACCAGCGCCTCGGCGATAGTCGTTGGGGCCGTCGCGCATGCCGAGATCGCGGTCGTGGCGCCGTTCGCCGACGCCAGCGGGCTGATCGCCCGGGCAACCGAACATCTGGTCCTGATCGCGGCCGGCGTCGATCCGTATGGAGTGATCCCGGTCGAGGCTGGACACGCGGAGCGCGCGACAAGCTATGCGAGCGAGCTTGCGGCGTACGCGGAGGGCAGCGTTGCCGGCGTCAGGGGGTGGCTGCTGCGATGCGCAGGGGCTGTGGCACGCGGCGCCGAACTTTCACCGGCCGGTCACCGCTGAATTGCCAGCGGCGTCTCTTCGAATTGACTCGCTCCCACGGGTGGTGTCTGAAACCTACGTGCACGCAGCTTGCAATCGGTCTGCACAGGTTGCAACCTATGCAGACCGTCAACAACCTGTGCAGAGCTCGGACGAGGGTATGTGGCTCAGCGACCACTGGCTCACACGGAAATCGGCCAGACACATGACGCGGCGCCCACCGAGGCGGGCGCCGTGCCTGGCACGTCAATACCAAGTGACCATGCGTGCATCTTTTCAACGTGTTGGCCCAGGTAAACCTGGATCGCAACTTCCCGTCGGGGATGGGTGATCGCCGCGTGGGTACTTGCATGCCGTGCGAGGTTTGCCGACTCGTCGGTCAGGACTACCTGTGACAGCTAAGTGACTGTCACCAGGAAAAAGCTCCTAGAAGCGCACTCCTTTTCGACGACTCGGCTTCCCTTGGAGTCCTTTCTACCCCCATCGGGACGCAATGGAAAGGCCGCGCAGCTAGGAGAAATCTGTGCAGCTGCCGTGGGCCGAAACTGTCCGCGCCGTGCCAACCGGTTGCTCAGTAGCAAGATCAAATTCGCCGAAGTGGACCTGCGGAAAGACTGGTTCCAGGCAGCCTTGCGGCGAGCTCTTGTCCACAGATGCAAGGTGGCTCGAAGCGTCGTCCACAGATTTCGGCTGACCCGCACGTATCCGGTCGACGTCCACACACTGCTTGACATGGACCCGCTTACGCTCGGCCAGGCGACCATCCCCGCCAATGTCCCCGCCAATGTCCCCGCCAATGTCCCCGCCAATGTCATTGTGGCGATCGGTGACTCCGAGCTGCTCGACCAAGTGCTCTCTATTACGGCAGTCGTCGGAGTCGAGCCTCTCGTGCTGGGCGACGTAGGTCTGTTGCGACAACACTGGGCCTCGGCATCGATGATTTTGCTCGGCGTTGATCAGGGCAGCCGCGTTTCGACCATGGGTCTGGCGCGTCGCACCGAGGTCTACATCGTTGCCGAAGAGCGGAACGCTAACCAAGCGCAGCACTGGTCCATGCAACTTGGCGCTGCAGTGGTCACGCTGCCAGCGTGTGCCAGCTGGCTGTCTGACGCTCTTGCAAACGTAGCTGTGGTCGGCCGCGGGACCGGTCGGCTTGTTTGCGTGCTGGGCGGTTCGGGCGGCGTAGGCGCCTCGACACTGACGGCGGCACTGGCGTTCGTTGCCGCTCGCACTCAACGGACCATGATCATTGATGTTGACCCGCTCTCTGGAGGCCTGGACCTCCTGCTCGGCGCTGAACGGACACCGGGCTGGCGGTGGCCGCGGCTAGCGACGGCGCGCGGGCACCTGGGCAATCTCACAGGTCAGCTGCCGTCCGTCGACGGAATTGATGTGTTGTCCATGGCACGCGGTGAGGCGCCGCCGGGCTGGGCACCGCAAGCCGAGCAGCTCAAGGCGGTGATGCTCTCCGCAATGCGAAGCCACGACATCACGGTGGTCGACCTCTCAAGAACTCTCAGCGTCGCGGCATGGGAGGCGCTCCGGCGAGCCGACCTGGCAATCCTCGTGGTGCGGGATGACATCCGAGGGATTGCTGCTGGACGGGAGATGGTGCGAGATTTAGAAGGGGAGTGCGAGCGTCTTGGGCTCGTGGTCAGGCATGGCCGGTCCCACCTGCTGGAGCCGAAGCTTGTGGCCGGCAGCATTGGTTTGCCGCTGCTCGGGTCTCTCGCCGAGGATCAGACCCTCGTTCTTGCGGCCGAGCGCGGCGATCCGCCGGGACGGTCTGCTCGCAGCTCACTGTCTCGACTCTGCCGTCAGCTAATCGATGCTCTCCCGCTCGAAGACCCGGCCCGGTAGAAGGCGCTGGTGAGTTAATGACCACCGCAGTGAAGCCCTCGATGTCGGGCGATCTGGCGGCCGACGCGGTGACGCTGGACCTGGTACGCGATCGGCTCATTGGCCTCGGCCGGCAGTACACGCCCGCGGATGTCGCCTCGGCCATGCGAGCTGAGGGTCTCGCCGTCAGCGACTCAGCAGTGCTCGATGCGATGGAGTCATTGCGCCGGCACAGCGTCGGCGCGGGTCCGTTGGAACCACTGCTCCGCGAGCCGGGAGTTACTGACGTCTTGGTCAATGGCCCGGATCAGGTCTTCATCGATCGCGGCGCGGGTCTCGAGCTCACCGGCGTGAGGTTTCTAAGTGACAGCGACGTACGCCGCCTGGGGCAGCGGCTAGCTGCTTCGGTCGGCCGGCGTCTTGATGATGCCGCGCCCTTCGTGGACGCCAGGTTGGCCGACGGGACTCGGGTACATGCTGTCCTGGGTTGCCTGGCTTCCCCTGGAACTTGCATTTCCCTTCGCGTGCCGGCACAGCGAAGCTTCTCGATCGAGGAGTGCGTCACCGTTGGTTCATTGACACCCGGAACGGCGCATCTGCTGTCGCGCATGATCAAGGCGAAGCTGGCGTTCTTGATCAGTGGCGGAACGGGCTCGGGAAAGACGACCCTCCTTGCGGCACTTCTGGCGCTCGTGCCGCCGAACGAGCGGATTGTGATCGTCGAGGACTCGCGGGAGCTAGCGCCCGACCATCCCCATGTCGTACGGATCGAGGGCCGACCTGCGAACACCGAGTTGGCTGGGGCGATCAGCCTTACTGATCTTGTTCGTCAGTCGCTGCGCATGCGTCCGGACCGGCTGGTGGTGGGCGAGGTACGCGGGGCCGAGATTTGTGACCTGCTGACGGCGATGAATACCGGCCATGAGGGCGGGTGCGGCACGGTGCACGCCAATTCCGCTGCCGACGTCCCGGCCAGGCTGGAAGCCCTGGCCTCCCTCGGCGGACTGCCGCGCGCCGCATTGCACGCCCAGCTGGCATCGGCGCTGGATGCGGTGATCCACGTCACCCGCGATGCCGCTGGGCTACGTCGCGTGGCGGAGATCTCGATCTTCGTCCGCGATAGCACAGGCGGACTTGTCAGCAGCGAGTGCGCCGTCGAATTCCTTGCAGACGGCCGGACTGTGCTCGGACCGTGCAGCCGTCAACTGGAACGAATGCTCGACCGATGATCATGACTTTGTTGTGCCTCGGATTTGCTGTGCTCACAGCATGGCTGGCGGTACCCCGGCCGGCGGCGGGGCGTCTCAGAGCCCGGCTCGAGCCGGCGGTATTCGACGCAACGAAGGATGCCGCGACGCTTGCGCAGGAACGAAGCCGCCGCCGACGATCATGGACCTACGTCGCGATCGTGATCATCTTGTTGGTCTCGATCATTGCGGCAGGATATCTGGTGAATGCCAGGGCCGCAGTATTGGCCGGCGCGGCCTTAGTGGTCGCTGCGACGGGTCTCCGGTTGATCACACAGTACCGGCGACGAAGATCAACACTTCGGGGACGAGCCGATGTTGCGCAAGCCACCACAGTGCTGGTCTCTTATCTTCGGGTGGGGCAAGTCCCATCTGCGGCATTGGCCATTGCCGCCGCCGATTGCCAGGTGCTTCGCAAAGGCCATCAGGCCTGGGCGCTGGGCGGGGACGTCGTTGCGGTTTGGCGGCGGCAGGCGCGTCGCGCTGGGCATTCGGGCCTTCTCGAGCTAGCACGGGCCTGGCAAGTCTCTGTTGAGACCGGTGCGCCGATGTCAGCAACACTCGATCAAGTGGCCGCCAGCTTGGCCGCAGACCAGGCGTTAACGCGGGTGGTGAACAGCGAACTCGCCGCTGCCCGGGCGACGGGCAAGGTGATGGCTGCCTTACCGGCCTGTGGTGTCGGGATCGGCTACTTGCTGGGAGGTGATCCGGCGCGGTGGTTGCTGGCCGGGCCTTCAGGCTGGGCATGCCTGTTAGGTGGAGTGCTGCTGGCGTGCGCTGGTGTGCTCTGGATTGAGGCGTTGGCTCGACAGACCTCCGGGGAGGCATAGCACTATGGCGTCCTGGACCGGCCTGCTCTGTGCCGCATTGGCGGGCTTGGCAGTGTTCTTGGCGCTGCGACATCCCGCCGGTCAGCTACGCCGTATGAGGAGCGGTACGTCGAAGGTCACCGTTGTGGCGGCCTCGCTCGGACGCCTCATCCGAGGGCCGGCGGACGCACCCCCGCTGGTACGCCGAATGCTCCTGAGCGCCGCCTGCGCGGCCGGTGCTGGCACGGCGGCAGCTCGCAGCAACTTGCCTGGCGCCTTGATCTGGTTCGCGGTGCCGATCATCGCTGTGGCAGGAGTGCTGGCACTTGGCTGGCTTGAGCCCCGCTCGGGGCGGCGCCGTCGGCAACAGTTGATCATGGAGGCGCCGCAGGCGCTGGAATTGCTTGCCGCCTGTCTGGCTGCGGGCTTGCCGGCCGGCACCGCGTGCGTTGCTGTGGTAAAAGCCTTCGATGGTCCGGTTTCTGATGATCTTGGTCGGGTATTGGCAATGCTGGAGTTAGGCGTCGGTGAGGTTTCAGCCTGGAGGGCCCTCCAAGATCATCCCCAGCTCGGACTGGCAGCTCAGGACTTGGCGCGCTCTGTGGAGTCGGGGACCTCGATGGTCGAGGACTTGCGACACCATGCCGCGGCAGCTCGAGAGGCGCGACGTGGAGCGCTCCAGGCGCGGGCTCGCGCTGTCGGCGTACGCAGCGTGCTGCCAATGATGATCTGCTTCATTCCCTCCTTCATGCTGCTCGGGATCGTGCCGGCTGTGGTGTCCGCTGTCTTCAACGCGTTCGGGTGAGCGGCACGAAGGTTCGAGATATCCACAGCTCGGCAGGCACTCCAAGTGCTGTCAACAGATTGCTGCTGTGCCGCACGATCGAGCCATCCGTAAGGAGACTTCAGGCGCATTCGAACCGATGCCGCACCCCAGAAATGGTGCGTGACACATCACAGGAGGATTTATGGCCCAGGACATCTCGGTGGAGGAGACGGTCGCGGTACTCGAGACGACGCTAGTCGAGGTCACGCCGGTCGAACCCACACCGCGAAACAGCCGGAACCAGCGTGGCATGGTCAGCGCTGAGTGGGCTGTGGGCATCATTGCCGCGGTCGCGATCGCAGGCGTGCTGTTGGGAATTGTGACAAGCGGACCGATCCACGACGCGCTGCTCGAGTTCATCTTGATGGTGATCCGCTCGTTCTCCGACTTCATCAAATGAGGAAGCAGCGAGCCGAGGCGAGTGCGAGTTGTGACGTTGCGGATGACCAGCATGCGGAACGAACGGGGCATGGTGACGGCCGAACTGGCCGTCACAACCCTGGCCGCATTCGCGGTGCTGACGATGATGTGCTGGGGAATCTACCTGGTGGTCACTCAACTGCGGTGTGTCGATGTGGCGGCCGCTGTTGCAAGGCAGGCGGCTCGTGCTGACGGTGCTGCCGTCGCCAAGGCAAGGGCCGGAGCTCCGTCGGGCGCCACGATCACGATCGACAATCGGCCAAGTCTAGTTACGGTGACGGTGCGGGCGAAGGCTCGGCCGCTGGGTCGATGGCTCGTCGCGGTCCCACTCGAGGCTCGTGCGCATGTTGTCCCGGAGCCGGCGGCCGGGTGAGGCTGTGACCTCAAGGAGGGCGCTGCGGTCTGAGCGTGGCAGCGCATCGGTCCTGATGACCGGGATCATGGGCGTCGTCGTTGCGCTCAGTAGCGCCGCCTTGCTCATCGCGGGCTACGCCGTCGGCTATCACCGGGCTCGGGCGGCCGCTGACCTCAGCGCATTGAGCGGGGCAGCGGCATTCCAGCAGAGCCGAGACGCGTGTGTCGAGGTTCGGCAGACCGCACGGCAGAACGGTGCGCGAGTGGAGTATTGCGATGTGGTGGGCGATGCAATCGACTTCGTGGTCACCGTTCGGGTCTCAGTGGCGACGCATACCCGCATTCCTCAGTTGCCGAGGAAGGTGGCCGCGGAGGCCCATGCCGGTCCAGTGCGCCGAAATGGCGCGAGGGGAGTCGCAAATGAGTGATCTTGAACAAGAGCTGATCCGCGCCGAGCACGATGGCTGGCGGGCGTTGGCATCAGGCCGTGGTGCTGAGCATTACAGGCGACACCTTGCCGAAAACGCGGTCATGGCTTTCTCCTTCGGCGTGCTGTCACGACAGGAAGCGATTGGGGCGATGGAGGCTGCGCCCCCGTGGTCCAATTTCGAGCTGATAAAACCTCGGGTCGTCGAGTTATCACCAGATAGCGGGATCGTGGTCTATCGCGTGAACGCGCAACGTGCCGGCGAGGAGCCGTATGAGGCAATCATCAGCAGCACCTTTGTGCAAGGTGACGGGCGGTGGCTGCTGGCGTTTCATCAACAGTCGCCCATCGCAGATTGAAGCTGAGAAATCCGTACCAGGTCACTTCTGAGGATCGTCGCGGGTCAGCTCATCGGCTTCATCGAGCATTGTCTGCCGTTCGGCTGCGGTCGTGGAGGATGCGGTCGTCGAGGACGGGCGCTCCAGATCAGCGGCCGCCTTGTCCCTGGAGGCTTCTGGCTCAGTCGGCTTGTTCGTGACCGAGCTGGTTGATGTCTCGGAGTCCGTGGTCTCAGTCGTCGTCGCAGAGGTGGGTGTCGGACTGGTTGCACTCGACGTAGGCGCGTCGGAGGCTTCCAGCTCCTTGAGCTTGGCGCGCCGCACTCGCGCCCGCCGCATGCCGCCGCGCAGCAGTAGCAAAGCCAAGATGGTGACCGCCATCGCGGCTGCACCGGTGATAAAGATGCCAGCGCTATTCGCCGGGACGATGGCTCCGAAGATGGACAACTCATAGATCTGGGGATTGCTCACCACAATCGCGACGACGAGCACAGCCACCAAAACGAGCAGGATCAAACCGAGCACCACCATGGCGTCATTATTCCCCTGCGGTACGCTCTACGGGCAGCGACGCGAAAGAGGCGTCTTCCCAATCGTCGCTTGCGGGCTCAGCAGGTCAAATCCGGGTGATCGGCCTGGCCGCCGGGCCCATCGCGATGTCCGCGTGCACGCCTCAACAACCAAACAAGTGCCACTTGTGGTTAGACTTCGCGAGCGGCTAAGGGCAGTAGCCGCGAGTTCCGAAAGTCTCAGGAGGACGATGTATGTCCCTACTTCCAGTTCCTATGGAAGTGACTTCTATTAGCTTGTCGGGAGTCAATCTGACGGTCGTCGCAGCGGTCGGCGTTATCGCCCTGATCGCCCTTGTGATGGCGATGATTTTCCGCCGCGAGGTACTCGCGGCAAATGACGGCACCCCCAATATGCAGTCCATCGCTCGCGCCGTGCAGGAAGGCGCGAGCGCCTACCTCGGCCGCCAGTTCCGCACCCTGAGTGTGTTCGCGGTCGCTGCCTTCTTCCTCTTGCTGCTGCTGCCAGTTCACGCCAGCGCTGATTTCAGCAGCCTGACATTGCGTATCTGCCGCTCCGTTGCCTTCCTTGCCGGAGCGGTCTTTTCTGCGCTGATCGGTTTTCTTGGAATGTGGCTGGCGGTTCGGGCCAACGTGCGGGTGGCCGCCGCCGCCCGCAGTGAAGGCCGCGATCCCGCCATGAAGATCGCGTTTCGGACCGGAGCGCATGTCGGCATGGCGACGGTGGGGCTGGGGCTGTTCGGCGCCGCTCTCGTAGTTTTTATCTTCCGCAGTGATGCCCCGACCATTCTTGAGGGCTTCGGCTTCGGGGCCGCGATGCTCGCCATGTTCATGCGTGTCGGCGGCGGCATCTTCACCAAAGCTGCAGACGTCGGCGCCGACCTGGTCGGCAAGGTCGAGCAGAACATTCCCGAAGACGACCCGCGCAACGCCGCCACGATTGCGGACAATGTCGGCGATAACGTCGGCGACTGTGCCGGCATGGCGGCCGATCTCTTCGAGTCCTACGCCGTCACGCTGGTCGCGTCCCTCATCCTGGGCAGGGCTGCCTTCGGTGAGGCCGGCCTGGTATTCCCGCTTATCGTCCCGGCCATTGGGGTCATCACCGCCATCATCGGTGTCTTCCTGACCCGCCCACGGGCAGGAGAGAACGGCCTTCGGACCATCAACCGCTCCTTCTATATTTCTGCAGCCATCTCAGCGGTGCTCGTGGCAATCGCCGCTTTCGCGTACCTGCCTTCCTCCTTCGCAGCCCTCAACCTGCCGCCTGACGTGCAGCCCGGACTGATCGACGATCCGCGGATCGTCGCTATCGGGGCAGTCGTGATCGGGATCGTGCTAGCAGTCCTCATCCTGAGTCTCACCGGCTACTACACCGGTACCGAGGATCGCCCCGTCCACAACGTCGGCAAGACCTCACTCACCGGCGCCGCAACCGTTGTGCTTTCCGGCATCTCAGTCGGCCTGGAGTCAGCGGTCTACACCGCCATCGTTATCGGCGCGGCAGTCTACGGCGCATTCCTGCTTGGCGGCTCGGGCGTCATCGGTCTGTTCGCCATCGCCCTTGCCGGCTGCGGGTTGCTCACTACGGTCGGCGTCATCGTGGCAATGGACACCTTCGGTCCGGTCTCTGATAATGCGCAGGGCATCGCCGAGATGTCGGGCGATGTGCACGGTGCCGGTGCGCAGGTTTTGACCGAGCTGGACGCGGTCGGCAACACCACCAAGGCCATCACCAAAGGAATCGCGATCGCCACCGCAGTACTGGCCGCGACCGCACTATTCGGCTCATACACCGACGCGATCCATACCGTGCTGGTCGATAACTACGGCCGGTTCATGGAGCAGGCCGTCGTCTTCGCGCCACAGACGCTGGTCGGTGTGATACTCGGTGCCGCGGTGGTCTTCTTGTTCTCCGGTCTCGCGATCAGCGCAGTAGGTCGTGCCGCGGGGGCGGTGGTCTTCGAAGTACGCCGTCAGTTCCGCGAGATCCCCGGAATTATGGAGGGCACCGGCAAGCCGGAGTACGGCAAGGTCGTCGACATCTGCACCAAGGACTCACTCCGCGAGCTCGCAACCCCTGGACTGCTCGCCATTTGCGCCCCGATCGCTGTCGGATTCGGTCTCGGCGCCTCGGCCCTAGCCGGCTACCTCGGCGGCGCTATTGCGACCGGCACCCTGATGGCAGTCTTCCTGGCCAACTCCGGAGGCGCCTGGGACAACGCCAAGAAGCTTGTTGAGGACGGTCACCACGGTGGTAAGGGCTCGGATGCCCATGCTGCCACCGTGATCGGTGACACCGTCGGCGACCCGTTCAAGGACACCGCCGGACCCGCGATCAACCCCCTTATCAAGGTGATGAATCTGGTGTCGCTGCTGATCGCTCCGGCTGTGGTAGCCATGTCGCCGCTGAGCACCACGCCGAGCGCCGTGCGCTACGTCATCGCAGGCGTCGCGGTGATCATCATTATCACGATGGTGACCATCAGCACCCGCCGCGAGGTGGCAATCGCCGACGAACCAAGCGAGCCGGCGCCCCCAAAGGAAATCAAACCGGAGCAAACAGTCGAGGTCCCGATAGAGCAATCTGAGACAAAGGTTGACAAACTAGCTAAATGAGGGACGCCGGTCGAGGGTGTCTGCCCGATCCAGCCCGCAAGGCACACTGGATTGCGATGACCAGTAATCCTTCCGGCGATGGTTTCACGCGCGGCTTCGACCAACTGCCACCCGAGACGTACGAGCCCGACCCTGCACTGGCTCGGTATCCACCACCC
>Ga0307413_10000549_pt1 | contig 12525 bp, 19 predicted proteins | sample DK1Ometagenome_3_FD_203714 | JGI IMG/M metagenome (GOLD analysis project Ga0307413, IMG submission 203714) | Maize rhizosphere microbial communities from greenhouse at UC Davis, California, United States - DK15-O-2 | ecosystem: Host-associated > Plants > Roots > Rhizosphere > Soil | place: USA... | reverse complement strand
GGCAAAAAGGAAGAGAAACATGACAAGGCGGAAGAATAAGGGTTTGAGGTTTGGCAACGCGGTATATCAGCCGCGGGTCCCAAACAGTAAGAGATCAAACAATGGCTAGACTAAAAGAAAAATATAAAAGCGAGATCGCCCCGGCTCTCGCCAAGGAATTCGATATAAAGAATCCCATGGCGGTGCCGAAGATAGAGAAGATCGTCGTGAACATGGGCCTCGGTGAGGCGAGCGCGAACGCGAAGATCCTCGACGTGGCGTCCGAAGAGCTTCGGGCGGTGACGGGTCAAAAACCCGTCATCACAAAAGCGAAAAAGTCGATCGCCGCGTTCAAACTGCGTCAGGGTATGAACATCGGTTCGATGGTCACGCTCCGTGGCGACCGGATGTACGAATTTCTTGACCGCCTCATTTCGGTCGCACTTCCCCGTGTTCGCGACTTCCGCGGGATCTCGGGCAAAGCATTCGACGGACGCGGCAACTACACGCTCGGCGTCCGCGAGCAATTGATATTCCCAGAGATCGATTTCAACAAGGTCGATAAGACCCGAGGAATGAACATTTCCATCGTCACGACGGCGAAAACCGACGATCAGGCCCGATCGCTGCTGAAAGCGATGGGCATGCCGTTCAGGCAATAGGTTTTATTTTATGGCAAAGATCAGCAAGGTCGTAATGAACGAAAGGCGCAAGGACACCGCAGCCCGTTGGGCCGCGCGCCGTGCCGACGCGAAGAAGGTGATCAATAACCCGAACTCGACTCCTGAAGAAGTCGATGCGGCCGTGATGCGGCTTCAAAAGATGCCGCGGGACGGCAGCCCGATCCGGGTCCGAAACCGATGCTCACAGTCGGGCCGCACGCGCGGCTACCTGCGAAAATTCGGTATTTCGCGCATCGCACTTCGCGAGCTCGCCCTTCAGGGACAGATCCCCGGAGTGGTGAAATCAAGTTGGTAGGAGTTATGGGTTCGCGCTTCCGCGGCCGGCCCGCTAAAGCGGGCACTCAAACAATTGACGGAGTCTAAAGAGTAATGACAGATCCAATAGCCGACATGCTGACGCGTGTTCGAAACGCCATCGCGGCCAAGCACACGCGTGTCGATATCCCCGGCTCGAAGCTGAAAACGGAGGTGGCCCGCATCCTTAAAGAGGAAGGCTACATCAACAACTACACCGTTAAGGGTGAGGGCACCAAGTACGCGATCCGCGTATTCCTTCGTTACGACACGAAAGGGTCTTCGTCGATCACACATTTGTCGCGTGTATCGAGGCCGGGTCGTCGGGTGTATGTCGGTGCGGGCGAGATCCCGCGTGTCCTCGGCGGCTACGGCATTAACATCGTCTCGACGTCCAAAGGCCTGATGAGCGGCAAGCGGGCACGAAAGGAAAACGTCGGCGGAGAGATCCTGGCAGAAGTTTATTAAAGTTATGTCTCGTGTAGGAAAAAAACCGATATCGATACCGGCCGGCGTGACCGTTAACGTCGGCGAGGGCCGACTCGAGGTAAAGGGTCCGAAAGGCACACTTTCGACACCGGTCCCGGCCGGAGTGAAATTTCGCCAGGAGGAAGGCAGCCTCGTCGCCGAGCGGGCAGATGATAGCTACGCGGCATTTCACGGGTTGGCCCGTGCCCTCGCAAATAACGCGGTGGTCGGTGTCACCGAAGGCTTCAAAAAAGAAATGGATGTGGTCGGCGTCGGTTACAAAGCCGACGTCCAGGGCAACAAGATCGTCTTCGCTCTTGGTTACTCGCACCCCATCGAGTTTGTTCTGCCGCAGGGCATCGAGGCCAAGACCGAACGTGTCAACACCAAGACCTCGATCAACCAGTACCAGACGACCATCACGTTGACCGGCATCGATAAACAGATGCTCGGCCAGGTCGCTGCCGAGTTGAACCGACTCCGCAAGCCGGACGCATATAAAGGCAAGGGTGTACGTTACGCCGATAAGGTTTACAGGCTGAAGCCGGGCAAAACCGGTAAATAGTGATCGTGGATCGTAAATGGGGAAACTGACTATTTGCGATCCGCCATTCACGATCGACTAAGAATATGGCACAGAAGAAACGAGCAGAGATACGCCGGGCGGTCCACAGCCGCATCCGCAGGAAGGTACGCGGAACGGCCGACCGGCCGAGGCTGGCGGTCTACCGAAGTCTCAACCACATCTATGCCCAGGTCATCGACGATGAAAACGGCAAGACGCTGGCGAGCGCTTCGACCTCGGAAAAGGCGTTCGGCGGCAAGACCGGCGGCAACATCGAGGCGGCGAAGAACGTGGGCAAAGCGATCGCGGAACGTGCGATCGGCGCCGGCATATCCAGCGTCGTCTACGACCGCGGCGGCTACGTCTATCACGGCCGCGTGAAAGCCCTGCTCGACGCGACACGGGAAGCGGGCCTTAACAAAGGCGAGGTCGAGACCGGCGGGGAAGAAGCTGCGGCGCAGTAACGCATTAGATCACAATGGCAAAAATCAAACAGAGAATTTCTCCGGGCGGTCTGATACTCAAGGACCAGCTTATTTCGATCAATCGCGTCACCAAGGTCGTCAAGGGCGGCAAGAACATGTCGTTCGCGGCTCTCGTCGTGATCGGTGACGAGAATGGGCACGTGGGCTTCGGCACGGGAAAAGCGAAGGAAGTGCCGAACGCCATCAAAAAGGCGGTCGAGGCGGCGAAAAACAGTCTGATCCGCGTACCGCTGATCGACGGCACGCTTCCGCATGAACTTATCGGTGAATACGGTGCGGGCCGGGTGTTGATGAAGCCGGCCGCCGAAGGGACGGGCGTTATCGCCGGCGGTGCGGTGCGTGCCGTGATGCAATCGCTTGGCGTTCACAACGTCAGGACCAAGATCCTTGGATCGAACAACGCCCACAACGTGATCCGCGCAACGTTCAACGGACTTTCGCGTATGAAGGATCCGATGGAGGTCGCCCGGCTTCGCGGCAAACAGGTTGAAGAATTAGTATAAGGATTGCGCCTTAGGCATGATTCCTGGATTGAGTTCGCGCTTACAGGCGTAACCCATACGAAACGACATGGCAAGAAAGAACGAAAACGCGGGTGGCGGAAGCATAACGATCCAGTACTATCGAAGCTCGATCGGCTACGCCAAAAAGCAAAAAGACATCGTAAAAGGGCTCGGCATCACGAAGCTTAACCAGTCGGTGACGCGGCCCGACACGCCGGCAATGCGAGGCATCGTCGCCAAGGTCCCGCATCTTTTGAGGATCGTAGAATAAGTTGGTCGTCCATAATTCATCGGGTAAGAGCCGCGGTGAACTACAAACTTCCAACGTTGATCAAACATATGCCTTTATCACTTAATAATCTGAAACCCGCCGCGGGCTCGACCCACAAAAAGAAAAGGGTCGGTCGCGGTCCCGGTTCCGGTCTCGGCAAGACCTCGGGCCGCGGACATAAGGGTCAGAAATCGCGTTCAGGTTACAGCAGCCGTCCGGGGTTCGAAGGCGGCCAGATGCCCTTGCAGCGTCGTCTGCCGAAGCGCGGGTTCACGAATATTTTCAAGAAGCAGTGGATCGAGATCAGCCTTGCCAAGATCGAATCGAATTTCAACTCGGGAGACGAGGTGACGCCTGAGATCCTGCACGAACGCGGGCTCATCAAGAAAGCGAAACATGACCTCGTGATCCTCGGCAGCGGGGAAGTCTCCAAGGCTTTGAAGATCTCCGCCCACCGCTTCACGAAGGCAGCCAAAGATAAGATCGAAAAAGCGGGCGGCACCGTGACCGCGATCGAGAAGCGGGTTGTCGAGGCGGCGGTCTAGACCCTTGCCGATCCCACCTCGCCGGCATTAGATTAAGGAATAGTATGGAGAAGTTCTTAACTGCCGTTCAGAACATGTTCAAGGTGCCCGAGCTGCGCACGCGCATCTTTTTCACGCTTGGCATGCTCGCGGTTTACCGGCTCGGCGCCCACGTGACCGCGCCCGGGATCAACAAGGGTCGTCTGGAGCAGGTTTGGGGCGAGGTCGCCGGAACGCTCCTCGGTGTGCTCGATCTCTTCTCCGGCGGGAACTTCAGGACGATCTCGGTTTTCGCCCTTGGCGTAACGCCGTACATCACATCTTCGATCATAATGCAGCTAATGCCGGTGCTTTCTCCGGCCGTTAAAAAGATACAGGAAGAGGGCGAGGTCGGTCGGCAGAAACTTAACCAGTGGACGCGTTATCTGACCGTCGTACTATGTGCGGTGCAGACGTTTTTCGTCGCCACGTGGCTTCATAGAAACGGCATCATTCCTGAAGGCTGGGACTCGACACTGATGATCGTCGTCACGCTGACGACGGGCACTATCTTCGTGATGTGGCTCGGCGAGCAGATCACGGAACGCGGCGTTGGTAACGGGATCTCACTGCTGATCTTCGCGGGTATCGTTATCGGTCTGCCGCACGGTGTTCTACAGGTTTCGGACCGTGTCCGGTCCGGAGAGCTGTCGCAGACGTTGGGCGTTGTATTCCTGGTAGTGGTGCTCGTCGCACTGATCGCATTGATCGTGTACGTGGAATCGGCCCGCAGAAACATCGCGATCACCTACGCGAGCAGACGGGTCGGGAACCAGACGTTCCGGGGCCAGGAGACGAGTCTGCCTCTGAAGTTGAATATGGGGGGCGTCATCCCGGTCATCTTCGCTTCGTCGGTGCTGGCATTGCCCCAGACCTTGTTTTCGGCTTTTCCGCCGGACCCGGCAAATCCGGAGGCGGCCTGGTCGAAAGTTTACGCGTTCTTTCAGCAGTTTCACGGCGGCGATCCGTATTACGAGCTCGTTTTCCTGTCGCTGATCGTGTTGTTCACGTTCTTTTACATCACGATCGTGTTCAACACCGACGAAGTTGCCGACAACCTTCGCAAGCACGGCGGTTTCATCGCCGGTCTGCGTCCGGGTGCCCCGACGGCCGATTATTTGAACACTATTCTGACACGGTTGACCGCGGTCGGTGCCTTGTATCTCGCTTTTGTGGCATTCGTGCCGCAGATCCTTTTAAGCGGCTTCCGGGTTGCTCGGCTGCCGTTCATCGGCGAATCGATCGACGCGTTCCTGTCGGCGACGCCCGGCCTGAACTGGATACCGACCGGCCTCGGCTACCAGTTCTATTTTGGCGGTACTTCGCTTTTGATCCTGGTCGGCGTCGCGATGGACACAGTGTCACAGGTCGAAGCCCAGCTTGTGATGCGAAACTACGAGGGATTTTTAGGCTCGGGATCGCGTTTGCGTGGCCGGCGCGCATAGTAGAGTTTAACCGCAGAGACGCAGCGACGCGGAGAACGTAAAACATCCGGCCCGATGTTTTGAATTTCTCTTGGTTCTCTGCGTCTCGGCGTCTCTGCGGTAGATATCATGTCGAAGATCATCGTACTTATCGGCGCGCCGGGCGCCGGAAAGGGCACCCAGGCCCGGCTGCTGCAGGAGCGAAGAGGAATTCCCCAGATCTCCACGGGGGACATGTTTCGAGAGATGAAGTCGCTGAATACCCCGCTGGCCCGCGAGGTTCAGGCGATCATGGCCGAGGGGAAATTGATCTCCGACGATGTCACCTACCGGATCGTGAAGGAGCGAACCGCGCAATCCGATACGGCCGGGACATACGTCCTGGACGGTTACCCGAGGACCGCGGTTCAAGCGGAGCAGCTGGAAATTCTAGCAAAGGAACAGGGCAAGGAGATCGTGGCGATCGAGGTCGACGTTCCGGAAATAGAGTTGTTCAGGCGTCTGACCGGGCGTCGGACGTGCCCGCAGTGCGGCGAGATCTACAACGTATATTCGAAACCGCCCAAGGTGGAAGGGATGTGTGATCTACACCCCGACGTCAAGCTGTCGCACCGGGCCGACGACCAGGAAGCGACCGTGCGCACGCGGCTTGAAACGTACAATGCGAATACTGCCCCGCTGCTTGAGTATTACGGCAGAACCGGCCGCCTCGCCAAGGTAGACGGCACCGGCCCCGTCCAGGACATCTACAAAAAAGTAGAGGCGTTGGTCGGTTAGATGAAGGTATCGGGAATCGTCGAAAATACCGGTCGATTCCTGGTCGGAAAACGAATGATCATCGCGAAATCGCAAAAGGAGCTTGAGAAGATGCGTGCCGTCGGCGAGTTGATCGCCGAGGTCCGCGAGGCGCTGCGAGCGATGGTCGTTCCGGGCGTAACGACGCTCGAACTCAACGCCGCGGCCGAAAAAATGATGCGCGACGGGGGTTCGATCCCGACGTTTATCGGCTACAAGCCGCACGGTATGGTCCCTTTCCCGTACGCGATCTGTGCCTCCGTCAACGAAGCTATCGTGCACGGCTTTTCGAACGATACGCCGCTCAGAGAGGGGGACATACTCTCGCTCGACATGGCGTGCACGCTGGATGGGTTCGTCGGCGACACCGCGACGACGGTTCCGGTAGGAAGGATCTCGGACGAATTGGCGCAATTGGTTCGCGTGACGGATGAGTGTCTCGCCCTCGGGATCGAGCAGTGCCATCCAAATAACCGTGTCGGGGACATCGGGTGGGCGGTCCAGTCGCACGCCGAAAAATACGGATACGGGATAGTCCGCGATTACACCGGCCATGGGATCGGGCGCCGGATGCACGAGGCCCCGCAGATCCCCAATTACGGCCGGCAGGGGACGCGGGAGAAGATCCGCCCGGGCTATTGCTTCGCGATCGAACCGATGCTGAATTTGGGTTCCGGCGGGACGAAAATCCTCGATGACGGGTGGACCGTCGTCACGAGCGATGGGAAGTCTTCCGCACATGCGGAGCATACGATCGCAGTGACTGCGGATGGGCCGGAGATTTTGACGCTGACCAAGGAGCAAAAGCGGGCTTTGTACAGTCCGCAGGCCGAAACCGCTACCGCTTAACTTGAAAACGACAGCGGAACGGGTTAAAATAATCGTTTGTCCAACTGCGCCTCACGTTGGCCCTTAGACCGTGTTTAAGGAATACTCGGTCGCCGAACCGAATTTGGCGAAAAATTGAGGCTGGGGAATATCATGAAAGTCCGACCGTCAGTAAAAAAGATCTGCGATAAATGCAAGATCATTCACCGCCGCGGGGTGGTGCGGGTGATCTGCGACAACCCGAAGCACAAGCAGCGGCAGGGATAGGAGATATATGGCTCGCGTAGCAGGAGTTGACTTACCGCCCAACAAGAGGGCCCAAATCGGTTTGACCTACATTTACGGCGTGGGAAGATCGCGATCGACCGCGATCCTCAACGAGGCCGCGATCAGTATCGACGCAAAGATCCGCGATCTCAGCGAAGACGAACTGAATAAAGTACGCGCGATCCTCGACCAGCAAGGTGAGATCGAGGGCGACCTCCGCAAGCGCGTCCAGATGGACATCAAACGATTGATGGACATCGGGTGCTATCGCGGTCTTCGCCACCGCCGCAGCCTTCCGGTCCGCGGGCAGCGAACTTCCACGAACGCCCGCACGCGAAAAGGACCGCGCAAGGCCGCCGTCGCCAAGAAGAAGGCACCGGGTAAGAAATAGGAGTTCCGAGTTCGTTTTGGATAGTTAACTTGGAATTTGAACCTGGAACTTGGAACCAATAAGAGATGGCTAAAGCAGCAGCAAAGAAAAAGACTTTCAAAAAGAAAGAGCGGAAGAATATCCCATACGGGATCGTTCACATCTCGGCGTCTTTCAACAACACTTTGATCTCGATCACCGACACGCAGGGTAATCTGGTGGCGCAATCGTCCTCGGGTGCTCGGGGCTTCCGCGGTTCCCGCAAGGGTACGCCGTTCGCAGCCCAGCAGGCCGCCGGCGAGGCCGCCCGTAAGGCCGCCGAGGCCGGAATGCGTGAGGTCGAGGTCCGCGTGAAAGGGCCGGGCGGGGGCCGCGAGTCGGCCATCCGCGCCGTCGCGCAGGCCGGCATCCGGGTCAATTCGATCCGCGACACTACGCCGATCCCGCACAACGGATGCAGGCCGCCGAAGCGTCGCCGCGTTTGATCGGTATTAACAGTTTTTGTTTTCAACTATCGAAAGGATGAAGGAGGGCGAGATCTCGCCTTTCGTAAACTTTTCCGTTAAGGACAGCAAAACGGAGGCAGTAAAAATTAATGGCTAGATATAGAGAGCCGGTGTGCAGACTTTGCCGCCGGGAAGGTGGAAAATTATTTCTTAAGGGCGACCGCTGCTACAAGCCGTCGTGCCCGATCGAAAAACGAGGAACCAACCCGCCGGGACAGCATGGTGCCGCACGCCGCAAGGCGTTGGCCGGGTATGGGCAGCAGCTCCGCGAGAAGCAAAAGGTCAAGCGGATCTACTTCGTTCTCGAAAAGCAATTCCGCAATTACTTCGATAAGGCCCTCAGGCAAAAGGGCGTTACGGGCGAAAACCTTTTGTTCATGCTCGAGCGCAGGCTCGACAACGTCGTGTATCGTTCAGGCTTCGCCACGTCGCGCCGGCAGGGACGTCAGCTCGTGAATCACGGCCACGTCCACGTCAACGGCCGCAAGGTGAACATCCCATCGTTTCAGGTGAAAGTCGGCGACGTCGTTTCGGTCAAGCCCAAAACTCGTGCCAACGGCCATGTCGAGGGTGCATGGCAAACGGCGGCAGGACGCGGGCGTCCGGGCTGGATCGCGCCGCAGGGCGAGGACTTTACGGTCTCTATCGCGACACTCCCGACACGCCAGGACATCGATCAGAACATCAACGAACAGCTGATCGTCGAGCTTTACAGCAAGTAGGTCTATAGAGTTCAAGGTTCCAGGTTCAAAGTTCCGAGTCTTTTACGCTTCGAACATTGAACCTAGTAACCTTGAACTTGGAACTTTTAAAGATATGGCACAAACGAACAATTGGACCGATTTCCAGATGCCGGGCAGGCTTAACGTAGACACCGAGACGCTCACCGAGCGTTACGGGAAGTTCTACGCACAGCCCTTCGAGCGCGGTTTTGGGACAACCATAGGCAATTCGATCCGTCGTGCGCTGCTTTCGTCGATCGAGGGCGCCGCCATCACTGCTGTAAAGATCGATGGTGTCGAGCACGAGTTCTCGCCGATCAAGGCGGTCGTCGAGGACGCGACCGACGTGATCCTTAATCTCAAACAAGTCCCGTTCCTGCTCCACGGTTCGGGACCGAAAACGCTGACGCTGAAGAAAAAAGGCGCCGGCGAGGTCACCAGCGGCGACATCGATACGGATGCCGACGTCGAGATCCTCGACCCGAACGTACACTTGGCCACGATCAACGGCTCCGGTACGCTCAGCATCGAGATGCGCCTTAAGCGCGGACGCGGTTACGTTTCGGCGGAGTTCAACAACGACGAGGACCTTTCCGTCGGTTACATCCCGATCGATTCCGTGCACACGCCGATCCGCAAGGTAAATTACAGCGTTGACAAGACTCGTCAGGGATCCAACACCGAATTCGACAAGCTGACGATCGAGGTTTGGACCGACGGTTCCGTCAAGCCGGAAGATTCGATCGGCCTCGCCGCCAAACTGGTCAAGGACCACATGGCCATCTTCATCAACTTCGAGGAAGAGGAAGAAGAGTACAAGTACGAGGACATCGCCCGACCGCCGTTGATGCGGAACGATCTGCTCGACAAGCCGGTCGACGAGCTTGAGCTTTCGGTTCGCTCTTACAATTGCCTCAAGAACGCCGATATCCGCACGATCCGCGACCTGATCAAGCGAAGCGAAAAAGACATGCTCGGTACCAAGAATTTCGGTAAGAAATCGCTTACGGAGATCAAGGACCTTCTTCACGGCATGGGCCTCGATTTCGGGATGGATTTCGACGAGCACGGCAACCCGATCCCGGGAACGGGTGGAAGAGATCTGGACTAAGAATTCAGGGAATTCTAGCAAGTCTCGGAAGTTCCCGGGAAGCCGGTGATTGATCTTGACTTTCTAGACTTCCAAGACTTTCTACACTGTTATGAGACACTTAAAGGCACACCGCAAACTCGGCAGGACCACAGAGCATCGGATGTCGATGCTGCGCAATCTGGCCACGTCGTTGATCAACTCCGAAAAGGAGCACATCGTCACGACGGTGCCGAAGGCAAAGGAGCTTCGCCCTTTCGTCGAAAAGGTGATCACCCTGGCGCGTCGCGCTGAAACACTTAACGGCGACGGATCTGACGTCCAAAAGGTTCACCTTCGACGACAGGCCGCGCGGTTCTTCCACGCCGGAAACAGCACGTTCAAGATCGCCCAGAGCCGATTTCGCGGGAAAAAAGGGGAAGAGAAGGACCCAGTCGAGAGGACTGCCGGCGTCAAAGCGGTTCAGCGCTTATTCGGCGAACTCGGAGCGCGGTATAAGGATCGCAACGGCGGTTACACTCGTATAATCAAGCTCGGCCGACGCCAGGGCGACAACGCCGAGATGGCCGTGATCGAGTTGGTAGATAACCCCCGCGAATTGACCGCGAAAGGCTAATACCGAAAGGAGCGATCGACGATGAGCGAAACGACAGGTTCCGCTGCCGCCAGGGAAAACGCGACGACGAAATCCGGTAAGTCTTCGAAGAGACGGTCCGCCACCGACGTCTCTCTCAACATGGACGAGTTGCGCGAACTGGCCGCGCTTGTGGATGAGTATAGTTTTACGGATTTCGAGTTCGAGAACGAGAATATTCGCGTCCGCCTTAGCAGAATGACCGCGGCGCCGGTCTCCTACGCTTCTGTCGCCGCGACGCAGCCTCCGCAAGCCGCGGCCGCTCAGTCAGCCCGGACACCTGAAGCTTCGAAGACATCGGAAGCGGCCGACGAAGAGCTTTACAAAATTACTTCCCCTATCGTAGGCACGTTTTATCGCTCGCCGGGACCGGACAATGATCCATATGTCACTGAAGGCAGCAAGGTCACGCCGGAAAGCGTGGTTTGTATCGTCGAAGCGATGAAGCTGATGAACGAGATACAGGCCGAGACGAGCGGCGAGGTGGTCAAGATCTACGTCGAGAACGGGCAACCTGTCGAGTACGGCCAGCCGCTTTTCGGGGTAAAGAAATAGAATTTTTACGCAGAGACGCGGAGACACAGAGAAAATTAAGACAACATACAAGGTCTAAAATTAGATTTTGTATCTCTGCGTCTCGGCGTCTCTGCGTTTAGTCTTTTCATGAGCAAGCGAGAGATCCGCAAAGTTTTGATCGCCAACCGCGGCGAGATCGCGTGCCGGATCATTTGGACGTGCAAGGAGATGGGAATAAAAACCGTCGCCGTCCACAGTGAGGCCGACCGCGAGGCGCTGCACGTGCGATTTGCCGACGAAGCGATCTGCATAGGCCCCGCTCCTTCCGCTCAGAGCTACCTCAACATCCCCTCGATCATCAGCGCCGCCGAGATCACGAACGTCGACGCGATCCATCCCGGCTACGGATTTCTGGCTGAATCTGCGACATTCGCGACCATCTGCGATGACTGTAACATCAAGTTCATCGGCCCGAGGGCTAACGTGATCGCGATGATGGGCGACAAGGTCGAGGCTCGGCGGACGATGCAGGCTGCGGGCGTTCCGATCCTTCCCGGCAGTCCCGACCCGATCGAATCCACCGAAGAGGCAAAGGCGACAGCCGCGCAGATCGGTTTTCCGTTGATAATTAAAGCGGCGGCGGGCGGCGGAGGGCGCGGAATGCGGATCGTCCGCAAACCCGAAGAGCTTCATGGACAATTAGAGACCGCACAGGCGGAAGCGCTGGCGGCCTTTAAGAACGGCTCGGTATACATCGAGCGCTACATCGAGCGGCCGAGGCATATCGAGATACAAGTGCTCGCCGACGAGCACGGCAACTGCATCCATCTCGGCGAACGCGAGTGTTCGATCCAGCGTAGACACCAGAAACTCCTCGAAGAGGCTCCTTCGCCCGTCATCACGCCGGAACAGCGTGAGCGAATGGGTGCCGTCGCAATCGACGCGTGCAAGGAGATCGGCTATTCGAGCGCCGGCACGTTCGAGTTTCTTCTGGATGAAGATGGCAGCTTCTACTTCATGGAGATGAACACGCGTATTCAGGTCGAGCACCCGGTGACCGAAATGGTCACGCTCGCCGACATCGTGCGAAATCAGATCCGCATCGCCGAAGGCGCCGACCTCGGTTACGAGCAATCCGATCTTCAAATAGTCGGGCATTCCATTGAGTGCCGGATCAACGCCGAAGACCCTGAGAAGTTTACGCCGAGCCCGGGCCGGATCACGGCTTTCAACATCCCCGGCGGACCAGGCGTGCGGGTCGATACTGCCGTATATCCCGGATACGTCGTTCCGCCCTATTACGACTCGATGATCGCCAAGCTGATCGTCCACGCACGCACGCGCGAGCTCGCCATCGCGCGTATGCAGCGCGCGCTGGACATGATGGTCATCGAAGGGATCAAAACCACCATCCCGCTGCATAAAAAGATCATGGCCGATCCGAAATTCATTGCGGGCGATTTTTCCACGAAATTCATGGAGGAATTCAGATCGTAAGTTGATAAAGGCAGGGAATAACGGATAATTATCGATTGAATAATTTCGCGTTGTACACTGAATTA
>Ga0307413_10000543_pt1 | contig 12551 bp, 12 predicted proteins | sample DK1Ometagenome_3_FD_203714 | JGI IMG/M metagenome (GOLD analysis project Ga0307413, IMG submission 203714) | Maize rhizosphere microbial communities from greenhouse at UC Davis, California, United States - DK15-O-2 | ecosystem: Host-associated > Plants > Roots > Rhizosphere > Soil | place: USA... | reverse complement strand
GCAGCCGTCCAGTTCCAAGGCCAGATTGGCCTGTTTCGAGGTTGGGAGGCAGGGAAGCCCTGCTACCGTTGCTTCGTCGGCGACGCGTTCGACAGCGACGATTGCGACACCTGCGCGGAGCAGGGCGCGCTCGGAGCGCTCGTCGCGACCGTTGGAAGCTTTGCCGCGCTCATGGCGATCCGCACCATCGTGGACATCGGCGACGACGTTGCCGGAAGCCTGTTCCTGTTCGATGGCGTGAAGCTCGACTGGCGCAGGATCCGCCTCCCCAAAGACCCCAACTGCCGGGCCTGCTCTACTTAGCCTTCTTGCGCCGGGCAGGCTTTTTCGAGGGCCCTTTCGCTGCCTTGGCATCGATCAATTCGACGGCCTGCTCGAGCAGTACCGACTTCGGATCGGCAGTCTTCGGCAAGGTCGCGTGGGTCGTTCCGTCCGTCACATAAGGACCGTAGCGGCCCGACATCACCTTGATCTCCTTGCCGCTGGTCGGATGAGCGCCAAGCACCGCAATCGGCTCCCGCGACGCGCCGCGCTGGCGCCCGCCGCCCGACGCCGCGTCAGCGAGCTTCGCCACGGCGGCGTTCATGCCGGTCTCAAACACTTCGGCGGTCGAGTTCAGCCTCGCATATTTGCCGTCGTGGGCGAGATATGGCCCGTAGCGGCCAATCGAAGCCGTGATCGGATTGCCGGTCTCCGGGTGCGGTCCAATCTCACGCGGCAGTGAAAGCAGCTTCTCGGCCATCTCCGCATCGACGTCCGCAACCGGAACGTCCTTCGGGATCGAGGCGCGCTTGCCTTCACGCTCCAGATACGGTCCGAAGCGGCCCGACTTGAGCTCGATCCCGTTCCCGAGGTCCTGCGGCCCTTCGCTGGCCTGGTCGCCGCCCGGCTGGCCGAACTTCTGGGTGTAGCGGCACTCCGGATAATTCGAGCAGGCGACAAACGCACCGAACTTGCCCCCGCGGAGTGACAGGCGACCGTTCCCGCAGGCCGGGCAGACCCGTGGGTCGGAACCGTCCTCACGCTGCGGATAGAGCCAGGGCGCCAGGAACTCATCGAGCGCTGCCGTCACCTCGGACGGCTTTTGCTCCATGACCTCGCCCGCCTTGGGCCGGAAATCCTGCCAGAATTCCTCAAGCAGTTTCTGCCAGTTGAGACGGCCTCCCGAGACGTCGTCGAGCTCTTCCTCTAGCTCGGCGGTGTAATCGTAGCTTACGTAGCGCTCGAAGAAGCGCTCGAGGAACGCGGTCACCAGGCGCCCGCTCTCTTCGGGGATGAAGCGCGCCTTCTCGACCCGGACATATTCCCTGTCCTTCAGCGTCTGCAGGATCGAGGCGTAGGTCGAAGGACGGCCGATCCCGAGCTCTTCGAGCCTCTTGACCAGGCTCGCTTCGGAATAGCGTGGTGGTGGCTGCGTGAAATGCTGCGTCGCCTCAACGCCGGTCTTCGCAGGAGCATCACCCTCGCGCAGAGCGGGCATGCGGGCGCCTTCCTCATCCTGCGGATCGTCTCGACCTTCATCGTAAAGCGCCATGAAACCGGGAAAGAGCACGACCTGGCCGGTGGCTCGGAGGACCGCCCTGCCCGCCCCGTCAGTCAGCTCTACCGTCGTACGCTCCAACCGCGCCGACGCCATCTGGCTCGCCAAAGCCCGATTGTAGATCAGCTCATACAAGCGGGCGTGATCACCCGAGGCAGCGTGCGAGCGACTGAAGTCGGTCGGCCGGATCGCCTCGTGAGCCTCCTGCGCATTTTTCGCCTTGCTGGTGTAGCGTCGCGGCTTGTCGGGCACGAAACCGCTGTCGTAGCGGTTCGCGATCGCCTTGCGAGCGGCGCTGATCGCCTCTTCCGCCATGTCGACGCCGTCGGTCCGCATGTAGGTGATCAACCCGTCTTCGTAGAGCGACTGGGCGACCCGCATCGTGTGGCTGGCTGCGAAGCCGAGCTTGCGCGCTGCCTCTTGCTGAAGCGTCGAAGTGGTGAACGGCGGCGGCGGGTTCTTGCCGAACGGCTTGGTCTCGACGGAGGAAACGGTGAACCGACCGGCTTCGACCGTCGCCTTGGCCGCGTCGGCCTCGGCCTTGCTGCCGATCGACAGGCGGTCGATCTTCTTTCCGTCGAGCTGGACCAGCCGGCCCGTAAACGGCTGGCCGTCCGCCTCGAAGGTCGCGCTGATCTGCCAATATTCCTGGGTCTTGAAAACTTCGATCTCGCGCTCGCGGTCGACGATCAGGCGGAGCGCGACCGATTGCACCCGGCCCGCCGACTTCGCTCCCGGAAGCTTGCGCCAAAGGATCGGAGATAGCGTGAAGCCGACGAGATAATCGAGCGCGCGGCGGGCACGGTACGCGTCGATGAGATCCTCATCGAGCTCGCGCGGGTTGCGCATCGCTTCCGTGACGGCGGAGTTGGTGATCGCGTTGAACGTGACTCGCTGGACGCTGGCCGGAAGCGCCTTCTTCTGCCGAAGCACCTCCTGCACGTGCCAGCTGATCGCCTCGCCTTCGCGGTCCGGGTCGGTGGCGAGGATCAGCGCATCCGCCTTCTTGGCCTCGTCGGTGATGATCTTCAGCTGCTTCGAACGGTCAGGAGACACCTGCCACTGCATGTCGAAGCCATGCTCGGGATCGACCGAGCCGTCCTTCGGCGGAAGGTCGCGCACGTGTCCGTAGCTGGCGAGCACACGGTGCCCGCCGCCAAGGTATTTCTCGATGGTTTTCGCCTTCGCGGGCGATTCGACGACGACGAGCTTCACAAATTCCCCTTACGCATACGCGTATAAGGTGGGGGTCTCGGAATCCGCTCGTCAAGCGGCGCGGAGACTCACCTTTCCGCCGGCATGACGATCGAGGCGACCCGCCAGATCCAGTTCCAGAAGAGCCATCTGCACCGCACCACTAGCCGTACCGGACAGGCGGATGATCTCGTCGACCGCAACCGGTGAGGGGCCTAGCAGGTCCTCGATGACCCCGAGCGCGTCCGCATCGCCATCGAGCCATTCGGGCTCTGACGGTTTGTAGGTCGTTCGGGGCGAAGCAAGTGCCGGCTGTATCGGCCGGACCGCCTCCAGGACGTCGGCAGCGTTCTGAACGAGCGTTGCGCCGTCGCGGATGAGCTGGTTGCACCCCTGCGCACGTGGATCGAGCGGAGAGCCGGGGACGGCCATGACCTCGCGTCCCGCTTCCGCCGCAAGCCTCGCCGTGATCAGCGAGCCCGAACGCGGCGCCGCCTCGACGACCACCGTCCCGGACGCGAGCCCGGCGATGATTCGATTTCGGTAGGGAAAATGACGCGCACGTGGCTCAGTGCCGGGCGGCATCTCGGCGATCACGAGCCCGCCCTCGAACATCGCCTTTTGGCGCGCCTCGTTCTCCGGCGGATAGAAGATGTCGAGGCCGCCGGCGACGACTCCGATCGTCCCTGATTCCAGTGCTCCGTCATGCGCCGCGCTGTCGATCCCACGGGCCAGGCCGGAAACCACAGTCACGCCCTGCTGGCCAAGGTCATAGGCAAGCTGGCGAGCGAAACGACACGCGGCCGCGGATGCATTGCGCGCTCCCACCAAGGCCACCATCGGATTGTCGAGAAGCTTCAGGTCACCCTTCGCCGTCAGCAGCGGGGGAGCATCGTCGAGCTCGGCGAGCGAGCTGGGATACAAGCCCTGTCCCAGCGCCAGGTAACGCCCGCCGAGTTTCTCGACACGGGCAATTTCGCGCTCAGCGTCGGCGATGCTGATCAGACGCGGCGGCCGGCCCCCACCTCGCGCGGCGAGGTCTGGAACTGCATCGAGAGCAGCAGCCGCGCTGCCGAAGCGGGCCATCAGCTGGCGGTAGGTTACAGGCCCGATGCCGGGCGAACGGACCAGCCGGAGCCGGTCGACCAAATCATTACTCACCCGGTCTTTTTTCCTACCTTCGGTTCTTTTCCCGCTTTCAGGCGAACGATGTTCTCCCGGTGCTTCCAGATCACCAGCAAAGCGAAGGCCAGGAACATCTGGAAGCGCACGTCGTCGCCAAGCACTGCGGCGCTGATTGGAGCGCTGATCGCCGCGGTCATTCCGGCCACTGAGGAGATTTTCAGCACTAGGAGCATGCCGATCCAGACCGCGGCGTAAATCGCCGCTCCAGCGGGGAGCAAGGGGATCAGCACGCCCAGCAGAGTGGCGACTCCCTTGCCACCCTTGAACTTGAGCCAGACGGGGTAGAGGTGACCGATCAGCGCACCGGCCGCGGCGAAGTTCTCAAAGTCAGGCCAAAGGTTTCGGGCGATCAGCACTGCCGCGGTCCCCTTCAGGCAATCGAGGACGAGTGTCGCAGCCGCGAGCGGTTTGCTTCCGGTCCGAAGCACATTGGTCGCGCCGATACTGCCCGAGCCGATGTCGCGGACATCACCTTTGCCGGCGGAGCGCGCCAGCAAAAGGCCGAACGGTATCGAGCCCAGGAGGTATCCCGTCGCCAGCGCAAACAGCAGTTCGGTACTCATTCGGATGCAAGTGGTAGCAGAACGAAACGCGCCTGCAATTGCGCAACGGCAATGCCCGTGCAAAGCGGCGATCAATGGACGCGAACTCGCCCCTGCTCTTCTTCGACTCCGGTGTCGGCGGGCTGTCCGTGCTTCAGCCCACGCGGGCGCTGCTGCCGAACGCGCCTTTCATCTACGTGGCCGACAATGGCGGATATCCGTACGGGAAGCGCAGCGAGGCGGAGATTGCCTCGCGCGTCCCGGCCCTGCTCGGACGGCTGGTCGAGCGGTTCCACCCGCGCCTCGCGGTCATTGCCTGCAACACAGCCTCGACCATCGCGCTCGAACACGTCCGCTCGGCCCTCGACCTGCCCGTCGTCGGCACCGTGCCCGCGATCAAGCCGGCGGCCGAGCTGTCGAAAACGCGCGTGATCGGGGTGCTGGGAACAGAGGCGACCGTCCGCCAGCCCTACGTCGCCAATCTCGCTCGGGAGTTCGCGTCGGACTGCACCATCATCCGTCATGGCTCGCCCGAATTGGTCGATTTGGCGGAAGCGAAGCTCGCCGGAGTCGATGTCCCGATCGAAGCTGTCCGCGCCGCCGCGAAGCCCATGTTCCAAGCATCGGGAGGCGAGCGCATCGACGTCGGCGTTCTCGCCTGCACGCACTTCCCGCTCCTTCGGCAGGAGCTCGAACAGGCCTTCCCCGGCGTTCAGTGGATCGACGGAGGTCCGGGCATCGCCCGGAGGATCACATACCTCACACGGGAACAGCCTTGGCCCTCTGGTCCAGGCGAAGGCCTCATGGTCTTCACGGCCGAGCCGCGCTCGCCTTTGCTCGGCGCATTATCGGAGTATGGCATTTTAGAGGTCACAGCGCTCTAGTTGCGAGTCGTTCGCAATGGCCTTCGCGGGAGGGCGGCGTTAGAGGCGACCCAGAGGACCCGCAGAACCTTGGACTACGACAGCATCTTCAAGGCCGCGATCGAGCGGCTTCACGAGGAAGGCCGGTACCGCGTCTTCATCGATATCCTGCGCAACAAGGGCAATTTCCCGAACGCGCACTGCTTCGGCGGCAATGGCCCGAAGCCGATCACCGTCTGGTGCTCGAACGACTATCTCGCGATGGGCCAGCATCCCGCCGTGATCGAGGCGATGGACGTCGCGCTCCGCGAGGTCGGCGCCGGCTCGGGCGGAACCCGCAACATCAGCGGCAACACGCATTACCATATCGAGCTGGAAGCCGAGCTCGCAGACCTGCACGGCAAGGAAGCGGGCCTGATCTTCACCTCGGGCTACATCTCGAACGAGGCGGCGCTTTCGACGCTCGGCAAGCTGCTCCCGGACTGCATCATCTTCTCGGACGAGCTCAACCACGCCTCGATGATCGCCGGCATCAAGAACTCCGGCTGCGAGAAGCGGGTGTTCCGGCACAACGACCTCGAACATCTCGAGGAGCTGCTCGCCGCGGCCGATCCGGACACGCCGAAGCTGATCGCTTTCGAAAGTGTCTACTCCATGGACGCCGACGTCGCTCCGATCGCGGAGATCTGCGACCTCGCGGACAAGTACAACGCGCTTACCTATCTCGACGAGGTCCATGCGGTCGGAATGTACGGCGCCCGCGGCGGCGGCATTTCGGAACGCGACGGCGTGGCAGACCGGCTGACCATCATCGAGGGCACGCTGGGCAAGGCCTTCGGCGTAATGGGCGGCTATATCACTGCCAGCAAGACCATCGTCGACTGCATCCGCAGCTACGCGCCTGGCTTCATCTTCACCACCTCGCTGTCCCCCGTCCTCGTCGCCGGCGCGCTCGCCAGCGTCCGCCACCTCAAGGCCAGCTCTACCGAGCGCGACATGCAGCAGCAGTCCGCGGCGATGCTCAAGGCCAAGTTCAAGTCCGCCGGCCTGCCCGCCTTGCCGAGCGTGACGCACATTGTCCCGCTCCTCGTCGGTTGCCCGGTGAAGGCGAAGCGTATCAGCGACATATTGCTCGCCGAGTACGGGCTCTACGTTCAGCCGATCAATTACCCGACCGTCCCGCGCGGTACGGAGCGCCTGCGCTTCACTCCGGGCCCGCACCACACGGCCGAGATGATGGACGAGCTGACATCCGCTTTGCTCGAAATTTGGGATCGCCTGGAGCTTCAGGTCGCCGCCTGAAGGCCGAGGGCCCAAACTCCCCTATTTAATCCCCGTTAAGTGCTGGTACCATTCCCCCCTTGAGTCGGCTTCAGGGGGCCCGGTTCCAAAATGGCGTTCGCGAAGGCTTTGTTTCATCCGCCGGCACGGTTGCGAACCCTGCCCGACCGCTGGGCCAAATTGCTTCGTCCACTATGGATGATCTGCCTGGGCCTCGCGGTCCTGACTGTGGCCCTGAGCGCCATATATGCCGTGCGGGCGGCCTACTGGGTTCAGCCGACCATTTACCAGCACGGCCTCGACTTCGACGTGACGTCGGATGGCGATCTCAAGATCGGGACGCGGATCGATACCGGCCAGGTCCCCGTCGTTCCGCTGACAGCGAAGGTCGTAGCCATCGAGGGCAAGCGTGTACCTTCGAACCTTCAGATCACACAGTTCGCCAAAGCGCTCGAGACGGCCCCGGGACCGACCGTGAAGGTGACCTTGCAGAAGCCCGACGGCAGCATTGTCGAGCTGACCCAGGCTCGCCGCCCGCTCGAGGCAACTCCGGCGCAGGTGAAGGAACGCAATATTCGAATCTGGACGCGGTTGGTTGTTTCGCTGCTGGCGTGCACCGCGCTTCTCGCATGCAGCCTGCTGCTCGCGCTTCGGCGGCCCCACGATCCTGTGGCCATGCTCCTCGCCTTCGCTTTCGTCTGCCTTGCCGCGACGGTCGATCCGCCCCTCCAGTTCTGGCTCTGGACAAACCAGGACGTGGTCCTCGACGTTCTCGGCGCGATCTTTTTCTATTTCATGCTGATCGCCCTGGCGTCCTTCCCGGATGGCGTCTTCGCTCCACGATTCCTGCGGTGGCTGCTCCCGATCGGGATTCCGCTGGCGATCCTCGTTTCCATCCCCGGAGTGGATGAGAACGTCCAGGGCATTCTCGGCGTCGGGGTGCTGTTCGCGGTCCTCGGAAGTCAGGTCGTTCGTTTCCGCAGGGAGCCTAAAGGCATTGCCCGCCAGCAGATCAAATATGCCGGCTTTGGCTTCGCGGCAGGATTCCTTCTGGTCTTGGCAGCCGTCATCTACGCCGCATCCCTCGGCGATGATCCCAACGGTTACACACCGCTGCAGGGCCTGGCGGTCTTGCTGCTCTTCAGCTCCGGAATTGCGGCGATCGCGCTCGGCCTTCTGGTAGCCCTGATCCGCTTCCGGCTGTGGGAAGCCGATACCGTGATCACGCGCTCGGCGGCCTACGCGGTCGTCACCCTGATCGTCGGGATCGTCTGGGCGGCAAGCTCCGATCTTGTGAAGCTGGTCATCACCGAAGTGATGGGCCGCGAAAGCGAAGCGGGTGCGACGACCGTCGGTGCGATCATCGCCGCCGGCGTCTTCTCCCCGACCCAGTCGGCGGTGCTGGGCTGGACCAGGAAGCATTTCGGCGGCCCGCTCGACCAGATCCACGACGCGGCCAAGAGGCTGAAAAGCTGGGGTCTGACGGAATCGCCTGAAGAGGTCGCGACCCGCGCGTTGTCCATCATCGACCAGGCGGCCCATCCTGCGGCATCGGCCATCGTCCTGGATACGGCGATGGGGATCGAACTCATCGCCGCCCGCGGCGAAGTGACCTCGGCGGATGATCCCCGGCTGATCGAGAAGCTGGTTCTGGAAGACGAAGAAAGCTCGGTAGGGACCCTTCTCATCGGCCGCCGCTCGGACGGCAACCGCTACAATCGGCAGGAAATCGACGCCATCCGGGAGATCATCCCTTCCCTCGCCGAGGCCCTTCGTGTTGCCCGCGGCCGATTCTCGCGCGAGAGCGCCATGCATCAGAAGATGGAAGAGATGGCGGCACGTCTCGCGCAGCTGGAAGGCGGCACGCCCAAGCCGGCTTAGCTTCGTACCTTCGCTTCGCGCCGTTTACACTCTGGCAGCACCCTCGTGATACGTCATCGTCACTGATGGCAAGCTCCGCTCCATCCCCGCAGGACTCCGGGCCTTATGAAGACCGCCGCGCCTACCCGCGCGTCGGGGTCGCGCTGCCGGCCTTCCTTCACGTGAGCGGAGAGCGGCACTCCGTTCAGCTCCTAGACGTCTCGGCCGGAGGCGCGAAGCTGAACTGCGCTCCAAGCCTTCCGAGCGGAAGCGCGGTCGTGCTCGACTGCGGAACGCTCAAGCGTACGGCCGTAGTGAGATGGCAGAACGCCGGCCTGGTTGGTCTTTGCTTCGACAGCGAGCTCGATTCGCGGGAGGTTTCTGCCCTGATCGACCGCTCCGTTGCTCTCTCGGCCTTGATGGACAGCCGGGAATAGCTTGGTCCTGCTGCCGCGGCGACCAAGTGCCCGTTCGCACTTTCTCAACTAATCTGGGTCAGTCAGGTCCCGTGGGACAGTGGACCGGCGAAAGTTGGTCAAGGAACAAGTCCGATGAAGCTATTGAAGCGAGCGAGCCAGGCGGAACAGCTCGAAGACACGGCATACTCCCAACGGCTCGATTCGATTGCCGGCCGCCACAAGGCCGGCACTCTGCTCTACGATCACCGCGAAGACGATTCATCCGACAGCGAATGAACTTGGGGACCCGCCTTGTCGCAGTGATCGCAATGGTGGCTCTGGCGGGCTGCGGAAAGGCAAATCACGAGCCTGATCGCTCCTCGGTCACGATGAAGCTGCCTCCAGCCAAAGCTGCTGAAGCCAAGCCGGGGTTCTCGTCCATGTCAAACCCAAGCGATCCATCTTAAGCTCCACGTCGGCGGGTCGCGATCGACGCCTAGTGTCTGCTTTCGATCCATTGCGGACATTGGGTTCCGATGAAAAAGTGGGTCCGTGAGTACCGGCAGCAACGATTTCGACTACGAATCACCCACCGTGCCCGAACGCGCACTGTTCGTCGCTGCGGACGAACCCTTGTTGATATTTCCGTCGATCATCGCAGCGGAGCGTTGGCTCGAAGCAATAGACGTCGAGAATGGCGTTTACCCCGCTGCATTTGGCCCCAACGGCGAGCCTTTTGCGATTGGTACCGAGCGCAACCGCGTGATCATCCAGCGTACTGCCGAACCAATTAGACCGGACGAGTTCAAAGCTCTGCTGCTGAGATATTTGGAGGCCGTGGGGCAGCCTGCTGACAGTTCGCTTGGACTTCACCAGATTGTCGCCACGGTCTGGGCGCGGGAGAGCGATTTCTGGCGCGAGCATGACCCAATACAGTGATCGGTTCGCAAAGCGCCTTCCCCTCTGGGGCTGCATTGCCATCGTGATTGTCGTGGCGCTGGTTCTGTACCTCGTATTCGTATGAGCGACCAATGTCTGCTTGCCACCCAAAGCAGACATTAGCGAAATCCCTGTCCTACAGACCCTTATCTGTGCTTGCTTCGACTCATGGTCCTGCGCCCCCAAATCGAAGTTCACGACAAGACACGCCCGGAGCATCGGGTTCGATCCCCGCAACACGGTCAATTTGGTCAACTTCCCCTCGGTGCAATCCAACAAGCCACGGCTCTCGCGCCCGCTCTCGCGCGTTGAGGGGTGAACTTCGTGAACTTTCGCTCGGAAACTTTGCGCGCCCGGTGGCGCGTGGGCATATGTCAGGCTAGTTATCCGCCATGCGAATAGCCCTTTCCGCCGACCATGCCGGCTTCGAGATGAAGGACCAGCTTGCGGACTGGCTCCGGGCCGACGGTCACGAGATCGTCGATCTCGGCACCAACACCGGCGAGAGCGTCGATTACCCGCGCTACGGCGCCCTTCTCGCGGAGGCGCTCGCCGACGGCCGTGCCGATCGCGGAATCACGGTCTGCGGATCGGGCATCGGGGTCGCGATCGCCGCGAACCGCAACCCCGCCTGTCGCTGCGCGCAGGTTGCCGAGCCACTCTCCGCCTCCCTCGCCCGCCAGCACAATGACGCCAACGCCATCGCCCTCGGCGCCCGGCTGATCGGGATCGAGATGGCCAAGGCGTGCGTCACCGCCTTCCTCACCAGCGACTTCCTCGGCGGCCGCCACCAGCGGCGCGTCGACCAGCTCGCCAACCCCACGGAACAGGAACCCGCCTGATGGCCAGCGCCGCGAACCTCAACGACGTTCAGCCCGACGGTTTCTTCACTCGGCATCTGGCCGATGCAGATCCGGCGGTGGCCGAAGGCATCAAGGCCGAGCTACTCCGCGAGCAGACGCAGATCGAGCTGATCGCATCGGAGAACATCGTCAGCCGCGCCGTGCTGGAGGCTCAGGGCTCGGTTCTCACCAACAAATATGCCGAAGGCTATCCGGGGCGGCGCTACTACCAGGGCTGCGGTCCGTCCGACACGGTCGAGACGCTTGCCATCGAGCGGGCGAAGCAGCTGTTCGGCTGCGGTTTTGCCAACGTCCAGCCCCATTCAGGTGCGCAGGCAAACGGCGCGGTGATGATGGCGCTGCTCCAGCCTGGCGACACCATCATGGGCATGAGCCTCGCCGCCGGCGGCCACCTGACCCACGGCGCTCCGCCGGCCCAGTCCGGCAAATGGTTCAACGCGGTCCAGTATGGCGTCCGCCAGGACGACCACCTGGTCGATTTCGATGAGGTGGAGCGGCTCGCGAAAGAGAACCAACCGAAGATGATCATCGCGGGCGGCTCCGCATATCCGCGACATCTCGACTTCGCCCGCTTCCGTGCAATCTGCGATGAGGTCGGCGCCTACCTCTTTGTCGACATGGCTCATTTCGCAGGCCTCGTCGCGGCGGGCGAACATCCGTCCCCGTTCGGTCATGCCCACGTCGTTACGACGACGACGCACAAGACATTGCGCGGCCCGCGCGGCGGCATGGTTCTGACCGACGATGAGGCCATCGCCAAAAAGATCAATTCGGCCGTATTTCCAGGCTTGCAAGGCGGTCCGCTGATGCACGTCATCGCGGCCAAGGCGGTCGCTTTCGGCGAGGCGCTTCAGCCCGAATTCAAGACCTACGCAAAAGCCGTGATCGCCAACGCCCAAACCTTGGCTAATCGCCTCAAGGAGCGCGGCGCGGACTTGGTTGCGGGCGGAACCGATACGCATCTGGCGCTGGTCGACCTTCGTCCACTGGGTCTCACCGGGAAGGACGCCGATGAGAGCCTCGAGCATGCCGGCATCACCTGCAACAAGAACGGGGTCCCGTTCGACCCGCTTCCTCCGGTCAAGACCAGCGGCATCCGCGTGGGCTCGCCGGCTGGCACCACGCGCGGCTTTGGCGAAACCGAGTTTCGCGACATCGGCGACATGGTCGCCGACGTGCTCGACGGCCTCGTGAAGAACGGACCGGAGAATAACGGCGAGGTCGAGCGGGAAGTGAACGGCCGAGTCCGTGAGCTTTGCGCGCGCTTCCCTATCTATAGCTGATGCGCTGCCCTTTTTGCGCCCATGAAGATAGCCAGGTGAAGGACAGCCGCCCGTCCGAGGACGGAGCGGCGATCCGGCGCCGGCGCCAGTGCGAGGCCTGCGGAGCGCGCTTCACCACCTTCGAGCGGGTTCAGCTGCGCGAACTCACGGTGGTCAAGAAGGACGGCAAGCGCGAGCCATTCGACCGCGACAAGCTGGCCCGGGCAATCGGACATGCGACCCGGAAGCGTGAAGTCGATGCGGCGAAGATCGACCGGCTGATCAGCGGCGTTCAGCGGCAGCTGGAGACGCGCGGCGACGAGGTTACATCCGTGAAGATCGGCGAAGCGGTCATGGCCGGCCTCAAGTCGCTCGATCATGTCGCCTACATAAGATTCGCGAGTATCTACAAGGACTTCAGCGATCCCAGCGAGTTCGCCGAAATCGCGGAACGGGTCGAGAAGGAAGCCGTCCCGCCCGACCACGACAAGCTGCTGTGAGCGCCGGCAAACCCGTCATCGTCCTCGTCCGTCCGCAGCTCGGCCAGAACATCGGAAAGACGGCCAGGGCTATGCTCAACTTCGGCCTGACGGAGATGCGGCTGGTCGCCCCGCGCGACGGCTG
>Ga0307413_10000541_pt1 | contig 12571 bp, 11 predicted proteins | sample DK1Ometagenome_3_FD_203714 | JGI IMG/M metagenome (GOLD analysis project Ga0307413, IMG submission 203714) | Maize rhizosphere microbial communities from greenhouse at UC Davis, California, United States - DK15-O-2 | ecosystem: Host-associated > Plants > Roots > Rhizosphere > Soil | place: USA... | reverse complement strand
GAGCACTGCCGGGCTCAGCATCCTGTTGCAGGAGGGTATTGGCGACACCATCCGGGTCTCGCTCACCCCCGAGCCGGGAGGAGACCGCACCGAGGAGGTAAGGGTCGCGCAGCAGATCCTTCAATCCCTCGGCCTTCGCAGCTTTACTCCTCAGGTCACTGCTTGTCCGGGGTGTGGACGGACCACCAGCACATTTTTTCAGCAGATGGCGCAGGACATCCAGGAGTATCTCCGGGTCAAGATGCCGGTCTGGCGGACTGAACACCCTGGTGTTGAGGACATGAAGGTGGCGGTGATGGGCTGTGTGGTGAACGGTCCCGGAGAATCGAAGCACGCAAATATCGGCATCTCGCTCCCGGGCACGTTCGAAGAGCCCAAGGCCCCGGTGTACGTCGACGGCCGCCTGCTGGTCACGCTGCGGGGAGACGACATCGTGCCGGAATTCCTCGGGATCCTGGAGGAGTACGTCGCCTCCCGCTACGGCCTGGGGTCAACAGTGGAGCGTGTGTGACCGGTCTCGAGGCGGCGCTCCGCGACCAGCCACTAGCGGCAGGAGTGGCGCTCTTCGTTGCTGGCCTAGCGACGAGTCTGACTCCCTGCGTGTATCCAATGATTCCAATCACCGCCGGAATTCTGGGTGGGGCGGGGGCTCAGGAACGCTCTCGAGCGCGCAGTCTCAAGCTCACGCTGGCCTATGTACTCGGATTAGCGCTGGTCTATTCCCTGCTCGGCTTGCTGGCCGGACTGTCGGGTACATTGTTCGGCAGCGTCAGCTCGAGTCCCTGGGCGCTGCTGATCATGGCCAATCTCCTGCTCGTGTTCGGTTTGGCGCTGTTGGACGTCTTCACTATCACTGTTCCAGAGAGGATCGCCGGCCGGATCGGACGGATCACCAGCCGGTCTGTGGGTGGGGTTTTTGCACTGGGTGCGACATCGGGTCTGGTGGCAGCCCCCTGCGGGGCTCCGGCGTTTGCCGCAGTCCTCACGTTTGTCAGTACAACCGGCAGCCCTTGGCTGGGTTTTCTGTACCTCTTCATCTTTTCGCTTGGTCTCACCGCCCTGTTGATTGCGGTAGGATTGTTCAGCGGCAGTTTGGCCGGCTTGCCCCGAGCCGGCAGGTGGACCCGGGTCATCAAGCGAACCGGTGGCGTGCTGCTGCTGGCAATGGCGGAATACTACTTCGTAAGGGCAGGAACTGTGTTATGAGCCGCTCACCAAAAGGGCTGCTGCTGAAGGGTCTGATGCTGGGGTCGCTTCTCCTGACGAGAGCCGGGCGACTGTCCGCTCAGGAATCCGGCATCGCCCTCGGCACGAAAGCCCCCGCAGTCAAGATCAATGACCTGGATGGAAAGCCGGTGGATCTCGGCCAGTACCTCGGAACACGGCCGGTGCTGCTCGAGTTCTGGGCCACGTGGTGCGAGCTTTGCGAGGAATTGCTGCCCCGAGTTCGAGCAGCCCACGCGGCGTACGGGTCCAAGGTCGAATTCATTGGAGTCAACGTCACCGTCAACCAGTCACCGGAGCGGGTCCGGAAGTATCTGGAGAAACATCAGCCCGGCTTCCGTACGCTCTACGACGACCAGGGGACCAGCATTCGGGCATATCAGGTTCCCACCACCTCGTACGTAGTTGTCGTAGATCGAGCGGGGAAGGTGGCCTATACTGGAACCGGCGGCTCCCAGGATCTGGCTGGCGTACTGCGGAAAATTACCCAGAACTGAACTTCCAATAGCAAGGATAGAATGATGCGCGTTCCTCGTCTCACGCTGGCCTTGGTTGCCTGTGTAGTGCTTGCTGCGCCGCCCAGCACACTGGCCCAGGACGGACCTGGCAAAGTGACGGTCAGAATGCAAGGCGGGCCCGATGTGGGTCAGCGGGCGCCGGATTTTTCTCTTCCCTGGGCCAATCGGGATGGTGTGGGTCCGGTCGAATCACCCTACCAGTTGGCGAGCGATCGGGGGAAGACCGTAGTCGTCGCTTTTTACCCGCGGGATTTTACCAAGGGCTGCACTGCGCAAATGCGGACGTTTGCCGAACAGTATGACAGTCTGTTTGGGCCGAATGTGGTGTTGGTTGGAATCAGTACCGATTCGGTGACGACCCACAGCCGCTTTGCTTCCAGTCTCGGGCTCCCGTTTCGCCTGCTCAGCGACCCGGAGCAGCGGGTGTCCAAGCAGTACGCCAGCAAAGACCCGGAGGGCTACAACCGCCGGACCATTTACGTGGTGGGACCAGATGGCAGAGTCAAGTTTCGGGACCTGAGCTTCAATGCGCTGGACCCAAATGATTATGCCGACCTCCGTGCGGCAGTAAGGAATAGCAGCCGCGGAAGCTGAGCCCCCTTTCACTTTCTCTGCGATGGGCATCCTGAAACCGCTGGCCTTCGGAGCGGCCGTCGCCGCCTGCTGCGTTCCCTCCGTGCTATCGGCTCAAGCCAGCGCGGACCAGAGGCAGTCCCAGGTCTGGGGCCTGCAGGGTCTCCGTTCAGGGTACTGTGTCCGCTTTGTCATCGACCAACGCGCTGCGACCCGAGAGCTCAAGCCGGGCTTCCGTGTCGTCCCTGCCAGCCAGGATGCCGCGCTCCATCCGGCGCTTCAGCATCTGATTCAGGGACAGCCGGAATTCGCCGGCTGGGTGCCGTCGAGTCTGTGTTTTTACTTCACCGATGCCGTTCAGGTCGGGAACCGGCGGGTGGTCGAGAAGAATCCTCGCAACCAGCAGATGCTCGCCGTCTGGACTCTTGCCACGCAGGAGGAAAGGTCGGGTTCTCGCCGCGATCTGGCCTTGGGAATCTTTTCGGGACGGGGCAGCCTGATTCATGCTGCCGAGGCCGCTGGGGTCCGCCTTCATGAGGCTGATGCAGCAGTCCTTGATAGCGCCGACAGCGCCAACGATGTGTACACCATAAAGCTCGAACGAACGTCGTTGATGTGGCGGGGGCGGCCTACCGGAGACAGCAGCCGGGTCGAACGACCGATCGAAGAATCCTGGTTGGTGCCCGGCGTGCGAGGGGGCGTCTGGGCGGTGCGCCTGATGCTCAGCCCAGTGTGGAGCCGTCCACTTGTGGGATCGTTAACGGTCGAAGGAAAGGGAGACCTGGCGAAAGCATTGAAGGCCTCTCCGATTCGTTTTGTGGGGCCGTTGTACCGATCCGGGGCGGGTGAGCTGCGATTCTCGCGTTGACCTCTGCTTTCCGAGTGGACGGACCATGAAACCGGTACTCTGATTGTCCCGCTGAACTGCCTCCTACTTTAGGGCCCGCTCGTACCGGGCCTTTTTGCTGGCCTGCTATCGCTCCCACCCTCCTTTTGCTTCCCTAAAACGCTGCCCGAGCCCGATGACTCCTCTCCAGGCGGCATGCTGGCCTGGGTCATGTCGAAGATGTTCATAATTAGAATGTCTGCATAAATAAAAGGGGACTGGCGACAGTGGCGCCATTCACACAGTCTACTTGAGTATGTGTTTCGAACATCAGGTACGCGTTGCACTTAGAGGCAACATTGCAGCTCGCGCCTTCTGGATTGATCAACCATTTTATGAGGTTTTACACGCAAATAAGATATTCACTTCGGTGGGTTTTCCACATGTGGAAACCGGGTGTAGGCTCCCCCGAGCCTCGGTCCATTGCGGGACATTCGACACTGGCACGGGGAGAATGAACTGATGCAGTGCTGACGGCTGTGCATTAGACTCCTGCCATGCCGCGCACCTCGCTTCGCCGCACCAAGATTGTCGCCACCCTGGGCCCAGCCTGGGACACTCCGCCCAAAATGACAGCGCTTCTCGATGCCGGTGTGAACGTCGTTCGCATCAATGCATCGCACGGCACACCGGAGATCCGGGCCCGCTGGATTCACCAGCTGCGGAGCGTCATGCAAAGCCGCCGTGAGGCGTCCGCCGTACTGCTGGACCTGCAGGGTCCCCGGATCCGGGTCGGCGATCTGCCCCAGCCCACCAGGCTGGAGCCCGGGCAGCAGGTGGTCTTTGCGCCTGAGGGAACGGTTCGACCGGGCGAAATCCCAACGACCTACGACGACCTCTCCCGGGACGTGCGAATCGGCGCCCGGATACTGCTGGACGACGGCCTGCTCGCGCTGGAGGTGAGAGGGGTCCGGGGCGAGCGGGTTGAAGCGGTGGTTCACTATGGAGGGGAGCTGAAGGCTCACAAGGGGATGAATCTGCCGGGCATCGAGGTGAGCGCCCCGGCACTGACCGAGAAGGACATCGAGGACGTACACCACGCGGCTGCATTGGGGGTCGATTACATCGCGCTCTCATTCGTCCGGCGCCAGGAGGACATTGAGCAGCTCCGCGGATTGGTGCCGCGCGGCATCAAGCTGGTGGCGAAAATCGAGAAGGACACCGCGATCAAGAACTTGTGCGGCATTCTCGATGCCTCAGATGCGATCATGGTAGCCCGCGGAGATCTTGGGGTGGAGCTGCCGTTCGAGGAGGTGCCGCTGATTCAGAAGCAGATCATCCGCGAGGCAGGCCTGCATGGCAAGCCGGTTATCACGGCAACCCAGATGCTGGAATCCATGGTGCACGCGCCCCGGCCCACCCGCGCGGAGACCTCAGACGTGGCCAATGCCATTCTGGATGGCACCGATGCCGTCATGTTATCGGCTGAGACTGCGGTGGGCGAGTACCCCCTCGAAGCAGTGCAGGCCATGGATCGGATCGCCCGCGAAATGGAGAGCCAACGGCAGGCCCGAGGCGTGACCATCGATGCGGCCCTGGGTCGGCGCTCGGCGGAACAGGGCGCTCTGCGCCACCACCAGATGGGAGCGGGCGGTCCTATCCGCACCGAGGACGCGATTGCCGTGGCGGTCTGCGCGGCCGCCGAAATGCTGTCGGCTCCGCTGATCGTGTGCTTTACCAGCAGTGGGTTTACCGCGCGGAAGGTCGCCACGTGCCGCCCCACAGTCCCGGTATTTGCCTGCACCCCGGAGCCGGAAACTTTCCGCCAGCTTGCCCTGGTCTGGGGCGTGACTCCCGCGCTGACCGAGCACTCGAACGACTACGACGGCATGCTCAGTGTGGCCCGGCGGCAGATTCTGGAGCGGCACCTGGCGCAACCTGGTGAACGCGTGGTGGTCACCGCTGGGGTTCCCTTCGACCAGCCAGGCACAACCAACCTCCTGAAAGTCGAAGCAGTGTAGCTGATGCGTCTGACGTTTCTGGGTACCGGCACGTCGTTCGGCGTGCCCCAGATCGGGTGCGATTGCGCCGTCTGTCGCTCCACCGATCCTCGTGACAAACGCACGCGCTCCGGCGCCGTACTCGAAGCGGACGACGCGACCATCCTGATCGACACGCCGCCAGAGCTCCGGCTGCAGCTGATTTCCGCTGGCATCTTTCGCGTAGATGCGGTGGTATACACTCACGAGCATGCCGATCATATCAACGGCATCGATGACCTCCGGATCTTTTCGGTCCGTCAGCGAAAGCCGCTCCCCCTGTTCGGCCCGGAGGAAACCCTGGAACGGCTGCGAGCCTCCTTCAATTACATCTTTGATGACAGCGTTCGACCGTATGAGGGAACCTCCAAGCCCCGCCTCAGCCTCCATCCAACGATGCCCGGGCAGGTGATCAACATCGCGGGAATCGAAACCCTTCCCCTCGCCTTCGAGCACGGGAACCTTCGGGTGTTCGGCTATCGGTTTGGCAAGTTGGCATACATCACCGACATAAAAGAGATACCTGCGGCAGAACGTGAGCGATTACATGGACTGGAGGTACTGGTGCTGAATGCGCTATGGTGGCGTCCCCATCCTACCCATCTGAGCATCTCCGAGGCCATCGACACTGCCCGCGAGCTCGGCGCCCGGCGCACCTACCTCACCCACTTGACGCACGAAACCGGGCACTTGGAATTGGAAAACAAATTGCCTGCAGGAATTTTTCCCGCATACGATGGGCTGACGGTGGAGGTCGCGTGACCAAGCTGCTCTATGGCCGGATGTTCCGGGACAATCTGGATCAGGAGCATGGGCTGGAGCGGCCTCGGCTTCAGGAGCTCGCGAGCGCGTTCCCCACCGTGCAGGCTGAGATCCAGCGACGTCGGGGGGCCGGTGAGTATGGGTTCTACAAGCTGGTGGACCAGGGACCTACGGTGCGGGCAATCAGGACCTTTGCCGAGGGACTTGGCCAGGCACATGATCATGTGCTGGTGCTCGGGATTGGAGGCTCGGCGCTGGGCGCCAAGGCGTTGCTCAACGCGCTCCGCCCTCCGGCCTGGAACGAGCTGGACGACGAGGGCCGCGAGTTTTTCCCCCGCCTGACGGTTCTGGAGAACGTCGACCCCACCTCGGTGGCTGCTGCGCTGGCTCGGATTGACCCTCGCCGGGTGCTGGTCAACGTCATCAGCAAGTCCGGCGGTACGGCCGAGACCATGGCGCAATACCTGGTGGTCAGAGCCTGGTTGGAGCAGGCTTTAGGCGCGGCGGCATATCGGCATCTGGTGTTCACCACCGATCCCAGTCGCGGTGCTCTCCGCGAACTGGCCCAGCGGGATCACATCGCCACGCTCGACGTCCCCCCGGAAATCGGCGGTCGTTTCAGCGTTCTCTCACCCGTAGGACTGCTCCCGGCGGCTCTGGTCGGCATCGACATCGAAGGACTACTGGAGGGGGCTCGGGTCGCGCTGAACCGTGCCGAGACAGACGACTTGTGGCAAAACCCGGCGGCTCTCTACGCTGCATTGCACCATGAGGCCGATCTCGCTCACGGCGCCCACATCCATGTGCTCATGCCCTATACCGATCGGTTGCGCGAACTGGCCGAATGGTTTCGGCAGCTCTGGGCCGAGAGCTTGGGCAAGCGGGAGGACCGGCAGGGCCGCACGGTGCACGCCGGCCCCACGCCGGTCGGTGCGGTCGGTGCGACGGATCAGCACAGTCAGGTGCAGCTTTTCATGGAAGGACCCTACGACAAGGCAATCACCTTCATGACGGTGGACGACTTTGGTGTGGAGGTAAAAATTCCGGAAGTGGCTCCGGCGTCAGGATCGAATCCAGGGCTTCCGGCGGATCTCGCCTATCTGTCGGGCCACACGCTGGGCGAGTTACTCCAGGCCGAGTACGAGGCCACCTCGGCGGCCCTCGCTCAGATGGGGCGAATGAACTGCACGCTCCGCCTGCCCAACCTGAGCGCTGCGACTATCGGTGAAACCATCATGTTCTTCCAGCTCGCGACTGGGTACGCCGGGGCCTGGTACGGAATCGATCCCTTCGATCAGCCCGGTGTCGAGCTGGGCAAGCGACTGACCTATGCCGCGATGGGCCGGGCAGGATATCAGCCGGCCAAACAAGCAGCCCCCTCAGGCGGCGACGAGATTTGAGGGGCCTGCGTTGCGGGTCTCCCATTCCCGGCCTACCTTTGGCGCAGTGCGCATGGGTACTGTTTACAAGAGGATAGACCTGCATGGCTGATGCAACACAGCGGGCAGTGGATCTGTACCAGGGCGGAGTTGCAGTCGTGCCCGGCGGGGTGCGGGTGCGGGATCAGTCCAAGCTCCGGTCCAGTGCAACGGACCGGCTGGTCTGGCAGGCGGTGTTTGGAAGCACGGAGGAGCGGGAGGCGGCACGATGGCTGATCTGGGAGCTGGGGCAGGCCACCGGGGCCCGGCCCGCTTCCATCCACGATTTGTACATCGCCCGTGGACGTGGAGAATGTGGCGGGTTTACCGTGCCGGCCATCAATGTGCGCATGTTGGCCTACGACACTGCCCGGGCAGTTTTCCGGGCGGCGCGCAGTGCAAAGGCCGGCGCCATCATCCTGGAAATCGCCCGGTCCGAGATCGCCTACACCGAGCAACGTCCTGCGGAGTACGTCGCGGTCCTCATAGCGGCGGCCTTGCGGGAAGGATACGCGCTCCCGGTCTTCATTCAGGGCGATCACTGCCAGGTCAATCACAAGAAATACCAGGCTGATCCAGAGGGTGAGGTCGGCGAAGTCAAGAAGCTCATCGCCGAAGAAGTGGGAGCGGGCTTTTATAACATCGACGTGGATACCTCCACCCTGGTCGATCTCTCGAAGCCGTCACTGAGCGAGCAGCAGCGGCTCAACTACGAGAGAGCCGCGGAGATCACGGCCTTCATTCGACAGCACGAGCCCCAGGGGATCACGGTTTCGGTTGGCGCGGAAATCGGTGAAGTCGGCATGAAGAACAGCACGGTCGAGGAGTTGCACGCCTTCATGCAGGGGTACAATCGCAGCCTGGCAGGCCTGGGCAGCTACAGCGGAATCAGCAAGATCTCGGTCCAGACCGGCACCTCTCATGGCGGAGTGGTGCTGCCGGACGGCACCATGGCCGACGTCAAGTTGGACCTTCAGGCCCTGGCGGCCCTGTCCCGTGTGGCCCGAGAGGAGTATGGGCTGGCCGGGGCCGTCCAGCATGGCGCGAGCACGCTCCCCTCGAACGCCTTCGGCAACTTTCCCCGGATTGAAACGGCCGAGATTCACCTCGCTACGAATTTCCAGAACATCGTGTTTGACCATCCCCGGCTGCCCCCTGACCTCAGGGACCGGCTGCGCTCCTGGGTGGACGAAAATGCGGCCGGCGAGCGCAAGAGCGGCGACACCAACGAGCAGTTCTATTACAAGGCGCGGAAGAAGGCGATCGGGCCCTTCAAGCGGGATCTCTGGTCGCTCCCCGAGGACGTGCGCGGCGCCATTGCCGCCGACCTCGAGAAGACTTTTGCATTCCTGTTCGAGCAGTTGAAGGTCAACGGCACCGAGGACCAGGTCAACCGGTTCATCCAGGCTCCCATCCAGCACCATGCCGCGCTCCGGCCGGTGCTGGTTGCGGCGGCCGACGACCCCGACGCCGGGGAATAGGAGGCTCGAATGCGTCGCAAGCAGCAGCGCGAAGTCGTGTACGTGGAACGGGCAGGCGACTCTTCCGCCAAGTGGCTTTTCTGGGGAGCGCTGTTGGGTGCGGGGGTTGCCCTGCTCTATGCGCCGAGCAGTGGCGAAGAGACCCGCCGGAACCTGCAGCGGAAGCTCTGGAAGTTCCGCGCCATGACCGAGGAAAAACTCGACGAAATCACCCAGCAGTTCGGTGGAGCCAAGGACTCGTTCCAGGGCATGCTGGAGGACGAAGACGAGGATCTCGAGGAGGAGGACGGCCCGGGCCGATACGGCCGCGGAGCCAAGCCGTCGCCTCGGGAAGAACTGGAGCGCCGGCTGGCTGACGCCAGGGCGCGCCGCCGGTCACCGGCTGACCTCGAGGAGCCGCTCGCCTGAGCGGCTCCAGGTCCGGCGGGTGGCATCGTTCTCCCGCCGGCTTCCTGCGCCGGACCCTCCAAGCCGCTGATGAAGACAACGTCCCGTTTCTTGCCAGTGCTCTGACATTCGACGCGCTGCTGGCCTCGGTTCCCTTCATCCTGTTGTTGCTGATTGGACTCACACATTTCGCGGAAGCCGTTACTCACGGCCCCGAAGTGGACACGATCGACCTGTTCCACCGGTTCTTGCCGCCCCATTCCACCCTGCCTGATCGCGATCCGTTTGCCATCATCGAGCGGCTTTTGAGCGGCATCACGGAAAAACGGGGCGAGCTCTCACTCTATGCGGTTCCTACCTTCCTTTGGTTCAGCACCCGGCTGTTCGCGGGCATCCGAACGGCGCTCAACGATATCTACGACGTCTCCCTGCGGCCGCTTCCCCACCGCGGGATCGTCACCCTGTTCCTCCTGGCAAAGCTGCGGGATGCCGCGATGGTGGTCGGCACCGTCATCCTGTTTCTCGCCAACACGCTCCTGACGACCGGTTTGACGATCCTGGAGGCGCGTGGGACGGCGACGGTCGCTGCCACGGTTCCCCAGCTCGGCTTTTTCGTGTCCACGGTAGGCCGCTACCTGACCGAGTTCCTCGCCTTCAGCTTTTCAGTCTCGCTCTTCTACGTGACGTATAGTTATGCCTCGGTGCGGCGGCTCCCCTGGAAAACGGCGCTCCTCGCCGCCACCTTCACCGCGCTGCTCTTTGAGCTGGCCAAGCGCCTGTATGCCCTCTACCTCACGAACTTTGCCTCGTTCGAGGGACTTGGGGGCGACGCCAATCTGGGCGCGATCGTGCTCTTCATCCTCTGGGTCTACTACACCGCGATCGTCTTTCTCCTGGGGGCGGTCGTGGCGGAGACCTGGGAGCTCAAGAAGATGCTCGACCGGCAACGGGCTATCCTGGGCTAGCGACTCACCCCGCAATTTGGAGGACGATCTGTGCTGGAACGTACGCAGCGTGCAGTCCTGGTCATCGCGGCGGCCCTGGTAGCGAGCTCTGGGTGCCGGACTTCAGATCAGGCAAAATCGGCGGGCGGTGATCCTCCGGCTGAGCTGGCAGAGAGCGACATCGCGGCTATTCGGGCCGTCGACTCGGCCTTTGCCGCCGCGGCGAGCGCTGGCAATGTGGATGGAGTGATCGCGGTGTACGCCAACAATGCCGCACTGCTTCCGCCCAACCTTCCGCCCCAGAAGGGCAGGGCGGCCATCAAGTCGTTCTGGGGCGGATTTCTCAGCGCCTACACCGTGCGCTTCGAACTGGGCTCGGATGCCCTGGAAGGGCGGGGAGATCTGGCCTACAACATGGGCCATTACCGCTTTACCGCGGTCCCCAAGGCCAAATCCGATCCTGGCGTGGCGGACGAGGGGAAGTTTCTCGAGATCCTGAAGAAACAGCCGGATGGCAGCTGGAAGTATCTGGTTGACATGTACAGCTCGAACCTCGCTCCTCAGCACTGATTTCCTCCGGTTTCCACCTCGGTGCAGGGTGGGTTATATTACTGGTGCCTCAGGTCCGAAGGGCGCCGGCGCGCGAACCGCGTCAGGACCTCGCCGGTAGCAGCGCTAAGCGATGTCCGGTGTCGCTTCGGGGTGCCTGAGGCACTTCTTTTTTCCCGCTCACGGCTTCATGACCATCTCCCTCGCCCGTCGCTACCGTCCCAAGCGGTTTTCCGACCTCGTGGTCCAGGACCACGTGGCAGCCGTGCTGCGCGGCGCCGTTTCTCGCGGCCGCGTCGGACATGGATATCTACTGACCGGCCCGAGGGGCGTCGGCAAGACCACTGCGGCTCGTATCCTGGCCATGGCTCTGAACTGTGCCCAACGGGACCCGGGAGGTGATCCGTGCGGCGAGTGCGAGAACTGCCTCCGGATCTGGAACGGCTCGGCCAATCTGGATGTGGTGGAGATCGACGCAGCCAGCAATCGCGGGGTCGAAGATGCCCGGGACCTGCGAGAGCGAGCCATGTATGCGGCTTCGCGGGAGGGCCACTCGAAGGTCTACATCATCGACGAAGCCCACATGCTCACGCGGGAAGCGTGGAATGCGCTACTGAAAATCCTGGAAGAGCCACCTCCAGGTGTGATCTTCGTGTTCGCCACGACCGAGCCCCAGAAGATCGCGGCGACGGCGGCACCGGTGATGTCCCGGCTCCAGCGCTTTGACTTCCGGCGTATCGGTCCGACCGCCATTCGGGAGCGCTTGAGAGAGGTGCTGTCGGCCGAGGGCTTCGAGGCGGAGGATGACGCGCTGACGTTGATCGCGCGGCACGCGGACGGAGGAATGCGAGACGCCCTTTCCGTGCTGGATCAGTGCTTGAGCTTTGGGGAGGGAGGCGTCACGGCGGAGCGGGTGCGCGAAGTCCTGGGACTGGCGGGAGACCAGCTCTTCGAGGAGTTGCTGCGGCTGGTAGCTGAGCAGAAGCCCGAGCTCGTGTTTCCGCTGGTCGATCGCCTCTGCGAAGCCGGGGTCGATCTCTCCGAGTTCATGTCGGGGGCAGCCGAGGTGCTCCGTGCACTGCTGATGCTCCAGGTTGGCGCCGAACCCGAGGACATCACCGAGGCCCTCCGCGCCACTCTCGAGGTATACCGCAGCCGGCTTCAGGCGGGCGACGTTCTGCGAATGCTGCGGCTCCTGGCCGAGGACGAAACCAACATCAGGCGAAGCGCCAATCCGCGGCTTGCAATTGAGACTCTGCTTCTCCGCTGGTCGTTGCTGGATCGGCTGGTCGATCTGGAGGCGGTGCTGCAGGGTTCTACGGGAGCAGGAGGAGGGCCGGGCAAAGACCGGAGAGGGCAGGGCGGACCTGCAACGCCACCGCCGTCGGCGGACCCCAGAGCTCGGGCGGAGACCCCCCCTGTTCCAGCGGCAGCCGCTGTCCCGCTACCCCCCAGCCCGCCTCAAGCCTCACCGACGGCCAAGCTGGCCCCATCCATCGAGGCGATTCAGGCGGGCTGGCCCGCCATCGTCGTGGCTGCCCGGGTGCAGAGCCGGTTCCTGGGTGAGCTCCTGGCGGCGGTCGACCCGGCCGAGCTGGCGCTGCCCTACCTCAACGTGGCCCTGCGGGAGCCGAACCAGCTGTTTGCCGAACGTCTCGAGCAGGAAGCGCCGAAGGTGGAAGAGATCCTGACCCGCAGCCTGGGCCAGCCCATCCGTCTTCGGCTGGTCTCCGCTCCTGCTCTCGAAGGGGGTTCCCAAACCCGTCCGCGCCGATTGTCGGACTCCAGTATCAAAGCCGACCGGTTGCGAGAATTCAGGGCCAAAGACCCTGCCCTCGACACGGCAGCCG
>Ga0307413_10000538_pt1 | contig 12594 bp, 13 predicted proteins | sample DK1Ometagenome_3_FD_203714 | JGI IMG/M metagenome (GOLD analysis project Ga0307413, IMG submission 203714) | Maize rhizosphere microbial communities from greenhouse at UC Davis, California, United States - DK15-O-2 | ecosystem: Host-associated > Plants > Roots > Rhizosphere > Soil | place: USA... | reverse complement strand
TCGGCGTGCCGGTCACTGCGCTCACGCTGCTGTGGGGGATCTTCTGCCTGGCCTGGATCCGGGGCTGAGCGGCGCTCGTGGAGGCCGGGGCGCGGCGCCGCGTAGCGCCGCGCGCGCTCGGTCGTCTTATTGACGACGGCGGCGGGGAACATCGTCCCGCGTGCCGCGTACCACGATCCTCCAGATCAACAGGAAGACGCCGGCGGTGAGCAGCAGGTGCACCCAGCCCGGCGCGTCGAACTGGAAGGTCGCGACGGCCCAGAGGACGAGCATCGCGATCGCGGCGAGAATGCCGAGGTCCATGCGGAGCTCCGAATCGGTGGAAGTGACGGCGCCGCCGACGCTGTGCGGCGGCACGCGAAATGAACATGGCGGGTGGTCGTGGGTCGCGCCCGGCGCGATTGACCCCCTCCGCGGTGGTCCGTAAATTGAATAGAGTGGTTGGGGCGAAGAGGCTTAATTTTTGAGCCGATAAGTCCTTCGAGTGGGTCCGACAATCTATGCTGACGTCACGCCCCAGTGCGGGGAAGGCGGAAGGCTGTGGTGAGGGCCTCATTATTCGACTGGGCTTCAAAAACCCCTCTTCGTTCCATGCATCGGAAGCTCCGCCCTCGGGCGGAGCTTCTTGCATTTCGCCGGTGCATGTCGCAAGGTCCGGTCACGCGCGCGGCGGAGCGCGGTAGCGGCGCGCCGCTACCGCGCTCCGCCGCGCGCCGGTGGCACGTTTCGCGGCGCGCCGCCGTTTAACTCGTGGCCGGCGACGCTCGCCGCCCGTCGCCGTCCCCTGCCGCCGCGGCCCGGCGGCGCGCTCACTCCGGGAACCCGATGCCTCACGTCACCGTCACGCGCCGCCTGCGCTTCAACGCCGCGCACCGCGTTCACAACCCGCGCCTCTCCGACGAGGAGAACCGCGACCTCTACGGCAAGTGCAACAACCCGAACTGGCACGGGCACAACTACGTGCTCGAGGTGGCCGTCGAGGGGTCGATCGACGAGCGCACCGGCTACGTCGTGGACCTCGGCCGCCTCAAGGCGATCGTCCAGCGCGAGGTGATCGACCAGGTGGACCACCGCAACATGAACGTGGACGTCCCGTTCATGCACGGCATCAACCCGACCACCGAGAACATCGTCGTCGCCTGCTGGCGAGTGCTCGAGCCGAGCATCTCGCCCGGCCGGCTCAAGCGGCTCCGCCTCTGGGAAACGGAAAACAATTATGTCGAGTACGAAGGTCGGTAGCTCACCCGACGGGCTCGCGCTCCAGCCGCCGCCGGCGCCCACCGACGCTGGCGACGCCGAGTTCGAGGGGCTCGTGCGGCGGCAGCTCGAGCTGCTCGGCGAGGACGCGGGGCGGGAGGGGCTGCTCAAGACGCCCGAGCGCGTCGCGAAGTCGCTCGCCTGGCTGACGCGCGGCTACGCGATGGACGCGCACGCCGTCGTCGGCGACGCGCTGTTCGAGGAGAGCCACGAGAGCATGGTCATGGTGCGCGACATCGAGCTCTACTCGCTGTGCGAGCACCACCTGCTGCCGTTCTTCGGCAAGTGCCACATCGCCTACATCCCGAACCGCCGGATCGTCGGCCTCTCCAAGCTCCCCCGCCTGGTCGAGGTCTTCGCCCGCCGGCTACAGGTGCAGGAGCGCCTCACCGAGCAGATCGCCCACGCCCTGGAGGAAGTGCTGCGGCCGCGCGGGGTGGGGGTGGTGATCGAGGCGGCGCACCTGTGCATGATGATGCGCGGGGTGGAGAAGCAGAACTCGAGGACGATCACGTCGGCGCTGCGCGGCTCGTTCCGCACCGACCCCGCCACCCGCGACGAGTTCCTCCGCCTCGCCCACGCGCCGGCGGGCGTCGCCCGGTGACCGCGGCCGGACCGCTCGCCGGCCGCACGGCGCTCGTGACCGGCGCGTCGCGAGGCATCGGGCAGGCGGCGGCGGCGCGGCTGGCCGCCGCCGGTGCCCGCGTCGCCCTCCTCGCGCGCAGCGCCGAGGCGCTGGCCCGCGTCGCCGCGTCGCTCGGCCCGGGCGCCGTCCCCGTCGTCTGCGACGTCACGCGGACCGGCGCGGTGGAGGAGGCGTCCGCCCGCGTCGCCGACGCCTTCGGCGCGGTGCCCGACGTGCTCGTGAACAACGCCGGCCTCTTTCACCTCCAGGCGCTCGAGGAGACGACGCCGAGCGACTTCGCGCGCACGCTCGAGACGAACCTCGTCGCCCCGTTCCGATTCGCGCACGCCTTCCTCGGCGCGATGCGCGACCGCGGCAGCGGCCACGTCGTCACCATCGGCTCGATCGCCGACCGCACGACGTTCCCGGAAAACGGCGCCTACGCGGCGAGCAAGTACGGCCTGCGCGCGATGCACGAGGTGATGCGCGCCGAGCTGCGCGGCAGCGGGGTCCGCGCGACGCTCGTCTCCCCCGGCCCGGTGGATACGCCGCTCTGGGACCCGATAGACCCCGAGTCCCGGCCCGGCTTCACCCCCCGCGCCGCGATGCTCTCCGCCGCTGCCGTCGCCGACGCCATCCTCTACGCCCTCACCTGCCCGCCGTCGGTGAACGTGGACGAGCTGCGGCTGACGAGGGCGTGAGAGCGAGGTGCGGGGTGCGACGTTTCGGTAATGGCGTTCGCTGCGGTATCGATACCTTGCCGGTGGGGGGCCCCATGCCCCGCGCCCCGCACCCCGTTTTCCATGTTCATCGAGCTCGTGGACTCCCTCCGCTGCCTCGTGCCGCACGAGGAGAGCTGGCTGGTCGCCGCGAGCCGCCGCATGGTCGGGCGCGGCATCGCCGACGGGACGCTCGGCTGTCCGGTCTGCCGGCGCGAGTATCCGGTACTGGATGGCGTCGCCTATTTCGGTGTGCCCGCCGAGGAGCCGCGTGCGGCGCGCGAGGCGACGCCGCCGGTCGGCGACGACACCCTGCGGCTCGCCGCGCTCCTCGGCCTCGACTCACCACGCGGGATCGTCGTCCTCGTCGGCGAGTGGGCGCGCCTCGGGCCCTCGCTCCGCGAGCTGACGGGCGTCCACTGCCTGCTGCTCGACCCACCCGGCCAATGGGGAGGGCGCGACGACGACGGAGTCTCGGTGGTGCGCGCCGGCGGCGTCGTGCCGCTCGCCACCGGCTCGACGCGCGGCGTCGCCCTCGCGGCGGGGAGCGGTACGACGGTGGAGCGCACGATGCGCGGCGCCGTGCGCGCGCTGGCCTCCGGCGGGCGTCTCGTCGCCCCGGCGGACGTGCCTCCGCCCAAGGACGTCGCCGAGCTGGCCCGGGACGCGACGCAGTGGGTGGCCGAGCGACGCGCGGCGCCGAGCGCGCCCGTCACGCTCGCCCGCGCGCGGCCGCCCCGCTGATCCCGCGGGCGGCGTGTCGCTCCCGCGTGCCTAGGGGTTCGCGGGGACCTGGCCAGCCGCCTTCGCCGCTTCCTTTCGGTGCCACACCGAGCTCGGGTCGGCCGGCGTGATGCCGGTCGGCGTCGAGAACACCATCGTGTTGCCGGCCGCGCTGGCGAGCACCGTCACGGGCTGGCCGGCGACGAGGACGAGTGCCGCCGAGTGCGGCACGCCCTGCGTGCTCGTCTGGGGCGTGAGGGTGAGCACGCCGCCCTCGCCCTCCGATACGGTGCCGCGCACGACCACCGCCGGGCTGCTCGGGTAGGTCGCGGTGAGCACGAAGCGGTTGCGGTCGAGCGTCATCTCGACGAGGCGCGCCCCGACGAAGGCCGTCGAGTCGGTCGGCGTCGCCAGGACCCAGTCGCCGTAGATGCTGGTCGTCGTCGGCTCGCGGTGCGCCGGCGGCTCCTCGGCGAGCTTGAACTGGCCGCGCCGGCAGCCGACGAGCAGGCCGGCGACGGCAAGCGCGACGAGCGCGCCGCGCAGGAGTGCGGCGCCCGCGCGGGCCGAGCGGCGGTGCGGCGGAGTCGCTGTGGTGGGCATGGGCGGTTCTCGGAAGGGATTCTGCTCTCGCCGGCGGAAGTGCAGAGGGCATGCCGCCGGGCGGTTGCGCGCGGCGGCATGCCCCCATCCCCAGCTACCACCGTTACGCGGCGCTCGTTCCTGCCTCGTCGGCGTACAGGCCGTCGATCACCGCCTTGTACTGCTTGTCCACGGCCTTGCGCTTCACCGACAGCTTGGGCGTCAGCTCGCCGCGCTCGATCGAGAAGTCGTGCTCGAGGAGTCCGATCTTCTTCGGCAGCTCGAACTTCGCCAGCCCCTCGAGCTGCTTGTAGACTTCCTTCTCCATCTTCGCGTGCACGATCGGCATCTCGAGCAGCTGCTTCCGCTCCGTCCAGAGCAAGTTCTTGATCTTCGCCCACTTCTCGAGGTTGTCCCAGTTCGGGACGACGAGCATCACCGGGAACTTGCGCTTGTCGCCGATCATCACCGCCTGCCCGACGTACTTGTTCGTCTTCACCTTCAGCTCGATCGGCTGCGGGGCGATGTTCTTCCCGCCGGCGGTGACGATGATGTCCTTCTTGCGGTCGGTGATCCGCAGGAAGCCGTCTTCGAGCACGCCGATGTCGCCGGTGTGCAGCCAGCCATCGGCGTCGAGCATCTCGCGCGTCGCCTCGGGATTGTTGTAGTACCCCTTCATGACGTGCGGCCCGCGCGTCAGGATCTCGCCGTCCTCGGCGATCTTCACCTCGACGCCCGCGACCGGCTTGCCGACGGTGCCGATGCGGAAGTTCTGCGGCGTGTTGACGGCGATGACCGGGGAGGTCTCGGTGAGTCCGTAGCCCTCGAGCACGACCAGCCCGGCGGCGTAGAAGAACTTGTTGATCTCCGGCGCGAGCGGCGCGCCCCCCGACACGAAGTAGCGCAACCGCCCGCCCGTGCGGGCGCGCAGCTTCGAGAAGACCAGCTTCTGGGCGATGGCGTACTTCCTGGCCAGCATCCCGGCGGGCTCGCGGCCGGCGAGCTTCTCGTCGGCCCACCGGTCGGCGACGCGGCGCGCCCAGAAGAAGATGCGCTTCTTGATGGCGCTCCCGGCGAGCGCGTTCTCGAGCACGCGCGCGTAGATCTTCTCGTAGAGGCGCGGCACGGCGCACATGAGTGTCGGCCGCACCTCGCTCATGTTGATCGGCACCGTGTCGATGGACTCGGCGTAGGCGATCGTCGTCCCCGTCCGGAACATGAGGTAGTGCCCGGCCATCCGCTCGAAGATGTGCGACAGCGGGAGGAAGCTGAGCGCGATGTCGTCTCCCATGAACGGGACGCACTGCGCGGATGCCTCGACGTTCGAGAAGATGTTGTCGTGGCTCAGCATCACCCCCTTCGGTATCCCCGTCGTCCCCGACGTGTAGATCAACGTCGCGAGGTCGTCGGGCTGTACGTCGAGCGCCTCGCGGCGGTACTGCTCGCGGCGCTCGGGCGTGTCGGCCGCCTCGCCGCGGCGCTCGACGTCGGCGAGCGACATGTCGGCGCCCGGGAGGCCGGGCACGAAGCCGATGACGTGGCGGATCGCCGGCAGCTCGCCGCGGATCTGCTGGATCTTCGCCGCCTGCATCTCGTTGGAAACGAAGACCGCGACCGCGCCGGCGTCGCGCGCGATGTGGGTGATCTGCTCGGCCGGCAGCGTCGGGTAGACGGGGACGTCGGTCAGGCCGGCGGTCAGGCAAGCGTAGTCGGCGATCGCCCACTCGGGGCGGTTCTCGGCCAGGATCGCCACGCGCTCGCCGCGCCCCACCCCCAGCTCGCCCAGGCCGAGGGCGGCGCGGCGCACCCGGTCGGCGAGCTCGCGGTGCGAGATCGAGCGCCACGTCCCGCCGTCTTTGTACTGCAGCGCGGCGGGCTTGTCGTAGCGCTCGACCGCCTCAAGGAAGAGCCGGTTGAGCGTGCCTGGCGCGGGCCGCGGCCCGCCGCTCGCTATCGTCGCGGCGCCGCCCGGCCGCGTCGCGCCGGGGCCGCCCGTTCTGCCGGTCGCCGTCGCGCTCTCGATTCCGCTGTTGACGCCCATCGCTGCACCCTCCTCCGCACGGTGAGGTCGGACCTGTCGCCTGAGGCGCGTGCCGCCCGGGAGATCGGGCGCTCGGCGCTAAGTTAGGGCCCGGTGCGGGACGAGGGCAAATGCCGTTTCCGCCCGCGCCCCCGGGCCTTAAGGCCGTCCGCCGACGACGGTGAGGACGAGCCGTTGCGGCTCGTCGTCCGGACGCCCGGTCGGCAGGTCGGCACCCTTGTATCGCGCGATCGCGCGCACGATCACGGAGTCGCGAAGCACCGTCGCGGGCTGCTGCTTGGCGAACACCCGCACGTGGATCGTCGCCACGCCGCGTGTATCCGTCGTGTCGATGGACGTCTGCCGGCCGGCGGCGTCGGTGAGCCAGACCGAGTCGGCGAGCTTGGCCGCCGGCGTCCCCGCCGACGAGTCTATGGAAAAGAACACGATCCACGACCGGACCCCGACCGTGTCGGCCGGGAAGGTGGACGTGTCGTGGACGACGCGGACGCCGAGCCCGTCGGTCGCCAGGTTCTTGGTGCGGACGGTCGCCGTGTCGGGGTAGGCGAGGGCGAGGGTGTCGTCGCGCACGAAGAAGAGCGAGTCGGGGCGGGGGACGATGGCGATCGCCCTCGCGAACTGCACGCTGCCGAGCGTCGCGAGGACCGTCACGTCGGCTGTCCGCGGCTTGCGCGCCACGAGGTAGTTCCCGCTCACCACGTCGAGCGCCCCGCCGGTGTCGCGCACGACGTAGGTGAAGGGCGCGTTGGCCACGACGCCCCCCGAGGCGTTGAAGGCGACCGCGGCGAGCGGGGTGGCGACCCCGGTGCTGTCATCGCGCAGCGTGTCCCCCTCGACGACGGCGGGGGCCGGGAGGGAGTCGAAGTTGATCGAGACCGCGGCGCCCGGGTCGGTGCCGATCTCAGAGCAGGCGCCGGCGGCCGCAGCGGCCGCAAGCAGGAGGGCGGGGAGGAGCGCGTGACGGACGGTAGGGTGGCTCACTGGAAGCGCTCCGACAGCATCGTGGCGAGGTTGACGTAGGCCTGGCTCGCGGCGTCGGCGGGGTCGCGCAGGACGACCGGCTGGCCGGCGGCGAACGCCTCCGAGGAGGCCGTCGTGCGCGGGATCTCGACGTCGAACACCATGTTGTTCGGCATGTGCCGGCGCACGTACTGCGCGACGCGCGCGCTGGCGGGGTTGGCGGGCTCGTACATCGTCAGCAGCAGCCCCTCGAGGGCGAGGTCCTGGTTCGACCCGATGACGTCCTGGATGCCGCGCAGGATCTGCGGCGTGGTCTGCAGGGCGAGCGGCTCGCACTGCAGGGGGACGATGACGTGCTGGCTCGCCTCGAGGACGCGTCGCACGACGGGGCCGAGTCCGGGCGGCGTGTCCACGATGACGACGTCGCACCGCCCGCGCGCCGCCTCGAGCATCTCGGCGAGGAGGTTCGTCTCGGCGACGAGCTGCTGATAGATCTGATGATCCGAGTCGTCGCTCACCGTGCCGGCGAGGATGACCCGCAGCCAGGGGAGCTGGGTCGGCAGGATGACCTCGCGGAGCGGGCTGTCGCCGGTGAGGTAGTCGGCGAAGCCGCGTGACTCGTAGCCGCGCTTGAGGCCCACGCCGTAGCGCACCGAGCCCTGGGGGTCGGTGTCCACGAGCAGCGTCTTCAGCCCCCGCCGCGCGAACGCCGCCGCGAGATTGACGGCGGTCGTCGTCTTGCCCACCCCCCCTTTCTGCGAGACGATCGCGAGCACGTGCCCCACCTATGGCTCGAGCTCCCGCAGCGACGTCTGGTCGCCCCCACCCCCGGCCCCCGACGCGCGGATGTCGTCGAGCGTCTGTTTCGCGTGGCGCACCCACCGCTCCGCCTCGGCGCTCCGCGGCGGCGTCTCGAGGAACGCCTCCAGGTGCCGTTCCGCGCCCCCGTAGTCCCCCCGCTTGATGAGGAGGAAGGCGAGGCCGTAGTGGGCGCCGGAGAGCGACGGCTTCAGCTCGAGGGCGCGCCGGTAACAGCGGACGGCCTCCTCCACGCGTCCCGTCTTCGTGAAGGCGATCGCCATGTTCTGCAGCACGCGGTGGTCGTTCGGCTGGTCACGCAGCGCCAGCCGGTACGACGTGAGCGCGGCGTCGTAATCTCCCTGGCGCTCGAGCGCCAGCGCCTCGTTGAGGTAGTCGAGCCGCTGCGGCTTGAGATCGCTCTCGGACTTGCCGCCGAGCAGGCGGCTCCACCAGGACATGCGTTCGAGGTCGGGTCGGAAGAGAGCGCGGCGCGGCGGCGCGCGGGCGGGGCGCGCGGCCGGACGCGGCGGCCCACCACGCAGCGGGAGCGTAGCAGGATGCAGGCCGACGCGAGCGGCGCCAGCAAGAAGGTATTGCGTCGCCGACGCCGGGTCTACCCCGCGCCCCGGCGACGGGCGCGTCGCGCTACCGTGCGTCGGGGCGCCGCACTACCTTGCGGCTGAACGCAGGCCGGCCTGCCGCACGCGCGCGCCGCGCGACGCGAACGTACAACCCGGTGCGGAGATGACGACTCGTCGGCCATCCGTGGATCCCGCCAAGGGAGTGCTCGAGGTCGAGTGGCCCCTCTTCGGCGAGCTGTCGCGCGCCCTCGCCCTCAAGGTCGCGCGCGAGTTCGACCCGGACCTCGTGATCGGCATCGCCAACGCGGGCGTCATCCCGGGCGCGACGATCGCCGCCATCCTCGATCTCCCCTTCTACTCGATCCTCGTCAGCCGCCGCCACCGCGCCAGCACGGTGCGCGAGACGCCGGCGATCTTCGGCGAGGTGCCCACCGAGGTGCGCGACCAGCACGTCCTCCTCGTGGACGAGACGTGCGACTCGGGGGACACGCTGCGCCTCGCCAAGGCGGCGATCGTCAACGCCGGCGCGCTGTCCGCCCGCACCGCGGTGAGCTTCCGCACCGGGTCCTACGAGCCCGACTTCCACGCCCTCGCCACCGAGAGCACCATCGTCCTCCCCTGGGACCGCGAGGTGCTCGTGGACGGGGTGCTGGTGCTGAACCCGAGGTACGCGGGCGTTATTGGCAGATGAGGCGAAGGCGAAAGAGGAAAGACCCGGCAAGCAGTCCTTCCTCCCTCTTTCGCCCTTGTGACCGGCGCGTCTTACTCGACCTCGGCTACCGCCTCCTCGTACGACACCCCACGTCCGAGCTCGTCGTAGACTCTGCCCATCACCTCGGCGCTGCCGATCAGGAAGCGGCAGCGGGGGTCGCCCATCGAGCGGCACTCCACCTCGAGCACGGCCAGCGGCTCGTCGGCGACGCGGCCGAAGAAGTCGGCGAACATCCCCGTCGTCAGGTGGCACCCCGGGTGGTCGAGCGCCGCCGCCGGGTCGGCCTCCGCCCAGTCGTCGCTGTCCAGCGTGCCGACCGCGGTGCGCAGCGTCCCGACCTTGAGCGACCCCCAGCCGCCCTCGCGGAAGAACTCCGTCGCCCGCCGCTCGAACGTCTCGAGGTCGAGGTCCTCGGGCGCGGCGGCCTCGCGGGCGCCGAGCCAGGCGCGGAAGGAGGAAAACATCGCCTCCCCCCCGGCGTAGCCGGCCTCCTGCAGGTACGCCGCCGCGGACGGGCCCGCGTCGCGCAGCAGCGCGGCCCGCAACGCGGCCAGCGAGGCGCGGGGCACGGCGGCCAGCTGGTTGGTCGTGAGGTCGAGCATGAAGTGCGGGGTGTGGGGTGTAGGGTGTAGGGTAGGGGCTGGCTAATCGTCGCGGAAGGGATCGGCGCACGGCGCGGGCCGTCGCTACACCCCGCCCCCCACACCCGACACCCGACTCAGCAACTCCGCCTCGTCTATCACCGGGATGCCCAGCTCCTGCGCCTTCGCGAGCTTGCTGCCGGCGTCCGCGCCGGCGACGAGGGCGGCCGTCTTCTTCGAGACGCTGCTCGTCACGCGGCCGCCGTTCGCCTCGATCAGCTCGCTCGCCTGCTCCCGCGAGAGCGTGGGAAGCGTCCCCGTGATGACGAACGTCTGACCGGCGAGGGCACTGCCCGTCGTCGAGCGTGGCTCGACAAACGTGAGCCCGCGCTCGCGCAGCCGCTCGATGAGCGCGCACGCCTGCGGGTCAGCGAACCAGCGCGCCGCCGAGTGGGCGATCACGTCGCCGATTCCGCGCACGGCGAGGATCTCTTCCTCGCTCGCCGCCGCGAGGCGGTCCATTGTCCCGAAGTGCCGGGCGAGGAGCCGCGCCGCGATCTCGCCGACGTAGTCGATGCCGAGCGCGAAGACGAGGCGCGAGAGGGGCTGCGCCTTCGACGCGGCGATCGCCTGCACGAGGTTCTCCGCGCTCTTCTCGGCGAACCGCTCGAGCTCCACGAGGTCGGCGACCGTGAGGTCGTAGAGGTCGGCGGCGTCGCGGACGAGGGGGCGCGTCTCGCCGTCGCGCTCGACGGTCGTCGTCAGCAGCTGCTGGACGCGCGCGTACGACAGGCCGCGGATGTCCATCGCGTTCCGCGACGCGAAGTGGACGAGCGCCTCGAGCTGCCGCGCCGGGCAGGCGAAGTTGGGGCAGTAGAGCATCCCACGGTCCTCGCCGGCGACGAGTGGCGTGTCGCACGACGGGCAGCGCTTGGGAGGCGCGTAGGGCACCGGCGGCGCCCCCGCCGCGCCGCGCCGCTCCGGCACCGGGCCGATCACCTGCGGGATCACCTCGCCGGCGCGCTTCACCTGCACGATGTCGCCGACCCGCAGGTCCTTCTCGCGGATCAACTCGAAGTTGTGCAGCGTCGCCAGCCGCACCGTCGTCCCGCCGATCTCGACCGGCGACAGCACCGCGAACGGGTTGATGGACCCCGTGCGCCCGACGTTGACCTGGATGTCCTCGAGCGTCGTCTCGGCGATGTCGGGCGCGAACTTCCTGGCCAGCGCCCAGCGCGGCTCGCGCCCCACGTCGCCCAGCTCGCCCTGCAGCGCCAGCGAGTTGACCTTCACCACCCCGCCGTCGATCGCGAAGTCGAGCTCCGCGCGCACGCGCTGCTCGACGTCGTGCGCCCAGGCGTGCACCTCGGCGAGCGTCGCGCACGCCTGCCGCTGCGGGGCGACCGGGATCCCCCACGCGGCGAGGGTCTCGAGCAGCTCCCACTGCGTCTGGAAGGGGAACGCGGTGCCCGCCGGCGCGGCGACCGCGTAGCCGAAGAAGCGCAGCGGACGCGCCGCCGTGATCGCCGGGTCGAGCTGGCGCAGCGAGCCGGCCGCCGAGTTGCGCGGGTTCGCGAACACGGGCTCGCCGGCCGCGGCGCGCTGCGCGTTCATCCGCTCGAAGGCGCTGAACGGGATGTAGACCTCGCCGCGGATCTCGATCGTCCCCGCCGGCGCGCCCCCGCGCAGCCGGAGCGGGACCTCGCGGATCGTGCGGATGTTCGGCGTGACGTCCTCGCCGACGGCGCCGTTCCCGCGCGTCGCGCCGGTGACGAGCACCCCGTCGCGGTAGGTGAGGCTGACCGCCGCGCCGTCGATCTTGAGCTCGGCGGTGTACCCCGAGCGCTCGACGTCGGCGCCGACGAGCCGTCGCAGCCGCCCGCCCCACTCGTCCAGCTCGGCGTCGTCGAAGGCGTTGCCGAGCGAGAGCATCGGCACGAGGTGGGTATGCTTGGGGAGGCTCGACTGCGGCGGCGCGCCGACGCGCACTGTCGGCGAGTCAGCGGTCCGCAGCTCGGGGTGCTGCTCCTCGAGCTGCTGCAGCTCGCGGAACAGCCGGTCGTACTCGACGTCGGCCATCGTCGGCCGGTCGAGCACGTAGTACTCGTACGACGCGCGCTCGATCTGCTCGCGGAGCGTGGCGGCGCGAGCGGAGAGCGCGCTGAGGTCGGGTGGCATGCGTGCGGGCGGTCGGGAGGAGCGCGGATCCGAGATGAGCGTCGAGCGTCGAGCGAACGGATTCAGGCGCTTGCGGCCAACCCACCTCCCCTCGCTCGACGCTCGCCCCTCGACGCTAGCCCTTGGCTTCCTCCTCCAGCACCCGCATCGCGATCCCGACCAGGCGGTCGAGCTCCTCGTCGGAGGCCTTCGGGAGGAGCGTCTCCGACCAGGCGTGGTCCTCGCTCCGCGCGAAGCGGTCGAGGAGGCGGCGGAGGAAGGCGACGAGCGCGATCCGCTGCAGCTCGACCGTCCGCTCGGCGCGCGTCTGGTCGTGCGTCGAGCGCAGCAGCGCCTCGAAGCGGTGCGCGTTGCGCAGCGCCTTGGCGGTCAGCGAGGCGATGACCTGGCAGAAGCGGACGTCGCTGTCCGAGAAGGCGCTGCCGTCGCGCTCCGTGCGGAGGAAGATCGCGCCGATCACCGACCCCCGCCAGCGGATCGGCACGACGACGATGGACTTCACGTTGCGCAGGGCGAGCGCCTCCTTCGCGCCGCGCAGCATCGGGTCGTTGGCGGCGTCCGGGATGAACACCGTCTCGCCCGACGAGAAGGCGCGCTGCAGCTCGGGGTAGCGGCCGAGGTCCACGACGAGGTTGCGGATCGTCGGGTCCTCGTAGCTCGCGACGAGGCGCACCTCCTCCGACTCGCCGGCGAGGAAGATCGAGCAGCGGTCGAGCCCGAACGCCTCGCCGAGCTTGCGGGCGATCGCCTGCAGGATGTCCACGAAGTGGAGCGACGAGGAGATCTCCTGCAGGATGTCCACGACGGCGACGAGGTGGTCGCGCTCGCGCTGCA
>Ga0307413_10000537_pt1 | contig 12601 bp, 12 predicted proteins | sample DK1Ometagenome_3_FD_203714 | JGI IMG/M metagenome (GOLD analysis project Ga0307413, IMG submission 203714) | Maize rhizosphere microbial communities from greenhouse at UC Davis, California, United States - DK15-O-2 | ecosystem: Host-associated > Plants > Roots > Rhizosphere > Soil | place: USA... | reverse complement strand
TGCGTGAGTCGTCATGAACTCGGGTCGTACGCAGTGCGCCAGGCCTAAGTGGAAGGATCGATCAAGGCTGCGCAGCTGCCTATTGAGCGTGGCTGCATTGCGCGCGTAGTCGGTCGCATGATCAGGATCGATAATCGAGAGCCGCTGCTGCACGACTCGGGCGATCCGACCAAGGGCAGTCGGATCCAGCCACACGTGGGGATCTAGAGCTGGGTGATCATCACCGGTCCGCTGTCCGGTATCAAGATCATCACTGCCGACTGCCAATGGGCGTAACGGGACAATGGTCGTGGTATCGATCACTTGGCGATTTTCGCTCTGAACTACAGCCTCGTCGACCGCCGGCTGAAAGCCTCTTTCGTAGATCACCAGTGTGGCAGTTGTCAGGCTTGCAACCTGCCGAGGGGTGAGCTCCAGGTCATGGGGCTCGGCTCCAGGCTGAGTCAGATTCATCACGGCGGCGTGGCCGCCTGAAACTCGCTGAGCGACGAACTGCAGAGGATAGAACGCAGTCACGATCGTGAGCTCACCCCGAGGCCCTGAAGAACTAGCCGGTCTGGCACTCGCGCACCCCGAGACCGCCAACAAAATGAGCATGCAGCAAAGCACACCCATCCGGGAAGCGCTAACCGACATGAGAACCATTTTCATTAAGCTGGGACACTAAATCAAATTTCCCCGGCTGATTTGAGAGAGTTTCCCTTGTGTCCAAGGACTACTTCGGCGAACGCATTGCCGAGCGCTACGACGAGACGGCTTCCGACATGTTCGACCCTTCTGCGGTCAATCCCGTTGTTGATTTCCTCGCCGATTTGGCCTTCGACGGTACCGCGCTGGAGCTCGGGATCGGTACCGGCCGGATTGCGCTACCTCTAGCACAGCGCGGTATCCGGGTACATGGCATTGATATGTCCGAGGCGATGGTAGCCAGGCTCCGAGCAAAACCGGGGGCAGAGCAGATCGATGTCACCATCGGCGATTTCGCTACGACGACCGTGCCGAGGCAATTTTCGGTTGCCTACCTGGTGTTCAACACGATCATGAATCTAACCACGCAGGACGAGCAGGTCGCGTGCTTCCAGAACGTCGCCGCGCACCTGACCCCAGGCGGCTGCTTTGTGATCGAGGTAGGCGTACCGGACCTGCAACGGTTGCCACCCGGTGAAACGGTCCGGCCCTTCACGGTAAGCGACACCAGACTCGGCTTTGACGAGTACGACATCGCGTCCCAGGGCATGATTTCCCATCACTACTGGGTCGTCGACGGCAAGCTCGAGGTGTTTTCGCCGCCCTTTCGCTACGTCTGGCCGGCTGAGCTTGATCTGATGGCGCGGCTTGCCGGCATGTCGCTACTGGAGCGCTGGGCCGGTTGGAAGCGTGAGCCGTTCAGCAGCGACAGCATGAGCCACGTCTCGGTCTGGCAGAAACCCGCGGCGGCCTAGCCGATCAGATGGTGCTCAGCTCCCGCTCGGTCGCCTCGGTGAGCCGCTCAAGGAGTCGGTCGAACACATTCGTACGGTCGAACTGCAAAGCATGCGTGCGTGCTCGCTCCGCCATCGTGGCCTGATCGTCGCTGGGCATCGTGACGGCCAGATCCAGCGCGTCGGCGATCGAATGTGGGCTGCTGACCGGAACGATCAAGGCCGTATCGCCAACGGCCTCGCCGATCCCGCCAGTGTTCGTGGTGATCACCGGTCCTCCACCCGCGAGCATCTTCTCCACTAACGCGATCCCGAAGGTCTCGACGAACTCAGGCCTCGGCTTGCTGGGCAGTACGAAAGCGGCGCAGCCAGCCATGAGATGCGGCTTCTCGTCGTCATCAACGTCGTCGAGGAAACTGATCCGGTTCGCTGCTGGCGTCGCTGCGGCAAACTCCCGTAGGTACTGCGCCTCGGGTCCATTGCCGGCGATCACAAGCTGGAGCTCCTTGCAGGCTGGGCTGGCCGTGAATCCAGTGATCAAATCATCGACGCCCTTGGCGCGGGCCAGTCTGGACAGGAAGAGCACATAGCCATCGCGCATGAGTCCTCGCCGGCTGAGGATTTCCGCTGTTTGCGCGGGCTTGATGTCGAGATAGCCGGCCGCATTTATCGCGGGGTAGGAGATCGCGACCCGCTGCCGGCAGCGTTCTGCAAAGCAGGTGCCGTGGCGAGCGTCGATCTGCTGAGCTGAGGAGATGATCAACTCCTTGGTGTACTCCGAGACGGCGACGGCCAGATCGTTGTCGAGATAGGCCGACAGCACCTGCGCGGCTCCGCCGAAGCGCCCATCGCCGGCACAGGAGCGGACCACATTGGTTACGTCGGAGCCGACTGCCTCCGCGATGGTTGCCACAGGTACCGACAGACCCGTGGAGCGAGCGACGCGTAATGCTTCGGAGACGGCAAGTGTGTGCGGGCTGAGGTAGAGCGACATGCAAACGGTAGGCACGCCGTCGGTGAACAGCTCGATGAGGCGTCCGGTCATCCCAGCGAGGTGGCGTCCGTCCACCACCTTGTAATCGCCGACCGGTTCCGGGCGTTCCACTTCGATGCCCTTGCTGTACGGCAGTACGCCGTCGAGCGGCTTCAGCGGGAGGCCAGAGGTAACAAGCAAATCCAAGGGCCAGGTGACGATCCGGACCTCGGTGAAACCGCGCTCTAGCGCGACCTCAGCGAGATTCCGCGCCTCACCGGAGTGTCCGCAGATCACCGGATCGGCGCGGACAACAATGACTAGCCGACGCTCGTGCGACCTGCACCCCAAGGTTGTGTCTTTCGACGCTGCAATCATCGGACCCCCGTGGTCTAAATGCCGTTAAGTGCTGATCTCCGAGGCTGATGGCGGGCGTGTTGTGGTGCCCCAGTTCGAGGGCTGCCGACCAAGCTGCAGTCTGAGGTGCCCGCCACGGTGCAGTTCACGCGCTGTCAGCCACGTCCGATCCAGCGTTTCTCCGTTGAAGGTTGCTGATTGCACATATTGCGTGGGTCCGTCGGCTACCGGCTCGACGAATCCGGACGTCTCGATCCGGAGCTCCTTGTCGGCGAAGGCAATCGCGGATTCGCTGAACGACGGTGCGTTGATCAGATACTGGCTCTGTCCAGCGACAGGGAAGAGTCCGAGGGATGCCCAGACGTACCAGGAGCTCAAACCGCCCGAGTCGTCGTTTCCCGGCAACCCACCACGGCCGAGACCGAACATGTTGTGAACAGCGGCATGCACCACCTCCGCCGTACGATCGGGCCGCCTGGCGTAGTGGTACGCCCAGGGTGCTTCCATGTCAGGCTCGTTGTTGAGTCCTTCAAAGCGGTTCAGCGCGTATCCCGCTGCGACGTCGGCTGCCCTTGGGAGTGCCCCCAGCTGCTTAACAGGCTCGGCGCTGTAGCCGAAGAAGCGGTCCAGCAGTTGAATGAATGCGCCCTCGCCTCCAGCAAGGCCGATTCGTGTCCGCATGTCATGGAGGACTCGGAACGAGTAGTTCCACTTGCCGCCCTCGTAGTACGTGGAGTCGACAAGCAGCCCGTCGGCGCGGTTGAAAGCGTTGACCCACTGGCTAGCTAGCCCTTCAAACTGCGTCGCCAGTTGCGTGTCACCGACGTAACGAGCCACCTTTGCTGTGCATTCGTAGCCAAAAGCCAAGTCGAGCGTGTGCGTGATTGGCTCGGCAAGACCACGCAGCAGGTAGTCCTCGCCGTACGCGCGCCGCAGGTCTGTGTCCATGTGACACAGCGCCCAGTCCCAATCAATGCCAGGCACGCCGAGCTGGCAGAGATCGGCCAGGAACGTGTGGGTAAGCGCGCTGCCTTGCCGCGAGAACCGGTCAGCACCCTTGGCCATCCGGTAGCCGATCGGAAGGTTGCCCTCTTCCTCACAAATCGACAGCAGCGCATTGGCCAGCTCAACCGCCCGTGCCGGGAACAAGGCAGTGATCAGCGGCAGCTGAGTGCGGTAGATGTCCCACATCGTGCATATGTCGAAGACATACGGCCCGTCGCTGGGCCACATCGGGCTTTCCTCGGGTGCAAAGCAGGGCTTGATCAGCGAATGGTAGAGAGCAGTCGAGAAGATCGTCTGCCTAGTCGTAGAGGAGGTTTCGATCTTGATCTTGGCGAGGTGTTGTCGCCAGACGGTTGCGGTCCTGGTGCGCCGGCTGTCGAAGGCCGCTTGGCCGGATTCGCAGTCTGCGTAGAGGTTCTGCTGGGCCTGTTCAACACCGCGGAGCGAGAAGCCGAATCGCAATTCGAGCACCTGGCCCGGTTCGGTTGGTCCGCGCCACATCAAACCAAAGGGCCGCAGCGTGGTTGGTCTTATTCGGTCGAAATCCAATCGGGTGCCTCCCGGCATGAGGCGCCGGTCGTACCACAGCAGCTGTCGCCAGTCACCCGCGTCGCACTCCAGGTGCGCCGCCAGCGGCGCGCCCTCTACGACGATTTCCGCTTGAGCTACGCCGGGAGCGATGGACTCGATATGCGCGCGCAGCGGAACCGTGGCACCGTACGGAATGGCCAGACCACCCATCGAAAAGTCGATCACCAGCCGGGCGTCACTATCGGCTGGGAAGGTGTAGCGGTGTACCGCGCTCTTCGGACCCACGGTGAGCTCGCACCCAATACCAGAACTGAGTGTTGTGGCGTAGTAGCCGGGCTCGGCCCGCTCGTCGAGCAGCTGCCAGGTATTGCCGAGATTGTCCAGCGGCTCTTCCATTGGCGTAACCCGGAAGTAGTTGTAATACTTGCGGATCGCTCCAGTGCCGGACTGCTGGAAATGGGTGAATCCCGAAGCGATCTGGGTGTCGTAAAGCTGGGAGGGCACACCCTCGGTGCTCAACTCGTAGAGCCCGTACCCGGTGGGATAGGCCCCGGAGTACGCGCACACCGAGACCATGCCGAAGGGATAGGTCGCGCCTGGATGGGTGTTGCCGACCTGAGGTTTGGGCCACCACCAAGTTTCGGCCAGACCCTGTGGGTCAGGAAGATCTGTTACCGAGCTACCGATGAACGGATCTACATGCTCGATCAAGGTCAGCCTCCTCGTTGCCCGGGTGGCGATCTCCAGACGCTAGGGGGATCGCGTTTCAAGTGGGTTTCACCGACATGACAGTCGTGTAGAAGCACTCCACCGCCAGCGGGCGAGCAACTCCTGCCATGTCACAGACAGGCCGGCTGTCTCGTCTCAGGTCTCAGAGACAAGTCTGGAATCAGGAGGTGATAGTCATGCGGGTGTTCGTAGCAGGTGGGACCGGCGTCATCGGGCGGCAGCTGGTGCCGCAGCTGGTGGCCCGGGGCCACCAGGTAACAGCTACGGACGACGCGCCCGGGCAAGCTGAGCTTGCTGTCGCAGCTGGGCGCAGATGGCGTCGTGATGGACGGGCTGGATGCGGTGTCGGTCGGTGAGGCGGTGGCTGCGGCCGAGCCGGACGCGATCGTGAATCAGATGACGGGCCTTTCCGAGCCGCACGCCGGCAAGCCCAACCTCAGGAAGGCCGACCGCTTCTTCGCCACCACCAACCGGCTTCGCCGCGAGGGGACCGACCATCTGCTGGCCGCTGCCGAGGCGACCGGCGTACCAACCTCGTCGCGCAGAGCCACGCCAGCTTCAATGGAATCCGCGAAGGCGGATGGGTCAAGACGGAGGAGGACCCGCTGGAGGAGGTGGAGGGGACGAAGGCGATCAACCACCTCGAGGATGTGGTCGTCAGGGCTGGTGGCGCGGCCCTCCGCTACGGCGCGTTCTACGGGCCGGGCGCCACCGACGACCAGATCAAGCTCGTGCGCAAGCGGCTGTATCCGCTCGTCGGGGGCGGCACCGGCTACGTCTCGTGGGTGCATCTCGACGACGCGGCGAGCGCTACCGTCCTGGCGGTGGAGCAGCAGGCGAAGGGTGTGTTCAACATCGTCGATGATGAGCCGGCACCGGCCAGTGAGTGGCTGCCTTATCTCGCGGAGTGCGCCGGGGCCAAACCGCCGCGGCGGGTCCCAGCATGGCTCGCCCGGCTGCTGGCCGGCGAGATGATGGTGGGCATGATGACCGAGGGGCGCGGTTTCTCCAACGCCAAGGCCAAAAGGGAGCTCGGCTGGGAGCTGCGTTACCCGTCGTGGCGGCAGGGCTTCAAGGAGGAACTGGCGTGACCCGGGCTGAGGAGTTCGAGCAGCTCCGGCCGCTGCTGTTCGCGATCGCCTACCGGATCCTCGGCAGCGTGAGTGAGGCCGAGGACGCGGTTCAGGAGACTTGGCTGCGCTACGAGTCCTCCCCGACGCAACCTACGTCGACCAAGGCCTTCCTCTCGGCCGTGGTGACCCGGCTCTCGATCGATGTGCTGCGCTCGGCGCGCGTCCGGCGGGAGAAGTACGTCGGGGAGTGGTTCCCGGAGCCGCTGCTGACCGATCCCTATGAGGATCCAGAGCGGTCGGCCGAGTTGGCCGACTCGGTGTCGATGGCGGCCCTGTTGCTGCTCGAGCGGCTCAGCCCGCTCGAGCGGGCGGTCTTCGTACTGCGCGAGGTGTTCGGGTTCGGCTTCCGCGAGGTCGCATCGGCCGTGGGGAGGTCGGAGGCCGCGTGCCGCCAACTCGCGGCGCGGGCACGGCGCCACATGGACACCGGCCGGCCCCGGTTCGAGGCCGACCGTCGGGAGCGGGAGAAGCTGGCGTCGCGGTTCTTCGACGCGCTGCGCGTAGGCGACGTCGACGGCCTTCGTGAAGTGTTCGCCGCCGACGTTCAGTTGGTCGGGGACGGCGGCGGTAAGGCTCCGCAATGGGCGAGGGCAGTCACCGGCGCCGAGAATGTGGCCAGGGTGCTTGCATCGATCTTCCCGGTGCTGGCCAAGATCGACGCGAGAGTGGAGCCGCGCGAGTTGAACGGCCAGCCGGGAGCGATCTTCCGCGATCGGGACAACAAGGTGCTCAATACCTGGACGGTCGACGTGCTCGACGGGCGGATCCAGACGATCCGCTCAATGCAAAACCCCGACAAGCTCGGACACCTGGGTCCTGTGGGCGACGCTTGGGCGGCCCTGCGCGAGGCGAACAAGGCTCGCCGGCCCGTGGTCGGGGCGAACGGGAACTGACCCTACGCTGAGGGGCGATAACCTAGTGCGCTGGACTCCATCCCAGCCGGGGATGGCGCCGTGAAAGTCTGGAGAAGAAGTTTCGTGACCCCGACCAGCCGACTCGACAGCGTCATCAATCTGTGCAAGCGCCGTGGCTTCGTCTTCCCAGCAGGAGAGATCTACGGCGGTACGCGCTCGGCCTGGGACTACGGACCGCTCGGCGTTGAACTGAAGGAAAACGTCAAGAAGCAGTGGTGGCGCTCAGTTGTCACCGAGCGAGAGGACATTGTCGGCCTGGATTCCTCGGTGATCTTGCCACGCCAGGTGTGGGTGGCTTCGGGGCATCTCAACGCGTTCCACGATCCGCTGACCGAATGTCTGTCGTGTCACCGGCGTTTCCGCGCCGATCACCTTGAGGAAGACTTCGAGGCGCGGAAGGGTCGCAAACCCACGGGCTTCGACGAGATCAGCTGTCCGCACTGCGGCACCCGCGGGCAATGGACCGAGCCGCGTGACTTCAACATGATGCTCAAGACTTATCTGGGTCCGGTCGAGGATGAATCGGGCTTGCACTATCTGCGTCCCGAGACCGCGCAGGGCATCTTTGTGAACTTTGCGAACGTCGTCCAGGCAACCCGCAAGAAGCCGCCTTTCGGCATTGGGCAGATCGGGAAGTCCTTCCGCAACGAGATCACTCCAGGCAACTTCATCTTCCGGACCCGTGAGTTCGAGCAGATGGAAATGGAGTTCTTCGTCGAGCCGGGGAGCGACGAGGGCTGGCACCAGTACTGGATCGACGAACGCACCCGCTGGTATGCCGACCTCGGCATTGCGCCGGAGAACCTGCGGCATTTCGAGCACCCCAAAGAGAAGCTGTCGCACTACTCGAAGCGGACCGTCGACATCGAATACCGGTTCGGGTTCCCCGGCGGCGAATGGGGCGAGCTGGAGGGTATCGCCAACCGGACCGACTTCGACCTCTCGACCCACAGCAAGCACTCCGGCGTCGATTTGTCCTACTTCGATCCAACAACCGGCGAACGGTATGTGCCCTACGTCATCGAGCCGGCTGCCGGTCCGAACCGGGCAATGATGGCATTCCTGGTCGACGCGTACGCCGAGGACGAGGCTCCCAACACAAAGGGCGGAGTCGACAAGCGTACGGTGCTGCGGCTCGATCCCCGGTTGGCACCGGTGAAGGTCGCCGTACTCCCACTGTCGCGTAACGAGGCCTTGTCGCCTCGTGCCCGAGAGCTTGCTCAGCGGCTGCGGCAGTTCTGGAACGTAGACTTCGACGACGCCCAGGCAATTGGCCGTCGCTACCGCCGACAGGATGAAATCGGTACGCCGTACTGCCTCACCGTCGACTTCGACACCCTCGACGACCAGGCCGTCACGGTACGTGACCGCGACTCGATGACCCAGGAGCGAGTGTCGGAGGACAAGGTGACCGAGTACCTCGCACAACGGCTGCTCGGTTGCTAGCTACCACCCCGGCGCTGCGTGTTGGGCCTATCGATGTCGATCCGCCCGTAGTACTCGCGCCTATGGCGGGAATCACCAACGCCGCTTTCCGGCAGTTGTGCCGAGAACAGGGTGCCGGACTTTATGTCTGCGAGATGATCACATCACGCGGACTCGTGGAGCGGGATCGCAAGACGCTGTCGATGCTGCAGTTCGACCCGGGGGAGCGGGTTCGGTCGGTTCAGCTGTACGGCGTGGATCCGGCGATCATGGCGCGTGCGACGGAGATCTTGTGCAATGAGTACGGCGTCGGCCATGTCGACCTCAACTTCGGTTGCCCCGTTCCCAAGGTGACTCGTAAAGGCGGCGGCGCCGCGCTGCCCTACAAGCGTGATCGGCTTCGGATGATCCTGCAGGCGACAGTCCAAGCCGCCGCACGCTACGGCGTGCCGGTGACCATCAAGACCCGGATCGGCATTGATCCTGATCATCAAACCTTCCTCGACGCAGGGCGGATTGCAGAGGACTCCGGCTGCGCGGCGATCGCGCTCCATGGCCGGACCGCACGGCAGGCGTACGCGGGCAAAGCCGACTGGAACGCGATTGCGGCGCTGAAAGCGCACGTCTCCATTCCCGTTCTGGGCAATGGCGATATCTGGGAGGTAGCCGATGCGCTAGAGATGATGCGTCAGACCGGCGTCGATGGCGTGGTCATCGGTCGTGGGTGCCTCGGCCGGCCCTGGCTGTTTCGAGACCTCGCAGACCCTTTCGCAGGCCGTCCGACTCAGGCGCTGCCCAATCTCGGCGAGGTCATGCGCATGTTGCGTCGCCATGCCGAACTACTGGTGGGACTGTCAAACGAGCTCCATGGTCTCAGCGATCTGCGCAAGCACATGGCTTGGTACTTCAAGGGCTTCCCCGTCGGCGGTGAGCTGAGGCACCGCCTGGGGATGGTCTCCTCGTTCTCAGAGCTGGACGGGCTGCTGTCCCAACTAGACCCAGATGTTAGCTTTCCGACTTCCGAGCTGGGCTCGCCGCGGGGCCGCCAGGGCGCGCCACGGGGACGAGTGGCGCTGCCTGACGGTTGGCTGACCGATACCTCCGGTCGTGATCTTGACCTCGCCGCTGCGGAGCAGGGCATCTCGGGTGGTTGAGGAGATCAGCCCTCGCGCCAAGGCCTGGGCGGACACCATGGCCGGACACCGCGATGGAGAACTGGTACGCGCCCATTCGGGTGCGCATGCCAGCCCCGGGCCGGGACCAACCGTGGACAGAGAGCTGCGGGAGCAACGCGAACGTGCGACGCTTCGGCCCGGCTCGGCCTTCGCCGAAGGGGCGGGCAATCGCGCGATCACAGAGGAGCCTGACGACCGGCGCACCTGCTTCGAGCGTGACCGCGATCGAATCGTGCATTCCACCGCATTCCGGCGTCTCGCTGGCAAGACACAGGTTGTCGTCTTTCCTAGTGATCACCAGCGCACCCGGCTGACCCACGCCCTTGAGGTAGCTCAGGTCGCAACCTCGATCGCCCGCGGCGTGGGTGTCAATGTGACCTTGGTCGAAGCGATCGCCCTCGGGCATGACTGCGGTCATGGGCCGGGCGGGCATGCCAGCGAGGACGCTTTCGACATCTTCGTCCCAGAGGGATTTGACCACGGGCCATGGGGTGCAGACGTCGTGCTGCAGAGCCTCAATCTCTGCGCCGAGACGCTGGATGGGATCCGCAATCACTCGTGGTCGCGGCCGGCGCCTCTGACGGTGGAGGGCCACATCGTCAGCTGGGCAGACCGGATCGCCTATTGCGCTCACGATCTTGAGGATGCCATCCATGCCGGAATCGTCGCACCGGATGATCTTCCTACCCAGATCATCGAGGTATGCGGCGGAACCCGACGGGAGCAGCTGAATACCCTTGTTCGAGCAGTGGTACGGGCGGTCGAGGAGCATGGCGAAGTCGGCATGGCTCCCGATGAAGCGGACGCATTGGCGGCGCTGCGGGAGTTCAACTATGAACGCATCTACGTACGGCCCACCTCGCTGGCCCAGTCCGGCGCAGTCATTGAGGTGCTTCGCGCTTTGGTCGAGTACTACAGCGAGCATCCGGCCCTCATCCCGGACGAGCTGGAGATACAGCCGCGATCTAGCGCTGCCGTACGGGCAGCTGTGACGTACGTAGCTGGAATGACCGACAGGTATGCCTTCGATATGGCCGTACGCCACCTGGACTGGTCACCGAAGCGGCTGCCGCACGGCATCGACCGGGATGCCTGAACGACCGTTGCAGCCGTCATGATTGTGTTGTAATCGGCCGATGGGAGAGCGCGTGCGCGGCATCAGCAAGACGTCGTACGCCTGGCGCATCGCCGCCACTGTGCTCGGCATCGGCTTACTTCTCAACGGTTCATTGCGGATGAGCGATGACGCCTGGCCAGTTGGCCCGCTCTCCCAGTACGCGTTTTCCCCTGCCAAGGACACGACCATCGTGATCACTCGGGTGGAGGGCCTGCTGGCAGATGGACGCCGCATCGACCTGCCGCTGCGCGTCGAAACCGCAGGAATCAGCCGCGCTGAGATTGAGTCTCGCATCCCACAAATCACTGCCGACCCGTCGCTGCTCCGGTCGGTGGCCGATGGATGGAGCTCACGTCACCGCGGCGTGCCGAGACTGGTCCGGGTCTGGCTAGTTCAAGATCAGACGCGGCTCGTCGATGGCCGGGTTGGCCCGACCCGGTTGGTTGAACTCACGACCTGGGAGCTCCCCTCATGAGGATGCTGCGGTCCGTCGGCTCGTGGTTCATGCCGGTGGTTCCGGAGTCGCGGGTAGCCATTCTGCGTACCGTGCTCTACCTGTTTGTGATCATCGACATTCATCTTTTTGTGCGGGATCCCATTCCGCTGAGTCGGCATCCGGAGCTTTACCAGCCGCTGCTGATCGAGCGTCTGTTTCAGCTGCCTCCGCCGAGTGTGCCGTTGACGATCACGCTGTATTTGATCTTGATGACCGGCTGTCTAGTAGCTGCGTCGAACGTTATGCCTCGATTGGCCGGTGCCGTGGTGGCTGCGGCATTCACCTGGTGGACGGCGATCGGCATGAGCTACGGGAAGGTCGACCACGATCACCTCGCGCTAGTCGTGGCGCTGTGGGTATTGCCGACGGTCGGCGTGATTGCGGAGCGATGGCGCAGCACGGAACGCTCCAGGCAAGCGGGATGGGCACTCAAGTGCATCCAGATCTCGGTGATCTTCACCTACTTCTTGTCCGCGCTTACCAAGATTCGAAGTGGTGGTTGGAGCATCGCCAGCTGGCCTGAAAGCTCCATCCTGCTCTGGGCGATCGTGCGACGACCACATGGTCTGGGTCAGTTCCTCTTGCCCTATCCTGAGCTGCTTCACCTTATGCAATGGATGTCCTTCACAGCTGAGCTGACATCGGTAGTGGTCTTATGGCTGCGCGGCAGGGCGCTGCTCGCCGCGGCCGTGTTCTGGATGGGCTTCCACGTCTTCACATTGGCGATCTTGTACATCCACTTCGCGCCGACGGCGATCTGCTGGCTGGCGTTTGCCCCGTTAGAGCGCCTTGGTCCCTGGCTGCGCCGGGTCAAAGCCAGCCGGGGGCAGCGCGCAGGCCGGAGATCCCCCGGGCATGCGATGCCGGTTCTTCGCGATCAGGCGATAGACGGCGGCGGCTAGCGTGCGAATGATCGGCAAGTCCATCGCATAGGCGGCAATGGCGTAAGCACCGCCGCGGAATTTCAGCCACGCGGCAAAGACGGCCGCGCCGCCACGAATCCTCCCGTCGGGGCTTACCCACAAGACCTCGTATTGGGCGCGCTCGGCCGTCGTACCAAGTGCCGCAAGGTCGGTGAACTGCCACGGGACGAGACGGACATTCGGGCCAACCGGACGGTCCAGGCGCCTCGCCAACCAGTGCGCGCTTGAGGTGCAGAAGCTACAGTCACCATCGAAGATGAGCCAGGGCACCTCGCGATCCATTCCGGGCACCTCCATCGTTCTTCGCTGGGTGTCGAAACCTACGTACACGTAGGCTGCCTGCGGTTTGCACAGGTTGCAACCTATGCAGACCGTCAGGAAACTGTGCAGACCCGGACCCTA
>Ga0307413_10000535_pt1 | contig 12605 bp, 10 predicted proteins | sample DK1Ometagenome_3_FD_203714 | JGI IMG/M metagenome (GOLD analysis project Ga0307413, IMG submission 203714) | Maize rhizosphere microbial communities from greenhouse at UC Davis, California, United States - DK15-O-2 | ecosystem: Host-associated > Plants > Roots > Rhizosphere > Soil | place: USA... | reverse complement strand
AACACGAAAATGCCTTCGGAAGTTAGAGGATCGGCGTCGGCTTTTGCCTCCGGAGTCTGAAGAAAGAAACCGGAGCGTATGCGTGCGGTGACGACTCCCGATACCGTTACCGATTGACCGACGAACTCGGACACGTTCTTCGCGCCTTGCACCTGCGAGATCGACAATTCCTTCTGAGCGGCTGCGGATAAAGCGAATAAAGCTATCCAGATGATCGCGAAACAATTCCTGAGCGAAAACATATTATTCAGATATTCTGATGCAGTTGGGGGTTCACTTCGCACGCTGGCTTTCGAGCAACTTGCGGAACGAGGCTTCGGTGGAGTTCAAATAATTAAGGAAGCCTGAGCGGTCGATGAATGCATTGCTGGGCGTGCCCTTTTGACGAATTTTCAATTTCTCGTCCAGATGAAACGCGCTGGCGTGTGAAGCGAGGAAGATATCGATATCAAGGGCCTTTAGCCGTTTATACGTCGCTTCGTAATCGCTGACGATCTCAGGGTAGCGCTCGTTTCCGACCAGCTTGTAGCCCGGCGCGGAAGTGCTGCAAACGAAAACGGCCTTGAGCTTTTGCCCGCCATCGTTCACTTCGGTCGTCCACGTCGTGCAGCCCTTGGTGTGCCCGGGCGTCACCAGCGCTGTCATAACCGTGCCACCGTGCTTCAAGCGAAAACCGTCGCTGAACGTGGTGTCGGCTGTCACGGCTTCGAACGGGTATTTGTCATCGAAATTCGGATCATCTTTTCCGCCCCTCGCAAGCAGTTTCGCGTCCGCATCGCTCGCGTAAAGCTTGGCACCGGTGAGGCGCTTCAACTCAGCCAACCCGCCCGCGTGATCGTAATGTGCGTGGCTGTTGACCAGGAACTTAATATCCTCGAATTTGAAACCAAGCTTCGCTACATTCGCTTTGATCTGCGGAACGGTTTGCAACATTCCGCTGTCGAGCAGGATGTGTCCCTTCGGGGTGGTTATTAGGTAAGAAGTCAGGTCGCTCGCTCCAACATAATAGATGTTGCCGGCGATCTTAAAAGGCTCGACGGGTTGATTCCATGCTTGCTCCGTCTCGGAAAGCTGGCCAAGGCAGATCATAGAAAGAGCAAGGATGAACAGGACAAAAGCGGAAAGTTTCATTCCGACGATTTTAGCATCTCGATCTTTCTGCCGATAAACCGGGATACTGATTCGTTACGTGTTAGTTCGCCGGCTCTTTGATAGGCCGCGAGCGCTTCCTTCGGTTTCCCCGCCTCGGCCAAGAAGTGTGCGTGCGTGATGTGAAACAGGTTGAACGACGTCATCATATAATTTTCACCAAGCAGCATAAGTTCATTCAGGGCGGTTTCGGCACCGTGCAAATTTCCAACCGCGACGATCCGGTTCAATCCAACGATTGGCGAGAACCTGCGTTTCTGCAGCAGGTCGTAACATGCGACGATCCTCGACCAGTTCGTGGACTCAAAGTCCGGGGCCAAAGCGTGAATGGAAGCGATCTCAGCTTCGATGTGGTAATCCGTGAACTCGTCCCCTGCCGCCGAACGTGAAAAGTGTTCCAGCCCGAGATTCAGCAATCGTCTATCCCACTTCGACCGCTCTTGGTCGGCAAGCAAAAGCAGATCGCCCTGGCCGTCGGTTCTCGTGGAAAGTCTAGAGGCCTGGAATAGAAATAGGGCCATCACCGCATGAACTTTCGGCACCGATGTCAGCGGGTGTTCAATCAGAATCTCAGCAAGCCTGATCGCCTCGAAACAGATATCCCGACGAATGAGTTCGACGCCCTCCGATGCCGAATACCCCTCGTTGAACATCAAGTAGAGAACTCGGAGGACCGAGTCGAGTCTTGCGTTCAACTCTCGCTGAGCAGGTATCTCAAATTCAACCGTCTGCAGCTTTTGCTTCGCACGCGTTAGCATCTTCGCGACCGCCTCGTTTTTGGCGAGGTATGTTCGAGAGATCTCGCCGACGCCGAAACCGCCAACTATTTTCAGCGTCAGGGCCACCTGCGAATCCGGAGGTATTACGGGGTGGCAGCATGCGAAGATCATTCTGATCTGATCCTCGTTCAGTTCTCCGCCGAAACGTGCGGCGAGTTCGCTTCCCGATTCGCCGTCCGACGAACTGCCGTCGATGGATTCGCTTTTGTTTCCCCGCCGAAGCTGGTCGATGAGCCGGTTCTTCGCCACTTGGGTAAGCCACGCAGATTTGTTCACGGGCACACCCGCGTAGGGCCAATTCTTCATCGCTGCGATCATCGCGTCCTGCACGGCGTCTTCGATCAGCTCAATGTTGCGGACGCCGAATTTGCGTGCCAAAACAGAAACCATCTGCCCGGCTTGATGCCTGAACAGATGGTCGATGGATTCGCGAACAGATTCTTCCGCGTTCATTAGGCCGTCGGCTCGATCTCCCGGAGTTCTATCCGGCCGCCGTATTTCAGATGCGGGCAGTCTTTCGAAATTTCTACCGCGTCGTTGTAATCCGCGGCGGAAATAGAAAAGAACCCGCCGATGACTTCTTTGGCCTCGGCGAAGGGGCCGTCGGTCACGCGAAAATCACCATTGTAACCCGACAAATGGCGGCCCCCCTCGTCCTTCAATTTCTGGCCGCCCATAAGCTTTCCGTCACCCGCCAGCTTCTGCGACCATGCCGTGTATTCCTCGATCACGGCCTGGATCTGATCCGGCGAGAAACTAGAAAAATCTGACGGCTGTTCGTGCAGAAGCAATAAATAATTCGGCATAAAATTTCTCCTTCGTTCTTCTAAAATTCCTTGAACCGCAGCGCGGCTCCGATCAATAGACGAACGAAGAATCGTTAATTGGACCAACGTTCAAATCAGCTTGCCTGAGACGGTTGGACGATCCCCAGCGATCGAACAAGGTCTTCCTCGGGGCTGTCCTCCTTGACCGCGTCCTTAGGCACCTCGACGTCGTGGCGCACCCAGGCGAGCATCGTCCCCATCTTGGTTTGCAGAAAAGATAGCTGCCGCCCATTCGGGTCGGGCGGAATGGCTTGCAGGGCCTCCATTATCTGCTGAGTCGCTTTCGCCAGCGCCGCGTCATGAAAATTCGACTCCTTCAAGGTGAGCATCCGCGCCTCGAAACAGCTCCCGCCATCCGTGCAGCCAAGCTCACCGGAGAACTCCGCGAAGCCGCAGGTGCGGCTGGAGCAGTCTATTACAGGTCCATCTATCATAGTATTTCCCTCTAATTGCTTTGATCTGTGAATCGTGCGGGGTGGAAGTTGACCGCTGATACCATCTAACTGTTCAAGAATATTAGCGAAAGTCGGTGATCAACACCACATCGGAATTCTCATTGCCCCGAGCCATCGCGAACGATTTGCCGTCCGCCGAAATGTCGAAGCGGAATATCCTGTCGGACTCAAAGTTCGTCAGCTGCGTTTGCGCGCCGCCGTCGATCGGCTGCAGCCAGAGATTATCGACACGGTCTTTGGTTTGGACATAGATCAGGCCTTTTCCATCCGCCGACCAGCGAATTGTTCGGGATTTTGCTATCGAAGGCGAATTCAGCGAGGTCTTGATCGCCCCTCCGTCAGCGGACACGATCGCGAGCTTCGGCTGCGGATCCGCTTCCGACTCGCGCGTTTCGCAAACGAACAATTCGCCGTCCGGCGAGAGGATCGGCTTGCTCGAACGGAACTGCGTCAATTGTTCCGGCGTCCCGCCCTCGATCGGAACACGCCAGATCGTAGGCACACGGTCGTTGTTCAAAGCATGATAGTAAACGAACTTCCCGTCAGGCGACACGAAGGGGTCAGCGTCCACCTCCGGCGCGTTGGTAAGTTGGAAGGGGTTCCCGCCATCCGCGTCCATTCGCCATATATCAAATCCGCTCCCGCGCGTCGAAACAAAAACAATGAACCGGCCGTCCGGGGAATACACCGGCGAAAAATTGGCCTTCGAGTTAAAAGTTAATTGTCGTCCACCGGTGCCGTCCGCATCCATCGTCCAGATATCCTGGTCGCCTTTCACCCTGACGGTGTAAGCCATCCGCCCGTCCGGAGCGATCGCGACGCCTGACATACCCTCGTCGCGTCCTAATTCTGACGTTATCTTCCTTGATTTGCCGTCTGCTTGGGCGACCCAGATGTTGGAAAGATAGTTCTCCTGAACGCTAAGGACGGACCTCCCATCTTTTGTGACGGTCGCCCCCGTGTAGAGACTAAGATCGTTCGTGATCCGTCGCGTTGCACCGCCAGGTTGATCGATCTGCCAAAGTTGCGAAGCCTGAGTGTCGAAATCGCGGCCGCTGATCACCAGTGCACTTGCATCCGGAAGCCATGCGACACCTCGTAGCCTTAGCCACGGAATATCGGATGCAACAGGTTTCTCCGAACCATCCGCCAAGGAAACTTGCGACAGATGATCATTACTGTCGGTCTGAGAAAAATAGACCGTCGCGATGGAATCGCCCTTCGGCGACCACGCGAGATTGATGTATCGGTTCCCGTCCGCCGCTTTCGACAGTTGACGGACATTGCCGCCGTCGGCCGCATCGGCGAGCATCACATGCGCGGAGTTGCGGATGAAAGCCAAGGACTTCCCGTCGGGCGAAAATGTGACGTTCTTTTCCGCGTTCGCGACCAACCGCCGCGAAGGCCCGCCGAGCGCCGGGGCCTGAAACAAAGCGGATTGCCCGTCCTTTTCCGCCATCGTGTAGTAAACAAAATTGGAATCAGGCGAAAAGGCCACTCCTGTCAGATTGATCGGCCCCGGAGCGACAATGGAAACCATGCTGTCGGTGGCGGTCTGTTTGACCGATAGACCCTCCTCGCCAGCCTCCGCCGTAACGTATGCGAAATATTTTCCGTCCGGCGAGATCGCGGCGTTAAACGATTCGACGTTGCCGGTATACGTCAGCTTCGCAAGCCGCATCGTCTGGAAACTTTCCGGTTGTTTCCATTTGTCAAAAAGTAGGAACGCACCGTAGGTGATTCCGCCCAAAAAAGCGATCAGCAAGGCTGTATACCCTATCGACCGCACCGGATGGGCTTTTATTTCGCTCATCAGGATTCCGCTCAGCGTGCTCGGGGCCAAGCTCAGCTCTTGCGTTGAGTGGAACGCGGCGGCGTTCATCTTTTCCGTCGGGAGACCTCGTTCGCGTTCGCTCAATACGCCGGCGGAATGCCCGTTGCCGTTGCTCTTGTGCCCGTTCTTACTGTCAAGACGAAGCTCCTCACGGAGCTCCTTCAGGTCCGCAAGGAGCTCGCGCATCGATTGGTAACGTTCCTCGCGGTTCTTCCGAAGCGCCTTCCTGATCAGCAATTCGACATCGTGCGGGATCGGGCGGGCGGACTGGCTTAGCGGCCGAGGTTCTTTATGCAGTATCGACCCGACAACGTCGATGTCGTTTTCCCCGATAAACGGCAGCCGCCCAGTGACCATCTGATAAAGCATCGACCCGAAGCTGAAAATGTCCGAGCGGGCGTCCACGAGCTTCCCGCGGGCCTGCTCCGGTGACATATACGCGACGGTCCCCATTACGAGCCCCGGGTGGGTTTGAGGGTTCGGCGCCGCATAAGCCTCTTCGAAAGAAGACACTGACCGGCGCTCGACCTGTTTTGCCAGGCCGAAATCGAGCACCTTGATCAGTCCATCCGGGCGAAGTATGACGTTGTCCGGCTTCACATCGCGGTGGACGACGCTCGCCTCATGCGCGGCCGCCAGAGCCGTGGCGATCTGGATGGCGATGTCGAGCGTTTCATGCACCTCGAGCGGGACCTGCTTCATTCTACGGCCAAGAGTGTCGCCCTCGACGTACTCCATAGCGATGAACGGAGGGACGTTCTCGTCGTTGATCTCGTAGATGGTGATGATGTTCGGATGATTGAGCGCGGAAGCGGAGATCGCCTCGTGAACGAAGCGCATCATGCGGTCCTGGTCGGACGCGAAATCTGCGGAAAGCACCTTGACCGCGATCTGACGGTTGAGCTTTTGGTCCTCCGCGAGAAAGACCTCGCCCATGCCGCCCACGCCTATCCTGCGAACGATCCGATAACGCCCTAAATAATCGCCGGTGTTCATAACGCCTTTTAAATCTCGCGTATTCTACCACCTAACGACGGGACGTAGGGAGGATTTAAATTTTGCCGAATGGGGTTAAAAAATTTAAGGTATTTTCCGCATCCTGAAAAGCTCTTCCTTAACGGAACCGTCTTTTTGCCTTAAAGCGAGGTAAATCTTTAGTAAATTACTGCCGGCCCGCTCGAACGTGAGGCCCGAAAAATACAAACGATCGCCTTCTTTCTTGACGAATCTGAAATCTACCGTTTTGTCCTTTTCTTCCCACCCTGTCAGGTTGGGATCGAAATGTTTGAGGCGGAGTGCGATCGTGCCTTCCGTCTCAACGAGCCAGCACATTTCGTAGAATACGGGTTTCCCTTCCTTTATCAGCCGGTATGTTCCCACCATCACGCCCGCGTTCGGTTTGCTCCAGGTTTCTTCCGAAACGCCACCTAGACCGGTGCCCGTCCAACTTCCGGCGAGCCACGCCATATCCGAAATCGCAGCCCTTTCGCCCGGCCGACCCTCGGCGAGTTTCACTGTATTTTCGGTGTTTTTGACCTGCGCAAGGTTCGGAGTGCAAAGGATGAAAAGTGCGGCGGCTACTGTTAAAAGCGATCTCATTCCAGTTCCTCCAAAATAAAGTTCTCGCTGTCTTAACGAACGACCTCACTCAAAATGGACACCGTTCCGTCAGCGCATCGGCCGCGGGTAAACGACAGGGCTCTTGTTGCCGGTTTTATCGACGGCACGGATGCCGAAGAAGAAATTATCCTTCGACATCTTCGCTGCCGTATACGTAGTCACATTTCCCACAAACTTCGAATCGGTCCAATCGGCCGCCGTCGTGTCGCGCCAGACGACCTCGTAGCCGGCGAGATCCCCATCGGTGCCGGCGTCCCATTTTAGGTCTGTATCGTTGGTCAGACGGCCAGTTACGATCCCGACGTTCTTCGGCTTCGCGGGTGCGGCGGCCAGGCTCGCAAGCGTTATCAGGTTCACGCGGGCCGCGTTCGCGACGTATTCGAAATCGACGAACTCGGGCGTGTCGCCGTAAAACACTCCGTTCTCCGTCCTCACGTTCTGGTGCTGGTGTGTGTAATCCTCGTCCGGTTCGGTAAACCTGACCGCGGCGAACCCGCGTTCGAGAAAAGGGATATGATCACCGCCTCGTCCGTAGCGGTCTCGCCGGTAGATCACCCACGCTGAAAAATTCTTGAGATACCGCGACGACTGCTCTTTAACGTACCGTCCGATCTGGCGCGACGGCGAATCGTTCTCCCCGCCGACGCTTCTTCGCGTAGCGGCTTGCTGCTCGGTCTCGTTGGTCGGGACGCCCTCGGCGAAAACGCGGACTCGGTTGCGGAAAGCCGAGTTCTTCTGACTTGTGACCCCGCCGATGATGTCGTTCGTGATCATCGTCTCGATGTTCGTGTTCTTGAGCTTCGCCTGTTCCGCGAAATGGGTGGCACCTAGAAGACCCTGCTCCTCCCCCGGAACGGTCATAAAGACGATCGTGGCGTCGAATTTTCTTTTCGACATCACGCGGGCGAGTTCGATCACGGCGGATGTCCCCGAGGCGTCGTCGTTGGCCCCGGGGGCGTCACATGTCACGTTCGTCGGCGACGTGCACATCGAATCGTAGTGCCCCGAAACGACGTAGACGCGGTCGGGATCCGTCGTGCCTCTGAGCGTGGCGACGACGTTGGTCAGCACGGTCGGCTCCGGAACGCGGTTCGCCTTCGGCTGCGTAAAGCTTTGCTTTTCGACCACCATGCACCCTCCGCATTCAGAGTTAAACCGCTGAAACTCGGAATATATCCAATCCCGGGCCGCCCCCACCCCGCGAGTTGGGTTGTCCTGTTCGGAAAGCGTGTTTCGCGTACCGAAAGAAACAAGCTTTCGTATACTAACCTCGATGTTTTTCGCCGACACTTCCCGGATCATCTTTTGGATCTCCGGATCGGGTTTGTTTTTAACCGCGACATTCTTCTGAGCGGGAATCGAAATCGCGGTGGCCAGCACCACCACCCAGAGCAGTAAGTTTCGTTTCATTTTTGTTCTATTAGACGGGAAAAGAATCAATACAAATGTAAACTGAAATGCCGTTTAGGTAAAGAAACGCTCCGATGGAAACTTCGTGAGAAAATTCGATTGACAACAGCCGTGATGGTGATAATATTCGGCGCTGAATCGCTTTGTCCGATTTCCGTATGCGTTGCCGTTTTAACAAGCGGAGATCATTCTGACGCATAGAGACCAGTATTTACTTACTGTTTCAAACAGTCCCCAAAGATCAGGGCACCGAAGCAGGGATTTGATCCGATCTTGCGGTTGCCTGGTCCGACCGCTAGCAGGAGTTCATATGAGAGCGAAAATTTTATTGTTGATCATTGTCGTGGCCGCCGCGAACATCGCCGCCAGTGCCCAGCACGGCCAAGGCGCCCACGGCACGCACGCGAAAAAAACCGTTTGGCTCGACGATGGCCTAGGCGGCATCGACCATCCGGTAACGACAAAGAACACCGAGGCTCAAAAGTATTTCAATCAGGGCTTGATGTACCTATACGCGTTCAACCACGCCGAGGGGATAAATTCTTTCAAGCACGCCGCCGAGCTTGACCCGGAGATGGCTATGGCTTATTGGGGCGTTTCCTTGGCGCTCGGTTCAAACTACAACGTTTCCGCAGATGAAACGCAGCTCGTACAGGCGTACGAGAACCTTCAAAAAGCGATCTCGCTCGCACCGAAGGCATCTCAAGCCGACCGCGACTACATCACCGCCCTGACGAGTCGTTATGCCAAGGATCCCAAAACCGACCGTGCAAAGCTCGGAAATGATTACCGCAACGCCATGCGGGAGCTGGCGGCAAAATACCCGGACGACCTCGACGCCGCGACACTCTACGCCGAGAGCATGATGAACCTGCGGCCCTGGCAGCTATGGTCGCTGGACGGTAAACCGGCCGAAGGCACGCTGGAGATCGTCGCCGTGCTCGAGGGTGTGATGAAGCGCAATCCGAAACACACTGGGGCGAACCACTATTACATCCACGCGGTCGAGGCGTCGCCGAACCCCGAGCGCGGAACCTCTGCGGCCGGGCGCCTGATGTCGCTCGCGCCAAGCGCGGGCCATTTGGTCCACATGCCCTCGCACATCTACCTGCGTACGGGGGATCTCGATGTTGCCGTCAAAAGCAACGACCTGGCGATAGTTGCCGATAAGCGATATATCGAAAGAAGCGGGGCGACGGGCGTTTATCCGGCGATGTATTACAACCACAACATCCATATGCTCGCAGCTTCGCACGCCGGAGCGGGCAACTTCGCGGGAGCGATCAAGGCATCGAACGACCTCGCGGCGAACGTCGGCCCGATGGTGAAGGCGATGCCGATGCTGGAGATGTTCATGCCGTACGCGATCGTCACGCTGACTCGTTTTCATAAGTGGGGCGACATAATGAAGTACCCGAAACCGGCGAGCGAGATGCTGATAACGACGGCACATTGGCACATGGCCCGCGGCCTCGCATTTGCGAATACCGGCAAACCGGCCGAGGCGGAAAAGGAACTCGTCGCAATGCGTGAGGTGGGCGGCAAGTTACCGGAAACTGCGACGCTGTTCACCACGCCGGTAAATGTTGCCCTTAAGGTGGCCGACGACCTTCTCTCCGGCGAGATCGCGTTAGCACGTGGAGATCGAAAAGGTGCGATCGAGAAGCTCCGTATGGCCGCGGTTTCCGAATCTAAGGTGAATTACGCCGAGCCGCCGGATTGGGACCTCCCGATCCGCGAATGGCTGGGCCGTGCCCTCATGCTGGATGGACAATTCGCGGAAGCAGAGAAAGCCTTCCGCGAGGAGATCGGTCGCAATCCCAAGAATGGGCGAGCCCTTTTCGGTCTCTCGGAGGCCCTCGCCGAACAAGGAAAGAACACATCAGCGGAACTCGTTCGACAAGAATTCGCGGAAGCGTGGAAGAACGCCGATACGAAACTCTCGGCGAACAACTTGAAGGCGGCAAACTAAGTCAGTTTTTTGGGAAAAGCGAAAGGGTGATAAGTGAGGTTTTCACTTATCACCCTTTCGCTTACTCGGAAATATAGACAAGATCGCCGCGAAAGCACGTCGAAAGCCTGCAGCTTGCCGCCGTCCGCCGAATAGAGAAGATTGACCGAATCATCGGTTACGAACTGCTGGTCCGGGTCCGATGCCAGAATGAATCTCGCATCACGACCGGTATGAATGTTCACGCCGACCAGACCTTTGCGGTCGAACGGGACCTTCAAATCCGTGTAAAAGTACATGTGATTCCCTCGAAGCTCGGCGAGCCGCTTTCGTCGAAGGAGGTAATCCGACAGCCGCTCGGCGTATCGGGTAGGATCGAGCCGGTCAAGCACACTTTCCTTCACATCCGCACGGGAAGGGGTTATACGATCGACCACGCTTCCACGGATCCCCCGCGGAGTCATCACCTGAATGCCCCGAACACCATTTGCCAGGTTGGCCGTCCGGGCGAGGGAGCCGAACGAATAGAACCTTTGGGTTAGGTAATTTCTCGCAGAATTACTGGCTAGCGTCGTCAGATCGAACGAGCCGAATCGAGATCTAAGTCCGGACCAACGGAACGAATTCGCCGCACTCGCCAGATTCAATCCTCCACGGGCAATGCCGAACGCCGATGTCGCCAACCCGCCATACCTGAAATAAAGCGCCGTCGCGCGAAGTGCGATCCCCGCGATCACTCTGAAAGCCCCCCGCCCCGGAGCCTTATGCCGCACGCGCCACATCTCTCGACCGCCGTCGAATGCCGCTATTTCGTCTCGCCCGCCGACCACCGCGTCGCCCCGCTCGTTCAGAAGGACGAACTGGGCACGCTCGATCTTATGTTCAAGCTTATCCTTGCGTTTTCCGGTCTTAGCGTCGATCGAGATCAGGTCGTCGCGGTCGGCGATAAGGATCGTATTTGCGTCAGAGAAAACAAAATTGGTTAGACCCTTATCCGCTCCCTTATAACGCCAAATCACTTCGCCATTTGTCACGTCGATGGCCGCGACGCCGTAAGGACCTTTCGATTCCAGTTCACCGTCTTTCAGCCGCGTAAATTGACCGCCGGTACGAACAAAAAGCGTCGAGCCTACAAGTGCCATTTCCGCGGCGTTTCCGATGTCGTCCGCCTTCCATTCTATATTGCCCGTCCGGCGGTTGACCGCCCTGACGCGGCCCCGACCGGATAGATAAATCCTCGATTCGTCAATGACCGGATCGGCCTCAGTTAGGGCCAGTCCGCTTTCATTAATTCTGAACTTTTCGCGTTCTTTCTCCTTGCCCGTTCGGACGTCGTAGCTGGTGGCGCCGTCGTAGAATAAAAACAGGCGCCCGTCGACCATCAGCGGCGCCCGATAGTTATCTAAACTGTAGGCGACCTCGCCCAGCCCCTCACCGAACCTCGCCGGCATCAACTCGATATCCCCGTCCAGCTCGCGCTTCCACAATTCATCGCCGTCCGACAGCCGAAGCATATGAACGGTCGGCGTTCGCTTCAAACCCGAATCCGCGTCGCCCTCCGCGCCTTTGACCAGTACCACCGCGATCAGATCGTTTTCCGGGTCCACCGCGAGCTGCATCACGTCCCCCTTCACTTTATCGCTCTGCCAGATAGACCCGCCCGAGATCAGATCAACGGCCTCGAGCCGTGATTTGCTGCCGAGGTCGCGTGAAAAAAGGATCAGGTCAGTATCAGGAACAGGCGTCACAGCGGTCTCGTTTATGCGCCCCGTCTCGCGCCGCCAGATCCGCTCGCCGGTCTGCCCGTCAACGGCGTAAAGGCTCCTCTCGGTTCCGGCCAACACGATTCCGAAATCGGTGGTTTGGTAGAACCGGATCTTCGAATCGAGATTCGCCTGCCACGCCGGCTGGGCCGCCGCCGAAGCGGACAAAATGTAAAGAATTGTTATGAGAACGGCGAGGGTCTTCATGTCTTTATTTTACAACGATTTTCGGGATTACCGTCCAGTTAAATCAAAGCCAATCTGGACGAATTCGCGACAACACGGGGCCGCAGAAATTCATCTTATAAACGGACAATTCTGATGTGTTCACGGGGAGGAATACGACCCGTATCAAGGAGGTTAGATGAGACTCAGCAGTAAAATTCTCACATTGATTTTTTCAATTTTCGTGATCGTCGGCGGGCTTGCAGTAAGTGCGTCGGCGCAGAGGAGCGGTAGCGTTACCGTTCAGAGAACCACGACCAGGCCGGTGGTCGTCCGGCGTGTGATTTATCGTGATCCGTTCTGGCGGTCGCGTTACTGGGGCTATTCAAGGTTTTACGATCCGTTCTACGATCCGTATTACTACAGCCCGTACCTGCGGTACCAGGATCAGAAGATCCGGCTTCAGAACGAACTCGCCGGCAACCGCCGCGAACTCGCGCAGCACCTCAGTAAGTATCGTGCCGACGGCGTGATCACGGCGAAGGAAGAGCGGGAATTGGCCGACGACCACAAGGACGTCCGAAATTCCGAACTCCGGCTTCGCCAGTTCAACAGCAATTACGCTAACTACTAAACGGCGGTTATTTACGGC
>Ga0307413_10000534_pt1 | contig 12618 bp, 9 predicted proteins | sample DK1Ometagenome_3_FD_203714 | JGI IMG/M metagenome (GOLD analysis project Ga0307413, IMG submission 203714) | Maize rhizosphere microbial communities from greenhouse at UC Davis, California, United States - DK15-O-2 | ecosystem: Host-associated > Plants > Roots > Rhizosphere > Soil | place: USA... | reverse complement strand
TCGGCCGTGACGGCTTCGTGCTCGCCGATGGCGGCGCCATCGTGGTGCTGGAGAGCCTGGAGCATGCCCAGGCCCGCGGCGCGCGCATCCTGGGCGAGATCCTCGGCTACGGCGCCAGCGGCGACGCGTATCACATCACCTCACCCGCCGAGCACGGCGAGGGCGCCCAGCGCGCCATTCGCGCCTGCCTGGCGGACGGCAGGATCGACCCCACCCGGGTGGGCTACATCAACGCCCACGGAACGTCTACACCCCAGGGCGACGTCGCGGAGACCGAGGCGGTCAAGGCGGTATTCGGCGACCACGCGAGGCGGCTGGTCTTCGGCTCGACCAAGTCGATGACCGGGCACCTGCTCGGCGCCGCAGGCGCGCTGGAGTTCGGCGTGTCGCTCCTGGCCACGACCTGCGGGGTCATTCCACCCACCATCAACCAGTTCACCCCCGACCCGGAGTGCGATCTCGACTGCGCACCCAACCGCAAGGTCGAGCGGGAGGTGGACGTCGCGCTCTCCAACTCGTTCGGATTCGGCGGGCACAACGTCACGCTCGCGGTGAGCGGGTACCGGTCGTAAGCCGCGCGCGTCACCCCTTAGCGCGCTGGCACCAGCCCCCTGCTCCAGTGTAGATTGCGACATCCGTTACCTCCGTAGCCGCAAGGAGATAGGATGTCCGGCGCGATCGATGGAGCCCGCCTGCTCGACCCCCAGCTGCGCCCCATCGCCGAGAAGGTGACGGCGGGCGAGCGCCTCACGCCGGCCGATGGCGTGGCGCTCTACATGACCACCGATCTCCTCGGGCTCGGGCTGCTCGCCGACTTCGCCAACCGCCGGAAGAACGGAAACCGGGTCTTCTTCTCCGCCAACCAGCACATCAATCCCACCAACGTGTGCATCCTGCGGAACACCTGTGTGTTCTGCTCCTTTGCGCGGATGCCCAGGGAAGAGGGCGCCTACACCCGTTCACTGGAGGAGGTGTTCCACGAGGCGGAGCAGGCGCGGGGCATGCCCACCCGGGAGTTCCATATCGTCGGCGGGCTGCATCCCAAGCTCCGGCTGAGTTACTACACCGACATGATCCGCGGCCTCAAGGATCGCCATCCGGAAGTGCACATCAAGGCGCTCACCGCCGTGGAGATCGCGCACCTGGCCCGGATCGAGCGGACGTCCGAGCGGGAAGTCCTGCTCGCCATGAAGCAGGCGGGACTCACCAGCCTCCCCGGCGGCGGGGCCGAGGTCTTCAGCACTGCGGTCCGTGCCACCATCGCCGAGCGCAAGCTCACCGGTGAGGAATGGCTCCGGGTGCATCGGGTCGCGCATGAGCTGGGCATACCCACCAACTGCACCATGCTGTACGGGCACGTCGAGACCGCCGAAGACCGGATCGGACACCTGGCGCAGCTGCGCGCGCTGCAGGATGACACCGGTGGATTCCTCACCTATATCCCGCTCGCGTATCATCCCGACCACAACGAGCTGGGCGAGGAGATGGGCCGGGTCGGCACCGCCACGACGGGCTACGAGGATCTCAAGAACATCGCGGTCGCGCGGCTGTTCCTCGACAATATTCCTCACGTGAAGACCCACTGGCCCATGGTGACGCCGTTCCTGTCGCAGATCGCGCTCCACTTCGGCTGCGACGACGTCGAGGGCACGGTCGTCTACGAGCGGATCTATCACGAGGCCGGCGCGCTGACCGACATGCACCTGCCCTATCTCGAGCTGGTACGCCTGATCCGTGGAGCGGGAAAGCAGCCGGTCGAGCGCGACAGCCTCTACCAGGCCGTGCGCGACCAGTTCGACGATCCGCCGCCCGAGCCCTCCATGCGGCGCGGTGCCGCGCTGCCGGTGGTGCACGCGGCATGAAGCTCGGGCGCATTCCCTGGATCAACTGCTACCCGATCTACGCCGCCGTGGACCGTGGGCTGGTGAGCGTGCCGGCCGACCTGGTGAGCGGCACCGCCTCCGAGTTGAACGATCTGCTCGCGGCGGGGGAGCTCCAGGTGAGCGTGGTGTCCGCCGTCGAGTACGCCCGGAATGCGGCGGAATATCACCTGCTCCCCGATCTCGCCATCAGCTGCGACGGACCGGTGCACAGCGTCGCCCTCTTCTCCCGGCGGCCGCTCGCCGAGCTCGATCGCCGCACCATCCTGGTCACCGCATCGTCGCGGACATCGGTTCTGCTGCTCGACCTGCTGTGCCGGCACCGCTGGGGCGTGCGCCCGCGCGTCGCCACCGCGCGGGCGGAAGCGACCGACCTCGCCGCGCTCGAGGGTCTGCCCCACGAGGCGGTGCTCGTCATCGGCGACGCGGCCTTGCTGCTCGCGGCGGAGTCGCGGTACCCGGTGCGAGTGGACCTGGGAGAAGCGTGGAAGGAGTGGACCGGACTGCCGTTCGTCTTCGCGGTGTGGGCCTCCCGGCGCGACGCACGGGGCCCGTCGGTGCGGACGGTGCACCGCGGACTGCTGGAATCACGAGGCTGGGGACTGGCGCATCTGGATGAGCTGGCGCTGGAGGCTCACCGCCGCACCGGCGTGTCCGAGCCGGCCTGCCGGGAGTATCTCGGCGATTTGGACTACGCGCTGTCCTACCGCCACCTCGCCGGTCTGACCGACTTCTTCCGGCGCCTGGCCCAGGAAGGTCTGGTTCCGGACGGGTCGTTGTCGTTCATCTCGGCGGCGTAGGGGTGGCAGGCGAGGTGTCATCCCGAGCGGAGCGAGGGATGGGGTGGCGGTACGAGTGAGCCCCGATGCTCACTCCGTGAAGCCGTCCGATCCCCGCTCGGGATGACGCGAACCCACAACACTAACTCCTTGACCTCATGAGCGTTGTAGACCGCACCTCAAGTGAGTTCCAAGCCATGCTCGACCTCTACGAGCACGCCCCCCTCCTGGAGCTGGGCCAGCTCGCCGACGCGGAGCGGTGGCGCCGGCACCCGGAGAGCGTGGTCACCTACATCATCGACCGGAACATCAACTACACCAACGTCTGCGTCGCCGACTGCAAGTTCTGCGCGTTCTACCGCCGGCCCCGCAACGCCGAGGGGTACGTCCTCGGCTTCGAGGAGATCGGCGCCAAGATCGACGAGTGCAAGGCCATCGGCGGCGTGCAGATCCTGCTCCAGGGCGGACACAACCCGTACATCCCGTTCGAGTGGTATCTCGAGCTGATGCGCTACATCAAGCGGAACCACCCGATCCACATCCATGGGTTCTCGCCCAGCGAGGTGGTCTTCTTCAGCGAGCGCTTCGGCCTCTCGGTCCCGCAGGTCGTGCGGGAGCTGCGGGAGGCGGGGCTCGACAGCATCCCGGGCGGCGGCGGCGAGATCCTGGTGGACGAGATCCGCGAGCGCGTGGCGAAGAAGAAGGCGCAGACCGAGGAATGGCTCGGCGTCCAGGAGGAGGCCCACCGCCAGGGCATGAAGACCTCGGTCACGATGATGTACGGCCTGGGCGAGACCCTGGCCGACCGACTGGAGCACCTGGTCCGCGTCCGCGAGCTCCAGGCCCGCACCGGCGGGTTCACCGCGTTCATCTGCTGGCCGCTGCAGCCGGAGGGCACGCCGGGGATGTCACACTATCAGAAGACCGACGCGGTCACCTACCTGCGTACCCTGGCGATGGCGCGCGTGGTGCTCGACAACGTGCCCAACCTCCAGTCTTCCTGGGTCACGATGGGCCACAAGGTGGGGCAGATCGCGCTCCGGTTCGGCGCCAACGACTACGGCAGCCTGATGATGGAGGAGAACGTCGTCTCCGCGGCGGGCACCACGTATCGCACCACGCTCGGCGAGGTCGACCGCATCATTCGCGACGCGGGCTTCCAGCCGCGGCGGCGGCGGCAGGACTACTCCGTGCTGGAGGAGGTCGCCGCCGCATGAGCGGCATCCCGGCGGCTCGCCGATGAGAGTCGGCATCGGCTACGATTCCCACCGTTTCACCGATGCACGGCCGCTGCTGCTCGCGGGCGTGCGTATTCCCGGGGCGCGCGGCCTCGCCGGGCACTCCGACGCCGACGCGGTCGCCCATGCCCTCACCGATGCCATCCTGGGTGCCGCCGCCGCCGGCAATATCGGTCAGCTCTTTCCCGACAGCGATCCGCAGTGGAAGGACGCCGACTCGATGGAGCTGCTCCGGACGGCGCACGAGCTGGTGATCGGGCGGGGACATGCGCTGGTCCAGGCCGATCTGACGGTCATCACCGAATTGCCCCGGCTCGCGCCTCACCTCCCGGCCATGGCGGCCTCGCTGGCCGGGCGCCTTGGTGTGGACCCCGGCGCCATCGGAGTCAAGGCGAAGACCAACGAGGGCATGGGATTCATCGGGAGGGGTGAAGGGCTGGCCGTGATCGCGGTCGCCGTGCTGGAGGCTCGCTGATCGAAGCCCTGCTGAACTGGGTCTCCTCCTTGCCGCCGGTGGCGGTGTACGGTGTCCTCGCCATCCTCGCCGCGGTAGAGAACGTGGTGCCACCGGTGCCCTCCGACGCCGCGGTCGGGCTCGGCGCGTTCCTGTCCCACCGCGGTGTCACGACCCCCTTCCTGGTCTTCCTGGTCACCTGGGTGGCCAACCTGGCCGGCGCGGCCCTGGTGTATCTGGCAGCCCGCCGCTACGGCCATCGGCTCTTCGCCAGCCGCGTGGGTCGTCGCCTGCTCGCCCCCCGGTCGCTCGCCGTCATCGAGCGCGAGTATCTGCGGTTCGGCATCGCGGGCATCTTCGTCAGCCGTTTCCTGCCGGGGATCAGGGCCGTGGTTCCGCCCTTCGCCGGCCTGGTGCGGTTGGGTGCCATCCGGACCTTCGTGCCGATGGCCGTCGCGTCGGCGGTCTGGTACGGCGGCATCACGCTGGTGGGATCGTTGATCGGCGCGAGCTGGGAGCGCATCGTCGGGATTCTCGAAGGCGTGAACCGGACGATGGGTGTGATCACCGTGCTGCTCCTCGCCACGGGGGCCGCCTGGTACTGGGCCGGCCGGCGCCGACGGGCCCGCGAGCGGCTCTGGCATGCGACCCGTGACGCGCTCGATCCGGCTGCGCCGAGGTTCCTCCAGGGCACCGACATTGCGGAGGGCTCCGCGCGGGAGGCGGCGGCGCTGCTGGTGCTCGAGCTCGCCTATGCCGATCCGGTGCTCACGCCCGAAGATCGGGAGCTGGTCGCGAGCCATCTGCGGCAGCGGTGGGGACTGGCGGGCGGCCCTGCGCTCTCGGAGCCCGCACCGGAGGACGAGCGCCGGACTCGATTCGCCCTGTATGCCGACCGCCTCCGTCAACGTTTCGGCCGCGCCCAGCGTCTTGAGCTGGTGGAGCGGATGTGGACCGTCGCCTTCGGTGACGGCGCCATAGGCGCCCAGGAGGACCGCCTGATGGCGGTCGCGGCCGAGCTCCTGGGTGTCGGGCCGGCGGAGGTCGCGGAGGTGCGCCGGCGGGTCCGGACCCGGCAGGCGGGATGACGGCAACCGCACTCCGCGACGAGATCGACCGCGGCTACCGGCTCGAGGAGTTCCGCGACTTCCTCTCCCTCGAGGCCGGCCACAGCCCGAACACGGTCGAAGCGTACCTTCGGGACCTGCGGCGCATGGGTGAGTTCGCGTTCTCCCGCGGCGTTCGCGATCCCGGGCGGGTGAGCCGGCCGCTGCTTCGCGACTTCGTCTACCTGTTGAAGGACCTCGGCCTCAGCGCGGCGACGATTCGGCGGGAAGTCTCCGCGATCCGCACGTACTACGGCTTCCTGGTGGGCGAGGGCCACGTCGCCGAGGACCCGAGCGACCGGCTGGAGACGCCGCGGCGTGGCCGCACCCTGCCGGACACCTTGAGCGTGCGCGAGGTGGAGGCGCTGGTCGCGTCGCCTGGGATCGACGACCGCCTCGGCTGGCGGGACCGCGCCCTGCTCGAGCTGGCCTACGGAGCCGGACTTCGCGTCTCGGAGCTGTGCGGTCTCCTCCTCACCGACCTGCTGTTGACGGAAAACCTGGTACGGGTGCTGGGGAAGGGCGGCAAGCAGCGCCTGGTGCCGATCGGCCGGAGCACGATCGGCGCGGTGTCCATCTATCTGCATTCGCTGCGCCCCACACTGGATCGCGGCAAAAGCGGCGGCCGAGTGCTGCTGAACGCGAGAGGCGAGCCGCTGTCCCGCGTCGGCGCCTGGGGAATCGTGAAGCGCGCCACCGAGCGCACCGGCATCAAAAAGCGAGTCACGCCGCACACGCTGCGTCACAGCTTCGCGACCCATCTGCTCGAGGGCGGCGCCGACCTGCGCGCGGTCCAGGAGATGCTCGGCCATGCGGACCTCTCCACCACCCAGATCTACACCCACGTGGACCGCGAGTACCTGCGCTCCGTTCACAAGCAGTATCATCCCCGCGGCTGAAACGACGTGATCCGACCCGGCCTGTGTCTCCTGCTGGCCTGTCTCGGGTGCGTCCGCTACGAGCCCCGTCCGCTGGATCCGGCACTCCATCCGGCCGAGGTGCGGAGCCGGAGCCTGGGCGACAGCGCGCTTGCGTCACTGGTGGCGCGCCATGCCGGCCGGCCGGACCCGGCGCGATGGACGGACCGGCAGCTGGCCGTGGCCGCGCTGATGCTACGTTCCGATCTCCGCCGGCTTCGCGCCGAGTGGCGGGCGGCACGGTCGGCCCTGCGGACCGCGGGCGAGCGGCCCGGGACCGGGGTGCAGGGCGAGGTCGAGCGCCGGGTGAGCGGCCGGGATGAGGGGAGTCCCTGGGTGGTGGCGGTCGGCGGCATGCTCGCCGTTGAGTTGGGCGGCAAGCGGGGAGCGCGTCTGCAGGCCGCGCGCGCCGAAGCCGCCCTGGCCGAGACCCGGCTGCTGGCCGCCGCCTGGAGCGCCGCCCTCGGTACGCGGCAGACGGCGGCGGCACTGGTGCACGCCGGCGCCGCGGTGGACGACGCGCGCGCGGAGGTCACGGCCCTGGAAGAGGTGCATCGGCTGGAGCGCGCCCGGTACGCGGAGGCGGCGCTCGGCACGTCCGATCTCGCGCGGACGGCCACCGAGATCCAGCAGGCGCGGCTGGCTCTGGCCGAGGCGGAAAACGACGTCCTCCAGGCCCGGGCGGCGCTCGCGGCGTCGGTCGCGGTTCCGGTGCGGGCGATCGAGGCCATGACACCCGCGCTCACCGAGCCGGCCGGCTGCGGATCGCTCGACTCCGTCCCGGCCGACTCCATTGTGGGTGAAGCGCTCGGGCGGCGTCACGACGTCGCGCGGGCGCTCGGGCGGTACGCGGTCGCCGAATCCCGGCTCCGGCTGGAAGTCGCCCGTCAGTATCCCGATCTCGAGCTCGGCCCGGGGTTCATCTGGGACCAGGGCGTGAATCGCTGGACGCTGGCGCTCGCTCTGCCGGCCCTGCTCGGCGCCCGGAATCGCGGTGCCATCGCCGGGGCGGTGGCGGCACGCGAAGTCGCGGGTCTCCACGTCGCCGAGGTCCAGGACTCGGTGCTCGCGGATGTCGAGTCCGCCGTGCAGCGCTGCCGCGGCGCGATACTCGAGGTTGTGGGAGCGGACTCCGTGGTCGCCGCGGCGGCCACGCTTCTGGAGCGTGATCGGGCCGCCTACCAGCGCGGCGAGACGACGCGGCTGGAGTCCGCCCGAGCCGAGCTGCAATTGCTCCGCGCCAGGCGCGCCCACCGCGGAGCTCGGCAACGTCTCGCCGTCGCGTCGCTCGAGCTGGAGCGCGTTGCGGGCGGTCCGTCCCCGGAAGCCGCGGACCAGTGGCCCGACCCACGAGTGGACCCGGAGGAGGAAGCACGCCGACCATGATATCGCACCGGGCAATCCCGACCATCGTCCTCCTCGCGCTGATCGCGGGTGGAATCTCCTGTCGGCCGGACGACAAGCCGGAGGAGGAGGAGCGGTTGCCGGAGGCCGACCCGGAGGACCCGATCGTGGCGCCCAGCCGCGTCGCAGTCGAGGGCGGAGAGGCGCGTGTGGTCCTCGACACCGCCGAAATTCGGCGTATCGGACTCACCACCGCGGTGCTCCCGGGCGCGGTGCTCGAATCGGGACCACGTCTCATCGGCCAGGTCGTTCCCGAGCCCGAGCGAATCGCGACGTTGCGTGCGCCGGTGTCCGGCCGGCTCGCGGTGCCGGAGGGCGGCCGCTGGCCCGCCTTGGGAGACCGCCTCGATGCCGGGGCGACCGTCGGCGCGGTCTCCGACGCCCGGCCGCTCGTAGTGCCGATCGCCGGCCTGGTGCGGCGCATCGGTGCCCAGCCCGGGGAGATCGTCGAAGCCGGACAAGTATTGCTGGAGGTGGCCGACAACAGTCGCCCCGTCGTCCGCATCACCTGGTCCGACCCGACCAGGAACCCCGGCCCGCGACTGCTGCTGGTGCCTCCGGGCGCGGCGACCCGGATCGCGGCCGACCTGATCGGACCGGCACCAGAGGCCGATCCCCTCACTCGATCGCCGGCCTACCTGTATCGCGCCATCGGCCGCTGGCCGGGCGCGGTACCCGGGACGCCGGTTTCCGCGATCGTGCCCGGACGCGGCAAGGCGGAGGGTGCGCTCGTACCCGACGGCGCGGTGGTGCAGTGGGAGGGGTTCGCCTGGGCGTATCTCCAGCGGGAACCCGGGAGCTATGCCAGGGTGAGGGTGCCGACCGATCGTCCCGCACCGGGAGGCTGGATCGCGGGGCCGCCGCTCGCCGTAGGCGACACCGTGGTGGTCGCCGGGGTCCAGGAGCTCCTGTCGGAGGAGTTCCGCGCCCGGGTGACGGTGGGCGAGGAATCGGGCGAATGAACCGCGCCTCGCGCGCATGCTGACAGGGCTGGTCCGCGGGTCCATCCGCCACCGCGTGGTGGTGCTGGGCCTCGCGGCCGCGCTCGTCGTCGTCGGGGCCAACACCCTGTGGCGCGCTCCGCTCGACGTCTTTCCCGAGTTCGCGCCGCCGCAGGTCTCGATTCAGACCGAAGCACCCGGCCTCTCGCCCGAGCAGGTGGAGCTTCAGGTCACCAAGCCGATCGAGGACGCGATCAACGGCGTCCAGGGAATTGCCGCGGTTCGCTCGCACTCCATCCAGGGGCTCTCCGTCGTCACCGCGGTGCTGGCGGAGCGGGTGGACATCCACCTGGCGCGGCAGGCGCTGGCCGAGCGCCTCGGCGAGGTCGCGGTGCGTCTTCCGGGCACCGTGGAGCCGCCCGTACTGACGCCGCTCACGTCGTCGTCCAGCACGGTGCTCGTCATCGGCATCACCTCGGACTCGGTCACGTCGATGGAGCAGCGAAGTTTCGTGGACTGGGTGCTCCGGCCGCGGCTGCTCGCGGTGCCGGGCGTCTCCAAGGTAGCGGTCTTCGGCGGTGAGGTTCGGCAGCTCCAGATCCAGCTCGATCCCGAGCGTCTCCGGGTCCACGGCGTGGGGATCGCCGAGGCGACGGAGGCGGCCCGACGCTCCACCGGGGTGCGTGGCGGCGGCGTGCTCGATCAGTCCAGCCAGCGGCTCACGGTCCGCGCGGAGGGACAGGTCGGATCTCCCGACCACCTGGCGCAGACGGTCGTACGGGAATGGGAGGGAAGGGTCCTGCGGCTGGGCGATCTCGGAAAGGTGGTCCACGCGCCCGAGACCCGGTTCGGGGAGGGTGGGGTCAATGGCGAGCGGGGACTGGTCGTCGTCGTTTCCGGTCAGCTCGGCTCGAACACCAAGGTGGTGGCCGGACGGGTGGAGGCCGCGCTGGTGCGGCTCCGGCCCACGATCGAGGCAGCGGGCCTCGAGCTGCATCCTTCGCTCTTCCGACCGTCCGAATTCATCGACCTGGCACTCCGGAACATCACCACCTCGCTCCTGCTCGGCGCCGTCCTGGTGTCGGTGGTCCTCTTCCTGTTCCTCGCCGACGCCCGCGCCGCGGCCATCTCGCTCACCGCCATTCCACTCTCGCTGCTCGCCGCCATTCTCGCCCTGGAGTATCTGGGCTTCGGCATCAACACGCTGACGCTGGGCGGGCTCGCTATCGCGCTGGGCGAGGTGGTGGACGACGCCATCATCGACGTGGAGAACATCGCTCGCCGGCTGCGGGCCAATCGCCTGCTGCCCAGCCCGCGGCCGGCTGCCCGCGTCGTGCTCGAGGCATCGCTCGAGGTGCGGAGCAGCGTGGTCTACGCCACCTTCGTGGTGGCGCTGGTCTTCGTCCCCGTGCTCCTGCTCACCGGGGTGCAGGGCGCGCTCTTTCGGCCGCTGGGGCTCGCATACATTCTGGCGACCCTCGCCTCGCTCGTCGTGGCCCTGACCGTCACTCCCGCGTTGGCACTGGTGCTGCTGGGCCGGCGGGAGGGCCGCGCCGTGGAGGCGCCGGTCTTGGGCTGGCTCAAGCGCGGGTATCGGCGCGCCGTGGGGTGGAGCCTGCGCCGCCCGAGGCCGGTCGTCGCGGGCGCGGTGCTCATCTGCGCCGGGGCCGCGATGACGATGCCGTATTTCGGGGCGACCTTCCTGCCGGAGTTCCGCGAGGGACACTACCTGATCCACATGTCGGCGGTTCCCGGGACCTCGCTCGACGAGTCGCTGCGGCTGGGGCAGCGGGTGACCGAAGCACTCCGCGCCGATCCGCGAGTGCGCTCGGTGGCGCAGCGCATCGGCAGGGCCGAGCTCTCGGAGGATACGTGGGGCACGCATTACACCGAGTTCGAGGTCGGCCTGGTGCCTCTGGCCGGGGAGGCGGCGGAGACGGTGGAGCAGGACCTCCGAAGACTGCTCGGCGGCTTTCCCGGCGTGAACTTCGCAATCCGCGGATTCCTCTCGGAGCGGATCGAGGAAACTCTCACCGGGTCGACCGCGGAGCTGGTGGTGCGGGTGTTCGGCGACGACCTCGACAGCCTCGATCTTGCCGCGCGCAGGGTGGCCGAGGCGCTCGCCGCGACCCCTGACGTCACCGACGTGCAGTACGATCCACCGGCGGTGGCCCCTGAGGTGACCGTGCGGCTCCGGCCGGACGATGCGGCCGCCGCGGGGCTCCGTCCGGACGAGGTCCTCGCCGCGGTCGAGGTGGCCACCCGTGGCGTGACCGTGGCGCACGTCTTCGAGGGGAACCGGGCGACCGACGTGGTCGTCACCCTCCTGCCCGAAGCGCGCGCGCGACCCGAAGATCTCGAGGACCTTCCGCTGGTCTCCGACGCAGGGCGACTGGTCCGGCTGCATCAGGTCGCGGACATCGCCCGAACCACCGGACGCTCCCTCATCATGCACGTCGGCACCCGCCGGGTGCAGACGGTGACCGCGAACGTCGCCGGCGGGGACAGCGAGGGCGCCACCAGCGCCATCGAGGATCGGCTGGCACAGGAGACCGGGATCCCCGCCGGGATCTACGCCGAGATCGGCGGCACCGGCACCGCGCAGCGGGAGGCGCGGCGCGAGCTGCTGCTCAACAGCCTGCTCGCGGGCGCCGGTATCGTCCTGTTGCTGTGGCTCGCCTTCGGGGAATGGAGCCGGGTGGCGCTGGTGCTGGCGAACCTTCCTTTCGCCCTGGTGGGCGGAGTGCTCGCGGTGTTCGCCACCGGAGGGCTTCTTTCGCTCGGGTCGCTGGTGGGCTTCGTGACCCTCTTCGGCATTGCCACCCGCAACGCCGTAATGCTGGTTTCGCATTACGATCACCTGGTCGAGGTGGAGGCCATGCCCTGGGGTCCCGAAGCCGCCGTCCGCGGTGCGCTGGAGCGGCTCGGCCCCATCCTCATGACGGCCCTCGTCACGGGGCTCGGCCTCCTGCCGCTCGCGCTCGGCAGCGGAGATCCCGGTCGCGAGATCGAAGGCCCCATGGCGATCGTCATCCTCGGCGGTCTCGCCACTTCGACGGTGCTCACGCTGTTCGTGCTTCCCACCCTGTCGCTCCGTGTCGGCCGCTTCGGCCGCCGCCGCGACCTCGACCTCGAGGAGACACCCCCGTGATTCGGTCGTGCCTGCTGTTCTCGTTGCTCCTGACGCCCGCGCTGGCCGCGCAGGACACCGTGCGGTTCACGCCCAGGGTGCAGCAGCCCACGTTCGCGGTGCGTGAGCCGGTGCTGCGCCTGCGGCCCGGCACCGTGCTGGTGAGCCGAACCCATTTCGGGCCGTACTACACCGAGGCGGGCGGCGCCTTTCCGGGTGAGGTCGGCCCGATCTACATCGAGGGAGCGACCACCGGCGACATGCTCAAGATCGGGATCGTCAAGGTACGGCCCAACCACGCGCTCGCCGCTTCGCAGGTGTACTCAGACTTCGGCGGGCTCGCGACCGATACCCGGGTGCGGCTCCTCAACGACCCCATTCCGGCGCGACGCTACGTCTGGCGGCTCGATACCACACGCATGGTCGGGGTCACCGAGATGCCGAAGAGCCGGGTGAAGCGCATGGAGATCGACCTCCAGCCGATGCTGGGCCGGGTCGCCGTCGCTCCCCGCGGTGACGAGGCCTTCGCCGGACTTTGGCCCGGCGACTTCGGCGGCAACATGGACGCCCAGGAGGTGCGGGAGGGGACCACGGTCTACCTGCCCATCTTTCACGACGGCGCGTACTTTTATTTCGGCGACGGTCACGCCCGCCAGGGGCATGGCGAGGTCGCCGGCACCGGGCTGGAAACCAGCATGGACGTGGTGCTCCGGATCGATGTCGTAAAGGGCCGCACCATCGACTGGCCCCGGCTCGAAGACAAGGACCA
>Ga0307413_10000531_pt1 | contig 12637 bp, 10 predicted proteins | sample DK1Ometagenome_3_FD_203714 | JGI IMG/M metagenome (GOLD analysis project Ga0307413, IMG submission 203714) | Maize rhizosphere microbial communities from greenhouse at UC Davis, California, United States - DK15-O-2 | ecosystem: Host-associated > Plants > Roots > Rhizosphere > Soil | place: USA... | reverse complement strand
GAAAGCGCGCGCGGACGCCGGGCGCCTGCGACGGCACGATCTCCAGCATTCCCTCGCGGTCCCACGACTGCAGCACGTGCACGATGCGCGTGCACACCTTGCATGCGCCGTCGTAGACCACGGTGTACGGTCGCCCGAGCCCCCGCGTGGCCGCGTCGCGGTCCTTGCCGCCGATGGTGAAGCGAACGACGGGGACCGTCGGAACGGTGACGGCACTCACGCGGCGCTCCCCGCGGTCGAGGGGGAAGGCCGGGCGGGCGCCGGCGCGGAGCGTGCCGGCGGCTCGCCCGCGGGGCGGCCGGACGCGTCGAGCGCGATGTTCAGCGTCGGCGCCTGCGACAGCGTCGCGTGGATGGGACACAGCTTGGCGGCGCGTTTGGCCGCCTCACGCCGGCTCTCCGGGAGACTCGGCCAGTCGAGCGTCACGTCGATCGTCCCGACGCGGTGCGGGTGCTCGGCGAAGGCCCAGCGCACCTCGATTGCCAGGTCGTCGGCGCCGAGCTTCGCGTGCGACGCCCACGAGTACAGGATCGAGTGCGTGCAGACGGCGATTGAGCCGCCGAGCATGTGGAAGGGCGAGTAGGTCTGCTCGACCGTCGGCGCCTCGATCGTCAGCGGACCGGGCGTGGGGTCGTAGCGCACAGCGTCGTCGGACAGCAGGGTGATCTTCACTCCGGACCTCCTGGGTTCGCGGTCGCTGCCGAAGGCGCGGGCACGGGGTGCAAGGAGTACGCCCGGCGGTCTATCTTCCTTGCCGCCGTGCCGCCCTCGTACCAATACCAAGCGCTCGCCGGAGGCTTCCCGTGGACATGGCGTACGTGCACATCCTCATCAACCACGTCCCGATCATTCTCGCTGCGCTCGGCGCGGCCGCGGCGCTCGCTTCGCTGATCTGGCGCGAGCGCACAGTGTGGTTGTACGCGGTCGCCACCCTCACGTTGGCCGGGCTGTCCATCTACCCGGTCAAGTGGACGGGCGAGGGTGCCGAGGAGTCGATGGAGGAGATGTGGTACGTGACCCGCGACGCCATCCACGCGCACGAGGAGGCGGGGGAGCTCGCCACCTGGGTCGTGCTGGCCGTGGGCGTGGTGAGCGCGTACGCCTGGTGGCGCGCCACACGGTGGATCCGCCCCGCCGACACCCCACCAACCTGGCTGCGGGCGCTCGTCGTCGCCGGCGGCCTGGCCGCGCTCGGCACGACCGCGTACACCGCCAAGCTGAGCGACCCGATCCTCCACTACTCCCCCCGCCTGCAGCACCCCCCTGCACTCGGCATCCCCGCGACCATTCGCAACCCGGGAATCGACACGATGCCGCTGCCAGTAGTGCCGTGAGGAGTGGCGAGTGGCGAGTGGTGTGTCACTGCCCCTCGGCCTGCCCACGATGCGCCTGAGCGTCCCGAGCAGCTCTGACACGCCCCCTCGCCATTCGCCACTCGCCACACTCAACTCGCCGTTCCAAACAGATCCAGCTGCTCGCGTCGGGGCGCGATGCGGTCGCGGAGGTCGACGGCGTCGAGCCTGAGCAGGTGCGGCGTGTGATCGGCCGTCACCACGAAGGGGAGCACGCGCTTGACGGGCACGTTGAGCGTCCCGAGGTCAGCGAGCCGCAGCCGGCGCCAACGCCTGACCTGCAGGATCCGCTGCACGGTCTGCTGCCCGAAGCCCGGGACGCGCAGCAGCTCGCGCGCCGGCGCACGATTGACGTCTACCGGGAAGCGCTGCCGGTTGCGAAGCGCCCAGGCCAGCTTCGGGTCGAGCGACAGGTCGAGGTTCGGCTCGGCGCCGGCCGTCAGTTCGTCGGGCGTGAAGCCGTAGTCGCGGATCAGCCAGTCGGCCTGGTAGAGGCGGCGCTCGCGTAGGAGCGGCGGCGCGACGGTCGGCAGCGCCGCCAAGGCGTCGGGGATCGGGCTGAACGCCGAGTAGTAGACGCGGCGCAGCTTCTGGCCGGCGTACAGCTCGGCCGCCGCGGCGAGGATCGCCGCATCGCTGGCCTCGGTCGCGCCGACGATCATCTGCGTCGTCTGGCCGGCGGGCGCGAACCGCGCCGCTCGGATGGACTTCGCCCCCGCCTCGCGCGACTCCTCGATTCGGTCGCGGATGGTGCCCATGGCCCGGGTGATCTGGACCAGGCTCTTCTCGGGGGCGAGCCGGTCGAGGTCCTGCTGGCGTGGTAGCTCGACGTTGACGCTCAGCCGGTCCGCCCAGCGCCCCGCCTCCGTCACCAGCTCGGGGTCGGCGTCGGGGATCGTCTTGAGGTGGATGTAGCCGAAGAAGTGGTGGTCGCGGCGCAGCGACCGCGCCACGGCCACGAGCTGCTCCATCGTGTAGTCCGGCGACCGGATGACCCCGGAGCTCAGGAACAGTCCGTCCACCTCGCCCCGCCGGTAGAAGTCGAGGACGAGGCCGACGACTTCCTCCACGCGGAATCGCGCCCGCCGCACGTCGCTCGAGCGACGGTTCACGCAGTACGAGCAGTCGTAGATGCAGTAGTTGGTCAGCAGAACCTTCAGCAGCGCCAGGCGACGTCCGTCGGGGCCGTAGCTGTAGGCGATCCCCATCGCTTCGGGGCTCGCTGGTCCCGGCGCGGCCCCTCGAGGCGGTCTCACGCCGCTCGACGCACACGACGCATCGTACTTCGCGGCGTCGGCGAGGACGGCGAGCTTGGTCATGGTATCCATACGGCGTACGACTCGGGGCAACTGGTGCGGCGGGACAGCTCGTGAAACCGAGCAAGTCCCGAGTATACCCCGAAGCACCGGATGGGTGCCACGATTCTCGTCCCTGCTCCTTACACGCCCTTCGGCTGCTGCTGGGTGAGGCAGTGGAGCGTGCCGAGGCCCCACACGAGGTCCACCGCGTGGATGCCGATGACGTGATGGTCCGGCATGAGCTCGGCGAACGTATTGAGCGCCAGGCGGTCGTTGCGGTCGTTGAACGTGGGCACGAGCACGACGCCGTTGGCGATGTAGAAGTTGGCGTAACTCGCCGGGAGCCGCTCGCCGCTCATCTCGACCGCGCGTGGGAAGGGCACCGTGACGACGCGGAGGGCGCCGCGGTCCCCGCCCGCGAGCTGCAGCCGCCGCAAGTTGTCCGCCGACCGGCGGTGGTTCTCGTCGGCAGGGTCCTCCTCATAGGCGAGGACGATCGTCTCGAAGTCGACGAAGCGGGCGATGTCGTCGACGTGTCCGTGCGTGTCGTCGCCCACGCACCCCTCGCCGAGCCAGATCGTCTGCCGCACGCCGAGACACTCGCGGAACACGTGCTCGTATCCCTCGCGGGTGAGCCCGGGGTTGCGGGCCTGCACGGGGGACAGCAGGCACTCCTCGGTCACGAGGAACAGCCCCTGACCGTTCGTCTCGATGGCGCCGCCCTCGAGCACCACCGGTGCGCCCGTGTCGGGGCGCACCGGCTCGAACCGCGGCAGCCCGGTCGCCGCGGCGATCGCCTGCCCGACGCGTGCGTCGTGCTCGTAGTTCGGGTACTTCGCCCACGCGTTGAACTGCCAATTGATCAGCGCGGCTCGGCCGGCCGCGTCGAGCACGCCGGTGGGGGCGGAGTCGCGCAGCCACACGCGGTCGTTCGGCACGACGTGCAGGCGGTAGCCGTCCGGGCGGACGCCGTGGGCGTCGAGGTGCTGGCGGGCGGCGACTCGTACCTCGTCGGTGTGGCACAGGATCTCGACGCGCTCGTACGAGTGCAGCGCGCGCACGATCTCGGCGTACACCCACGGGATGGGGCCGAGCTTGCCCGGCCAGTCGGGCTCGTGGTGCGGCCAGGCGATCCACGTCGCGGCGTGCGGCTCCCACTCGGCCGGCATGCGGAGGGGCGGCGCGAGCGTGGACCGGCGGAGGTCGAGCGACGGGCGCGAGCTCCCGGCGTCGACGTGCGGCGCCGGGTCGAAGCGGCGCGCCGACGTCAGCCCGAGCTCGCGGCTCGGCCCGATCGTGCCGCTCCCGTCCACGTCCTCAGCCACGACCTGCTCCACCACCGCGCGACGCCCGCGCGACGAGCGTCGCGCGTGGAGCGTCGTTCCGCGAGCTGTCGTCCACCGTCACGCTCCCACGCCGATGTAGCGCTGCAGGATCGGGCCGTACGCGTCGATGCGCCGGTCGCGGAGGAAGGGCCAGTTGCGGCGCACGCTCTCCATGAGCTTCGGGTCGCACGTGTGCACGAGCACCTCCTGCGACGTTCCCGCCTCCGCGACGATGCGCCCGAACGGGTCGGTGATGAACGAGTGGCCGAAGAACTCGATGCCGTTCGTACCCGGCTCGTCCTCGTGCCCGATCCGGTTCGGTGACGCCACGTAGATGCCGTTCGCGATCGCGTGGCCGCGCTGGATCGTGCGCCAGGCCTGCACCTGCGCCTCCCCCCACTCGTCCTTCTCGGCCGGGTGCCAGCCGATCGCCGTCGGGTAGAACAGGACGTCGGCGCCGAGGAGGCTGGTGATGCGCGCCGCCTCCGGGTACCACTGGTCCCAGCAAATCAGCACGCCGACGTTGGCGTAGCGCGTCTTCCAGACGCGGAAGCCGTTGGCGGCGCCTGGCGTCTCCCCGTGGAAGTCCATGTGCCCGTCGCCGGGCGTGAAGTAGTACTTCTCGTTGAACAGCGGGTCGTCGGGGATGTGCATCTTCCGGTAGACGCCGAGCAGCGAGCCGTCGGCGTCGACCACGGCGGCCGAGTTGCGGTACACGCCCGGGGCCTGCCGCTCGAACAGCGGCACGACGATCACCACTTCGAGCTCCCGCGCGAGCTTCTGCATCGTCTCGGTCGTCGGGCCGGGGATCGGCTCGGCGAGGTCGAACCGGTCGCACTGCTGCGACTTGCAGAAGTACACCGCGTTGAAGAGCTCCTTCAGGCAGATGATCCGCGCGCCCCGCGCGGCGGCCTCGCGCACGAGCTGCGCGGCCCGGGCGACGTTGGCGGCGACGTCGTCGGTCGCATGGTCCTGAATGATGCCGACGGTGAACGGCTTCGTGGTCATGAGCTGAGCGGCGAGGGGCTGCGACGGCACGTCCGGAAGCGCCCGGAAGTTGGTCTGGCCCGCCCGGCGCAGGAAGTGGGCCGACGGGCAGGGAGCAGGGAGTCCACAGCCCCTACGCCCTGCTCCCTGCTCGCTGGCGCCCCACCATCAGGCCAACTACCACGTCCATCACGTTGGTTCCGGTGAGCCCCGGGCGGAGGAGGGAGCCGGCGGCGTCGAGCGCCAGGTAGGAGCGATGCGCCGCAAGGTCGGCGGCCGGGTCGCGGCCGGCGCGGCGCACGGCGTCCCACGTCGCGCCGTCCACCACCGCGCCCGCCGCGTCGGTGGGACCGTCGCGGCCGTCGGTCCCGGCGGCGAGGAGCGTGAGGCCGGCAGCGCCGGCGCCCGCCTCGTGAAGGGCGCGGGCCGCGGCGAGCGCGAGCTCCTGCGCGCGCCCGCCGAGCGCCCCGTGAGCGTCGCCGAGTGTCACCGTCGGCTCGCCTCCCCAGATCATGCACGTGGCCTCCACCGTGCCCGCCGCGCTGCCGGCCCTGCGCGCACCTTCCGCCAGGAGAGCTCGCGCCAACCGCTCTCCGCAGGCGGCGGCGTCGCCGGCGAGCGGCTCGGGATCGACGACGACGCGACGAACGCCGAGCGCCCGCGCCCGCTCCGCGGCCGAGCGCAGCGCCGCGGCGTTGCTCACGATCACGCGCGTACGTACGCGCGCGAACGCCGGGTCGCCTGGCTTCGGCGTCTCCGGCGCCCGGCCGGCACGCACGTCGGCCAGGTACCGTCGCATCGACGCGGGGAGCGCCTTCCACAACCCGAGCTCGCCGAGGCGGGCACGCACGTCCGCGGCCGTCAGCGGGTCGGGCGCGCACGGCCCCGAGGCCACTGTGCCCGCGTCGTCGCCGAGGACGTCGGAAACGATCAGGCAATCGATCGGAGTGGGGGCGAGCGCCGCCGCGAGTCGGCCGCCGCTCCACCGGGCGAAGCGCTTGCGTACCGCGTTGACCGCAGTGATGTCGGCCCCAACGCCGAGCAGCGCCTGGTAAAGCCACGCCAGGTCGTTAGGCTGCACGCCGGCCACCGGCGCGGCGGCGAGGCTGGATGCCCCCCCGGAGAGCAGGACGAGCGCCGAGTCGGCGGGCCCGACGCGCGCGACGGCCTCGCCGATCCGACGCGCTGCCTCGGCAGAGGCCCCGCCGGGTATCGGGTGGTCGCCGACCACGGCGGTCACCAGCGGATCAGGCGCCGGGCACGCCTCCGGCGCGACGACCACGCCGCCTGCCACGCGCGCCTTCCGGGCCGCGAGCCCGGCGGCCGCGGCGTCGGCCATCGCGGCGGCCGCCTTGCCGAGCGCGATCAACCGCACTGGCTGCCCCAGCGCCAGCTCGAGGGCGCCGACCGCCGCCGCGGTGGCGGGGTGGGGCATCGCACCGGCCACCGCGGCGGCGTAGATCGCCTCCACGGTGCGACGGGCTGGCGGCGATGCTGCCCCGTCCATCGGATCTCCATGAGATGGGTAGCGTGGCGAAAGCTGGCCCTCCCGCCCGCCCTGGGCAATGCGTCCGGACCCCACAGCGCCCGGGTTGGGCCGTGTCTCTGCCCGAGGACAGCACACGTCTAACGGAAGGACGGCATTCCGCGTTAGGTCGTTCTTTCCAGGGGCAACGTGCGGCATTGCCCCTGCCTCCCCTCCGGACCGGTTGGTCGCGAAGCCGGCCCATACGACGGAGGAGATATGCGCACGACCGGTACACTTCTCATTGTTCCCGGATTGCTCCTCGCCGCGGCGTGCGGCCGCGACGACCGAAATCAGACTGTCGACGACGCGCTGAAGAACGACCTGGCGCTCGCCGCCTCGGCGCAGCCCTATCAACCGCAGCAGTTCGTGTCACCCCAGGAGCAGGGGTACGCGGGGCAGTACGCGCCGCAGTATTACCCACCTCCGGCGTACGCCCAGCCGGTGTATGCATCGGCGCCGCAGCCGTACTACGGCGTGCCCCGGGCGCCCGCTCCTGTGCGCCGAGCGCCGGCGCGCGTGAGCACGGCCTCGACGTCCTCCGGCACGATCTACCGTGCGCCGGCACCGGCCCGCGAGCAGGTAATCACGCACACCAAGCGTGACGCCGCGATCGGTGCCGTCACAGGCGCGGCAATCGGCGTCGCCACGAGCGCCAAGAAGGATCGCCTCAAGGGCGGGCTGCTCGGCGCCGTGGCTGGCGCTGCTGCGGGTGCGATCATCGGGAAGACAGTCGACGTCCAGCGCCCCGAGTACTGAGTCGGACAACGTCGGGCACGCTTTTGGCACTGTCCGAAACCGTACGGAAGGGGGCGCACTGCTGCGCCCCCTTCTGCCCATCGGGCGCTCGCTGTAGGCGGTGCGCGCGGTATGCGCGGTATGCGCGGTACGCGCGCCGCATGCGGGGTGCGCGGCCCTCGCCGCACCGTCCGTGCCGCTTCGGAGGCCACTCATGACTGGATCGTCCCACGAGTCTAGGGCTTCGCTCGAGGTGGAGGGATCGACGTTGCAGCCCAGCGCGTATTTGATCCCGGTCGCTCGGCCACTGAGCGACCGGCGCACGCGGCACGCGGGCACGCGCCGGGCGATCACGGCCATCAAGGCGCAGCACTCCGCGGGGCGGACCCGGATCGAGCTCGCGGCGGAGCGGCTCACGCGACTGGCCAGCTCCACGCCCTTCCTCGTCGTGCACGTGGTCTGGTTCGGCCTCTGGATCGCCTGGAACACAGGGCTGCTCGGACTGCGGCGCTTCGACCCGTACCCGTTCGGCTTTCTGACGATGGTCGTGTCGCTCGAGGCGATCTTCCTCTCGATCTTCGTCCTGATGTCGCAGGGCCGCGAGTCGGCCATCGCCGAGTTGCGCGAGGAAGTCACCCTCGCGGTCAACCTGCGGATGGAGGAGGAGGTGACCAAGACGCTGCAGCTCGTCGCCGGCCTCTACTCGCGCCTCGGCCACCGGCTGGGCGACGACGCCGAGCTGCGCGACATGCTCCGCCCCCTCGACGCCGCGGCGATCGAGCGTGACCTGCTCGAGCAGATCGAGGCGTGCGCGCCGGGGCCGCGGAAGGATGGGCAGAATGGCGCGGCCACGGAGTCGGGCTGATCGCTCACCGAGAAGCAGCCGCGGATGAACGCGGGCGGCCGCGTGCATGCGCGGCTACTTGGCAGTGGCAGTCACCGCGTTCGTCCGCGGCCACCGCGGTGCTCTTGCTCGCCTATTGCCTCCCGACGAGCTGTCGCAGGACGTACGGCAGGATCCCTCCGTGGCGGAAGTAGCTCAGCTCCTCCGGCGTGTCGATGCGGGCGAGGACGCGGAACCGCTTCTCGCCGCCCTCTCCGCGCGCGACGACAGTGAGCTCGGCGCGTGGCCCGAGCCCCTGCTCGAGGCCCTCGACCTCGTACGTCTCGAAGCCGGTGAGGCCGAGCGACTGGCGTGTCTCGCCGTTCACGAACTCGAGCGGGAGCACGCCCATGCCGACGAGGTTGGAGCGGTGGATCCGCTCGAACGACTCGGCGATCACCGCGCGGACGCCGAGGAGGAGCGTTCCCTTGGCCGCCCAATCGCGTGACGACCCCGTGCCGTACTCCTTGCCGGCGATGACGATCTGCGCGACGCCGGACTGCATGCGCTCCATTGCGACGTCGTAGATCGGGCGCGGCTCGGCGCCAGGCGCGGTCGCCGTCCACCACCCTTCCTTGCCGCCGGCGAGCTCGTTGCGAAGGCGGATGTTGGCGAACGTGCCGCGCATCATGACCTCGTGGTTCCCGCGGCGGGCGCCGTACGAGTTGAAGTCGCGCGTCTTCACTCCCTGCTCGATGAGCCACTTCCCGGCCGGACTCGCGGCGGCGATGTTGCCGGCCGGCGAGATGTGGTCGGTGGTGATCGAGTCGCCGAACATGCCGAGCACGCGCGCCCCCCGGATCGGGCGGACCCCGGGCGCCTCCATCGTCATCCCGTCGAAGTAGGGCGGGTTCTTCACGTACGTGGACTGCGGGTCCCAGGCGTACGTGTCCCCCGTCGGGACCTCGAGGCTGCGCCACTCCGCGTCGCCGGTGAAGACGTTGGCGTATTGCTCGCGAAACATCTCGCCCTTGACCGAGCGCAGGATCTCGTCCTCGATCTCCTGCGGCGTCGGCCAGATGTCGCGCAGGAACACCGGCCCGTCGGTGCCGACGCCGAGCGGCTCGGTGTTCAGGTCGATGTCCATGCGGCCGGCGAGCGCGTAGGCGACCACCAGCGGTGGCGAGGCCAGGTAGTTGAAGCGGGTGAGCGGATTGACGCGTCCCTCGAAGTTGCGGTTGCCCGAGAGTACCGCGGCGACCACCAGCTTGTTCTCCTCCACGGCCGCGGCGATGGGCTCGGGGAGCGGCCCCGAGTTGCCGATGCACGTCGTGCAGCCGTAGCCCGCCAGGTAGAACCCGAGCTTCTCCAGGTCCTGCATTACCCCCGCCTTGTTGTAGTACTCCGTCACGACACGCGACCCCGGGGCCAGGCTCGTCTTCACCCACGGCTTCGAGCGGAGCCCCTTCTGAACCGCCTTGCGGGCGAGCAGGCCGGCGCCAAGCATCACGCTGGGGTTCGACGTGTTCGTACAACTCGTGATCGCGGCGATGACCACCGCGCCGTGGCGCAGGGTGAACTTCTCCCCGTTCATCTCCACCGACACGCCCGCGTGCTCGTGCGCCTGCTCTTCCGGCGCGGCGGGCACCGCCGCGGGCGAGAGTTGCGGCGAGGCGGAGACGGCGTGGGCGCGGGCCAGCTCGGCCTTTCCGCTCACCGAGCCGACCTTCTCCAGCGTCTCCTTGAGCGCGTCACGGTACATCTGCTTGGCTTCCCGGAGCGGCACGCGGTCCTGTGGACGCCGCGGGCCGGCCAGGCTCGGCTCGACGGTCGCGAGGTCCAGCGACAGGGCGTCGCTGTACACCGGGTCCGGCGTGTCGTCGGTTCGGAAGAGCCCCTGCTCCTTGCAGTAGGCCTCGACCAGTTGGGCCCTCTCCTCGCTGCGCCCGGTGAGGCGCAGGTACTTCAGCGTCTCCTCGTCCACCGGGAAGAAGCCCATCGTCGCCCCGTACTCCGGCGCCATGTTGGCGATGGTGGCGCGATCGGCGAGCGCGAGGTTGGAGAGTCCCGGCCCGTAGAATTCGACGAACTTGCCGACGACCTTCTTCTTGCGCAGCATCTCGGTGACGGTCAGCACCAGATCGGTGGCCGTCGCGCCCGGGCGCAGCTTGCCGGTGAGCTTGAACCCGACGACCTCGGGGACGAGCATCGACAGCGGCTGCCCGAGCATCGCGGCCTCGGCCTCGATGCCGCCCACCCCCCAGCCGAAGACGCCGAGGCCGTTGATCATCGTCGTGTGCGAATCCGTGCCGACGAGCGAATCCGGGTAGGCCAGCGTCCCCTCCCCGGGTGTGTCGCGGCCCGCCTGCCCCGACCGCACGTCGTCGGTGAAGACGACGCGGCCGAGGTACTCCAGGTTCACTTGGTGGCAGATGCCGGTGCCCGGCGGCACGACGCTGAAGTTCTCGAACGCTTGCTGCCCCCAGCGCAGGAAGCGGTAGCGCTCCTGATTGCGCTCGAACTCGCGCTCCACGTTGAGCAGGAAGGCCGCGTCGGTGCCGTACTCGTCCACCTGGACCGAGTGGTCGATGACGAGGTCCACCGGCTGCAACGGGTTGATGAGCGTCGGGTCGCCGCCGAGTCGCGTGATCGCGTCGCGCATCGCGGCGAGGTCCACGACCGCCGGCACGCCCGTGAAGTCCTGCAGGAGGACGCGGGCCGGCCGGAAGGCGATCTCCTGCTCGCGGCGCGCGGTCACGTCCCACGTCGCCAGCGCCTCGATGTCCTCGCGCTTCACGAACGCGTCGTCCTCGTTGCGGAGCAGATTCTCCAGCAGGACCTTGAGACTGAACGGGAGGCGCGCGGCCGTGGCGCCGGTCAGCGTCGACAGGGCGTCGAGCCGGAAGACGACGTAGTGCCGCCCGGCGACGTTCAGCGTCGCGCGGCTGCCGAAGGAGTTGGGATGGGTCATGCGTTCGTCTCGCAGATGTGTCGCGCCGGTCGGGCGGGCCGGTCGAGCGACGTTGGAGCGAAGCCGCTGCGGCGCGTGGCCGCAGGCTGCCGGAATCTAGCACATGCCCCGGCCGCTCGTGTGGCGCGGTAGCAACAACCTGTGGTCGTGGGGCGCACGTCGGGGGGCAGGGGACATGCCACTTTGTGACGAGCGTCACGCCAAAGTGCGGGAATTGGCGGAAATCCACGGCGGTTAATGGAGAACGGCAGGGGGCACGCTTTCTGCCCTTGTGCCCGCCGTCGTCGTCGCCACAATGTGCGAGCGCACCCGCGCCGGACACCGCGTCCGTGCCTGGTGCCGTCCAGCCCGCCGGTCCCGAGCAAGGGTCCGGACCGGCCACTTCCCGTTCCTTCGCTCACAGACTGTCGGAGAGTCCCTGGTGACCCGCTCACTTTCCACCCGTGCGGCGACCTTCGCCGCACTCGTTCTGTTGGCCGCCTGCAAGGACAGCAATTCTCCTCCCGACCCGAACCGGATCGTCAACGTCTTCGTCGGTACCCAGGTCGACTCCGCGACACTGCGCGACCGCGGCGAGTTCATTCTCACCCTCGTGCCGGTGAACGGTCACGGAAGCGTCGTCACCGAGGGCATCACGATCGTGCCGTCCGTCACCGGGGCGGCGCCCGCGATTACGCTGAGCGGTACGCCGAGGGTGGTGCCGCCCGACGCGCGGCCGGTGGCGGCCGCGGTCAGCATGGACAACTCCCGGTCGATGCTGGACAGCGATCCGCAGCGCCGGCGGGTCACGGCCGCGCAGCAGTTCTGGACGGCCCTGCTCGGGGCCGACACGCGCAGCGTCGCCGCCCTCCTCGGCTTCGGCGTCGATGCCCCGAGCCCTGGCTTCAGCGACACCAAGCTCTTCCAGACGTGGACGAACGACGTGGCGACGCTGAACGCCGCCTTTGACGGCATATCCGTTTCGAATGGAAGCCCGCTCTACCGCTCGTCCCGCGAGATCGTTCGCTGGATCGACTCGACCCGCACGCCCGACGATGCGTACCGGCGCATCCTCGTGGTGTTCACCGATGGGCTGCCCGACGATCCGACCGCCGAAGCGGCGCTCATGGCGGAGGCCGCGTCTAACGGGGTAACGATCCACACCGTCGGGCTCGGCACAGCGTCCGATCAGAGCACTCAGATGCTCCCGGACGCCGTGGCTCGCCTCACCAGGCTTGCCGACGAGACCGGCGGGGTGTACGCGGGTGCGCCGAGCGCGGGCTCGTTGCCGGCGGTGTTCGAGGCGCTGGCGACAATCTCGTCTGACGGCGCGCTGTTGGCGACGGTAAAGCTGGATCCGATCCCGGCGGCTGGTACCGTCGTCGCCGGCAAGGTGCGCGTCTCGAACGTCGCCGGCGGCGCGGACGGCAACTGGACGGTGACGGTGAAGTAAGGCGAGTGGCGAGTGGCGAGTAAACTGCAGGAGCAATTACCCGCCACTCGCCACTCTTCACTCGCCACTCGCTGTTCATGTCTCGCGCATTCGTCAACGAGGATGCTGGTGCCGGGGGATCGGGCCGGCGGTGGATGCTCCCGCCGCGCGACGATCCGGGGTTCGATGAGGCGGCCGCCCGCGCGC
>Ga0307413_10000529_pt1 | contig 12646 bp, 10 predicted proteins | sample DK1Ometagenome_3_FD_203714 | JGI IMG/M metagenome (GOLD analysis project Ga0307413, IMG submission 203714) | Maize rhizosphere microbial communities from greenhouse at UC Davis, California, United States - DK15-O-2 | ecosystem: Host-associated > Plants > Roots > Rhizosphere > Soil | place: USA... | reverse complement strand
AGCCTAGGCACAGTCACCGACATGACAGCTACCCCGACTCTGAAGATGGTGACCCTCGACTGCGCCGACCCGAAGGCGCTCGCGCAGTTCTGGGCGGAGTTGCTCGGCGCGACGATCGCGCACGTGCAGGACGAGTACGCGATGGTGACCGGTCCCGGGGTCGCCATCGGCATGGGCAAGGTGGACGGCTACCGGGCGCCGGGTTGGCCGCACGAGAACGGCCGCAAGCAGTACCACTTCGACCTGGCCTGCGAGGACATCGCCGCGTGCGAGGCCCGCGCGGTCGAGCTGGGCGCGAGCGTGGCCGACCCGCAGCCGGGCGAGACCTGGCGGGTGCTGCTCGACCCGGCCGGCCACCCGTTCTGCCTCACCGACGCCGCCAACTGGGGCTGACCCACCAACCCACGGTCGAGCCCGGTGCGGACAGCCGTGCGCACCGGGCACCATCCCATTCCGGACAGCTTGTCGACACCGCGGCGAACGGCGTAACACCGCCGTCACCCTGGGCGACGCGACAGGGCGACAGCTGCCGGCTCCCGCACGCTCGACGCCCTCGCGGTTAGTGTCCCGGCAATGGAAGCGAACGGCACGCGGGCAGGAGCGAACGTGGTCGAGCGGGGTCACTCGCCGAACGGCAGGATCTCGGAGCTGCGACCGGTCGGCCTGGTGGTGGGGACCGTCGCGGCGAGCCCGCTGGAGTTCTCGGTCGGGATCTCACCGGAGGAGTTCCTGCAGCTGGACGACGTGGTCGTGACCAAACGGCTGCTGCCCGACGGAACGGTCGTGGCGATAGCGGGCGTGGTCACCAACGTCGAGGCCGAGCACGAGGGTGCCCGTTTCTCCTCCGACGTCTTCCTGATCCAGCAGGGGGCACTGCCGGCCGAGGTCAGCGAGGTCGCGGAGGTGACGGTCACCCGGGTGGAACCGGAGGTGTACGTGCCGCCCCGGCCGGGCGCCGAGGTGAGTCGCGCGGTCGGCGCGGACCGGGACAGCGCGCTGTACTTCGACACGATGCGGGACGCGAAGATCCCGGCCGGCCTCGGGCGCGACGGTCAGCCGATCTACCTCAACTTCGAGTTCGTGGACGGCACCCGCGGCGGGCACGTGTCGATCTCCGGCGTCTCCGGTATCGCCACCAAGACGTCGTTCGCCACCTTCCTGCTGCACTCCATCTTCAACTCGGGAGTGCTGCGCGACGAGGAACACAACACCAAGGCGTTGATCTTCAGCGTCAAGGGTGAGGACCTGCTGTTCCTCGACTACGCCAACTCCCGGCTGACCGATCGGCAACGCGCCAGGTACACCGCGCTCGGTCTGCCGGCGACCTCCTTCGGGAACGTGCAGGTCTTCGCGCCGCCGCGGCCGGGCGACCCGAACGGAACCCCGGACGTCCGCGCCCGCGACAAGGCGGTCAGCCCGTTCTACTGGACCCTGGCGGAGTTCTGCGAGCAGGAGCTCATGCCGTTCGTGTTCGCCGACGGCGAGGACGAACGCAGCCAGTACACGATGCTGATCGGACAGGTGGCCGCGCGACTGAAGAAGGACCACCAGCCGACCGGCCGCGACGGCGTGGTGACCATCCGCGGCGTCGACGCCGGGCGCGGCGGGCCGCTGCGGTCGTTCGAGCAGCTGGTCGGCCTGATCGAGGACGAGCTACAGGACGAGGACACCCGGCGCGACTGGGTCGCGGGCAGCACGTCCACCGGCAGCGTCAACGCCTTCCTGCGCCGACTGCGCTCGGCCGTGCGGCCGCTGTCGTCGATCATCCGCGCCGACCTCGACCACCGCGGCGACCGCTCGCTGAGCACGTCGAAGGCCCAGGTGACCGTGGTGGACCTGCACAACCTGCCGGACCGGGCGCAGCGGTTCGTGGTGGGGGTGACGCTGCGTCAGGAGTTCCGCCGCAAGGAGCAGCAGGGCACGGCACGGCCGCTGATGTTCATCGTCCTCGACGAGCTGAACAAGTACGCGCCGCGCGAGGGCGACAGCCCGATCAAGCAGATCCTGCTCGACGTCGCCGAACGCGGCCGGTCCCTCGGCGTCATCCTGATCGGTGCCCAGCAGACGGCGAGCGAGGTGGAACGACGCATCGTGGCCAACTGCTCGATCCGGGTCGCCGGACGCCTGGACGCCGCCGAGGCGTCGCGCCCGGAGTACGGCTACCTGCCGCCGGTGCAGCGGCAGCGGGCGACGCTGGCCAAGCCCGGCACGATGTTCGTGTCACAGCCCGACATCCCGGTGCCGCTCGTGGTCGAGTTCCCGTTCCCCGCGTGGGCGACCCGACCGGCCGAGAAGGGCGAGTGGTCCGGCGTGGACACCGGACCGTCCACTCCGGACGATCCGTTCACCGGCATCGACGACGACCCGCCACCGTTCTGAGGAAAGGCGCATGAAGATCCTGCACACCGCCGACTGGCACGTCGGCAAGGTCCTCAAGAACCAGCCGCGGTTCGACGAGCACCGGGCGGTGCTGGCCGACCTGGTGCGCATCGCCCGCGACGAACACGTCGACCTCGTGGTCGTGGCGGGCGACCTGTTCGACACCGCGACGCCGAGCCCCGACGCGCAGGGCCTGGTGATGAGGACCCTGCTGGCGTTGAGGGCCGACGGCCGTCAGGTCATCGCCCTGGCGGGCAACCACGACAACCAGCGCCTCGTCGACGCGGTGTACCGGCCGGTGCTGGGCGAACTGGGCGTGCACGTGATCGGCAGGCCCAAACGCCCCGACCACGGCGGGGTGTTGACCCTGCGCACCCGCGACGGCGAGACCGCCAGGGTCGCGGCCCTGCCGTTCCTGTCCCGCCGGTTCGCCGTGCGCGCCGCCGAGGTGATGCTGCACGAGGCGGCCCGGCACAGCCTGGACTACGCCAACCGGGTGCGGGCGATCGTGGAGCTGCTCACCGCGGGCTTCGCGGGCGACGCGGTCAACGTCGTCACCACCCACGCCACGCTGCTCGGCGGACGCCGCGGCGGCGGCGAGCGGACGGTGCAGACGTTGCTGGACTACGAGCTGCCGGCACAGGTGTTCCCGACGTCGGCGCACTACGCCGCGCTCGGGCACCTGCACCGCTATCAGGAGATCGACGGGCCGTGCCCGATCGCCTACTCGGGATCGCCGCTGTGCCTGGACTTCGGCGAGGAGCAGAACGAGTCGGTGGCGCTGGTGGTGACCGCGACCCCGGGCAGTCGCGCACACGTACGGCCGGTTCCCGTGCGCGGCGGGCGGACACTGCGCACCCTGCGTGGCACGCTGGAGCAGGTCGTCGAGGAGGGCCGGCAGGCGGGCGACGCGTTCCTGCGGGTGGTCCTCACCCAGCAGGCCAGCGCCGGCCTCGGCGACACGGTGCGGGCGGCGCTCCCCGACGTCCTGGATGTGCAGATCGACGACGAGTACCGCGCGAAGGCGACCGTCGCGGATCGGACCAGCCGCCTGGACCGCTCCCCGGTGGACCTCTTCGCCGACTTCCTCGCCGAGCGCCGCGTCGAGGACCCCAGGGTGGCGGCGATGTTCGCGCAGATGCTCGAGGACGCCACGGAAGAGGCGGGCTGATGCGACCACTGCGCCTGGTGATCGACGGGTTCGGCAGCTACCGCGAACCGGCCGACATCCTGCTGTCCGATGTGGACTTCTTCGTGCTGACCGGCCCGACCGGGTCCGGCAAGAGCACGGTGATCGACGCACTCTGCTTCGCCCTCTACGGCACGGTTCCTCGCTGGGGCAAGGAGAACGTCATCAAGAACGCGCTCGCGCCGTCGGCGGGCGGCTGCCGGGTGTGTCTGGTGTTCGAGGCGGTCGACCGCCGGTACGTGGTCGTGCGGCGGCTGGCCCGCAACACCCGCGGGGTGGTGCAGACCAAGGACGCGCGCATCGAACGCATCGACCACGACGTGCCGGTCGACGCGGAGCTGGACCGGCTCCTGGAGGCCAGCGTCGAGCAGGTCGCCGAGGGCACCGGCGTCACTGCCGCGGTCACCGACCTCCTCGGCATCGGCTACGAGCACTTCACCCAGTGCGTGCTGCTCCCCCAGGGTCGCTTCGCCGAATTCCTCAACGCCAAGCCCGGCGACCGGCAGGACCTGCTGATCCAGCTCCTGGCCTACGCCGTCTACGAGGACGTCGGGAAGCGGGCGCGCGAGCGGGAGACCCTCGCGAAGCAGCGGCTCACCCTGATCGAGAAGCAGCTCGCCGAGGTCGGCACCGTCACCGCCGACCACGTCACGGCGGCCGAGCGGACGATCACGACGTTCACCGACCTCGTGCCGGTGGTGGAGGGCGCCGTCGCCGAACTCGACGAGCTCGACGAGCGGCGCGCGACCGCCGCGGCGCGGACGGCCGAGCAGCGCCAGCACGTGACGGCGTTGGCCGGACTGCGGCTACCGACCGGTGTCCACACGCTGGCCGCCCAGCTGGCCGCGGCCGACGACCGGGTCGACCGCGGCACCACGGAGCTGGAACGGCTCGAACAGGACGAGACCGAGGCCGAGCGACAGCTCACGGGACTGCCGGAGCAGGCGGTGCTGGAGCGCTGGCGCGACGCCCACCAGCGGCGGGCCGGACTGGCCGATGAGCTGGCATCGGCCCGCGAACGGCAGGCGAGCGCCGAGCGCGCCGAGGCCGACCTGGCGACCCGGCACGAGCGGGCGGTCACCGACGCCGCCGACGCGGACGCGGTCGTCGCGGCGACCCAACGGGACAACCAGGCGGCGTCGTTGGTCACCCACCTGCACATCGGCGCACCCTGCCCGGTGTGCCTGCAGCCGGTCCTGGACCTGCCACAACACGACCTGCCCGGCGACCTCACCGCCGCCCAGGCCGCCGCGAGGACGGCCCGCACCACCGCCGCCGAACTCCAGTCACGGCTGATCGCCGCCGGAAAGGCGACCGCCACCGCGCGACACACCACCGACACGCTCGACCGCAGGCTCGCCGAGGCCGACGCGCTGCTGGCGCAGGCACCGGCGGCCCACGCGGTCGACGCCGACCTGCGCCGCCGAGCCGCCGCCGAGGCGGCCGTGGCCCGCGCCCGCGAGGCCACCAGGGCCGTGCGCACCGAGCTGCGCACGGCGCGGCGCGAGCGCGAGCAGCTCGGCGACGCCGAACAGCGGGCATGGGCGGCACTGCGGGAAGCCCGCGACGGGTTCGTCGTGCTGTCGGCGCCACCCGTCGAGGGGTCCGACCTCGCCGCCGCCTGGCAGTCGCTGCTGGACTGGGCACACCAGCAGCGTGCGGCCGTGGAGGCCGAGGCCAGCAGGCTCGCGGCCGACGAGGAGACGCTGCGCACGTCGACCCAGGAGCGGACCGCCGAGCTGACCGGCCTCCTGCGCGCGCACTCGGTGCCCTGCTCCGACGTGCGCAGGGCACCGATCGCGGTGGCGACCCGGCTGGAGAGCGCCAACCGGGACCTGCGCGAGCTGCGCGCCCGCCAGGAACGAGCCGCCGGGTTGCGATGTGAGGCCGACACCGCCCGCGAGGAGTCCGAGGTCGCCGGCATGCTCGGCAACCTGTTGCGGTCCAACGGTTTCGAGCGGTGGCTGTGCGCCGAGGCGTTGGACCAGCTCGTGCTGGAGGCCTCCGGGACACTCATGCAGCTCTCCGGCGGCCAGTACGAGCTGGACCGCGACGAGCGCAACGAGTTCGTGGTGATCGACCACGACGACGCCGGCGCGCGGCGGCCGGTCAACACGCTGTCCGGCGGCGAGACCTTCCAGGCGTCGCTCGCCCTGGCGCTCGCGTTGTCCCGTCAGGTGATGGGCCTGTCCGGCGGGCGGCGCCGGCTCGACGCGATGTTCCTCGACGAGGGCTTCGGCACCCTGGACGAGGCGACCCTGGACACCGTCGCGTCCACACTGGAGTCGCTGGTGGAGCGCACCGGCAGCATGATCGGCGTCATCACCCACGTCCCGGCACTGGCCGAACGCGTCCCGGTCCAGTTCGCGGTGAGCCGCAGCGGCGCGTCGTCCCGGGTGACGCGGGCGGACGTGTGACGGTGTACCGGTGACCGCGCTGCTCGGCTCCACCAGCTACACCGTCGACCCGTGGGATCCGGGCTACGGCGTCGCCGACGAGCTCTACGGTCAGGAGTCGTCCGCCGAGGTCGAACTGGACTTCGAGCTGCCCGCCGAGCGGTGGCGGCCGCTGGACCCCGCACCGGACGTCGACCTCCCGGCGACGACGCTGTTCCTCGACGGTGTCCGGCGCATCGACGCCAGGGTCTGGGTGCACAACGACGAGCCGGAGCCGGTCCCCGGTGTGGTGGCCTCACTGGCGGTCGGCCTCCTCCGCTGCGACGGCACGGCACGCATCGCCGACATCCAGGTGGACCGCGGTCTCTACACCACGGCGGCCGAGGCAGTGGACCTGCGGACCAGGCATGCCGCCTACGCGCTGCGGCCCGCGCACGGCGGCCCGGACAGGCTGGTGTTGGCGGTGCAGCAACGGCTCCTGGAGCTGGAGGTCGAACTCGCCATCAGGTGGCGGGCCGAGGTGGAGGACGACGCGTTGCTGGTGGTCGACGGGCCGCTGCGGGGCCGGACCCACCTGCACCGCACGGTCGGCTACATCAAGACGCACAACAAGACCTACCTGCCGACGCCGCAGGCACAGGTCGTCGCGGACCTCGGCGCGGGCCAGCGCACCCCCGTGTTCTCGATGGGCACGAGCTGGCAGCGGCGGTCCTGGTACCTGCGCCTCCCGGAGGCCTCGACCGGTACCCCGTGGTCGGGGATCGTCCGCCTGGAGTGCCCGGTCGAGCTGTCGTCCGCGGACGCGGCGCGCCTCGCGGACACCACAGCGGCACTGCTTCCGCCGCTGGCCAGCAGGCCGCACAAGGACCCGCGGGCACCGCAGAACCTCGTCCCGATCGGGGGTCTCGAACGCGAACTGAGACACCGCCTCGGCGACCCGGCGCTGCTCTACCGGTCCCTGCGGGCGGCCCTGCACGGCGGCTGACCGGCACAGGGGCCGACCGGATCGGTGTAGATGCGGTACCTCCGGCCGAGCGCGTCCGCCAGCGGCCACACGGTGAGTCGCCGCAGGCCGCCCGTCACGGTGAGCACGGTCGGTAGCGTCCACAGCCGGCCACCAGCGGAAGCGTCAGTCCCCGGACCGGCCCTTCCTGCCGCTGCCCTTGCCCTTCTTGCCCTGCTCCCCGCCGCTGTCGCCGGCCGCCGGCTGCTGCGGAGCCGGCGAGACGGCGGACGGCGGTGTCACGACGGTCTCCGAGACCACCGGTGGCCCGGGGGCCGGCCCGGGCTCCCGAGGACGCTGGGCGAACACGGCGAGCACCACCGCCACGGCGAGGCAGGCCACGGCCGACGCCGCCAGCACCGCCCGGGTGGCCCGCCACCGGCGCCCGGTGGGCTCGGCCGCCGGCAAGCCGACCGGCGCGGTCGGCGCCGGCTCGTCGGCCGGGGTGAGGCGTGCGGGCACCGGTGGCCCGACCAGCGTGGTCACTGAGATGTCCACGGCCAGCCTGGCGAGCGTCTCGGCGCAGTCGGCGGCACTCGGGCGATCGGCCGGGTCGGTGGCGGTCATCGCGCCGAGCAGCGCCGACCAGCCGGGGGGCAACCAGCCGGGCCGCCGCGGCGGCCGGCCGAGCCTCGCCAGTGCCGCCTCGATCTCCGGGCCGGGGTACTCCACCTCCCCGGTGAGGCACTCCAGCAGGACCAGCCCCGACGCGTACACGTCCGCCGACGGTCCGATGGTCTCACCGCGCACCTGCTCCGGCGCCAGGTAGCCCGCGGTACCGACGCACAGTCCGGTCGAGGTGAGCCGCGCGGCGTCCAGCGCCCTCGCGATACCGAAGTCGGCGAGCACGCACTCGTCGCCGTCCATCAACACGTTGGCGGGCTTGATGTCGCGGTGCACGATCTGTCGGGAGTGGACATAGGCGAGCGCGTCGGCACACTGCCGGCCGATGCGTGCGACCTCGGCCGGTGGCAGTGGACCGGCACGGAGCCGATCGCGCAGCGTCCGACCGGCGAGCAGCCGGGTGACCAGATAGGGCCGCTCACAGTCCGGGTTGACGTCGAACACCCGCAGCAGGGACGGGTGGGCGAGCCCGGCGAGCAACTGCGCCTCGGCGGTGAACCTCGCGATGGCGACCTCGTCCATCCGCTCCGGGAAGACCTTCACCGCGACGCGACGGCTCAGCCGCAGGTCAGTGGCCGCGTAGACCTCGGCGCTGCTGCCCCGACCGAGCAGACCTTCCAGTCGGTAACGGTCGTCGAGGACGGCACCGACCGAGGTGTCCGTTGTTCCCGACATGACTGATCGATACCCGTCAGCCGCAGGGCTCAAACCGGCGTGGACTGGGCCGACCAGGGCAGACACCGTGCCCGCCCCGTGTCCGGCCCGTGCCCGGATTCGGCGGCCCGACACCGCGGTACCGCTCACGTAGGGCACGTTCAGAGAACGCAGGGTGACCGACCGCTCTTACGATGAGCCGGATGGATTACCCGATCCAGCGGTCGCCCGCCATGGCGGCCGTCGTTGGGGCTGGCCATAGCCGCGTCGCGGCGAGAACGCTGCTCCTGCGGGGAAATCGGGGGACGTGCTGGAGCGCGAACAGCAGAGACCGGGAGTGGATCGATGATCACGGTGATGGAGACTTGGTACCTGAAGGACGCCGACCGTGCTCTGCAGATCATGCAGGACATGGACGAACTCGTCGGGCCGAACGCCCACGACGACCCGGGGTGGTGCGGGCACGCGCAGTTCTTCCAGCACACCGACCAGCCCGACCAGGTGATCATGATCTACCCGTGGCGCAGCCAGGTGTTGCACGAGAGCCTCTGCGAGACCGAGAAGGACCTTCTGGCCGAGTTCGTGGCGGCGAACTGCGAGCGGCCGCGGACCATCCAGTACCTGGCCGAGCTGCCGGTGGAGACCGAGCACGACCATGACCACCACTGAACGGCGGGCCGTACTCGTCACGGGGGCGGCCAGGGGGATCGGGCGCGCGATCGCGACCGCGTTCGCCGAGAACGGCGACCGGGTGGCGGTGAACTACCGCAACTCGCGTGAGGCCGCCGAGGCCCTGGTGGCCGGGTTCCCCGGCGACGGGCACATCGCGGTGCAGGCCGACGTCGGCGACCCCGAGGCGGTGCCCGGGATGGTCGACGAGGTGGTGGCGGCGTTCGGGCAGATCGACGTGCTGGTCAACAACGCCGGCATCTTCACCGACCACCCGATCATGGACACCTCCTACGACGAGTGGCGGGCCGCGTGGCGCCAGTCGGTGGAGGTACAACTGCTCGGCGGCGCCAACGTCACCTGGTGCGCCGTGCGGCACATGGGCAAGGGCGGCCGAATCGTGAACCTGTCCTCGCGCGGTGCCTACCGCGGCGAGCCGGACAGCTCGGCGGACGCGGCGAGCAAGGCCGGTCTGACCGCGTTCGGCCAGAGCATGGCGCACGAGCTCGGACCCCTCGGCATCGCCGTGACGGCCGTCGCACCCGGCTGGGTGGAGACCGACATGACCAGGCAGTACGTCACCGGTCCCGGTTCCGACGCGATCTTCGCGCAGAGTCCGTTCGGTCGGGTGGCCCAGCCCGAGGAGATCGCGGCCGCCGTGCTCTATCTGGCCTCACCGCGGGCCGAGTGGGCCAGCGGCTCGGTGCTGCACATGAACGGTGTCACCTACCCGCACTGACCCATCCCGACGCCGAAGCCCCGCCCAGACGTCCACTGAGGACCTGGGAGCGGGGCGTCGGCGTGGGTCAGCCACTGACCGGAGTGCCCGGCACCTCGGCGACCGGACGGTCAGGCTCCGGCGTCGGCGAGCAGGAACTCGGTCATCGGTCGGGTCTGGCCGATGACCGAGTGCGCGACCTCGGGCAGCAGCACGACGCTCGCCCCCGGCACGGTGTCCCCGACGCGGCGGGCCGTCTCGTGCGAGTCCATCATGGCGTCGCGTCCGCCGACGATGACCAGCACCGGCATGGTCAGCCGCCGCAGGGCGTCGTCGGTGAAGACGGGCAGCCGCTCCCGGCGGGGCAGGAAGTGGGTGAACGCCAGCGTCAGGTAGTCGACGACCTCGGGATGGACCCTGGCGTCCACGCCGGCGATCGCCCTGATCGACCGGCGCAGACCCCACCGTCCGAACGGTTTGTAGAGCAGCGCCGTGAACAGGAACCCGATCCTCTGCCGACCGACGCCACCCGGGCACAACAGCGCCAGCTTCCGCACCCGCTCGGGCCGGCGGGTCGCGTAGTCCAGCGCGAGCCACCCGCCGAGGGAGGCGCCGACGATCGCGACGCGGTCGAGGCCGAGCTCGCGCGTCACGTCGTCGAGCCACAGCGTGTACGCCGGGGAGTCCAGCGGCGGGCGCGACGGCGCGGACAGGCCCGGTTCGCCGACCACGTCGACGGCGTACACCCGGAAGTGCTGGGCCCACTCGGTGACGTCGCCCAGCCACATGGCCGCGTTGGTGCCCGCGCCGTGCAGCAGCACCAGCGGCGGGGCGTCCTCAGGGCCACACACGAGGACGAACGTCTCACCCTCGCTCGTCGGCACCCGCCTGCGTTCGGCCGGCACAGGCCAGCCTGCGAGGGTCTGCTCGTAGCGGCGCATCAGTTCGCGTCCGCCTGCCTCGGTCCGGTAGATCACGACTCGAGCACCGCCTGCAGGTACTCCAGCAGCTGCCTGGTGTCGGACAGCCCGCCGATGACGACGACCTTCAGCCGCGCCCGCTCCTCGTCGTAGAGGGTGCTCACCCGCAGCGGCTGCTCGGCCGGCTCGGACCGGACCGCGGTGAGCAGGGTGCTCACCCGGTGTGCCGTCTCCTGGCTCACGGCGTCGATCTCGACGACGCTCGACACGTCCACGTTCCGGCTGCGACCGACCTCGGACGGCTCCGGCACCGGCGCGCCGACGAACGCCTCCAGGTCGTCGGAGGTGATCCGGTACTGCTTGCCGATCCGCACCGCCCGGAGCCGCCCGTCGCGCAGATAGCCGCGCACCGTGCGCACGTGCAACCCGAGTCGCTCGGCCACTTCGTCGGCCGAGTAGAGCTGTTTGGTCATATCGTTACGCTAACAGCTGCACCAAACGGGAGGAACAGTAATTACAGGTAAGGATAGGGACTCCTCTGCGGAGACGCGGCTGCGTGATCACACCTCGGGAGGAGGGCTCACCCCTGGTCCTTGTTGGTCCTGTTCCTGGCGGCCGCACCGGCGGCCTGCCGGTCTCTCCTGGGAGCGGCCTGGGGTGTCCTCGACCTGCCGGCGGTGTCGTCCCCGTCGTCGACCGCCGACGTGGCGGAGATCGTGGCGGAGGTCGGAGTGCTCTGGGCACCGTCGAACCCCCCGGTCGGGACCATCGCCGGGGTCATCCGGGAGTCGACGGCGGTCCCCGGCATCGTCGACGAGGGCGGTTGCCGTGCGGGGATCGGGCCGGCCGGGAGGTCCAGGCGCGGCGGCGGCGACTGCTGACCGACTCCGGCCGGCGGACTCGCGCCGGCCACCTGCGGCTGGTCACCGTAGGAGCCGAGGCCGATCACCGCCGCCACGCCGACGCAGGCCAACGCCGTCACGGCGGCCGCCGCTCGTCCGGTGCGGCTGTCCTGCTCGACCGGGACGTCACCGCACGACGACGGACGGTCGGACACCCGGTCGGGCAGGTCCGGGTCGGTCGGCCGGGGCAGGGGGATCACCGCGCCGCCGGCCCCCGCGGGTCGTGACGGGACCGCGGTCCGTCTGGTGAACATGGCGAGCACGCCGGCGCACTCCGCGGCGCTCGGTCGCGCGGCCGGGCTGGTCACCGTCATGGCGCTCAGCAGGGCGCGCCAGCCGGGTGGCAGTCCCGCCGGCAGGTGCGGCAGGCGGATCAGCCTCACCAGCGCGGTCTCGCGGTCGGCGCCCCGATACTCGACCCGGCCGGTCAGCGCCTCCAGCAGCACGAGTCCGAGGGCGTAGATGTCGGCGGGCGGGCCGACATCGTGGCCGCGCACCTGCTCCGGCGCGAGGTAGCCCGCGGTCCCGACCAGCATCCCGGTCGACGTCACCCGAGGTCGCTCGTGGTCGCGGAGGGCGTCGGGTTCGCTGAGCACGTACCGATCACCGGCCACCAGCACGGCGGACGGTTCGATGCCGCGGTGGGCGATGAGCGCCAGATGGAGATAGGCGAGGCCGTCGGCACAGGCGACTCCGAGACGCGCCACCTCGGCCGCTGACAGCGGCCCGTCGGCGAGCCGGTCGCGCAACGTCGCACCCGTCGTCGCAGGCGTCACCACGAACATCCGGTCACGGGCGATCCCGCAGTCCAGCAGTGGCAGCAGCGACGGATGGCGCACCCGGACGTACGCCTGGACCGCGGCCGTGAAACGGGCGAAGGACGCGGTGTCCATCCGGTCCCGCACCACCTTCACCGCGACCCGCCGATCCGACCGCAGGTCCGTGGCGGTGAACAGGTCCGCCCCGCCGCCACGGCCCACCTCGGCGTCGAGCCGGTACCGGCCGCAGAGAACGGCGCCGACCAACGATCGGGTGTGCGGCATCCGCACAGGTTATCCGGCCTCCGATCGCGGCGCCGATGCCCGGGACGGGACGAGCCCGGTCGATCCGTGACGGATCGACCGGGCTCGTGGTGAGTCGGGTCAGGCGATGTCGAACCGGTCGAGCTCCATGACCTTCGTCCACGCCGCGA
>Ga0307413_10000527_pt1 | contig 12664 bp, 8 predicted proteins | sample DK1Ometagenome_3_FD_203714 | JGI IMG/M metagenome (GOLD analysis project Ga0307413, IMG submission 203714) | Maize rhizosphere microbial communities from greenhouse at UC Davis, California, United States - DK15-O-2 | ecosystem: Host-associated > Plants > Roots > Rhizosphere > Soil | place: USA... | reverse complement strand
CGCCATGCAAACGGGGACGCTGATCGCGCTGGCGATCTATTTCATCGCCATGCTGGGCATCGGTTTTTACGCCTGGCGCAAATCCACATCGGACAGCGAAGGCTATCTGCTTGGCGGGCGCGACCTTAGCCCGGCGGTGACCGCGCTCAGCGCCGGAGCAAGCGACATGTCGGGCTGGCTGATGCTTGGCCTTCCCGGCGCGATCTTCGCCAGCGGGCTGGGCCAGGCGTGGATCGGGATCGGCCTCCTCATTGGCGCCTACCTCAACTACCGCCTCGTCGCTCCGCGCCTCCGGACCTACACCGAGCTTGCCGGGGACGCGATCACAGTGCCCGATTTCCTCGAGGAGCGGTTCCACGACAAGAGTCGCAGCCTGCGCCTGATTTCGGCGCTGGTGATCATCGTCTTCTTCGCGCTCTACACTTCGGCCGGCATGGTTTCGGGCGGCAAGTTCGCCGTGTCGGCGCTCGGCATGGATTATACGACCGGCATCCTGCTGATGGGCGGCGTGGTGGTCCTTTATACGGTGATGGGCGGGTTCCTGGCGGTCAGCCTGACCGACTTCGTCCAGGGCTGCATCATGTTCGCGGCCCTGGTGATGGTGCCGGTCGCAGCCTATCTGACGCTTGGCGGCGGCAGTTTCGATAGCGGGCTGGCCGCGGCGGAGGCATCGCGCGCCCTGTCGCTCACCCAGATGATCGGCGGCGACGTTACGCTGGTTGCGGTTATCAGCGCGGCGGCCTGGGGTCTCGGTTACTTCGGCCAGCCGCACATCATCGTCCGCTTCATGGCGATCCGCGATGTGAAGGACATGCCGACCGCGCGGCGGATCAACATCGGCTGGATGACGGTCAGCCTGATTGGCGCGATCATGACCGGCTTTATCGGCGCCGCATATTTCGCTGCGCGCGGGGGCGCGCCGGCCGATGCGGAGACCGTGTTCCTCGTGCTGGCGCAAATCCTTTTCCACCCGTTCGTCGCGGGCTTCGTGCTTGCCGCAGTGCTGGCGGCGATCATGTCGACCATTAGTTCCCAGCTGCTTGTCACTTCGTCGAGCCTGACCGAGGATATCTACAAGACCTTCGTCAAACGGTCGGCGAGCGAACGGGAGCTGGTGACGATCGGGCGCAGCGCGGTCGTTCTCGTGTCGATCGTCGCCGGGCTTCTGGCGCTCAATCCCGACAACTCGATCCTCAGCCTGGTCGGCAATGCGTGGGCCGGGTTCGGCGCGGCGTTCGGGCCGGCCGTCCTCTTTTCGTTGCGCTGGAAGCGGACGACGAAGGAAGGCGTTCTGGCGGGCATGGTGGTCGGCGCGCTCGTGGTGATCGGCTGGATACTGCTCGGCTGGTCGAGCTGGCTCTATGAGATCGTACCGGGGTTCATCGCGTCGAGTCTCACGATCTGGCTGGTCAGCCGCACAACCGCGGCTCCATCCGAAGCCATCGAGCGGCAGTTCGACGAGGCAGCGAGCGCCGCGCACGCCGGCTCCTGACGCAATGAAAGTCGCCATACTCGAAACCGGAAAGCCACCGGCCAAGCTCGTCGAGCAGTTCGGCGATTATCCAACGATGTTCCGGAATATGCTCGGGCCGGGCTTCAACATCGATAGCTTCGATGTTGCTGCGGGCGAGCTGCCAGCTGCTCCTTCGGACTATGGCTCCTATCTGATCACGGGCTCACCGGCCGGCGTTTACGATCCGCTGCCGTGGATCGAGCCGCTGAAGGAATTCCTCCGCTCGGCGAAGGACCGCAAGCTGGTCGGCATCTGTTTCGGCCACCAGTTGATGGCCGAGGCATTTGGCGGCCATGTCGAGAAATCCGACAAGGGCTGGGGCATCGGCCTTCAACGCTATGAAATCGATCATGTCGAGCCTTGGATGGACGCTGTCGCTGCGATATTGGTCCCGGCCTCGCACCAGGATCAGGTTGTCGAGCAACCACCGAATACCGAGGTCGTCGCGTCCTCGCCATTCACGCCCTTCGCCGCGCTTGCCTGGACGGATCGTCCGGCGATTTCGGTCCAGTTTCATCCGGAGTTCGAGCCGGACTATGCCAAGGCGTTGATCGCCGGGCGTCGCGAGGCAATGCCGGACCCTGAGGGCGCCATTGCCTCGCTCGACAAACCCAACGACAATGAACGGATCGCGGACTGGATCAGGCGTTTCCTACGGTCCTGACTACTAAGGAGTAGCACGATGAAAACCCGCGCCGCGGTGGCGTTTGAAGCGAAGAAGCCGCTCGAGATCGTCGAGTTGGACCTCGAAGGCCCGAAGCAGGGCGAAGTGCTGGTGGAAATCATGGCGACCGGCATTTGCCATACCGACGCCTATACGCTCGACGGCTTCGACAGCGAGGGCATCTTTCCCTCGATCCTCGGTCATGAAGGCGCTGGTGTGGTGCGGGAAGTCGGCGCGGGCGTGACTTCGGTGAAGCCCGGCGACCATGTTATTCCATTGTACACGCCCGAATGCCGCCAATGTAAGTCGTGCCTCAGCGGCAAGACCAACCTATGCACCGCCATCCGAGCGACCCAGGGCAAGGGGCTGATGCCCGACGGGACCAGCCGATTCAGCTACAAGGGCCAGACCATCTACCATTATATGGGCTGCTCGACCTTTTCGAACTTCACGGTCCTGCCCGAAATCGCCGTGGCGAAGATCCGCGAGGACGCGCCGTTCAAGACCAGCTGCTACATCGGTTGCGGGGTGACGACCGGCGTCGGCGCCGTGGTGAACACGGCCAAGGTCGAGCCGGGCGCGAACGTCGTAGTCTTTGGGCTTGGCGGCATTGGGCTTAATGTCATCCAGGGTGCGAAGCTGGTCGGCGCCAACCGGATCGTCGGCGTCGACATCAACCCCGACCGGGAGGACTGGGGCCGGCAGTTCGGCATGACCGACTTCCTCAACTCCAAGGGCATGAGCCGCGAGAACATTGTCGCGAAGATCGTCGAGCTGACCGACGGCGGCGCGGACTATACGTTCGATGCGACCGGCAATACCGAAGTCATGCGCACAGCCCTCGAATGCTGTCACCGCGGCTGGGGCACGAGTATCGTCATCGGCGTCGCCGAGGCCGGCAAGGAGATCGCCACCCGGCCGTTTCAGCTGGTCACTGGCCGCAACTGGCGCGGGACGGCGTTCGGCGGCGCGAAGGGCCGCACCGACGTGCCGAAGATCGTCGACTGGTACATGGACGGGAAGATCGCGATCGACCCGATGATTACCCATGTCCTGACGCTAGAGGAGATCAACAAGGGCTTCGAACTGATGCACGCGGGCGAAAGCATCCGCAGCGTGGTCGTTTACTGAGGAGGAACGAATGTACAGCCATGTGATGGTCGGGTCGAACGACCTCGAACGATCGAAGAAATTCTATGACAGGCTGTTCGACAAGGAAGGCCGCACCGATGACAAGGGGCGGACGAGCTACGGTCGCAAGGGCTCGGTCTTCATGATTTCCAGGCCGATCGACGGACAGCCGGCGACCCATTCCAACGGCGGCACGATCGGTTTCAATTTCGACAGCCCGGAAGAGGTCGACGCGTGGCACGCGCGCGGCGTCGAGGCCGGCGGGACGTCAATCGAGGATCCGCCAGGCTATCGCGAAAATGCCTTCGGGAAACTGTACCTGGCTTATTTGCGCGACCCGGACGGCAATAAGTTGTGCGGGCTGCATCGTCCCGGGCAATAACGCCGACGAAACAAACCTGTTCGTCGAAAGCCGTTTGTCGAGTCGCCGCGCCGGGCCGAGCCTTGGCGCATGACAATGAATCGCAGGCAATTCGTGCAGACCGCGGCGGCGATCGGTGCAACCGTCGCATTCGGGGGACGCGCTTCTGCGTCGAAAACGCAATGGCGCGAGCGGCGTGATCTGTTTCCCGAAGGCGTGGCCTCGGGCGATCCCGCGCCGGACAGCGTCATCCTGTGGACGCGGCGCCCCTATGACGGAGGCGGCAAGCGAATGCTCGTCGCGGAAATCGCGACCGATCCCGATTTTCGGCACGTCGTCGCTACGGCGCCCGCCCCAGTTTTGCCGGAGTCCGACTGGACCTGCCGCGTACTGGTCGGAAGCCTCAAGCCGTCACGCGTCTATTGGTATCGATTCAGCGATTCGGACGGAAACGGCAGTCGGATCGGCCGGACCACCACCGCGCCGCGACAGAATGATCCCCGTCCGGTCAACTTCGCCTTCGTCAGCTGTCAGGACGTCAATGAAGGCAAGCTCAACGCTTACCGCCGGATGATTTTCGAGGACTTGGCCGCCGCGTCGGCCGAGCAGCTCGGCTTCGTGCTCCATCTCGGCGACTTCATCTACGAGGTCGTCCAGTATCCGGAGGAAGTGAAGACTCGTTACGACCGGACGATCTACGAAGTCGCCCGCCTCCCCGCCGAGCCTGACTCATTCAAAGTGTCCAATTTTCACGTCCCGCTGACGGTTGATGGCTACCGCGCCATCTACAAGGGCTATCTGCACGATCCCGACCTGCAGGACGCCCGCGCCCGCTGGCCGTTCGTGTGCATGTGGGACAATCACGAATTCTCGTGGCAGGGCCGCCAGAGCGTCGTCCAGGCAGGCGGTCCGCCGCAGCCCGGTCAGACCGTCAAGGTGGCCGCCAACCAGGCCTGGTTCGAATATATTCCCGCGCGCGTGAAGGCCCCGAGCGGCTCTCTTTCCGAATTCGGGCCGGTCCCCGTCAAGAATGTGGCAATTGAAAAATGGGACGGGAACGGGCTGGGCGTCGAGCCAAACAACCTCACCGCGATCCGCAGTCTGATCGCCTATCGGTCGCTACGTTATGGCAAGCATCTCGACCTCTTGATCACCGACCAGCACAGCTTCTGCGGCGACGACCCGACCGATGGCGAGCAGGTTGGCAAGATCTACGACCCCACCTTCAACGGCATGTTTTCCGAGGAGGCGACGATCGCGCTCGATGAAGGCCGCGCCGCCAATGGTGGCAACCCACCGGCGACATTGAGCTTCCGCGACGCCACCATCGACAATCCGCGCAAGGGCAGGCCGCCTCGCACCATCCTCGGCGTCGAGCAGAAGGCATGGTTCAAGGACAAGCTGCGCGGATCGACCGCGACCTGGAAAATCTGGGGCAATTCGCTCGGAGCGCTGGATATCCGGGTGGATCCGCAAAATCTCCCTGCCGGGCTGCTCGAAAAGTCGTGGCCCAACGACACATACGCGATTCTGCGCACGGACGATTACGGCGCCGCCTATGCCGAGCGAAAAGAAATCTACGACCTCGTTCGCGACGCGAAGGTCACTGGCTTTGCGATCGTATCGGGAGACCGGCACAGCTTCTGGGCCGGCTATGCGGCTGCGGCGCTCCCGCCCCGAAAGTTCGAACCGGTCGGCCTGAGCTTTGTCGGTGGGTCGCTGGTCAGTCCGGGGGCCATGGAGTCCTTCGAACATGGGTTCAAGAAGCCCAATCCGCTCAAGCCGCTCTACGTCGCCTACCGGCCTGGCGCGGCGAAACCGGATTGGACTTATAATATGACGCTCCTGCACGGCGTTCGCTCGTCGCTCGAATATGCCAAGTCGTTCGACTTCGAGCGGGCAAAAGCGCTCAGGAATCCGGACCTCGCGCCGCACCTCGAATTCTTCGATGCGGGCGGGCACGGCTATGCCAAGGTCCGTCTGACCGGCGATGAAATGCGCACCGAATTCGTCTGCATTCCACGCCCCGTGACGCGCAGCGCATCCCCCGACGGCGGGCCGCTGCGTTATCGCGTGGTGCACAGCGCGAAATTGTGGAAGGCGGGCGAACGGCCCCGGCTCGTGCGGAAAGTGTTGGAAGGCGATATCGGCCTGTCCGCCTGACGGCTGGACTTTTTCCGCACGGCCCACAATGACCGTGTCCATGGCAATCGAAACCGTGAGCGAGACGCGGTCGCACGGCGGCATCCAGGGAGTGTATAGACACGCCAGCTCGGCGACCCATACCGACATGGTCTTTTCGGTGTTCATCCCTCCCCAGCCGGAAAAGGGAGAGCCGATGCCGGTGCTCTGGTATTTATCGGGGCTGACCTGCACCCATGCCAATGTCACGGAAAAGGGCGAATTTCGCGCGGCCTGCGCCGAGCATGGTATCATCTTCATCGCACCCGACACGAGCCCGCGAGGGGCCGATGTGCCGGACGATCCCGAAGGACTGTGGGACTTCGGCCAGGGGGCGGGCTTCTACCTCGATGCGACCGAGGAGCCTTGGAGCCGTCATTTCAACATGGCGAGCTATTTGATCGACGAATTGCCCGCATTGGTCGCCGACCACTTCCCGATCGATCCATTGCGGCAGGGCATTACCGGCCATTCGATGGGCGGGCACGGCGCGCTGACGCTGGCGCTCAAAAATCCGGGCCGCTTCAAGTCCGTATCGGCCTTCGCGCCAATCGTCGCGCCCGGGCAGGTGCCGTGGGGGCGAAAGGCGCTCTGCCATTATCTCGGCGAGGAAGGGCCGGCATGGCGCCGCCATGACTCGGTTGCGCTGATCGAGGATGGCGCGCGGCTGGATGAGCTGCTGGTTGATATCGGGGAAGCCGATCCATTCCTGGAAAAGGAGTTGCGGCCAGAATTGCTGGAGAAGGCGTGCGATGCGGCGGGCATCCCGATGATGCTTCGCCGTCATCCCGGATACGACCATAGCTATTATTTCATCTCGACCTTCATGGCGGATCATATCCGCTGGCACGCCGAGCGGCTGGGCGGATGATCGCCGGGCTCGAACCCTGGGCGCAGGAGGCGCTGAGGGTCGGCGCAGGCCTGGCGTCGGGCGCCCTGATCGGATTGGAGCGCGGTTGGAAATTGAAGGATCAAAAGGCGGGCTATCGCGTTGCGGGCGTCCGGACCTTTTCCTTGCTGGGCCTTGGCGGCGGGATTGCCGGACTGATCGGATCCGAAGGGCAGCCCCTAACGGGGGCCGCAATGGTCGCCGGGGCGCTCGCCATGCTGGGGATCGCTTATGCTCCCAAGCTGCAAAAAAAGGGCGATGCCACCAGCCCGATCGCGGCGGTGGCGACGCTGGGGATCGCTTTCCTGGCCGGCACGGGGAGCATTGGCCTCGCGCTCGCGGCGGCGGCGTTGGTCGTACTGATCCTCGCGCTCCGTGACGACCTGCACAGCTTCGTGGAGCGGCTTGACGAGCGGGACATCAAGGCGCTGGCGCGGTTCGCGGTCATCGCGCTGGCGGTGTTGCCCTTCCTGCCCGACCAGCCGATGGGCCCATATGACGCCTGGAATCCGGCCAAGCTGTGGTGGGTGGTGGTTCTGGTCACCGGTTTCTCCTTCGCCGGCTATGTCGCCAATCGCCTGTTCGGGGCGCGCCACGGGACGATCGCGACGGCGTTGATCGGGGGCGCCTATTCCTCGACGGCGGTCACCCAGTCGCTGGCTCAGCGCCTCGGCTCTGGCGAGGCGGGCGGTGCCGAGCCAGCCGGAATCGCACTGGCCAGCGCCGTCATGTACCTGCGGGTCATTGTCCTCGTGGCATTGCTGGCGACCCGCATCCTTTGGCCGTTCGTCGTCGTCGTTACCCCAGCGCTGCTCGTCGCCTGGGCCGCCGGCTGGTGGCTCTATCGCAAGGCCCCGAGCGTCGAAGGGCCGAGCCCGCCTGGCAATCCCATCGCGCTGGTCCCGGCGCTTGGCTTTCTTTTGTTCGTCGCAGCCGCCGCCGTCGCGGCGCGCTGGGCCGAGGGGCGGTTCGGCGAGCAGGGAATTGCGCTGCTGCTGCTCATCATGGGCTCGATGGATGTCGACGCGGCGATCGTCACCGCGGGCGGGCTGCCGGAATCGGCGATCACGGCCGAGCTTGCGGCGCTGGCGCTGGGAGGAACGATCCTGGCCAACATGGCGGTGAAGCTTGGCGTGACGCTCGCCTATGCGCGGGGCAAAGGCGTTGCCGCCGCATTGGCCTTGGGCGCGAGCATGGTCGCGCTGGCGGCAAGCCTGCTGATCGGCTGGATGCGGTTGAGCGGCTAAAGAAAAGGGCGGCCCGCGAATTGCGGACCGCCCCGTTCCAGTATCGGCAGCGTCGCTGCCTTCGTTTTAGTGAATGCCGATCGTGTCGGCCGGCGCAGCGGGGTCGCCGCTGACGGTGCCACCGCTACGGACCGATCCGGCCAGCAACAAGCCGGCGAGGTGCGGCGTCGCCATCGAGGTCCCGCTGATGGTGTTGTAGCCACCGCCAAGCCAGGTCGACTTGATCGACACGCCCGGCTCGGCGAAGTCGATCGGCGGATTGCCGTAGTTCGAGAAGCTCGCCCACTTGTCGCCGACCGAGAAGGCCGAGACGGTGAAGACGTTCGGCCCGTTGGCGCGGCCCGGCGAGTGGTTGTTGGCATTGTCGGTCTCGTTGCCCGCAGCAAGCGCGAAACGAACACCGCCAGCAGCCGCCCCGACGACCGCATCGTCAAGCGCCTGGCTGACGCCTCCGCCAAGGCTCATGTTGGCGACATCGCCCGCACGGCCATTCTGCGCGACATAGTCGACCCCGGCGATAACGCCCGAGTTGGAGCCGCTGCCGCGACGATCGAGCACCCGCACTGCGACGACCTGAGCACCCGGAGCAACGCCGATCACGCCGATCGTATTGTCGAGCGCCGCGATGGTGCCCGCGACGTGGGTGCCGTGACCATTCTGGTCTGCCGGCGTGGAGGTGCCGCCGAGGAAGCTCCGGCTGCGCGCCATGTCGGTGTTGAGATCAGGGTGCGTGAAGTCGAGGCCGGTGTCGATGATCCAGGCCGTGGCGAAATTGCCGGCAGCGCCGCCGCCGACGCGCGCGATACCCCACGGCGTTTCCTGCGGAGGCTGGACGCTACCGCCCGGCTTGCCGCGGGCCGTCATCTGACCGGTGGTGACAATCTGGTCCTGCTCGCAATAGGCGATGTTCGGATTGGCGGCCTTCATCCGCTCAACGGCTTGAGGAGCGGCATTGGTCGAAAAGCCGCGAAGGGCGACGCTATAGACATGCTTCAGCTGGGCGCCGGCGGCCTGAACCGACCGGTTTGCTTCGGCCTGCGCATTGCCGCGCGAGACGCTGTTTTTCTTGAATACGCAAATATAGCTGCCCTGGATCTTGTCCCCGGCATTTTGCGCCTGGGCCGGAACGGCCATGGCAACTAGCGGCAACGCCGCGATCAGCGAAATAACACGCAACTTCATCAGCTTAACCCCTCTTCCCGTTGAAAAACGGCCGTCGTTACCGCGGCCGCTGCGACGGACTGTAGGGGCGAAGAACTATCCGTCGAGTCGTCAACTAGACACAATAGATTCTAGTCTTGGGCTGATGCTTATTTGCAACAATCCAAGCCTATTCTATGGCCCAGAAAGGAACATTTCGACTATTGGCGGATGTTTAACGATTAATTAGCCAAGGCCGAAGCGTTTGACTGTGGGGCACCCACGCTTGGCTGAGGCGCGCCAGCGGCAGAATCGTTCGGATTCGCCGCCGGATCGAAACGGCGATGGCGGACGATGTGGGGCGTGATGACGATATAAAGCTCGGTCTTGCTGCGCGTCGACTTTTCGAGCTTGAACAGATTGCCGACAAGCGGCACGTCGCCCAGCAACGGCACTTTGGACTTGGTCGTCAGCGAGTTTTCCTGCGTGAGCCCGCCGATGACAAACGTCTCGCCATCCCGCACCGACGCCGAGGTTTCAGCCTCTCGCTGACTGATCGTCGGATAGCCTTGCGAATAGCCGGTCACGGACGAGACGACGCCGTAGATTTGCGAAGTCACGAACCCGTCGGAGCTGACCCGCGGCGCGATCTGCAGCGTCACGCCGACGTTCACATATTGCACCTGCTGCGACACGCCGTTGACCCCCGACAAGGTGATCGACGTCAGGATCGGGAGCGCGTCGCCCGTAATGATCTTCGCGGTCGATCCGCTAAGCGCGGCAATACGCGGCCGCGACACGATGCGGCCTTCGCCCTTCTGGATCTGGGCATAGATCGCCGCCTGCAATGCGCCCGACGGAAGGATCGTGTTCGGATCGAGGCCGAAGGGCAGGAAGGAGCCGGTATCGACGGTTCCGACCGCGATCTGGCCCGAGCTATTGGTCAGGTCGATGCCAAGGTTCCGCGCTCCGTTCTCGGTCAGTTCGACGAATTGGGTTTCCAGGATCACGCTGTCGACCGGCACGTCGATCAAGGCGATCTGCTGCTTGATGCTCTGGATGCGCTCGGGACTGCCCCGTACCCAGATCGCATTCAGGCGCCGGTCGATGGCCAGGCCGTTGCCGAACGACTGGCCAAGCGGCCGGTCCTCCTTCGCGGTCTGAGTCTGGTTGTTGTTATAAATATTGTTCTGGTTGTTCGCCCCTGGCGATCCGAAGCCCGGCTCCCGGCGGATGAAGACATTGTTCGGCTCGATCGTGGTTCCTTCGACCAACAGGCCGATCACTTCGCTGACGTCGGCATATTTGAGGAAGACCAGCTCATAGCTGTCGTTGGGGTTGTAATAATCCGCGCCGCCCAGATCGCTCGCCTTCGCCACTTCGTCCTGAGCGGACCCGATCGGCTGGATCCCGGTGGCCTCGGCTTCGCTGACTTTCTGGACCGTGACCTTGATCGACAGCGCACCGACCTTTTCCGCCGAAACCTCCGCCGGCGCAGCCGTATCGAAGCGCATCAGCAGATTGCCATCGCCAATGTCGAAACGCGTCGATCGGACCAGGCCCCGATGATTGTCCCGGCCCGGAATGCGGGGAGCCCGCAAGGTGGCGCGCATCAGGAGCGAAGGCTGGCTGGGGTTGTTGTTGACCGTGGCGAAATCGGGTTCGCGCGGCGAGAAGCGGAGCAGGAACGAGGCCTGCTGATCATCTTCGGTGACGAGTTTCACTTCCTCCAGCACCGAGGGAACCTGCGCAAGCGCAGGAGCTGCTCCCGCGAAGACCGCGATGAAAAGCAAGACGCATACGAACAGGCGGGAAGATACGCTACGAAACGTCGGCAAACTGGTCCCCAAGAATCACCCAGAGCGACGCTCCGCGATTGGGTGTTCTACGGGGGTGATGAGGGATTGCAATCATGCTTCCCGGGAGGGAGGGCATGGATTCGTCAAAGAATGTGGCCTGATTGCAACAAGTTGCGGGGCAGGGCCCGATCCGGCGATGGTGACCCCTACGGGAATCGAACCCGTGTTTCAGCCGTGAAAGGGCCGCGTCCTAACCGCTAGACGAAGGGGCCACTGCGTGGTGCGGGCGCGACTAGGGGATGGACGCCAGGCGGTCAAGCGGGCGAGGCGTCTTCCAGGTGCATTTCGGCGGCGTTGCCGCCATTCCATTCGTCGCGCTTGATCGTGCCCGCCAGCCACCAGCGCTGGTCTGCCGGCGAGGACAGCATGGCTTGACCGAGTTCGGTTTCGGCGGCGCGGAAGGCGATCAGCTTGAACGACTTGCCGTCGTCACCGATCGCCACGGCGCGGACATGGCCATTGCCGACGATACCGGGACGAAGCAACCGAGCGGGCCCGGCGGCGACGCGAGGCGCTGGCCAGCCGGCGCCATAGGGACCGGCGGCATCGAGCGCGTCGCACAGGCTGGCGGCAACACCGCCGGGAGCGAGAAGCGCATCGAGCAAAAGCGATCGATTGCCGCGCGCGCCCTCGACATCGGCAGCCATGCGTTCGTGGAGGAAATCGCGGAGCGGCTCGATCCCGCCCGGCGCCACCGTCAGCCCCGCGGCCATGGCGTGGCCGCCGCCCGCGATCAGCAGCCCGCTGTCCTTGGCCGCAAGGATCGCCGCGCCCAGATCGACGCCGGAAATCGAACGGCCGGAACCTTTGCCGGTGCCGTCGCCGTCCAGGGCAATGACGATGGCGGGCCGGTTGAAGCGTTCCTTCAGGCGGCTCGCGACGATTCCGATCACGCCCGGGTGCCAGCCCCCGCCCGACACCAGGATCAGGGGCGACTGCGCCTGGGCTTCTGCGGCGGCGGTCGCCTGCTCGATCACGATCATTTCGATCGCCCGCCGCTCCTCGTTCAGCCGATCGAGTTCGGAAGCGATGGAGCGCGCCTCCTCGGGATCGGTCGAGGTGAGCAGGCGGACGCCGAGGTCGGACTTGCCGACCCGGCCGCCGGCGTTGATCCGCGGACCGAGAGCGAAACCGAGGTCGCGGGCAGTGGGCGTCCTCACCAGCCTTGCAGCCTCGGCCAGCGCGACGAGGCCGATGTTGCGGCGCTCGCTCATTACCTTGAGGCCCTGGGTGACGAAGGCGCGGTTGAGCGTCTTGAGCCGGGCGACATCGGCAACCGTGCCGAGCGCGACGATGTCGAGCAGGTCGATGATTTTCGGCTCCGCGCGGTCCGCGAAAAATTCGCGCCCGCGCAATTCGCGAATAAGCGCGACGCCGAGCAGGAATGCCATTCCGACCGCGGCGACATGGCCATGGGCCGCGCCGGTTTCGCTTTCATCGAGCCGGTTCGGGTTGATCATGGCGAGTGCGACCGGAAGCCGGACGGCACACTGGTGATGATCGCAGACGATGACGTCGAGACCGGCAGCGGCCGCCTCGTCGAGCGCCTCGAACGCCTGAGCCCCGCAGTCGACCGTAACGGCGAGGCTCGCGCCACGGCGCTTCAATTCGACCAGCGCTGCGCCCGATGGGCCGTAACCCTCCATCAGCCGGTCGGGGATGTAGACCATCGGCTCGAC
>Ga0307413_10000526_pt1 | contig 12679 bp, 9 predicted proteins | sample DK1Ometagenome_3_FD_203714 | JGI IMG/M metagenome (GOLD analysis project Ga0307413, IMG submission 203714) | Maize rhizosphere microbial communities from greenhouse at UC Davis, California, United States - DK15-O-2 | ecosystem: Host-associated > Plants > Roots > Rhizosphere > Soil | place: USA... | reverse complement strand
ATCATTCTTCACCTACGCGGACGGGGTGAAAGGATTCTTCGAAGCGTACGCGATCTGGCTCAAGACGGGGAGCAAAGACCATACTGAAAACGGCGTTTGGGCTTATGTGGACTGGGGGATGAAGTCTGACGGGCCGATCATGGTGTTGTCGTTGGTCGGCCTTATCATTGCACTGATAAAGGGATCAAATCGCTTCGCAATGTTCGTTGGCCTTTGGGCATTTGGGCTCTTCATCGCTTACACGATCATTCCGTACAAAACGCCGTGGCTCGCGCTAAGTTTTCTTTTGCCAATGTGTATCGCGGCGGGCTACGCGATCGATGCTCTGGTCGTATCGAAGGTCAACAGCCTCCGGGCGATCGGGGGCCTGCTCGCTGTCGGTTCCCTCGCGTTGCTGGCTTATCTTGCTTACGACCTGAACTTTGTCCGCTACGACGACGAGGACGCCCCGATGGTATACGCGCACACGCAGCGTGAATTTCTCGATATGGTGCGCGAGATCGAGAGATTCGCGGAGGCGAGCGGGAAAGGAAAAGAGGCTTCGATCGATGTTGTGTCGCCGGATTACTGGCCGCTGGTGTGGTATCTGAAGGACTACCCAAAAGCCATATTTCACGGCCGAATCACAGATTCCAGTGCCGAGATGATCGTAGCCAAAAAAGGCGAACAGGACAACGAAGTATTGCGAAGGTATTCGGCAAATTATGAACACTATGGTTCCTACAAGCTTCGTTCGGGGGTCGAACTCATACTTTTGGTAAGAAGAGACCTGATGCGTTCCGCCGGAAAGTAGATACGTTTTGACATTTGGGCGCAACGAATCTTGTTTTGGGTGTTTCGGTGTGCATTCGGTAGTTGGAGCATTAAAATAAGCGACCACAGAAAACACAGGAAAAGAAGCCTTCTTCGTTAAACATTGAGATGTGAATAGAACCGATCTCGTTCAGATCCTTATATTGCCGATCTTTTCTGGTTTTTTCCCATTCGTGGGCTTCAAGTAGGGTGCTCCGTCCTGACCACGTTTTTCGGCCCCGTCGGATGAATGCCAATTCAACCATTCCGCGGGTGCGTCAAAGGTTTCGCCGCCGTGTGCGGTGAGCCTTGGGCGGATGCGGCACATTACCGGGGTGTTTATCCCGACACCGGAGATTATGGCCTGGCCTTTTGTCAGAGCCGGAAGTTCTGCCAACATCGCTCGGCCCGCGCCTTCGACGGATTGGGCAACTGTCTGCTGGTCGATCGGGTTTACTATCCGCATTATGATCTGCGTCATGCACTGCGAGAGGACGTCCTGATCGAGTTTGCCGGGACGCTGCGTTATCAGTCCGATACCGACGCCGAATTTGCGGCCTTCGCTGAGGATCTGTTTAAGGACATGCGTGGAGACCACGCTGGCGCCGGACGGGGCGAAGCGGTGGGCCTCTTCGAGAAGGGTGAAGACGGGGTAATCGAGAAAGTATTCACCTTTGTCGACCTCTTCGCGGGTGGTCATCATTCTCGCTTTGTTTACGCGTCTCAATAGCGTGCCTACGATCACCTGCTGTTCGTGCTGCTCAATATCTGACAACTGAAGAATTGTGACGCGGCCGGGGCGGTACAACTCCTGCAGGTCCAGATGCTCATGCGGATGGAAGATACCGTCGGGCCGGTCGAAGCGGGAGTCAAGGCGCCAGAGCAGGCCCTGGATCGACGAAACGTTGCCGCCGTCACCTCCATCACCGTCCTTGCCGTATTGTTGTCTTTGAACTTCGTCGCGAAAATCGTGGTAGTTGTAGAGGTAATCACGGCGACCCTCGGCCTTTAGGCGATCCTGCAGACTGCGGAACGCCTGGCCGAGATAGTGCAGCATCTTGTCGGACGTGCCTTCGGGCAGAAGATATTTTATATCGCCTTCGGTCAGAGTAGAAAAGCGGACTCTAATTTTCTCAGGCAGAAAGATCTTTACTTCGGGTTGATAACCATCTGTACCGGCAAATTGCGAATCGCCCTGGATGGTCGAGAATGTGTGGTATTCGCCGTGCGGGTCGACGATCATGACGGCAGCCCGGTTGTAGGGCTGCATCAATTCCTCGACGAAGACGCCGGCAGTATATGACTTGCCCGAGCCGGTGGACGCGAGGATGGCGAGATGGGTCGATACGACATCCTTGACCGAGAGTACGACCGGAACCTCCCCCGCCTCCCGAGTCAGCAGGCTTCCGATAAGCGCGGATCCTGGGTCCGCTCGACGTTTCGGGCTTAACATCGCGGCGAGGGTGTCGCTCGACGTTAAAAATACGGCGTCGCCGGGGCAAGGCGGGACTCGCGGATTAACAAAATCGTTAAGGGTGGTGCTGAAATATCCTATCGTCTCGACGGTTATCTCGTACAGCTCCGGGGAGCCGTTGAGGCCGATCATTGAAGCTACCCCCGCCGAGGGCGTGAGCGGGTCCGCCAGGAAAGTGTCGGGGAGACTCTTAACGAGCTTTCGATCTTTTATTGTTCCGATGATCTTTCGCTCAACACCCACGGCTTTCGTCGTGAAATAGACGAATTCCCCGATCCGCGTCTTATCGTTGTCGGATGTGATGAAAAGGAATTCGTGGGGTTCTTTGCCCGGGCCTTTTACGGTGCCGGCGAGGAAATCGTTAAGTTCGGACATATCGAGCGATGATTATATCATCAGCCGGCGGTTGGTCGCTTCGTCAGCGGAAAGGTCCGTTTCGTCACAAGTGATTTGGTGTTAACATCGGCGCGGTGGTAGAAAACAATTCGATGGCATCGTCAGTTTCCGATAGGGGGCGGGTCACTAAGTGGCTCATAATATTTGGCGTCTGGACCCTATTCGGGCTCTTTTTCGCGAGTCAATTTGCGCTGCAAAATCAGTTGTCGGATAGCCCGATCCCGTTCTGGAAGATCCTTTCCTGGCAGCTTTCGTCAGGGTACGCGTGGTTCGTCGCCAGCCCGATCATTTTTTGGCTGAGCGCAAGGTTTCCGTTCGAGGAACGCAAGTGGAAGGCGTCGGTGCCAATCCACGTTGTGGCGAGCATTTTGGTTTCGCTGGGTATCCTCGGTATCGACTCTTATGTCTTGCCGAAACTTGGTTACCTGGCTAGGTTTCAGCTCAGCTCGTTTTGGGAAACTTACAAGATCCTTTTCTTCGTCAATTTCCATTTCAGCATTGCGATATATTGGGGAGTGGTGGCGATACATCAAGCGATCCTGTACTACCGAAAGTATAGGGAGAGGGAACTGAAGACGTCACAGCTTGAGGCACGCCTTGCACAGACCCGCCTGCAGGTTCTGAAGATGCAGTTGCACCCGCATTTTCTTTTCAACACCCTTAACGCCATTTCCGAGCTGATACATCGTAATCCGGATGCCGCCGACCATATGATCACGGATCTCAGCGATCTGCTGCGGATGTCGTTCGAGAATCTTGAAGTGCAGGAGATACCGCTCAAACAGGAGCTGGAGTTCCTTCGAAAGTATCTGGAGATCGAGCAGACACGGTTTCATGATCGGCTCGAGGTTAAGATGGATATTGGTGCCGACACACTCGACGCGAGCGTGCCGAACATGATCCTGCAGCCGCTGGTGGAGAACGCGATAAAGCATGGAATTTCTCCGAAAGCGGAAGGCGGACATATAAATATTGGTGCGGTTCGCAACAATGGCCATTTGAAGTTAACCGTTAGTGACGATGGCGTCGGCGTTCCACAGGGGGACGTGAAAAGCGTCGAAGAGGGCGTAGGACTTTCGAATACGCGCAGGCGGCTCAAGCATCTTTACGGCGAGGGCCACAGCTTCGAGCTTTGCCCGGACTCAGGGCCCGGCTTGAGCGTCAAGCTCGACATACCCTATCGTCAATATAAGAATCAGCCGAAAATGATAGAGGATTAATTCGAGTTACGTGAAGCTTAGAACCCTGATAGTCGACGATGAACCGCTGGCGCGTGAGCGTATTAAGCGATTTCTGCGCGATGAGGCCGATATCGAAATCATCGGCGAATGCGGTAACGGCAAGGACGCGATCGCAACTATCAACGGCCAGTCACCGGATCTCGTCTTTCTCGACATCCAGATGCCGGAGAAGAACGGTTTCGACGTGATCAGGTCGCTCAACGGCGGGAAGATGCCGGCGATAGTGTTCGTCACCGCTTACGATCAGTACGCATTGCAGGCGTTCGACGTGCATGCCCTGGATTATCTTTTGAAGCCCTTCACGCGGGAGCGGATCCACCGGGCGGTGTCTCGCGCGAGGGAGTCTATAGAGAATAGGCGGATGGGGGACATCGACGAACGGCTGATATCACTGATCGCGGATCTCAAGACCGAAAAGAAATATCTGGAGAGGCTGGTCGTAAAATCGACCGGGCGGGTTTTCTTCCTGAGAGCAGACGAGATCGACTGGATCGAGGCGGCCGGAAACTACGTAAAGCTGCACGTAGGGCGGGATACCCACATGATCCGCGATACTATGAACGGGATCGAGGGGAAGCTCGATCCGGACAAATTTCTTCGCATCCACAGATCGACGGTCGTCCACATCGACCGCATAAAAGAACTTCACCCTATGTTCAGCGGCGATTACGCGGTGATCCTTCGCGATGGCACCGAACTCGCCTTGAGCCGCAATTACCGCGAAAGATTCCTCGAACTTTTCGAAAATCAAGCTTAAATTTCGGTTGCGGGGGGACCGCAAGGCAATTTCGGCCTTATCCGGGGCTTGAAATTGTTGAAGAAGTACACGGTTGGGCCCCAAAACAACCGCTCGTCACGCTCAGTCACGTCTCGTCACAAATTCGTATTTAATTCACAAATTCGTGACCATAATCAAAATACGGTCAAAACCGCTACCCCCAGCTTTCTATGAAGACATTTAGAAACACCCTCTCGTTTCTGGCCATCGGCGTCATCTTCGCCTTCAAAGGCTATGTGATCGTGATCGGGCAGCAAAAGCCGGTCCTGGTTGCCCTCAACAAGGCTGAGGCCAGCTTGTCTATCATCGACCCGGCCACCATGACGGTGACGGGAAAGGTAGCAACGGGCGACGGGCCTCATGAAGTGGTGCTTTCGCCGGATGGAAAAACCGCATATGTTGCCAATTATGGTAACCAAACGCCGGGGAATTCCATCTCTATTATTGATATCGCGTCTGCGAAAGAGACTAAGCGGGTGGATGTGGCACCGCTCGTTCGGCCGCACGGTATGCAGCTCATCGGCGGGAAGCTGTACTTTACCGCGGAGGCCAACCGGATGATCGCCAGATACGATGTTGCGTCGAACAAGATCGACTGGATGATGGGGAGCGGTCAGACCGGTACACACATGGTGGCCGGTTTGCCGGATCATAAGAAATTCGTCACCGCGAACATCGGATCAGATTCGATCTCGATCTTTGAGTTCGCAAACGGTGCCGGAGCCCCCGGACCTTCAAAGATCACGCACGTAACCGTTGGCAAGCAGCCGGAGGCGGTCGACCTTTCGCCGGATGGCAAAGAGGTATGGATGGGCCTCAACGCCGAGGGAATGGTGGAAGTTGTGGACGCGACTACCTATAAATCGGTCGCGAAAATCAACACCAACGGCAGGCCCTACCGGGTACGGTTTACGCCTGACGGGAAATTTGTGGTTTGCACGATGGTCAATTCGAAGGATGTTCTGATCATCGACGCGGGCACTCGAAAAGAATTAAAACGCATCAAACTTGAGAGCGTACCGCTTGGGATCACTTTCGCGGCTGGCGGTAAGACCGTCTATGTCACGGTGGTGGAACCGGATGCGGTGCTCAAGATAAATCTCGATTCCGGCGAGGTCACGGGCCGGGTCGTGACGGGCAGCGGGCCCGATGGTATAGCCGTGGCGGGTACATAAGGCAAGTCCTCAGGATTGCCTTCGAATTAGGTAGTACGTATGGCAACCCATATTTTCGCACCCAGAGGTAATACGGAGTTCGTAGATAAAATGGATGCCCTCAGGTCGCTAGTTCGTTCGCTCTTGCAGGAAGCATCGCTTCGCACGCAGCCGGTGAACATAGACCCCGATAAGGGTATCGATTTTTACGAGAATGTCGCCCGGTTCGAGATCCAACTTATCGAATCGGCATTGGAAATGTCAGGCGGACGGCAAAACCGGGCCGCTAAACTACTCAACATGAGGACCAGCACGCTATGCACAAAGATGAAGCAGTTAAATATTCGCAGGGCATAGAGTCATTATATAAACCCCTTTTTTAGATGAAAAACGCAATCAAACACATTACCGCGGCCGCTCTTCTTCTTGCATTTATTATCGGCGTCCCGGCATCGGTATCCGCACAAAAGAAGAGCGATAAAGGGGCGGCCGCGACCCCAAATTTTGGCAATGTCAATTCGATCACGGCCGATCAATTACGGGACTGGCTCACGTTCATCGCCTCGGACGAATTGGAAGGACGGGACACACCCTCGAAAGGCCTTGACATTGCTGCAAAGTATATTGCCAGCCATTTGGCGAATTGGGGAATCTCGCCGGGAGCAGGCGAGTCGACCTTTTACCAGAAGTTCCCGCTTTCGAATAACAAGATCGACCCGGTGAATACGAAGCTCGAATTGAACGGGCAATCATTCAATTACGGCACTGATTTTCTTTCAAGTATGAACCCGGCGAGCATTTCTAATGCCCCGCTGGTGTTTGTCGGGAACGGTTGGGTGATCAAATCCAAGAACATCGATCCGTACCAAGGTGTTAACGTGAAGGACAAGATCGTCGTCGTGGTGAATAGCCTTCCTAAAGGCGTTACCTTCGGCGATCTGAAAGGGCCCGCGGGCGGGGATTGGTTTTCACCGCCGCTATACGCTCAGCAAAACGGTGCGAAGGCGGTGATCGCATTTTCTACTTATTCAACACTGGCCAACTGGGAAATGAACCGTTGGACGCAGTCGGATAAAGGCAGTGTCAGTTTCGGCAAACAACAGTCGCAGATCACAATCCCTACGCTGACCGTCAATCCGAAGGTGATGGCGAATCTGTTTCTCGGGGAGAAGTTCAATTCGACGGTTCTTTTCAACAGAACGATCACGGGAGAGCCTTTCGAATCGTTCGACCTGAAACCGGAAAAGAAGGTATCGGCGAATGTCGCGGTAAAGTCGGAAACCGTTTATACGCAGAACGTGGTCGGTATTTTGGAAGGTTCGGACCCAGTACTTAAGAAGGAGTACGTGGTGGTCGGGGCTCATTACGATCACGTCGGGATGAACCCGTTCATGAATGGACAGGACAAGATATTCAACGGAGCGGACGATGACGGCAGCGGAACCGTCGCGGTTATGGCGATCGCGAAAGCGTTTGCCGAAGGCCCGCGGCCGAAACGCTCGATGCTTTTCATTTGGCACGCCGGTGAGGAAAAAGGCCTATGGGGGAGTGAATACTTTTCCGACAACCCGACGGTCCCGATCACTTCGATGATCACGGAACTGAACATCGACATGATCGGCCGTTATCAGAACGCCGGGGACGAGAACCATCCGCAAAATAAGAACCTGCCGAAACAAGGTGAGATCTTTACTATAGGCGCGAGTATGATGAGCACCGAACTCGGACAGATAAGCGACATGGTCAACAGGTCGTTTCTGAATCTTGCATTCAACACAAAATATGACGCACCGGACGACCCGGAGCAATTCTTTTATCGCAGCGACCATTTCAACTACGCGAAGAAGGGCATCCCGATCATCTTCTTTATGGACGGGAGCCACGCGGATTACCACCAAGTTTCCGATTCAGTTGAAAAGATCAACTTCGAGTCGATGGAAAAAGTGACGAAGACCATATTCGCTACAGGTTGGGATCTCGCGAACAGAGCCAACCGGCCCAAAGTGGACAAGCCGCTGCCATCAACCGTAATCGGGAATTAAAGTTACTGAATGGTATCCGATAAATTGAGAATTTTGCTTATGAACACGGCCGTCTTTATGACGGCCATATTTCTTTCGGATAGTCGGTGAATACGGTGACTCTTTGTTCTGATCGAAGGCCAGAATTCGAATTAAAGAAAATCCAAAAGAACGAATTCGAGTACAAAGAAAGGCCATGTTTGCGTTTCGAATAAATCCAAAGCATTTGACCATATCTTCAGGTGGCTTTACTTGGCGCGGCGAACGAGCGAATAGGGGAGTAAAGGGGGAACTATGCGATCAATAAAATTTGCATTTGTGCTGGCAATATTGGCATTTGCGATGATCGCGAACGGCCAATCCAGCAAAGCGGAGAAGATAAACAACCTGATCTCGGGCCTGGCCAAAACGGGGCATTTTTCCGGAACGGTGACGGTGTCGCATAACGGAAAGATCATCTACGAAAAGGCCTTCGGCCTCGCCAACGCTGATTTTAAGATACCGAATACGGTCAATACGCGTATCGGGATCGCCTCGATCACGAAACCGATGACGGCGGTGGTATTGCTCAGGCTGGTAGAGGAGGGCAAGGTCCGCCTGGACGATCCGCTTTCTAAATATATTCCCGATTTCCCAAGTGGTGAAAAAATCACCATCGAGATGATCTACCGTCATCGCTCAGGAATATTGCACCGCGTGATGCCGCCGGAGATGGAAACGGTGCCCTACACATCTGAGCAGATGGTGGAGAAGGTAAAGGAGGCGAAGCTCGCCTTTGTGCCGGGTGAAAAACGTTTGTACAGCTCGGGCGGCTACGCGGTGTTGGCGCGCGTGTTGGAGATCGCTTCGGGCAAATCGTACGCACAGCTTTTGAAACAGTACGTTTTCGATCCGGCCGGAATGCGCGATTCGGTGGACTTCAACGGTACCGAGATAATGGAGCGCCGGGCGCAGGATTACATTCTCGATGCTGACGGATATAAGAATGCTTCGCTGAAGGATTATTCGTTTCTGGTCGGTGCTGGTTCGGTATTCGGCACCGCGAGCGATGTGCACCGGTTCGCAGCGGCGATCGTCGAGGGGAAGTACGGCGAGGGTGTAAAGAACGCTCAGATCACGGAAGGAATATTCAGCGCAAGCGGCGCCACGAACGGACATCGGGCTTACGTGGAGATGAAGGGGGACAAGTCTTATGGTTTCGCGCTTGTTTCGAATCTGGCGTGCGGAGCGGTAGACATCGTCCAGGTGGGCCTGAAAGAAATAATGGAGGGTCGCGAACCGAAGAACACCGCTATATCGGTTCCGAAGTTCGACCCGGCTGCGAACTTAAATTTGAGCCGGTTCACGGGAAAGTACAAAGCGGCAAGCGGCAGCGAAATCGAGATCGTCGAACGCAACGGATCGCTATATTCAAGCGACATCCGGCTCTATTCGGTGAAGCCGGGATGTTTCTTCGATTATCGCTTCTTCGGCGAAGCGTGTTTCGTTTCGGAAGCCGGAAAGATCAAAGAGATCAAATGGCGTGGAGCGACTTTCGATCTTACCTGGATGAAACAATGAACTAAGAGTATTCCGACATTGGAAACCTACGGTTCATCCCAATTTTGTTTGCGCATTTGATGAACAGATAGACAATTTGGTCAGTATTAAAGAATGTTTGGGACGTTTCGGCGGTAATGTGGCCACACGGTCCCCAGAACCCCAGCCCTCCGCGCATTCGAAAGGGAAATTACAATGTCCAAAGTGTTGATCCTGGCCGGTTTTGCGCTCATAGCGTTGCTGCCGGCCCTGGGGCAGGAAAAGCAACGCCGGCAAAATTTCGACGTGCAGCGCGTTGCGGACGGCGTTTACGCGCTGATCCGCCGCGAGCCCGCCTCCGTTTGGTTCAACCCGAACAACGTCTTCATCATCGGCGAAAAGGACGTCATCGTCGTCGACGCGAACATCAGCAGCGAATACACGCGCGAAGTTCTCGCCGCGCTCCGCGAGATCACCGACAAGCCGGTCAAGTACGTGATCAACACCCACTGGCACGAAGATCACATCATCGGGAACCGTGTTTACCGGGATGCTTTTCTGAACGTTCAATTCGTCGGCCACCGCAGCACCCTCAAGGACCTTCCAGAGATCGGAGGCGCGAATCGAAAGGGCACGCTTAAAAACGGGCGGGGCTTCGTCGGCCTTTTGGAAAGCAGGCTCGAGATCGGCGAAAACCTCGCCGGCCAAAAGATAACCGACGAGGAACGGATTGGTTACAGCAGCGATATCAAACTGGTCAGCTCGTACCTCGCGGAATCGAACCGTTTTGAGATCGTCTTGCCGACCGTTTTAGTTGACGACCGGCTCGAAATCGATCAGGGAAAGCGGAGGATCGAGATCTTATATTTTGGCCGGGCACACACAGCGGCGGACCTGGTTGTTTATCTTCCGAAGGAGAAGATCGCGATCACCGGCGATTTGATCGTCCATCCTGTACCGCTGGTGGGTTCGACATCTTTCCCGCTCGAATACGGCGACACACTGCGAAAGCTAAAAGGCCTGAACGCGTCCGTGCTGATTCCCGGACACGGACCGATTATGCGGGACTGGAAATCTCTGGACGAGATGATCGCACTGCTCGATTCGATCAGGTCGCAGGCGGAAGCGGCCGTGAAGCGTGGCGAAACGTTGGAGCAAATGAAGAAGAGCGTGGATCTGGAAAAATTTCGAAAGGTCTTCGCCGGCAACAGCCAGCACAAGAGTCTGATCTTCAAGAATTATGTGACGGTGCCGGCGGTCGCGGCGGCTCATCTACAACTCGCTGAGAGGCGATCGGCTGCGGCAAAAAATTAAATTATGAAGACGATCGGCAAAAGCTTGTTTTATGGCCCACGCATCGCGGGGGTTTTAGTCGCCTTATTAATGCTGGCGAACCCATCGTGGGCCGACTCTTCGAAAACGCTTGTTCGCACGTTCGAAAAGGTTGCAGATGGCGTTTACTCGATCCGCCACAAGGATTCGCCGGATACGTTTCCTCAGGGTAATACGACCGTGATCATCGGCGAGCGTGAGGTGCTTGTTGTCGATACGTGTTACTTGCCGTCGTCGGCCCGTGAAGACATCGCGCAGATAAAGCAATGGACGAACAAGCCGGTCAGATATTTGGTGAACACCCACTGGCATTTTGATCACACGATGGGTAACGGAATTTATTGGGACGCCTTCCCGGGAATTTCCATCGTCGCTCATACGGAAACGGCGAAACAGATCGCCGGCTACAACCCCGGGTGGTTCGAGAGGTTTCCGAAACGTTCGGACCGGATGCGCCAGATTCTAATCGATGGAAAGGACGGCAACGGTAAGGTGCTTACGGAGGGTGAACGCAAGGAATACGAGGAAGCGATTGCGGGACTCCGTCCGGTCTATGACGAGTTCAAATTGCTGAAAGACAAGGCACCGACATTGTCATTCGATTCCGAGATGCGGATCGACCTCGGCGGTAGAGAAGTTCGGATATTGCATCTCGGCCGCGGGAATACCGCTGGAGACGCCGTGGTGTTTCTGCCGAAAGAAGGGATCGTCGTGACCGGCGATCTGGTCGTTCATCCGGTGCCGTATATGTTCGGCGGTTATCCCGCCCAGTTCGCCGAGACGCTCAGGCGTGTCGATCGACTCGGCTATTCCCTAATGATCCCCGGACACGGAGAGATCCTGCGTGACGGTGCCGGCAGAAAGTATTCGGCAATGATCGTCGAGTTTTTGGACGAAGTAACGAAGAAGGTGAGCGATGAGGTCCACCGACTTGGGTCGGGCCCGGCGAACCTGCAGGCGGTCCGCGATGCGGTTGGTAAAAGTATCGACGTAGCCGCGTGGCGGAACAGGTTCGCGGGTGAGGTGAAGGACGAGATGGATTTCTTCGACACCACATTTGCCGCTTTGGTAACTTCCGCCCACGCGGAGGTCAGCTTGCGGTAACGGAGGTCGGTCAAAATGGATCTGGTAAGAAAATCCGCTGTTTTGTTTTTGATGCTGTTGGGCTTAGTAATCGCCGCCTGGTCTCAGAGCCAACCCGCACAACCGGAAAGGGTCGTGCCGTCGTGGCACCCGAAGAACGGAAGGATCTACTTCAAGACCGGGCCGAAGGGCGAAGGCAACGTCTATTCGGTCAGGCAAGATGGAACGGACCTAAAACCGTTCATTACCACGCCGGGCGAAGATTACGCGCCGAGATGGACGCGAGACGGGAAACGCGGCGTTTTTATGAGCGAACGCGATGGCGATTTTGAGATCTATTCGATCGACGCGGACGGGAAGAACGAAAAACGGCTCACATTTAACAAAGGCAACGACTGGGACCCGGGATGGTCGCCGGACGGCAAGCGTATCGTGTTCATGTCGAGCAAGGACGGCAACTGGGAGATCTACACGATGAACGCGGACGGCACAGATCAGGTGCGGCTCACCAACGATCCGGCCCGGGACTTTTCGCCATCGTGGTCGCCGGACCGGAAGCGAATTTTGTTTTCTTCAGACCGTGGCGGCGACGCGGACGTCCACGTGATGAACGCGGATGGAAGCGGGGTGGTGAACGTCGGCAACAAGGCGGAGTTCGATAACGCTCCGGAATGGTCGCACGACGGGAAATCGATAGTCTTCGCCCGCCGCGACACGAAGGATCGCAAGTTTCAGGTTTACAAGATGAACGCGGACGGCTCCGAACTTGTTCGACTTTCCAACAACGCGTTTTCGGATCTCTACCCGGTGCCTTCGCCGGATGATAAAAAGATCGCCTTTCAATCCGAACGTGACGGGCAGAGGGACATTTACGTGATGAACATCGACGG
>Ga0307413_10000525_pt1 | contig 12688 bp, 12 predicted proteins | sample DK1Ometagenome_3_FD_203714 | JGI IMG/M metagenome (GOLD analysis project Ga0307413, IMG submission 203714) | Maize rhizosphere microbial communities from greenhouse at UC Davis, California, United States - DK15-O-2 | ecosystem: Host-associated > Plants > Roots > Rhizosphere > Soil | place: USA... | reverse complement strand
CGCGCGGCGGGAAAGCAGGTGCGCGTCGGGCGCAGGTGGATGTGTTCCATGTCCGCGCTGGACTCGGCGGGGTTCAGCGTGGTTTGCGCGGCGGATATGGTCCGCCACGGCAGCAGCCACATCGGCAGCACGAACAGCAATACCGTCAGGCCGGCGGTGAGGCCCAGGAGGATGCGCGCCTGCAGGATCCGCCGGTGCCCGTAGACCAGCCAGAACCCGAGCCCGGCGAGCAGCAGCGGCACCAGCTTGGCGGGTGCAAGCGACAGCCACATCAGGCCGGCACTGCGTATGCCTTCGTCGCCGAGACTCAGGTTCTGCGGATCCGGCGCACGCACGAAGGGTGTGGGAAGCACGAACATGCAGACGAACAGGGCGATCAACACGCCGATGCCCTGCACGAGCGTGCGCGTCACCAGCGCCGTGAGCAGCAACAGCGGCACGACCAGCGGGAAGTACGGGAAGTACGAGTCCTGCAGCAATATCGCGTCCTGCAGCGACTCGGTCAGCGAAGCGCCGAGGAACAGGTCGGCGATGAACGTCGCCACCGCGCCCGGTAGATAGATGACCAGGCACAGGAAGGACAGCTTCGCCGCCACCAGCTCGCGCTTGGGCACCGGCCGGCACAACCAGTCGTGGACCAGGCTCACGGCCGAGTCGAGCTGGAACACCGCGAGCGTGGCCAGCGCGAACACGATGATCAACAGCAGCGGCCGGAACTCGGACCACAGGGGCACCAGCTCCCAGCGCAGGATGAACACATCGCCGGCGAACAGCAGCGCGGTGAGCAGCGCCAGTGGATAGAGGCTCAGCAGGTCCTTGCGGACGATGGCGGCCAGGATCCGCAGGTTCATCCTTTCAGGCCCTGCTTGCGCTGCTGCATGAGCGCGTTGGCGATCGCGCGCAGCGACATGGGCTCGCAATCCACCTGCACGGCGCCGAAGTGCCGGGCCAGCTGCTGGAAGAGACCGGCGTCGTCCTCGTACCGGGAGAACACGAAGCGCAGTCGATGGCCCTCGATGCGTGGCAGCAGCCAGCCTTCCGGCGGCGGCTGCGGCAGTTCCTTGACCGACGACAGTGTCACCGAGACCTCGCGAAAGCGCGTCTGCAGGACTTCGATGGCTTCCTGCAGCAGCAGGCCGCCGTTCTGCATGAATGCCACGTGCGTGGTGAAGCTCTCGATCTCGGCCAGCTCGTGCGAGGAAATCAGGATGGTGGTGTCGCTGGCCTGTTGCAGCAGGCCGTTCACCACCTCGTCGCGAACCAGTGTGTCGAGCCCGCTCAGCGGCTCGTCGAGCACCAGTAGTTTGGGCCGGTAGGCGAGCGCGCCCACCAGCAGTGTCTTCATGCGCATGCCGTGCGACAGGTGCCGGAGCCGGCGCGAGGGCGGCAGTTCGAACTGCTCGCACAGCGCCTTTTCCAGCGCACGATCCCAGGCGGGGTAGAGGCTTCGCAGGTAGTCGAGGTACTGGGCCACCGTCAGGCCTTCGGGAAGCTTCTGGCTTTCGGACACGTAGCCGATGCGCTCGAAATCGTGCGGCCCGAGCCGCCGCGACGGCGTGCCGAGCACGGTGATCTCGCCGCGGTCGGGGGCCAGGATGTTCATCAGCAGGCGGATGGTGGTGGACTTGCCGGCGCCGTTCGGGCCGATCAGCGCGAACACCGAGCCCTCCGGCACCTGCAGGGTGAGGTTTTCGACGGCCTCGAAGCGGCCGAATCGCTTGGCGACCTGGCGGGTCTCGATGATCACGGACGTCATTCGCCCGCCACGGATTTCAGCGGCCGCAGGTCGCGCCAGGTTTCCTTCACGGCCTGCTGCACCTCGTCCAGTCCCGCGCCCACGCGCATGGCTTCGACCACGAGCTTCTCGACTTCGTCCTCGAGCAGCCGCTTGCGGTCTCCGGCCCGCGCTTTCGGCGGCTCCGCCACCACGGTGCCCAGGCCCGGCTGCACCACCAGCCAGCGTTCCTGCACCAGGTGCTGGACCACCTTGTGGGCGGTGTTCGGGTGGATCTTGAGCTCCAGTGCCAGCGTGCGCACCGAGGGAAAGGCTTCGCCGGCCTTCAGCTCGCCGGCCAGGATGGATCTGACCGCGGCGAAACACACCTGGTCGAAGATCGACTGGCCGGGATTGAATCGCACCTTGAATGGAACCACGCACCCTCCGGTGTCACATGCATACTGTGACACATGGAATGGCGCGTGGGAAGTCTTGCTGGTGCCGTGGCCTGGCTGTCGAGGTTTCAGCCGCCGCCCAGCTGCTGCGTGAAGCGGAACTGCATGGTGCAGGGCGTGCCGTTGCACATGCCGGGCTTGTAGGTCGTCAGCAGCAGCACCTGCTGCGTGGTCTCCGTCATCTGCCCGGTGCGAACGGTGCCGAAGTCCTCGACCTTGATGGCCTTGCCGTCGGGGCCGACGGTGACCTTCATGTCCAGCCGGCCGCGGGCCTGCAGGATGCGCTGCGCCTTCTTGACCGCGTTGAAAATGGGCTTGATGCCTTCGGACGGGAACGGCGGCTCGTCGCCGGGGCCCAGGGTTTCGTACATCTTGTTCAGCGCGGCCTTCTGCTCGTCCGTGAGCTGGCCGTAGGTCTTGTTCAGCGGGATTTTCGAATCCCAGCGGATGTCCTTCTTGAGGATCGAGCCCGTCGACGAGGTCGCCGAGTTGTAGTAACGCGTCGGAGCGACCGCATTGCCGGAGCTCGGCGCGGTATCGCGCACCTGCGCCTGGGCCTGGTGGATCGCAAGGAAGGAGACGGTGGCCGCGAGAAAGATCTTGTAAGTGTTCATGCCGAGACTTCAGCACGCGCGATTGGAACCGGTCAATTCCGCGCGCGCCGATGTGAATGAAAATCGAGACGGGAATATGATCGCGGTCCCGCCACCCACTCAGGAAAAACCCTATGCCGCGCCCTGTCGTCATGCGTCTGGTCATATTCATGGCCGCCTCGGTGCTCGGGCTCGCGGCGTGTTCGAAAAAAGAAGCAGCGCCGCCGGCGCAAACCGCGCCCGCCGCTCCCGCCGCGGAAACCGCGCCGCCCGCCGCCAGGCCGGAGAACGTGAGCACGTTCATGATCGGCGAGCTGTCCGCCTCGTCGCTGCGCGACGGGACGCTCGAGTTCCCGAACGACAACAAGATTTTCGGGGTGGGGCATACGCCCGAGGAAGTCGCGGCGCTGCTGAGCGCGGCAGGGCAACCCACCGACAAGATCCACCTCGACCTCGACCCATTGCTGGTGAAGGGCGCGGATCGTGTGCTGCTGTTCGACACGGGCGCGGGCGCGAACTTCGGTCCCGGCGCCGGCCGGCTGCCGCAATCCTTGCAGGAAGCGGGCGTCGACGCGCAAACCGTCACGGATATTTTCATATCACACGTGCACGGCGACCACGTCGGCGGGTTGGTCAACGCGGAGGGCATGCTGACTTTTCCGAACGCCAGGATCCACATCTCCAGGCCCGAGTGGAAATTTTTCTCCGGGCTGGATGCGCAGCAGGCCAAGAACATGGGTGGCGTGGAAAATTTCGACGTGCTGATCGCCGCGATGAAGCCCAAGGTCGATGCATTCACGCCGGGCGCGGAGCTCGTCCCCGGCATCGTGAAGGCGGTCGAGATCAAGGGCCACACACCGGGTCACTCGGGTTACCAGATCACCTCGGGCAGTGATTCATTGCTCTACATCGGCGACGCCATGCACAGCTCCATCGTGTCCGTGCAGAAGCCGGACTGGCCGATGAGCTTCGACGGCGACCAGAAGACGGGCGCGGCCAGTCGTGCGGCGCTGGTCGCGCAGCTCGCCGCCAGCGGGCAGCGCATTCATGCCGTGCACTTCCCGTTCCCGGGCGTGGGCAGGATCGAGAAGCGCGGCGAGGGATACGTGTGGGTGGGCGAATGAGATCGCCGTAGCGAAACGCCTGGACGAGCGGCTTGCGCGTTCGCGTCCAAGTCTGTCATACAGCTCGAATGATCACGTTGAAATCGACCGCGGCCTCGAAGGCCATTGAAGTCTGTTGTGATGAAAAACTGCGCGAGCAGGGCCAGTGGCTGGCGGACACCGTCGCGGGATTCGAACAACGCGGAGGTCGCCTCGGCGATGGTGTCGCGGTGGAAGTCGGCTGGACCACGTTCGTGCTGCGCATCCAGCCGGATGGCGCCTTGCGGGTGAACGAACCGGAGTACGGCGCGGATCCCTTCAAGACCGTGCGACCGGACGTCACCGTCTCGTTGACCATACTGGCGGCGCAGATCGACATGCTGAGGTCGCTGGGCCTGACACCCGTGCCTTGTCGCTTCGACCAGAAGTTGATCGTGCGCAAGGGCGTGCTGGAGGCTGCGCGGATATTCGCGAACCGCCGCGAGCCGAAGGGCGAAGACTCGGGCTGGTACATCGGCCCGGCGCACGACGGCCGCCCCGGAGAGCCGCCCAAGCCCGAGGATCTCGAAGCGCTGCGGCTGTTCGAGCTGGTCAGGCGCCGCCCGGAAATCCTGTACGCGCTGGCGCTGCCGGTGGGTTACACCGTGGTCTGGAACGGCAACAACATCGAGGCGCTGGCCGATCCGCAGGGCCGCAATCTCTGGCACCAGACGCGCTGAAGCGCGCGCCGCGGCTGTCGAAAAACGCCGCGGCCATTCGACCAGGAGATGTGGCAATCCGCCGCGACGCGCAGGGTGTGCAGATGATTCATGTCCTCGAGCGGCCTACACTGACACTACATGGCGGCGGTGTCGGTGTCCCAGGCCGATGCAATTCCCCCGGACATGCAGAGCCTGGTGTGGAGATCTATCTACCTGTGCGCGAGCGCCCGGTGAAGGCGTGAGGCCGTCGTCCTACCGCTGGGTCATCGTCGCGCTGGGCGGGCTCATGGGCTGCGTGGCCATCGGCGCGATGTTCTCGCTGGCGGTGTTCCTCACACCCATGTCCGACCAGACCGGCTGGTCGCGCGCCGGCATCTCGTTTGCGATGACCATCAACTTCCTCGTCATGGCATTCGGCTCCTTCGGATGGGGCGCGGCGAGCGACCGCTGGGGCGCGCGCGTGGTGACGCTTTGTGGCGCCGTGCTGCTGGGTGCGGCACTGACGCTCGCCAGCCGCGCGGACTCGCTGCCCGCCTTCCAGCTCACCTTCGGCGTGCTGGTCGGGCTCGCGGCCAGCGCATTCTTCGCGCCGATGATCGCGACGGTGACGGGCTGGTTCGAGACGCAGCGCAATCTCGCGGTGTCGCTGGTGTCGGCCGGCATGGGCATGGCGCCCCTGACGCTTTCGCCACTGGCCAGCTGGCTGATCACGCATCACGGCTGGCGCACGGCCATGTTCTGGATCGGCGTGATGGCCTGGACGCTGTTGATCCCCGCGGCACTGTTCGTGCGCCGGCCGCCGGTGGCGGCCGCCGGCGGTGCGCCAGCGGCTGCGCCCAAGGCCAGCCAGGCGGAGGTCGGCCGCGCGCTGACCTCGCCGCAATTCCTGGTGCTCGGCTTCACCTTCATGTTGTGCTGCATGGCGCACTCGGGGCCCATCTTCCACGTGGTCAGTTACGCGATGTACTGCGGGCTGGGTCCGCTGGCGGCGGTCAGCGTCTACAGCGTCGAAGGCCTCGCCGGTTTGGGCGGTCGCGTGGTCGTCGGGCTGCTGGCGGACCGCTATGGTGCGAAACGCGTCCTGATCACCACGCTGGTGGTGCAGGCCGTGGCGATCGCGGCCTATCTACAGGTCAACGAGCTGGCCGAGTTCTACACGCTGGCGGTGATCTTCGGCGTGGCCTACGGCGGCGGCATGCCGCTGTATGCCTCGCTGGCGCGCGACTACTTCGGCCAGCACATCATGGGCACGGTGTTCGGCGCCGCCACCATGTTGTCCAGTCTCGGCATGGCGCTCGGCCCGGTTGCCGGCGGCTGGGTGTTTGATACATTCCACGACTATGCGTGGCTGTACATTGCGTCGGCGGCGGTGGCCGTGGGTGCGGTGTTGCTCGCGCTGTTTTTCCCGAAACCCCATCCGACACCCGCATTGGCAAACTGAATGTACAAACTCCATGGCTTCTCCCAATCCGGCAATGCCTACAAGGTCGCCGTGCTGCTGCAGGCGCTGCGCCAGCCGTGGACGCCGGTCCACATGCCGTTCGCGGATTTCGCGGGCGGCGTGCCGCGCTCGGAGGCCTGGCGTTCCAGCGTCAATGCCATGGGCGAGGTGCCCATCCTCGAAGTCGGCGGGAAAAAGCTGACGCAGTCCGCGGCCATCCTGCTGTACCTCGCCGACCGGCACGGAGCGTATGGCGGCCAGGACGAGGACGAAAGGCAGGAAGTCATGCGCTGGCTGTTCTTCGACAATCACAAGTTCACCAGCTATTTCGCCTCGTGGCGCTTCACCAAATCGTTTGCGCCGGTGGCGCCGGATCCGGGCGTGGAGAAATGGCTGCGCGGCCGCATCGACAATGCCTTCGGCATCGTCGAGCGGCATCTCGAGAAACGCGAGTACGTCGTCGGCTCCGCGCCGACCATCGCCGACGTGTCGATGTGCGGCTACGTGTACTTCCCGCCCGAAGAAAGCGGCTACGACTTCGCCGGGCAGTACCCGGCCATCGCGCGCTGGAGCGAGCGGCTGAAATCGCTGCCGGGCTGGAAGCCACCGTACGAGATGCTGCCGGGGGACCGCATCGCGCCCCGCTGGTGAACGACGGCCCGGGATCGGGACGTTTTCTTCCGCCACTTCGCGCAGTCGAACCCCGCGTGTACTCTCGTCGTCTCGCGACGGGGGTGGGCATGGCTAACAACATCGCACTGCGTTCGATACTGCTCGGTGGCTTCTGCGCCGGTCTCGCGGATTTCATCTATCCGACCCTGCGCACCGTCATGAACGGCGGATCGTGGATGAAACCCTGGAAGGGCGTCGCCAGCGGACTGCTCGGCCAGGCCGCGCGCGACGGCGGCGTGGAAATGGCGCTGCTCGGCGTGGCGCTGCATTTCTTCATCTGCTTCTCGGGCGCGGCGCTGCTCTGGCTGCTGGTGAGTCGCGTGAAGCTCATCCCGCGCCAGTGGTTCGTGCTGGGCGTGTTGTACGGGCTCGCGGTCCTCGCGACCATGAACTACGTCATCCTGCCTCTCTCCCAGATCGGGCAGTCCATCTATCCACTCGCGACCCTGCACGTGTCCGCCTTCTGGCACATCGTGCTGGTGGGCATCCCGACGGCCTTCTTCATCTCGCGCGGCCTGAGACAGGCGCAGACGTAGTCGCGCCGGCTGGCGTATGCTCCGCGGCCGAAACTTCGGCACGAGGAGCATCACGTGAGAAAGCCACTGGTCGCGTTGCTGGTCCTGGCCTTGCCCCTGTGCGCCGCGTTCGGCGCGGATGCGGGCGAAGAGCAGGGGGTGCGCACTGCCATCGGTCAGTACTTCGAGGGGCATGCCACGGGCGATGCGGCGCACTTCAGGCGGGCCTTCCTTCCGACGGCGCACATCGAGGGAAACCGGCAGGGCAAGTTCACGTCGTGGACCCTCGAGGAGTACTGCGCCAACTTCGATGGCAGGCCGGCGGCCGATGAAGCCACGCGCAAGCGCAGTATCGACCTGGTCGACGTGAGCGGTGATTCGGCCGTCGCCAGGGCCACGCTGGATCACGGCGCCATCGTGTTCACCGACTACTTCGTGCTGTTGAAAGTCGACGGCGCGTGGAAGATCGCCAACAAGGTCTACCACGGGCACCGGAAGTGAACTTTCACGGCAAGGTGGCGCTGGTCACCGGCGGCAGCTCGGGCCTGGGCGCGGCCACGGCGCTGAGATTCGCGCGCGAGGGCGCCAGGGTCGTCATCGCCGCGCGGCGCGTCGAACAGGGCGAAGCGGTGGTGCGCAAAATTGCCGCCGCGGGCGGCGAAGCACATTTCGTCCCGGCCGACATCAGCCGCGCGGCGGATGCCGAGGCGGTGGTGCGCGAGACTCTCGGGAAATTCGGACGGCTGGATTGCGCCGTCAACAACGCCGGCATCTCCGGGCCGCGCTACACGCCCATCGCCGACATCTCGGAAGAGCAGTGGGACCAGGTCATGAACGTGAACCTGAAGGGCGTGTGGTTGTGCATGAAACACGAGATCCCGGCCATGCTGGCCGGCGGGTGCGGCGCCATCGTCAACATCGCGTCCATCTACGGGCTGAAGCCGGCCGATGCCGGTCACGCGGCCTACGGCGCCAGCAAGCACGCGGTCGTCGGGCTGACTACCGCGGCGGCCTGCGATTACGGGCAGATGTCGATCCGCATCAACGCGGTGGCGCCGGGCTTCACGCACTCGGAGATGGTCGACGTGAACCGGCCGGGCGCCGCGGAGCGCTATCGCAAGCTGGTCGCGCGCCACTCGGGCATGAATCGCCTCGGCAATGCCGATGAAGCCGCCAACGCCATCGTCTGGCTGTGCTCGGACGAGGCCAGCTACGTGAACGGTGCCGTGCTCGCCGTTGATGGCGGCGGCGCGACCCGCCTCTATTAACCTTACTGAATCAATGAGTTATGCGCGCGTCGGTCTGCGCATGATATTCACACACGTGTGAGTGAGTGTTGACAGCCGCTCCCGCCGGTGGCTCACTCCGCCGAAAGCATCGGCACATTCGATCGATGCCAGAGGGGTAAAAGCGAATGAAGAAGATACTTCTCGCGCCGGTATTCGCCGCCGCGCAGATCGCGACATCCTTGCCGGCAGCGGCCCAATCGGCCGGCGAACAGGGCGACACCACGTCGCGCGAATTCGACGAGATCGTGGTCACCGCGGAGCGGCGCCGCACCGACCTGCAGAAGACGCCGATCGCGGCCACCGTCATGACGGGCGAGGACATCGCCAACTCCGGCGTCACCATGGTCGACCAGCTGCAGTTCATCTCGCCGTCGGCGGTGGTCAACAACTTCGGCCAGGGCATCGACTTCAACATCCGCGGCATCGGCAAGGCCGAGCACAACTCGCAGACCACCACGGGCGTGATCACCTACCGTGATGGCGTCGCAACCTTCCCGGGGTACTTCACCGCGGAGCCTTACTACGATCTCGCGCGCGTGGAAATCCTGCGTGGCCCGCAGGGCACCTTCGTGGGCGAGAACGCCACCGGCGGCGCGGTGTTCGTGACCTCGAACGATCCGGTGATCAACGGCGGACACAAGGGCTACATCCAGGCCGACGCGGGCAACCACGATTATTTCGGCGCGCAGGGCGCGATCAATCTGCCGGCGGGCGACACGTTCGCCGCGCGCCTGGCCTTCAACGCGGCGAAACGCGACAGCTTCTACGACATCGAGGGGCCGTACACCGGCGACGACGGCGTCGAGATGGGCAGCGTGCGGCTCGGCATGTTGTGGGAGCCGGGCGAGTCGCTGTCGCTGAACTTCAAGGCGGACTACAACTACCTGAACCTCTCGGGTTACCCGGCCGACCCGGTGCTCGCGACCAGCGACATCTTCGACATCACGGCCAATGGCCACATGCACGCGCTCGACCGCTTCGGCCGCGCGGTACTCAAGGTCGACTACGAATTCGCGAACGGCACCACGCTGCGTTCGGTCTCGGGCTACCAGAAGGGCCAGACCGAATACACGGCCGACCTGGACGGCACCAGCACCGGCAACAACACCTTCGGCGACATCCTGGAAGAGGAGATCTATTCCGAGGAGATCAACCTGATCTCTTCCGACGCCAACAAGCTGAAGTGGATCGTCGGCGCCTATTACCAGCACGATGACAGCTTCTTTCCGCCCGACGGCGGCTTCTACATTGGCGTGCCGCCGCCGGTGTTCTACCTGCTGAGCGGCACCAACGTGCGCGAGAACACGGCGTTCTTCGGCCAGATGTCCTTCGAACTGGGAGCGGGATTCGAGCTGCAGGTGGGCGCGCGTCATTCCGAGCACACCACCGAGAACGACATCGACATCAACCAGTACGGGCTGCCGCTCACGCAGCAGCAGAAGGAGAAGTTCTCGAACACCTCCGGCAAGGTCACGCTGAACTGGACGGCGAACGACCACCACTTCCTCTACGCGTTCGCCGCGACCGGTTTCCGTCCGGGCGGCCTCAACATCCCGGTGGGACTGGGTGAGCCCGAGGCCTTCGACGCGGAGGAAGTCACCAACTACGAGATCGGCTGGAAGGCGGGCTGGGCGGACGGCCACCTGCGCACGCAGTTCGACGTGTACTACAACGACTACGACAACTTCCAGGTCACCGTGGGTTATCCCACGCTGCCGGTGTTCGGCTTCGAGCTCAACACGCCCAACACCACGACCATCTACGGCTTCGAGGGCCAGCTCGAGGCGATCTTCGGCGCCTTTTCGCTGGATGCCGGCTTCGGGTGGCTGAAGAGCGAGCTGGGTACTTTCTATGCCGTCGACCCGCGGGTGGTGAGCGTCGGTGCCTGCGATCCGCTGACTGGACCGGCGAGCCTCTCCTGCATCAACCTCGAAGGCCATGATCAGACCTACGCGCCGGAGTTCACCTTCAACCTCGGCTTCCAGTACACCTTCGGGCAGGGCAGCGACAACGAGTTCACGCCGCGCATCAACTTCGGCCACGTGTCCGATCAATGGGCCACGTTGTTCCAGAACGAGGCGCGCGGCGACAAGGTCGAGGAGCGCAACATCCTGAACGCCCAGTTCGCCTGGAAACACGGTGACTTCATCACCACGCTGTGGGGCTCGAACCTCACCGACCAGCACTACATGGCGGCGCTGAACTCCGGGTTGCGCTTTGCGGGTCCGCCGCGCCAGTTCGGCATTCGCGTGGCGACCGCGTTCTGAAGTGACGTCGAGCCCGACAAGCCAGGCCACGTCCGTTCCAGCCGCGCTCTCCGCGCGGCCGGACGCGCGCGCCTGGTCGGTGTTGATGATTCTCTGCTTCGTCTACGTCATCAATTTCCTCGACCGCCAGCTGCTGTCCATCCTGGCCAAGCCCATCCAGGACGATCTCGGCGTCACCGATGGACAACTCGGGCTGATCGGCGGGCTGTACTTCGCGCTGTTCTACTGCGTGCTGGCGATACCCGTGGGCTGGATCGCCGATCGCACCAACCGCGTGCGGCTGCTGTCGATTGCCTGCGCGCTGTGGAGCGTGGCCACCGTGGCCTGCGGAATGTCGGCCAACTACGCGCAGCTCGCGGCGGCGCGCATGGCGGTGGGCGTCGGCGAGGCCGGCGGCGTGCCACCGTCTTACGCCGTCATCTCGGATTATTTCCCCTCGGGGCAGCGTGGCACCGCGCTCGGCATCTACAACTTCGGGCCGCCCATCGGCATGGCATTGGGCGTGGCATTTGGCGCCTCGATCGCGGCGGCCTACAGCTGGCGCTCGGCCTTCGTGGTGCTCGGCGCGGTGGGCATCGTGACGGCGCTGGTGGTGTGGCTGTTCGTGCGCGAGCCGGTCCGCGGCCGGCTCGACGCGCCGGGCGCCGTGCGCGCGGAACGCGCCCCGTTCTGGCCCACCTGCCGCAAGTTCTTCGCGCACCCGGTGCTGCTGCGCCTGTCCATCGCCACCGGCGTCACGCAGATCGTCACCTACGCCATCCTCAACTTCACCACGCTGTTCCTGATGCGCGAGAAGGGCATGACGCTGCGCGAGGTGGCTATCTACTACTCGCTGCTGGTGCTGATCGCGATCACGGCCGGCATGTACACCTCGGGCCGGCTGATCGACCGCTACGCCTCGCGCTCGAAGGCGGCATACGGCTACCTGCCGGCGGCGGCGCTGCTGCTGGCGGTGCCGTTCTTCGCCGGATTCGTGTGGGCGCCGGGCTGGCCGCTGGCGCTGGCCTTGCTTTCGGTGCCGACGTTCTGCAACTACTTCTATCTCTCGCCCGCGGTGACCCTGGTGCAGGAAGAGGTGCAGCCGCAGGAACGCGTACTGTCGGGCGCCTTGCTGCTGCTGGTCATGAACCTCGTCGGACTGGGACTCGGACCCACCTATCTGGGCGCGGCCAGTGACTGGTTCCGCGGCAGCCATCCGGAGCACTCGCTGCAGATGGCGTTCTACACGCTGATACCTTTTTATGTGCTCGCGGCGCTGCTGCACCTGTGGCTGGCGAGAGCACTGAAACGCGAGGTCGCGCGATGAAACGGCTCCTCTGCCTGTGGTTGCTGGGTTTGTGCTTGCCGGCCGGCGCGGACACGCCCCCCATTGTGAATGCGCCGGCCGGCAAGCTGCAGGGTGTCGCCGCCGGCGGCGTGCACGTCTTCAAGGGCATTCCATACGCGGCGCCGCCGGTGGGCGCGCTGCGCTGGAAAGCGCCGCTGCCCGCGCCCAAGTGGAAGGGAACGCGGGCGGCCACGGAGTTTGGCGCGGCCTGCATCCAGCCCAAGGGCAAACCGGACAGCATCTATTTCTGGCGCCTGCCATCGACGAGCGAGGACTGCCTGTTCCTCAATGTCTGGGCGCCCGCGAAGGCCAGGAAAGCACCGGTGTTTTTCTGGATCCACGGCGGCGCGCTGAGCGGGGGCTCCAGCAGCGAGCCGCTGTACGACGGCACGCGCATGGCCGAGCGCGGCATCTTGGTGGTCAGCATCAACTACCGCATGGGCCCGCTGGGTTTCCTGGTGCACCCGGCGCTGAGCGCCGAATCGCGGCGGAACATCTCGGGCAATTACGGACTGCTGGACCAGATCGAAGCGCTGCAGTGGGTGAAGAAGAACATCGCGTCGTTCGGCGGCGATCCGGGCAATGTCACCATCGCCGGCGAATCCGCC
>Ga0307413_10000524_pt1 | contig 12693 bp, 11 predicted proteins | sample DK1Ometagenome_3_FD_203714 | JGI IMG/M metagenome (GOLD analysis project Ga0307413, IMG submission 203714) | Maize rhizosphere microbial communities from greenhouse at UC Davis, California, United States - DK15-O-2 | ecosystem: Host-associated > Plants > Roots > Rhizosphere > Soil | place: USA... | reverse complement strand
GGCGGAGCAGCTCGCGCTCGAGGTCGGCGTCGTGGTGGAGGTCCACGGGGAAGGTGTCCTCGCGACTCAGCGACTTCGCCTCCGCGCGCGCCTCCACCGGCGAGTGGTCCACGCCGAGCACCCGCTCGCGGAGCCACCCGGCCTCCCGCTCCCCCAACCAGCGGACGAGCGATGCGTCGTCGGCGGCAAGCGCGTCGTCGACCGTCACCAGGCCGTGCGCGCGCAGCCGCTCCTGCGCCCGCGGCCCGATCCCCGGGATGTCGGCGAGTGTGAAGCGGCGCATGAACGCGCCCTCGCCGCCCGGCTCCACCACGAACACGCCCGGGTCGTCACTGCCGAGGCGGGGCTTCGCCAGCTGCGCCGCCATCTTCGCGACGAGGCGCGAAGTGCCGCCGCCGATCGACACGGACAGCCCGGTCTCCGCAATCACGGCCGCCCGGATGCGCTCGGCGACGGAGGCCAGGGATGCGCCGTCGTAGAGGCGCTCGGTGCCCGTGAGGTCGAGATAGAACTCGTCGATGCTCGCGGCGGCGACGACGGGGGAGAAGCGCTCCATCACCGCGCGGATCGCCCGGCTCTTCTCGGAGCAGGCGCGCCGCGGCACCGGCAGGCAGGTCGCGCGCGGGCAGAGGCGGACCGCCTGCGCCATGGGCATCCCGGAGCGGACGCCGAACGCGCGGGCCTCGTACGACGCGGAGCAGACCACGCCGCGGCTGCCGGGCGCGCCGCCGACGATGAGGAGCTCTGCCTGTGCCGCCCCCTCCGGGTCGAGCAGCCGGGCGACCGCGACGTAGAACGCGTCCGCGTCGGCCAGCAGGATGCGGCGGGGGGTGGGGGCAGTCGCCTCGGGCACGCAGCTAGTATCGCGTCCCGATGGCGGCAATGCAAAGCGCCCCGCCAGCGGTGGCTGGCGGGGCGCTTGACGATCCGGACAGGCCGGCGAGGCTACACCTCGTAGTTGCCGGCGGTGCCGAGGTCGTGCTCCGACTCCATCGGGATCACCTTGGACGGCGTCTCCGGGCGGGGCGGCTGCTCCTCGGGGATGTTCGTGACCGAGAGGACGATGCGGCGGTGGATCGGGTCCACCTCGAGCACCCGCATGTCGAGGTGCATCCCCTCGTACACCACCTCCGCCGGGCTCGCGACCTGCTTGCCCGAGCCGAGCTGGCTCACCGGCACGAAGCCCTCGATGTCGTTGCCGACGTCCACGACCACGCCCTTGTCCATGAGGCGGACGACGTTGCCGCGCAGCTCCGTGCCGACGGGGTACGTCTCACCGATGCGCAGCCACGGATCCTCCTCGGCCTGCTTGAGCCCGAGGCTGATGCGCTTGTTGTCGCTGTCGATGTTGAGGATCACCACGTCGACGGTGTCGCCCTTCTTCACCACCTCCGACGGGTGCTGGACGCGCTTCGTCCAGCTCATGTCGGAGATGTGAATGAGGCCGTCGATGCCGGGCTCGATCTCGACGAAGGCGCCGAAGCTCGTGAGGTTGCGGACCTTGCCGGTGATGCGCGTGCCCACGGGGTACTTGAGCGGCAGCACCACCCACGGATCCTGCTCCGTCTGCTTCATGCCGAGCGAGATCTTCTCCTCGTTCGGGTCCACCTTCAGCACCACCGCCTCGATGGTCTCGCCGATCGACACCAGCTTCGACGGGTGGCGGACGTTGCGCGTCCAGCTCATCTCGCTGATGTGCACGAGCCCCTCGATGCCGGGCTCCAGCTCGATGAAGGCGCCGTAGTTGGTGATCGAGACCACTTTCCCCTGCACGCGCGTGCCGACGGGGTACTTGGCCGCGACGTCCTTCCACGGGTAGCTCTGGAGCTGCTTCAGCCCGAGCGAGATGCGCTCGCGCTGCCAGTCGATGTCCAGCACCTTCACCTCGAGCTCCTGCCCGATCTGGACGAGCTCGGACGGGTGCGAGATGCGGCCCCACGACATGTCGGTGATGTGGAGCAGGCCGTCCACGCCGCCGAGGTCGATGAAGGCGCCGAAGTCGGTGATGTTCTTGACCACGCCCTTCCGCACCTGGTCCTTCTCGAGCTCCTTCATCAGCTTCTCGCGCTTGCCGGCCCGCTCGGTCTCGAGGATGACGCGGCGCGAGACGACGATGTTGCGGCGGCGCTTGTTCAGCTTGATGATCTTGAACTCGTACTTCTGCCCGAGCAGCTCGTCGATGTTCGGCACGCGGCGGAGCGCGATCTGCGAACCGGGGAGGAACGCGTCCACGCCCATGAGGTCGACGACGACGCCGCCCTTGATCTTCTTGACGAGCGTGCCCTCGACCGGCTGGTCGCTCTCGTACGCGACGCGGATCCGCTCCCAGACGCGCATGAAGTCGGCCTTCTTCTTCGAGAGCACCACCGAGCCTTCCTGGTCTTCCAGGTGCTCGAGCAGCACTTCGACTTCGTCGCCGGCCTTCAGGTCGGGCAGGTCCTTGAACTCCTCGAGCGGGATCGTTCCCTCGGACTTGAAGCCGATGTCGAGGACGACCATGTTCTCGCGGATCTCCATGACCTTGGCCTTGACGATCTCGCCTTCTTCGATCGAGGCCATCGTGCCCTGGTACATGTCGATCATCCGCTCGTACTCTTCCGAGGAGTACTCGTCCTCCTCGTAGAGCTCGGGACGGCGGTTGGCAAGCGGGCGCAGCTGGGCCTTCTGCAGGTCGCGCTTCTCGCGCTGCGTGAGCGCAGCGCCCGTGGAGGCCGATGCGGACGTGCCGGTGGGGGTTTCGAGCTCGGGCATACCGGAGTGGATCTCCTGATTCGCGGAATTAGGCTCGCCGCGACGAGTCCAAGAGGATGGAGCGCGCCCGCAGCGCCGGTGGCGTCCCAGGCGCGCTGCGACCGTACGAACCGTCCAAGTTATTCCGGATCGCGCTCGTCGTCAACTGAGGAAGTGTCGCCGGGACGCTGAGTTACGGCGTGGGCGAGGGCGACGATGCGCTCCACCTGCTCGGGCTGGGTCAGGTACGTCGTGTCGATCAGGACCGCGTCCGGGGCCTGGACGGTCTGGGTCGCGTCCCGCGCGTCGCGCTGCACGAGCCGGTCGGTCTCCTCGGCGATCTCCTCCGGCGTCGGGCGCCGCCCGAGCTGCTGGGTGAGCCGTCGGCGCGCCCGCTCCCACGGGTCGGCGACGAGGAACACCTTGAGGTGCGCGTCGGGAAAGACCGCCGTGCCGATGTCGCGGCCGTCGACGACGATGGAATGGCCGAACGACGTCGCCCGCACCTGCTCGTTCACCCAGGCGCGCACCCCGGACATCCGCGCCACCCGCGAGACGTGGCGGGTCACGTCCTTCCCCCGCAGCTCGTCGTCGGCCGGCTGCCCGTCGAGCAGCGGGACGAAGGTGCGCCCCCCCGGCACCAGGCGGACACGCTCGGCGAGCTCCAAGACGAACGGCTCCGTCCACCGCTCGGCGTCGCGCTCCGCGCGGCAGGCCATCGCCGCGGCCGCCCGGTAGAGCGCACCCGAGTCGACGTGGAGGAAGCCGAGACGCTCGGCGACCCACTGCGCCGTGGACGACTTGCCCGACGCCGCCGGGCCATCGATGGCGATCACGATGTGCGGTGAGCGCTCCGGCATCACGCCCCTGCCACGTCTCGCGGCGTCACGCGCCCGTCACCCGCGCGAGGTCGCGCCAGAACGACGGGTAGGAGACGTCGACGCACGCTGGGTCGTCGACGGCGACCTCGTTCCCTTCGCGCGTGCCCAGGACGCCGAAGGCCATGGCGATCCGATGGTCGCCGTGCGTCCGGATCGCTCCGCGCAGCGGGCGGTCCGCGCCGCGGACCACCATCCCGTCGGGCAGCTCGTCGGCGTCGGCGCCCACCGCCCGCAGGTTCTCCACCACGGCCGCGATGCGGTCGCTCTCCTTCACCCGCAGCTCGGCGGCGCCGCGGATCTCGGTCTCCCCCTCGGCGTGCGCCGCCAGGCAGGCCAACAGCGGCAGCTCGTCGATCAGCGAGGGCACCTCGTCGCCGCCGATCCGCACGCCGCGCAGCGGGCCGGCGCTCGCGCGCAGCGTCCCGACGGGCTCGCCGCCCGCCTGGCGCTCGTCCTCCACCGCGATCGCGCCCCCCATGCGCACCAGCGCCTTCAGAAAGCCGATGCGGGTCTCGTTGAGGCCGACCTCCGGGAGAGTGAGCGTGCCCTCGCTCGCCAGCGACGCCACGGCGACGAAGAACGCCGCGGAGGAGGGGTCCCCGGGCACGTCGACGTCGGCCGCGTCGAGCGCGCCGGTCGGCCAGAGCATCACCGCCTGCTCGTTGACCCACACCTCGGCGCCGCGCGCCGCCAGCATCCGCTCGGTGTGGTCGCGCGACCGCGAGGGCTCCCGTACGGTGACCTCGACGCCCGCGACCAGGCCGGCGAGGAGCAGGGCGCTCTTCACCTGCGCGCTCGCCGCCTCGCTCGTCCATTCGATCGAGGCGAGCTCCGTCCCGTGCACCGTCATCGGGAGCGTGCCCCCCGGCGCGAGCTCGAACGACGCGCCCATCGCGGCGAGCGGCCGCGCGACGCGCTGCATCGGACGCCGGCTCAGGCTCGCGTCGCCGACGAGCGTGGACGTGAAGGGGTGACCGGCGAGCACGCCCGCCATCAGGCGCGCGCTCGTGCCGCTGTTCGCGCAGTCCAGCGGCCCCGCGGCCTGACGGAGGGCACGCGTCCCCTTCCCGGTCACGGGCATGTCCGGCGAGAGTGCGGGGACGCCGGCGCCGAGGGCGCGCAGGACGCCGGCGGTGGCGCGCACGTCGGCGGAGTCGAGCACGCCGCGCACCCGGCCCGTGCCGGTGGAGAGCGCGCCGAGGATGAGCGCCCGGTGCGAGATCGACTTGTCGCCCGGAACGCGGACCGTGCCGGTCACGCGCATGCTAGCGCAGCCACCGCTCGAGCGCCGTCGACACGTCCGTCTTCTCGTCGCGGTACTTCACGACCACGGGCGTCTGCAGCGCGAGCCCCTCGGCCTCGGCCCACTCCCCGCGCACGCGGCGCGACCCGGGCACCACGACGGCGCCGGCGGGAATCTCGAGCGGCCGCTCCGCCGAGCCGCGGTACACCTGCTCGCGCACGAGGTCGAACACGGGCGTGCCGCGCGTGAGCACGACGCCGGCACCGATGACCGCGCGCTGGCGCACCACGGTGCCCTCGTACACGCCGCTGTTGCCGCCGACGATCACGTCGTCCTCGATCACGACGGGCGCCGCGTTGACCGGCTCGAGCACGCCGCCGAGCTGCGCGGCCGCGCTCAGGTGGACGCGCGCGCCGACCTGCGCGCAGCTCCCGACGAGCGCGTGGGAGTCGATCATCGTCCCCGGTCCGACGAACGCGCCGACGTTCACGTACATCGGCGGCATGCACACCACCCCCGGCGACAGGTGCGCGCCGCGGCGGACGGTGGAGCCGCCGGGGACGATGCGCACCTGGTCCTCGAGCCGGAACTCGCGCGTGGGGAAGGTGTGCTTGTCGAAGAACTGGAAGGCGGAGTGGTGGGTGAGCCCGCCGCCCGACATCTCGACCACGCGCCCGGCACGGAAGCCGAGCAGGATGCCCTGCTTCACCCAGGGGACCGCGCGCCACGAGCCGTCGCTCCCGCGCTCCGCGGCGCGAACCACTCCCCGCTCGAGCATGATGAGGAGCTGCTCAACGACGCTCGCGGCGCCGCTCGGCAGCGACTGGCCGGGCGGGGTGTCGCTCATCTCGCGGATGCGCGCGGCGAGCTCCTCGGGCGTGCACATCGTCATGTGAGGGCCACCTCCGCGGCGGCGAGCGCCGAGCGCACCGCGCCGGCGTAGGAGGGTTCGAGCGGGACGAGCGGGAGCCGCAGCACGTTCTCGATCCTGCCCATCATCGCGAGCGCGGCCTTCACGGGGAGCGGGTTCGACTCGAGGAACGCCGCCCGCATCCACGGGGTGAGCTGCGCTTCGAGGCGCTGCGCCTCTGCCTGGCCGCCGGCGCGGCAGCAGGCGACGAGCCGCGACATCAGCCGCGGCGTCGCGTTGGACACCACCGAGATGACGCCGTCGCCACCCGCCGCGACGACCGCGGTGGTGAGCGCGTCGTCGCCGGAGATCACGGCGAAGTGCTCCGGCCGCTCGCGGATGATCGCCGTGATCTGCGCGATGTCGCCCGACGCCTCCTTGATGCCGACGATGTTGGGCACGGACGCGAGCGCCAGCGACGTCGCCGCCTCCATGTTGCTGGCGGTCCGACCGGGCACGTTGTACAGCACGATCGGGAGCTGCACCGCCTCGGCAATCGCCCGGAAGTGGGCGAGAATCCCCCGCTGCGGCGGCTTGTTGTACATCGGCGAGACGTGCAGCAGGTGCGTGGCGCCGGCCGCCTGCATCTCGCGCGATAGGGTGATCGCCTTGCGCGTGTCGTTCGATCCGGCCCCCGCCATCACCGGCACGCGCCCCGCGGACTGCTCGACGACGATCTCGACGACGCGGCGGTGCTCCGCCGGGGAGAGGGTGGCCGCCTCGCCGGTCGAGCCGCACGGCACCACGTAGTCGATCCCCTCGGCGATCTGCCAGTCCACCAGCGCGCGGAGCGCCCGCTCGTCGACCGCGCCGTCGCGCGCGAAGGGTGTGACGAGCGCCGTGCCGCAGCCGAAGAGTCGAGTAGCCGTCATCGCGAGCCTTCCGGAAGGCCGAGCACGTCGGCCATGGTGAACACGCCTTTCCGCCCCGCCAGCCAGCGGGCCGCGACGAGCGCACCGTCCGCGAAGACGCGCCGGTCCCGCGCCTCGTGCACGAGACGGACCTGCTCGAACGGCGCGTCGAAGAGCAGCTCGTGCGTGCCCGGCACGTGCCCGGTGCGCACGCTCGTCACCGGCGGCCGCGGCGCCCCGCCGCGGGCCACCACATCCGCGATGGCAAGGGCGGTGCCCGACGGTGCGTCCTTCTTGCGCGCGTGGTGCGTCTCGATCAGGTGGCTGTCGAAGCCGGCGGCGGCGAGCGCCCGCGCGGCGTGCGCCGCCATGCCCAGGAGAACGTTCACGCCGACGGAGAAGTTCGCCGCCCAGAGCATGGCCGTGCCGGCCCGCTCCACCTCCGCGCTGAGCGCCGGAAGCTGGTCGTACCACCCGGTGGTGCCCACGACCACGGCGCAGCCGGCGGCGGCGCACGCGCGGACGCTGGCTGGCGCGGCGTCCGGCTCGGTGAACTCGATGGCGACGTCGGCGCCACCGAGCGTCGCGCGGGTGATCGGGGTGCCGCGCCCGATCGTGGCCACCACCGGCAGGCCGCGCTCCGCGGCGAGCGCGGCGATCGTGCGCCCCATCTTCCCCGTACCGACGAGGGCGATGCGCACCACGCCGGTCATTCCTCAGCCGCCGGGAAGAACGCCGCGTGAAGCCGCCGCATGGCCGCGGGCAGGTGCGCGCCGTCGATGACGACGGTGAGGTTGATGCCCGTGGAGCTGAGCGAGAGCATGTGCAGATGCAATCCGTCGAGCGCACCGAGCGCGCGCGCCATCGCCGCGGTGCTGTCGCTGATCCCGGCGCCGACGATGGCGAGAATGCCGCGGTCCCGCGCGATGGAGACGTCGCCAATCTGGCGGAGGTCGACCACGAGCGCGTCGAGGTGCTTCGGGTCGTCGACGGTCATGGTCACGCTCACCTCGGAAGTGGCGACCACGTTGACGGAGGTGTGGTGGCGCTCGAACGCGCGCAGCACCTCGTGGAGCATCCCGTGCGCGAACACCATGCGCGGCGACCCGACGGTGACGAGCGTGGTGCCGCCGCGCCCCGCGATCGCGCTCACGGGGCGGCGCGGCGCCTCGAACGTGATGAGCGTGCCCCGCCCCGCCGGCTTGCGGGAGTTGTAGACGTACACCGGGATGCCCAGCCGCACCGCCGGCGCGATCGTGCTCGGGTGCAGCACCTTGGCGCCGAACGCCGCCAGCTCCGAGGCCTCGTCGAAGCGGATGCGCTCGATCAGGCGCGCCCCGTCCACCACGCGCGGGTCGGCCGTGAGCATGCCGTCGACATCGGTCCAGATCTCGATCGCCTCCGCCTGGAGCGCCGCCCCGATGAGCGAGGCGCTGTAGTCGGAGCCGCCGCGGCCGAGCGTCGTCGTCACGCCACCGGCGCTGGAGCCGATGAAGCCGCCGAGGACGGGGACCCGGCCGGCGGTCAGCAGCGGCAGGAGCCGCTCCCGGCACTCCTCGGCGATGCGCTCGGGCTGCGGCGTGGCCGCGGTGAACCGGTCGTCGGTGATGACGACCTCGCGCGCGTCCACCAGCTCGGCGTCGATCCCGCGCGCGCGAAACGCCTCCACGACGAGGGCGCTCGAGAGCTGCTCGCCCATGGCCGCGATGGCGTCGAGGCTGCGCGGCGTCAGGTGTCCGAGCACCGACAGCGCCTCGGCGAGGCTCGCGAGCTCGTCGAAGCTCGCGCTGAGCTCGGCGGCCACCTCCGCGCCCGTCGGCCCGGGGAGCAGGACGTCCACCTGCTCGAGGTGGCGCTCGCGCAGCGCCTCGACGCCGCGAATGGCGCCGATGAGCTGGCCGCGCGTCGCCTGCTCCGCGATCGCCAGCAGCGCGTTCGTCACGCCGGCGAGCGCGGAGACGACGACGACCGGGCGCCGCGCGACGCGGGCGCCGACGATCTCGGCGGCGCGCTCGATCGCGGCCGCGTCACCGACCGACGTGCCGCCGAACTTGACGACGATCACGGCTCAGGGAGCAGGCCGCGGACGGCCATGAGCTCTGCGTTCAGCAGCGAGGCGCCGGCCGCACCGCGCACGGTGTTGTGCCCCATGGCCACCAGGCGCAGGTGCAGCACGGGGTCCGGCCGCAGGCGGCCCACCGTCACCGTCATCCCGTCGCCGAGCATCACGTCGCGCCGCGGCTGCGGGCGGTCGGCCGCCGTGGTCAGCAGGACGGGCACCGGCGGCGACGTCGGCAGACCGCGCGCCGCCGGGTCGCCGCGCCACTCGCCGATGGCCGCCGCCGCCTCGCCCACCGATGCGCGCCGGTCGAGCGCGACGGAGACGCACACCGTGTGGCCGTGCTCCACGGGAACGCGGTTCGTGTGCGCCGAGATGGCGATCGACGCCGCGCGGATCGCGGTGCCCTCGAGCCGGCCGAGGATCTTGAGCGGCTCGGTCTCGACCTTCTCCTCTTCCCCGCCGATGTGCGGGATGACGTTCCCGAGGATGTCGAGCGAGGGCACGCCGGGGTAGCCGGCCCCCGAGACGGCCTGCATGGTGGCCACGAACGCGCCGCGCACGCCGAACGCCTCGTGCAGCGGCGCGAGCGCGAGGGCGAGCACCGCGGTCGAGCAGTTGGGGTTGGTGACCAGCGCGCCGCTCCAGCCGCGCGCGGCGCGCTGGGCGGGGAGCAGGTCGAGGTGCGCCGCGTTGATCTCCGGGATGACGAGCGGGACGTCCGCCTCCATCCGGTAGCTCTTCGCGTTGCTCAGCACCACGGCGCCCGCGCGCGCGAAGGCGGGCTCGATCTCGCGGGCGGCCTCGGCGTCGAGCGCGGAGAAGACGACGGGCGCGGGCGCGCACGCCGGGTCGCAGGCGACGACCGCGAGGTCCGCGACGGCGGCCGGCATGTCGCCCTCGAGCCAGCGCGCGGCGTCGCGATACCGCTTGCCGACGCTGCGTTCCGACGCGGCCACGTACCGCACGTCGAACCACGGGTGGCGCTCCAGCATGCGGAGGAACGTCTGCCCCACGGCGCCGGTGGCGCCGAGGACCGCGACCGGCCAGCGCCGGCCGCCGGGCGTCACGCGGCCGCTCATGCGGCCAGCAGCGAGCGCGCCAGCCGCTCGTACGCGCCCACGCTCGCGCGCAGCTCGCGAACGTCGATGTGCTCGTCCGGCGTGTGCGCCACGTGAATGGAGCCGGGACCGAACAGGAGCGGCGTGCCCCAGCGGTCGAGGAGCGGGATGTCCGACGTGTAGGCCACCGCGGAGGTCTCGAACCCGGGCACCGTGTGGAAGCGCTGCGCCGGGATGTGCGAGCCGTACTCGAGCTCCGCGCGCCCCGCCGCCCAGCGGTCGACCACAGCCTTCACCTCCGCCACGTCGCCCACGAGGCGGAACATGAGCTCCGCCTCGGCGTGCGCCGGGATGATGTTCGCCTCGGTGCCGCCCCGGATGGTGCCGATGTTGACGGTGGTCGGCCCGAGCACGTCGTCCGTCGGGAGGCGCAGCTCGCGCACGGTCGGAAGGAGCTCCAGCAGCGGCTCGATGGCGCTCTGGCCGAGGTGCGGGTACGCCGAGTGCGCCTCGCGGCCGCGCGTGCGCACCGTCACCCGCAACGACCCCTTCGCGCCCGTCGCCAGCTTGCTCTCGGTGGGCTCGCCGTTGATCAGGAAGCGCGAGGTGGCCGGCAGATGGTTCGCCGCGCGCGCGCCGTCCGAGCCCTTCTCCTCGCCCACGACGAGCAGGAGGTCCACGCGCGTCTCGCCGGCCGCGGCCAGGTTCTCCGCCGCGACCATCATCGCGGCGGCGATCCCCTTGGCATCGCACGCCCCGCGCCCCGACAGCCGGTCGCCGGCGAGCTTCGGCGCGATGTAAGGCGGGACGGTGTCGAGGTGCGTGGAGAGGGTCACGCCCCCTCCGCTGCGCGACGCCCACACGTTTCCGCGCCCGGGCGTCACCTCCTGCACCGTGACGTTCCAGCCGCGCGCCACCAGCCAGCGAGCGACGAAGTCGACGGCCTTCCCTTCACCGCCGGAGGGGGATTGAATCGAGAGGAGCTCCGCGGTGAGCGCGACGACGTCGGTCATGAGTGCGCGAATAGTACGGGTCGCGGGCGGGGCAAGACAAGCCGAAGCGGCGGGCGAACGCACGGCGGGGCGGACCGGTAATCCGGTCCGCCCCGCCGTCGGCGATCGCCCGCGGCGTCAGCGCTCGGGATCGCGGCCGCCCTTCGCGCCGCCCGCCTCGGGAGCGGCGTCCGCTCGCCGCGCCTCGCGAGCGCCGCCATGCCCCGCGTCGGCACGGCGCTCCGCATCACAGTCGATCCGGCGCTTGAAGACGCGCGCCGGCCTGCCCGGCGCCTCGGCACGCCGCGGCGCCGACGGCGCGCCGTTCACCTCATCTGCCATGCATCCTCACTCGCTGGCGCCGACCGGCCGCTCGCGACACCGACCCTCGGGCCGCTGCGCGGACGATCGACAGGGTGCGTATTGTGAGCCGCCTGGGTCGAGTACGCAAGCTCGACGCTGGCCGCCGTCGGGCGTGCGCGGAGCGGCCGCCGCGGACGGACGCGACGCGCGGGCGCCGGCAGGTGACGCCGGCGCCCGCGGTACGTGCCGTGGTGCGTTTCCGCGCTCAGCGGGTGGAGAGGTCCGCCGACGCGGCCGGACGGACGCCCTCCGCCCCGCGCGCGTGCTCCACGAAGAGCTGCTGCACGAGCCGGTTCCCCTCGCGCACGTACTCCTCGTGGTGACGCTCGCCCGTCTCGCCGATCTGCTGGAGCTGGGCGTTGCCGAGCAGGCGCCCCGCCTCCTTGAAGGTGGCGAAGGTATCCTGCGACTGGCGCGCGGTCACGATGTCGCCCACGAGGCGCAGGAAGTCGCTCTCGCGGGCGGCGTCCGCCAGGTCGCGCGCGACGCCCAGCGCCTTGCCGAGGATCTGCTTGCCGACGCCGGCCTCGGCGCCGAGCTGCCGCTGGTAGTCCTCGAGCATGCGCTGGTGCTCGCGCATGTTCGGGATGTGCTTCGAGCAGAGGTCGCGGAAGCGGGGGTCTTCGGCCTGCCCCTCGTGATCCTGCAGGTTCTGCAGAAACGTCTTGTGCTGCATCACCGCGTTGTTGACCTGGCTCTTCAGGAAGTCGATGCCTCGATCCATGCGCTCCTCCGAAAAATGAGACTGCGCAGGGAGTGCACACCGCGGGCCAGCAAGCAGTTACGGCCGCTCAGACGGCCGCGACGGGAAGCGCCTAGCGATCGCCGTTGATGACGTCCGCGCGCAGCGCGAAGAAGGGCGCGGAGAGGCGCACGCCGGTCTCGGCGGCGATGACCTCGAGGAAGTTGAGCAGCTCGCGCTTGAGGCGGCGACCTGGTTCGCCGGCAGGCAACGTTTGTAACGTGCGCTCGATCGCGTGCGGATCGGCGACGAACTCCTCGAACGAGCGCGGCGGGGGCGGACCCCCGGACGGTGCCACGGGGTAGGCGCGACCGCCGCCGGCGCCGCACCACTCGCGCAGCTCGGCGGGCTCGACCTGGAGCACTTCCGCCAGCCTCTGGCATAGGGCGGAGGTGAGCTCCGACTTGCCACTCATGACGCGCCAGAGCTGCTGCCGCGACGTCCCCGCGAGACGCGCCAGCCGCTGCTTGGAGATGCCTCGCTCGATGCGCAGGAATTCCAATCGTTTACCGAGAGCGTTGAGCTCGGGCGCAGCGCCGACGGGCAGTCCGTCGCCATTTTCCATTGACATACGTTGCGCTTTTCGGTAACTTGAAAGCCCGAAACTTCCCCGAACACGGGCTACATTTGTAACTGAACGTAGGAGCGGCGGTGGCGAAAGTCAAGCAGCGGAAAGGCATACGGTCCGGCGGCGCCACCCGGCCGGACAGCGCTCCCCCAGTTCGCGCAGCGAGCGGCGCGAAGCCGCGGAGCGCTCCGGCCCCGACGGCTCGCGCCGCCACCGCAGCTCGGGGGAAGGCGCCGGCGAAGCGGGGTGCCGTGCCGGCCGTCTCCGCCGCGCGCAACGGAAAGGCGGGGAAG
>Ga0307413_10000523_pt1 | contig 12701 bp, 12 predicted proteins | sample DK1Ometagenome_3_FD_203714 | JGI IMG/M metagenome (GOLD analysis project Ga0307413, IMG submission 203714) | Maize rhizosphere microbial communities from greenhouse at UC Davis, California, United States - DK15-O-2 | ecosystem: Host-associated > Plants > Roots > Rhizosphere > Soil | place: USA... | reverse complement strand
GAACACCAGCTCGAACGGCTTCGACCCGGCGGGCAGGCCGAGCTTCTCCGAGGCGACCTCCTGGCCGCGCTTGAGCACCTCGGGCCGCAGCTTGACCGCGCCCGGCTTGTACACGCCGTGCACGTTGCCGAACGTGGCGGCGAGCAGGTAGCGACCCTTCTCGCCGGCCCCGAGCGCGTCGATGGTCCGCAGGTAGTCGCCCTCGGCGGTGTACAGCTTCTCGTTGATCTCGTTGGCGACGCCGTCCTCCTCGCCGCCGACCACGCCGATCTCGACCTCCAGCACGATGCGCGCCTTGGCCGCGAGGTCCAAGAGCTCGGCCGCGATGTCGAGGTTCTCCTCGAGGTCGATGGCCGAGCCGTCCCACATGTGCGACTGGAACAGCGGGGTCCCGCCCGTGTCGACGCGCTCCTGGCTGATCGCGATGAGCGGTCGGACGAAACCGTCCAGCTTGTCCTTGGGGCAGTGGTCGGTGTGCAGCGCGATGTTCACCGGGTAGCGGGCCGCGACCACGTGCGCGTACTCGGCCAGCGCGCAGGCGCCGACGACCATGTCCTTGACCTTGGTGCCGGAGGCGAACTCGGCGCCGCCGGTGGAGACCTGGACGATGCCGTCGCTCTCGGCCTCGGCGAAGCCCCGCAGCGCCGCGTTCAGCGTCTCCGATGACGTGACGTTGATCGCCGGGTAGGCGAACTCGTTGGTCTTGGCCCTGTCCAGCATCTCGGCGTAGACGTCGGGTGTTGCGATGGGCATCGTGCGGCGACCTCCTCGCGGGACTGCTGTCGATGCGCATCCTACGAGGCCGACCCGGGGTCGGCGGTAGCGTCGTCCCACCCAGTGAGGAGCGGAGGTGCCGATGTCACGGCGCGAGACGATCATTATGACCGAGGCGGAGCAGGCGGCGCTGATCCGGGCGAGCCGCGTCGCGCAGGTCGCCACCATCGGTCCGAACGGGCGTCCGCACCTGGTGCCGCTGTGGTTCACCCCGCGCGGGATCGGGCTGGCCACCTGGACCTACGCCAGCTCGCAGAAGGCGGCGAACCTGCGCCGGCTGCCCGAGGCGACGGTGCTGTTCGAGGCGGGCGACACCTACGAGCAGCTGCGCGGCGTGTCGATGGAGTGCGACGTGGAGCTGGTCGAGGACCCGGAGCGAGTCGCCGCGATCGGCCAGGAGGTGATGCTGCGCTACGCCGGCGGCGAGCCGGGCGAGGAGGTCTCGGTGGCGGCGAGCCAGTTCGTCCGGGTGCAGGCGGCGAAGCGGGTGGGCCTGGTGTGCACGCCGACGAAGGTGGTCAGCTGGGACCACGCCAAACTGGGCGGCACCTACTGACCGTTCGGTGAGCCGATCCTTCGCGCCGCGAATCCTTCGGGACACGCAGGGTTCACGTCGTTCGCCGACTCAGTCGTTCGTCGGCGCGAGCGGACCGAGCACGATCGTCCACTCCCGCACGGCGCGCCCGGCGGCGACCCCTCGCCGCGTGTACGGGTCGGCGGCGAGCAGCCCGTCCAACTCGGCGCGGTCGGCGACCCGGAACACGGCGAAGCCGCCGGAGTCGTCCGCCCACGGGCCGGCGGCGACCACCCGGCCTATCTCGACGAGCCCGCCGAGATAGGCCCGGTGGTCCGGCCGCGCGGCCTGCAGAAGGTCGCGGTCAGCGGTGTAGGTGGTGTCCACGGTGAACCAGGTCGTCACGCCGGCAGGTTAATCCGACCGTGACCGGGACGGGCGGCGGACTGCCGGTAAGGTCGGCACGTGCATGGCCGAGCGGTTGAGGGGTCCGCCGAACGTAGCGTCGAGCAGACGCTCCGCCACTTGCGTGCCATCGATCCACCGGAGGCGCCCGCCGAGCCGGACCGGCCGCTCACCCTGGAGGATCTGTACCGCCAGCACCGGATGCGACTGGTGCGGCTGGCGATCCTGCTGGTGGACGAGCCGGCGACGGCCGAGGACGTGGTGCAGGAGGCGTTCGCCGGGCTGCACCGCAACTGGGGCGGCCTGCGGGACGCGGCGGCCGCGGTCGGCTACCTGCGAACCGCGGTGGTGAACGGTTCCCGCAGCGTGCTGCGCCGGCGCAGGACGGCCCGCGACTACGCCCCGCCGCACGCGGTGAACGCCCGGTCGGCGGAGAGCCTGGCCATGCTGTCCGCCGAGCACCAGTCGGTGGTGAACGCGCTGGCGCACCTCCCGCCGCGACAGCGGGAGGTGCTGGTGCTGCGCTACTACGGCAACCTGTCCGAGGCGGAGATCGCCGAGGCGGCCGGCATCTCGAAGGGCACCGTGAAGTCGACCGCCAGCCGCGCGCTCGAGGCGCTGCAGAAGATCATGAACGGGCCACACTGATCAGAGGCCAACGGCCCTGACAGGTCTAGACCAATTCGCCTACACTGGCCGCGATGGACGACGCGCGGCTGCTCACCGGCGCCCGGCTGGTCACCCCGACCGGGGTGCCCGACCTGGGCTGGCTGCTCGTCACCGGGGACACCATCGCCGGCATCGGCGCCGGTCCGCCCCCGCCCGGACCTGGGGGTCTGACGGGGGCGGACCGGATCGACCTCGGCGGCCACTGGGTGGTGCCGGGCTTCGTCGACATCCACTGCCACGGGGGCGGCGGAAAGTCGTTCGCGGGCGAACCGCCGGACGCGGTCGCCGGTGCGGTCGCCACGCACCGCCGGCGGGGCAGCACCACCCTGCTCGCCAGCCTGGTGTCCCGTCCCGTACCGGAGCTGGTCAGGGAGATCGCGGTGCTGGCCGAACTCGTCCACGACGGCCTGTTCGCCGGCCTGCACCTGGAGGGTCCGTTCCTCGCCGAGGCCCGGTGCGGCGCGCACGACCCGGCGGTGCTGCGGCCGCCGGACCCCGCGTCGGTGGACGCGCTGCTCACCGCCGGTCGGGGCAGCGTCCGCATGATCACCATGGCACCCGAGCTGGACGGCGCGCTGACCGCGATCAGGACCGTCGCCGACGCCGGCGTGCTCGCCGCGATCGGGCACACGGACGCGACCGAGGCGCAGGTGCGGCCAGCCGTGGAGGCCGGCGCCACGGTCGCCACCCACCTCTACAACGGGATGCGTCCGCTGCACCACCGCGAACCCGGGCCGGTCGGCGCCCTGCTGGACGACGACCGCGTCACCGTGGAGCTGATCTGCGACCTGGTGCACCTGCACCCGACGGTGGTACGGCTCGCCGCGCGCACCGCCGGCCGGCACCGCGTGGTCGCGGTGACCGACGCGATGGCGGCCGCCGGCGCGGGCGACGGCGCGTACCGGATCGGCGACCTCGCCGTCGACGTGCGCGACGGGGTGCCGGTGCTCGCCGAGACCGGGGCGCTGGCCGGCAGCGCGCTCACCATGGACGCCGCGTTCGCCAACCTGGTCCGGCACTGCGGCTTCTCGATGAGCGACGCCGTGATGGCGACCGCCACCCGGCCGGCCGAGCTGCTCGGCCTCGAGGCGGTGACCGGCTCGCTGGTCGCCGGTCGGCGGGCCGACCTGGTGGTGCTGGACGGTGACCTCGCCCCGGCGGGCGTGATGCACCGTGGCAGGTGGGTCGGCGGACTACCCTTGCCGGGGTGAGCACCGGGAACTCCCCCGATCCGGAGCAGCTGATCGCCGAGGCGCTGCGGGCGCAGGCCGCGCGGGCACCGGTCGCGCCGACCGGCGCGCTCCCGGTCCACCCGCCGGCGGGGTCCGGCGACGAGACCGCCGCACAGCCGGTCCGGCGCGAGCCGGTCCGCGAACACCCGGCCCGCCGGGAACCGCTCCGCCAGGAGTCGGCGGGCGATCCGTCGACCAGCGGCTACGGCCTGCTGTCCGGGATGGACAGCGGCCTGGCGCTGCTGGCCGGCGACTCGCTGCGGTTCCCCGCCGCGGCCCCGGTCGATCAGGCGACCAACCGGGTGCCCGGCCCGGCCCGCGCCGGCGCGGGGGGCACCACCAGGCTCGATCCGCCGCGCATCTCCCTCGGCGCAGCGCTGCTGCTGGCGGTGCTGCTCGGTTTCGCCGCCGGGGCCGTGGTCGGGCTGGTCACCCTGCTCTGAGTCGGCTCATCTACCGTGGTGGGGTGACGGTGGCGCTCAACTCGACGAACCTCGCCCTGCTCCCCGACTGGCTGAGCCCGGAGAAGATCCTGTCCGGCGGTGCCGGACCGGTGGTGGTCGGGCTGCTGTGCCTGATCCTGTTCGTCGAGAGCAGCATCTTTCCGGTCCTGCCGGGTGACTCGCTGCTGTTCACCGCGGGCCTGTTCATCGCGTCCGGCGCGATCGACCTGCCGTTGTGGCTGGTCTGTCTGGTCGCGACGGTCGCAGCGATCGCCGGCAACGCTCTCGGCTACTACATCGGCTGGAAGGCGGGGCCCGCGCTGTTCAGGCGGCCCGACTCGCGGTTCTTCAAGCAGGAGTACGTCGACAAGACGCACGAGTTCCTGGAGAGGCACGGCCCCAAGGCGGTCGTGATGGCCCGGTTCGTGCCGTTCGTGCGCACCTTCATCACCTGGATCGCCGGCGTCGGCCGGATGGACCCGCGCAAGTACTTCACCTACACGATCCTCGGCGGCATCCTCTGGGCCGCGGGCCTGATCGTGCTCGGCCACGTGCTCGGCGACATCGAGCTCATCAAGGACAACGTGGACGCGATCTTCATCCTGATCGTGGTGGCGTCCGTGGTGCCGATGGTGATCGAGTACGTCCGCAACCGCAGGTTGCGCAGGACGGTCGGCGAGGTGGCCGACGAGGTCACCGACCGGAAGAGCTGAACATCGACCCCGGGTTGAACAGGTTGCCCGGGTCCAGCGCAGCCTTGATCTCGCGGTGCACGCGCAGCGCGATCGGCCCGATCTCGCGGGCCAGCCAGTCCCGTTTGATCCGGCCGACGCCGTGCTCGCCGGTGATCGTGCCGCCCAACTCCATGCCCAGCGCGAGGATCTCGTCGAACGCGGTGCGGGCCCGGGCGAACTCGTCGGCCGAGCCGGGGTCGTAGACGATCGTGGGGTGCATGTTGCCGTCGCCGGCGTGCCCGACCACCGCGATCCGCAGGCCCACCTCGGCGCCGATCCGCTCGCAGCCGGCGATCAGCTCGGCGATGCGGGTACGCGGCACACAGACGTCGTCGGTGAGCCAGGCGCCGTAGATCTCCAGCGCGGTGAGCACCGCCCGGCGGGCGGTGAGGAACATCGCGCTCTCCGCCGGGTCGAACGTGACGTGGGTGAGCTCGGCGCCGGCGTCCCGGCAGACCTGCTCGATCACCGCGAGCTCCGCCCGGGCTGCCTCGCCGCCCGCGTCGGACTGGCAGATCAGCAGCGCGGCGCAGCCCCTGCCGGCGCCCAGCTCGGTACGCAGGTACGTCTCGACCACGGCGATCGAGGTGGCGTCCATGATCTCCATCAACGACGGCACCACTCCCTCGCGGACCACCCGGCTGACCGCGGCGCCCGCCGCGTCGGTGGCGCCGAACGCGGCGACCAGGGTGCCGGGCGCCTGCGGCAACGGGCGCAGGGCCAGAGTCGCCTCGGTGATGACGCCGAGGGTGCCCTCGCTGCCGACGAACAGCCGGGCCAGGTCGTAGCCGGCGACGCCCTTCACGGTGCGCCGGCCGGTGCGCAGCACCTCGCCGTCGGCCAGCACCACCTCGAGGCCCAGCACGGCGTCGGTGGTGACGCCGTACTTCACGCAGCACAGTCCGCCCGCGTTGGTGGACAGGTTGCCGCCGATGGTGCACCAGTCGTAGCTGGACGGATCGGGCGGATAGAACAGGCCGTGCTTGGCGACCGCGTCGCGCAGATCGAGGTTGACCACGCCGGGCTGCACCACGGCGAGCCGGTTGTCCGGGTCGATCTCCAGGATCCGGTCGAGTCGGGTCGTCACGAGCACCACGCAGCCGTCGACCGCGTTGGCCGCACCGGACAGTCCGCTGCCGGCGCCGCGCGGCACGATCGGCACCCCGGCGCCCGCACAGGCGCGGACCACGGCCTGCACCTGGGCGGTGTCCGCGGGCAGCACCACGGCGCCCGGGACACCCGCCTCGGCGAGCGGCATCATGTCCCGCTGGTAGCTCACGGTGACGTCCGGGTCGACCAGGACGGCGGTGGGACCGACCGCGGCACGCAGCGCGGCCAGCAGATCGGGACTGATGACTGCCACCCCTGCACAGTAACCCCGGGCATGCGCCACGATGGGTCCGAGCGCATTGCCGCTGGTGAAGTGGGCAAAGCGGACGAACGGGGAGGTTCCAGGTGACGGAGGCCGGTCAGCGAGTGGAGGGGCCGGCGAAGCTGACGCACCGGCAGATCCTGGTGATCCTGTCCGGCCTGATGATGGGCATGTTCCTGGCCGCGCTCGACCAGACGATCGTCGGCACCGCGATCCGCACGATCGCCGACGACCTGCACGGGCTGAGCCTGCAGGCCTGGGCGACCACCGCCTACCTGATCACCTCGACGGTGACCACGCCGCTGTACGGCAAACTGTCCGACATCTACGGCCGCAAACCGTTCTACCTGGCCGCGATCATCATCTTCGTGATCGGTTCGTTCGCCTGCACGTTCGCCACCTCGATGTACGAGCTCGCCGCGTTCCGGGCGGTGCAGGGCCTGGGTGCCGGCGGGCTGATGTCGCTGGCGCTGACGATCATCGCGGACATCGTGTCGGCCCGGGAGCGGCCGAGATACCAGGGCTACATCCTCGCCGTGTTCGGCATCTCCAGCGTGCTCGGCCCGGTGCTCGGCGGGTTCCTGGCCGGCGCGCCCGCCCTGCTCGGCATCACCGGCTGGCGCTGGGTGTTCCTGGTGAACGTGCCGATCGGAATCGTCGCGCTGTTCGTGGTGGCCCGGGTGCTGAACGTGCCGCACCGCCGCCGCGACCACCGCATCGACTGGTGGGGCGGGCTGACGCTGTGCGTGGGCATGGTGCCGCTGTTGATCGTCGCCGAGCAGGGCCGCGAGTGGGGCTGGGGATCGCTGCGCTCGCTGGGCTGTTTCGTGGTCGGCGGGTTCGGTCTGATCGCGTTCGTGCTGGTCGAGCGGCGGATGCGGGGCGAGGCGCTGATCCCGCTGCGCCTGTTCGGCAACAGCACGTTCCGCGCGGCGATCATCGCCGGCACCGTCCTCGGTGTCGGCATGTTCGGCGGGATCATGATGGTGCCGCAGTACCTGCAGATCGTGCGGGGCGCGACGCCCACCGAGGCCGGTCTGATGATGCTGCCGATGATGATGGGCATCATGATCGCCTCGATCGTCTCCGGCCGGATCATCGCCCGCACCGGCCACTACAAGCTGTTCCCGGTGCTCGGCACCGCCTTGGTGATCGCCGGCCTGCTGCTGTTCCACAGCATCGAGGTGGACACCCCGATGATCCTGCCGATCCTCTACATGGGGGTGTTCGGCCTCGGACTCGGCAACTGCATGCAGACGCTGACCGTCGCCGCGCAGAACGCGGTGCCGATGCCGGACATCGGCGTGGCCACCGCGTCGGCCACGTTCTTCCGGCAGGTCGGCGGCACCCTCGGCGTGGCGGTGTTCCTGTCCGTCCTGTTCTCCACGGTGACCGACAACATCGCCGGCGCGTTCCGGCGGGCGGTGGGCGACGCGGGCTTCCAGGCCGCGCTGCGCGACCCGGCCGTGCTGGCCGACCCGGTGAACCGGCCGATCCTGGACGCGCTGCGGGCCGGGCCCGACGGCGAGGCGGGCGGGGTGCTGCAGGACTCGTCGTTCATCCAGCAGATCGACCCGCGGCTGGCCCGGCCGTTCCAGGAGGGCTTCACCGAGTCGATCCAGGCGGTGTTCCTCACCGGGGCGTGCGTGCTGGTGGTGGCGTTCCTGGTGACGCTGGCGATGAAGGAGATCCCGCTGCGGGAGCAGACCGCGGCCGAGGCGGCGATGGCCCCGCTGGAGTGACCCAGGCCCCATGACAGCGGCCACATGACAGGGCCGCGCGGCGACTCGGTGGCGGCGGTGCCGGGACCGCGCCGGTCAGCTCGCTCGTGCACCCGAGTTACGCTACCGATCGTGCACATCGTTAGCAGCGCAGCTGCCGAGTCCGGCATCGCGCTGAGCTGGCTGGAGTCGGCCGGTCCGGTGATGGTGTGGACGATCGTGCTGACCTTCGTGTTCGCCGAGTGCGCGTTCATCATCGGGCTGTTCCTGCCGGGCGACTCGCTGCTGTTCGCGGCCGGGGTGGCGCTCGCCCAACTGCACCTGGAGTGGCACGCCTGGGCGCTGTCGGTGGCCGCGATGGTGGTCGCCGTGCTGGGCAACATGCTCGGCTACTGGATCGGCAGGCGTACCGGGCACGCGATCATCGCCCGGCGCGGCGGGCGGGTGCTGAACAAGGAGAACCTGGCCAGGGCCCAGGACTTCCTCGACCGGCGCGGCTTCTGGGCGATCGTGCTGGCCCGCTGGCTGCCGTGGATCCGCACGCTGGCGCCGGCGATCGCCGGCGCGGCCCGGATGCAGCCGCGGCGGTTCATGCTGGCCACCTCGGTCGGCGCGCTGGCCTGGGTGCCGACGCTGGTGCTGCTCGGCTACTACGCGGCCGGCCTGCTGGGCGACCTGCCCTGGCTGCAGACCGCGGCGGTGGTCGCCAGCGTGGCGTTCTTCGTCGTCGGCACCGGCTGGGGCATCTGGCGCTACCGGCAGGAGATGCGCAGGCCCGAGGAGTCGCTGGTGACCGCGGACAGCCGATCCGCGTGACGGCCGCCCCGCAGGACCTGCGTGCCGGTTCCCTCGACGACCGCGAGGCGCGCCTCTACCGGCTGCTGGACCGCATCCGCGACCACGGCGACGAGTCCGCCGCCGAGGCGGTTCGCGTGGTCGTGCGTGACTACGCCGGCCACCACCGCTCGCTGTACACCCGGGCCCTGAACCAGGCGGAGCTGTTCGTGGACGCGACGCTGCGCGAACCGCTGCTCGCCGCGCTCACCGACAACGCCCACAACTGCAAGGCGTGGGCCGCGATGGGCTGCGCAGCCGGCGGGTTCACCGAGGCCGTCCCGGCCTTGCTGGACCTCGTCGACGCCGCCGACTGGAACGTCCGCGAACAGGCGGTCCGCGCCCTCGGCCGGCTCGGCGACGCCACGGTCGCGCCCGAGGTCGTGCCCGTCGTCGCCCGGCTCCTGGGCGACCCGAACAAGCACACCCGTGAGTACGCCGCCGACGCGCTCGCCGAGATCGGCGGTCCGGCGGCTCTGGCCGCGCTGTGGGCCGAGCTGGAGCACCGCCGGTTCGCCCGGATCGGCCACGTCGCGAGCAACCTGGCCCGGTTCACGCCCGAGGTGCTGCCGCTGTTGACGCGGGCCGCCGCGAGTCCCGATCCGGACCAGCGCTACTGGGCCGCGATCGCGCTCGGCTCGACCGGCGACGAGGCGGCCGTGCCGGTCCTCGAACACCTGATGGCCACCGACCGCGCCGGCACCGTGTTCGACGGCCGGGTGGACGTCGCCGCGAAGAAGGCGCTGCGCACACTGCGTCGCATCCAGTCCGCGATCGCCGCCCGCACCTGACACGTACACCGATTCGTGTCGTACCGGCGCACCGGCGCCGACACGCCCTCACCCGGTGTCAGCCCGCGGCGAGCTCGGCCAGCTTGGTGGTGACGGTCCAGTTGCGCGCGGTGGCCCGTCTGCCGAGCTGCTTCTCGACCAGCGCGGCGGTGAACTTCGTGCGGCCGAAGCCCTCCCGGTAGGACAGGCACACGTCGCGGCCGAGTACCCGGTAGTCGACCGACGGCTGCGCCTTGGCGGCCAACCGGTCGAGCCCGTCGGCGTCCGGCTCGGCGTCCAGGAACATCACGTACCGGCCGGTGAGCGGCTCGGCGTCGGCGTAGGGGTTGCTGCGCACCAGGGCGTCCAGCTCGGCCGCGCTTCGCACGATCGCGGTGATGGACAGGCCGAACCGGGCCGTGATCAGCTTCTCCGACCGGGTGGCCAGCGTCGTCGCGGCGAGCCGGCTGGTGAGCAGCACGTTGCCGGTCTGGATGTGGGTGGTCGCGTCGGCGAAGCCGTCCTCGACGTAGGCGGCCCTGAGCTCGGCCATCCGGATCTGGTTCGACCCGATGTTCACCGCGCGCAGCAGCACCACGTATCGGGTCACGCCTGGCCCGCCCACAGCACCAGCTGGATGCCGTCCGGGTCGCGCAGCGTCACCACCGAGGTGCCCGGCGCGGACGGCTCCTCGGTGACCGGAGAGAACGTCACACCGTGCTCGGTGAGCCGTTCGGTCCAGGCGACCAGCGACGACGGGCCGGCCACGGTGAAGGTCAGGTGGTCGAGGCCGGGACGGCCGGCGTCGAACCCGGCCCGCTCCGCGGTCAGGTGCTGCACCAGGGTGAGCGTGATACCGAGGCCGTGACCACGCAGGAACACCCGCCGCAGGTTCTGCTCGTCGTCGTCCGCGCGCCCCACCTCGGCGAACCCGAGCACCCGTTCGTACCAGGGGACGCTGCGGTCCACGTCGGTCACGGTGAGGGCGACGTGGTGGACGCCGAGCAGCTCGGGCACTCCGCCATCCTGCCGCAACCGGACGGGTCCGGCCCGGGCGGTGCGACGGTGCGGTATGAATGGCGTGACGTGATGATCACGACCGGGTGATCGTGTGACGGACCTGGGGAGGCGTGGCATGGCGCGGATCGGCTCGTCCACTCCGCCGCCGCCGCCGGAGCCGCCTGTGGTGCGCCTCGACCCGGACGACGGGTCGTCGCCGCTGCTGACCGTGATCACCGCCGAGGACGTGCTGCGCCGGGCGTTCGAACCGGACAGCGGCACCGGCGGGCTGCGGTTGCGCCGCAGGCTCAAGGCGGCACCGGTGGTGGCCTGCATCGGCGAGTACATCACCGGCACGCTGAGCCTGCGCGCGATGGAGTTCGCCTACCTGCTGGAGTTCTCCGACTGCCGCTTCGAGTACGCGCCCGACTTCCGGCAGACCCGCCTCGCCGGCTGCGAGTTCGCCAACTGCCGGCTACCCGGCCTGCTGGCCTCGAACCTGACCAGCGACAACGACCTGGTGATCGCGGACGGCACCGTGGTCACCGGAACCGTCGACCTGACCGACGCGAACATCCAGGGCTCGCTGGTGATGCACGACAGCCGACTGTCCAATCCGGACGGTCTGGCGCTGCACGCGGACCGGCTGCAGCTGGCCGGGGCGTGGCTGGCCAAGAACATGGTGGTGCACGGCGAGACCAGGGTGCCGGGCCTGCGCACCGGCGGCAACGTCAACCTCAACGGGTCCACCCTGCACAACCCGGCCGGTTTCGCCCTCAACGGCAACGGAATGCACGTTGGTGGCAACCTGCACTGCCGGCGCTTCGGCGGCCGCGCGTTCACCTCGGTCGGCCGCTTCTCGATGCCGAACGCCCGGGTGGACAGCGACTTCTCGCTGCGCGGCGCGGTGTTGACGCCGGCCACCGAACTGTCCGTGTCGGTCGGCCAGGACCCGTTCTTCGATCCGGTGGCCACGCTGATCGCCGACCGGGTCAAGATCGAGGGCAACGTGGAGCTGGACGCCGGGCTGCACAGCACCGGCACGCTGCGGATGGTGAACGCGCGTATCGGCGGTGCGGTGCGGATGGCCAACGCGGTGGTCGACCTGTCCGGCGGCAGCGAGACCTTCGACGACAACCCGCGCGGCCGGCGCGACCCGCACCCGTTCCGCTCGCTGCACTTCGACGGCACCGAGATCCGCGGCGGACTGGACGCCCGCGGGGTGCAGCTGGCCGGCCAGGCCCGCTGGGTGGACACCACGGTGCTCGGCAGCGTGCTGCTCGACAATGCCCGGCTGGCCAACCCGAACGGTGACGCGCTGGAGGGCAGGCGGCTGTCGGTGGCCGGCAACCTGGACGGTCGCGGTCTGCTGGTGCTCGGCTCGTTCCTGCTGCCCGGCGCGGTGGTGGGCGCGAACCTCGACCTGCGCGGCAGCCGGTTCGTACTGCCCGGCCGGTATCCGAACAGCCACTCCGACCGGCCGGGCGGCGGACCGCGCAAGCCGTCGCTGGACCTTCGGGTCGCCAGGATCGGTCGCGACCTCATCTGCGCGGCCGGCGCGACCGCGTTCAGCTCGACCGGCGAGATCCGGATGCGCCGGGCCGAGGTCGGTCGGGAGACCAACTTCGACGGCGCCGAACTGCGCACGAGTCTGACCGGCAACGCGTTGAACGCGTTCGGGCTGCGCACGCAGGAGCTGCGGATGCGGTTCGGCCGGCCGCCGGAGGGTCGGGTGAGCCTCGGCCACGCCTACTGCGCCTCGTTCGCCGACAACAAGAACCTGTGGGACACCAAGGGCGGCATCGAGTTCGAGGACTTCCGCTACGACACGCTGGCCGAGCCGATCTCGCTGCGCGACGACGGGCTGGTGGCCCAGCGACTGAACTGGCTGTGGCAGGCGATGCTGCGCACCTACAGCCCCGGCCCGTACGACCAGCTGGCCGCGATGCTGCGGGCGGGCGGCAACGAGGAACACGCGGCGTCGGTGCTGATCGAGAAGCAGAAGCGCCGCTACGTCGCGCTGGCCGAGGGGTCGGCGTGGTTCCTGCGGCCTGGTCTTCGGCTGTGGAGCACGGTGCAGCGGGCCACCGTCGGCTACGGCTACCGGCCGATGCGCGCGCTCGGCTGGCTGTTCGCCTGCCTCGCGATCGGCACCATCTGGTTCGCCAGCCGGCCGGAGCCGGTGGAGATCAACGCCGACGACACCCTGGTGTGGAACCCGCTGCTCTACACGT
>Ga0307413_10000521_pt1 | contig 12723 bp, 10 predicted proteins | sample DK1Ometagenome_3_FD_203714 | JGI IMG/M metagenome (GOLD analysis project Ga0307413, IMG submission 203714) | Maize rhizosphere microbial communities from greenhouse at UC Davis, California, United States - DK15-O-2 | ecosystem: Host-associated > Plants > Roots > Rhizosphere > Soil | place: USA... | reverse complement strand
AGCGGTCGGTCGGGTCGGCGATGGCGCTCAGCTTCTCGGCGCCGATCACGAGCACGTTGCGGTAGCCGCTGGCCGCGACCAGCCCCTGGGCGATCGTGAGTCCGTAGAGGAAGCCCGAGCAGGCGGCTGAGATGTCGAAGGCGGCGGCGCGCTCCGCACCGAGGATCGCCTGGAGGTCGCACGCGGTGGACGGGAGCAGCCGGTCCGCGGAGGCGGTGCCGAGCACGATGGCGTCGACGTCGGGCGCCGCGATGCCGGCCTGCTGCATCGCCCGCTCGCTGGCGGTCTTGCACATCGAGGCGAGCGTCTCGCCCTCGGCCGCCCAGCGCCGCTCGCGGATGCCGGTGCGCTCGACGATCCACTGGTCCGAGGTATCGAGCGAGCGCTCGAAATCCTGGTTGGTGACGACGTGCTCGGGGGAATAGACGCCGAGCCCGGCGAGCCGGGCGATGGGACGGACGCTCATGCCTGCAGGGCCGCCTGGCGCTGCGCGAACTCGGCGCCGATGTGCCGGCTGAGGCCGGCCTCGACCGCCTGCACCGCCACGCGGATCGCGTTCTTGACGGCGTTGCCGTTGGAGGCGCCGTGGCAGATGATCGAGACGCCGCGCACGCCCAGCAGCGGCGCGCCCCCGTACTGGGAGTAGTCGAGCACCTGGAAGACCTGCTGGACGTCGTCGCGCTGCAGCACGTCGGGCGCCTTGCGCTTGACCAGGCGCAGGATGAGGCGGGCGACCGACTCGTAGAACTTGAGCACGACGTTGCCGGTGAAGCCGTCGCAGACCACGACGTCGATGGCGCCGTGCTTCTCGTGGCCCGCCAGGATGTCGCGGCCCTCGATGTTCCCGCGGTAGTTGATGCCCGCCGCCTGCCGGAGCAGCTGGTGGGCCTCCTTCACCACGGCGGTGCCCTTCTCGTCCTCCTCGCCGACGTTGAGGAGGCCGACCACGGGGTCGGGCCGCCCGAACATGTCGCGCACGTAGACCGTGCCGAGGTAGGCGAAGTTGACGAGCTCGCGCGCCGAGCAGTCGACGTTGGCGCCCCCGTCGAGGACGATGACCGGATCGTCGGCCGTGGGAAAGAGCGCGGCCACGCTGGCGCGCTCCACCCCCTCGTGCAGGCCGAGGATGATGGTGGACGCCGCGAGGACCGCGCCGGTGTTGCCGGCGGAGATGAACGCGTCGGAGGTCCCGGCCTTCTGCAGGCCGAGACCGACGGCGATGCTGGAGTCGGGCTTCTTGCGGACGGCCGCGAGCGGCTTCTCGGCCATGCCGATCACCTCGCTCGCGGCGACGATCTCGATACGGCTCCGGTCGACGCCGGGATGCTTCGCCAGCTCGGCCTCGATGACGTCGGCCCGACCGACCAGCTGCACGAGGAACGTCGCGGGCAGGTCGGCCAACGCCTGGACTACGCCTTCGACCTCGGCTCGGGGGGCATGATCGCCCCCCATGGCGTCTACCGCGACGCGGTGCACTTAGCCTTCCTCGACCTCGATCCGCTTCTTCCCGCCGTAGTAGCCGCACGTGTTGCAGACACGATGCGACTGCTTCGGCGAGCTGCACCGGGGGCAGGCCTGGGTCGGGACGTGGCCCGCCGTGTGGTGGCCGCGGCGCAGACGCTTGCGGCTCTTCGAGAGCTTTCTCTTCGGGACTGCCATGAGGTCCTCAGTGTGGTTCGGCGGCCGTGCACCCGCACGGACCAGCATTCAGATCTGCGCCGCAGGTCGGGCAGAGCCCGGCGCACTCCTCCCGGCAGAGCACGTACATCGGCACCGCCAGGGCGACTTCCTCGCGCACCACGGGCCCCAGCTCGATCGCCGCGGCCGTGGGGGGCAAGGGATAGACGTCCGGGTTGTCCTCGGCCTCGGGATCGCCGCTGATCAGCACGTCGATCGGCGCATCGAGCGCGTGCTCGATGTCGGCCAGGCAGCGGCGGCAGTGGAGCTCCACCGCGCCGCGCACGCGACCGCGCCAGAAATAGTCGTGGTCGCCGGTGGCCTGCAGACGCCCCTCGACCCGCACGGGGCCGAGCAGCGTCAGACCGAGGCCCTCGAAGACCGGATCGTCGGGCTGCAGGTCGCCGTTCGTCTCGACCGGACCACGCTGCAGCTCCCGCAGGTCAACCCGAAGCATAGCCAGTAAGACTAACCAGGCAGGTCACTTAGGTCAAGGAACCCGAAAAAGGGCCCGCTCCCCGCGGCGCGCAGGGAGCGGGCACCGGATTCCTCAGCCCCAGAGGTTCGCCAGCTCCGCCTCGGTGAAGAAGAAGCCGATCTCGCGGCGGGCGTTCTCGTCGCTGTCGGAGCCGTGGACGGCGTTCCGCCCCTTCGACTCGGCGTAGAGCTTCCGGATCGTGCCCTCCTTCGCCTCGGCGGGGTCCGTGGCGCCGATGACCTCGCGGTAGTGCGCCACGGCGTCGGCCCGCTCGAGGGCGAGCGGGAGGCAGGGGCCGCTCGTCATGAACTCGACGAGCTCGCCGTAGAACGGCCGCTCCTTGTGCACCTCGTAGAACTTCCCCGCCTCGGCCCGCGAGAGCTTCACGAGCTTCGCGGCGCGCACGACGAACCCTTCCTTCTGCAGGTGGGCGACGATCGCCCCCAGCTTCCCCGAGGCGACCGCGTCCGGCTTGACGATCGCGAGGGTCATGTTTCCGGCCATTCGACTCCCTTTCCCCGTTGAGATGCCCGCACGCGGTGCGGGCTTACAGTCGCGCCTTCACGAGCTCGACGACGTCGATCGGGCGCTTCATGACGCTGATGCCCGCGGCCTCGAAGGCCGCGATCTTCTCGGCCGCCGTGCCCGACGAGCCCGAGATGATCGCGCCCGCGTGGCCCATGCGGCGGCCCGGGGGTGCCGTCTGGCCGGCGATGAAGCCGACCACGGGCTTCGTCACCTGCTCCTTGATGAACTGCGCCGCCTCCTGCTCCGCCGTGCCGCCGATCTCGCCCATCATCACGATGGCGTCGGTGTCCGGGTCGTCCTGGAACGCGCGCAGCGTGTCGATGAAGTTGGTGCCGATGATCGGGTCGCCGCCGATGCCGACGCAGGTGCTCTGGCCCAGCCCGTTCTTCGTCAGGTGGTTGACCACCTCGTAGGTGAGCGTGCCGGAGCGCGACACCAGGCCGATGCGGCCAGGGGTGCAGATGTTGCCGGGAATGATGCCGACCTTGGCCTGCCCCGGCGAGATGAGCCCGGGGCAGTTCGGGCCCACGAGCCGCGCGCCCCGCTCCCGGAGGAACGGCATCACCTTGAGCATGTCCATCACCGGCACGCCCTCGGTGATGCAGACGACCAGCCTGATCCCCGCGTCGACGGCCTCGATGATGGCGCCGGCGGCGCCCATCGGCGGGACGTAGATGACCGACGTGTTGGCGCCCGTCTTCGCGACCGCCTCCGCCACGGTGTTGAAGACCGGGACGGTTCCCTCGAAGGTCTGGCCGCCCTTGCCCGGCGTGACGCCCGCCACCACCTGGGTGCCGTAGGCGATCATCTGCTTCGTGTGGAACGAGCCGTCACGGCCGGTGATGCCCTGCACCACCAGGCGGGTCTGCTTGTTGACGAAGACGCTCACTTGGCCTCCTTGGCCAGGGCGACGACCTTCTGGACGGCCTCGTCCATGTCGTTGAGGGCGCTCATCCCGTTCTCCTGCAGGATGCGGACGGCTTCCTTCTCGTTCGTGCCCGTCAGGCGGATGACGATCGGGACCTCGACCTTGAACTGCTTCGTCGCGGTGACGATGCCGTTCGCCACGTCGTCGGTGCGGGTGATGCCGCCGAAGATGTTGAAGAGGATCGCCTTCACGTTCTTGTCGCGCGTGATGATCTTCAGCGCGTTGACCACCTTCTCGGGGTTCGAGCTGCCGCCGATGTCGAGGAAGTTCGCCGGCTCGCCGCCGTAGTACTTCACCAGGTCCATCGTGGCCATCGCGAGGCCGGCGCCGTTCACCACGCAGCCGACGTCGCCGTCGAGCTTGATGAAGGTCAGGTTCGCCTTGCGCGCCTCGACCTCGCTCGGCTCCTCGGCGGTCTCGTCGCGCAGCTCGGCCAGGTCCGGGCGCCGGTCGAGGGCGTTGTCGTCGATCGACACCTTGGCGTCGAGCGCCAGCACCTGCCCGTCGGGCGTGGTGACCAGCGGGTTCACCTCGACGAGCGAGGCGTCGTTCTCGGTGAAGATCCGGTAGAGCTTCTGCATGAGGTCCGCGGCGACGCGGACCTGCTTCACGTCGTCGTAGAGCGCGTAGGCGAGCGTCAGCGCCTGGTGGGGCAGCAGGCCGTAGAGCGGGTCGACGGCGAGCTTGACGATCTTCTCGGGCGTGGTCGCGGCCACCTCCTCGATGTCCATGCCGCCGGCGGCGCTGACCATGAACACGGGACGCTGCGAGTCGCGGTCCATGATCACGCCGACGTAGCTCTCGCTGGCGATGTCGGCCGTGGGCACGACCAGCACCCGGTGGACCGTGAGCCCCTTGATCTGCATGCCGAGGATCTTCGAGGCGTGCGCCTTCGCCTCCTCGGGGGACTTCGCCAGCTTCACGCCGCCGGCCTTGCCGCGTCCGCCCGAATGCACCTGCGCCTTGACGACGACGTTGCCGCCGAGGCGGCGGGCGATGGCCTCGACCTCCTCCGGCGTCGACGCCACGTCGCCGTCCGGCATCGGCACGCCCGCGGACTTCAGGAGCGCGCGGGCCTGATACTCATGTAGGTTCACGATTCCCTCACGATGGTCGTTCCCGTCTCGCCGCGGAGGGCCGAGGGCCCATCCGCCAGGCGCGCGATCACGGCGCGGGCACCTCCCGCGCGCACGAACGACGCGGCGGCCTGGACCTTGGGCTTCATCCCGCCCTCGTCCAGCGCTCCGCGTTCCAGCAGCTCGTCGACCCCCTCGAGCGTGAGCGTCCGGATCGGACGCGCGTGCTCGGTGCCCCACCCCTCGTACACCGCGTCCACGTCGGTGAGGATCACCAGCGCTTCGGCGTCCAGCTCACGGGCGACGATCGCCGCCACGCGGTCCTTGTCCACCACGGCGTCCACGCCCTCCAGCCCGAGCACGGGATCGGCGTACACCGGCGGGCCGCCGCCGCCGCCGGCGATCACGATCACGCCGTCGCGAACCAGCCGGCGCATCACGTCGGCCTCGACGATGGCGCGCGGCATCGGGCTGCCCGCGACGCGGCGCCACTGTCCCCTGCCGTCCTGCGTCAGCGGCACGCCCGCGGCCCGCAGCTTCGCGACCCGATCGGGCGCGAGCGCGTGGCCGATCGGCTTGGTGGGCCGCGCCAGCGCCGGGTCGTCGGCCGACACGAGCGTCTGCGTCACGAGCGTCACCACGGGACGCTCGACGCCGGCACGCCGCAGGCCGTTCTGCAGCGACTGCTGGAGCATGTAGCCGATCCAGCCCGCAGTCTCGGCCACCAGGACGCCGAGCGGGAGCGGCTCCACCTCGCCCTGCGCGACTTCGTTGCGCACCAGCTCGTCGCCCACCTGCGGCCCATTGCCGTGCACGATGGCGATCCCCCACCCGTCCCGCGCCAGCTCGACGATCGGGGCGACGCTCTCGCGCGCGTGGCGGAACTGGTTCGCCACCGTCGCCGGCTCGCCGGCACGGGCCAGCGCGTTGCCGCCCAGCGCGAGGACGGCGATCCTCATCCCGCGCCTCCGCCCCGGGGGGCGAAAACCGTCGCAAACCTAGCCGGGCCCTCTGGGGCGAGCAAGCGCGTCGGGCTCACGGGCGACCGGGCGCGCTGGCGGTGTCGCGAGGGAGCGCCCCGGGCGCCGGCGGACGGACGCCGAGTGCGCTCCTGAGGCCGTCCCACGCGCGTCCGAAGGCCGCCCAGTCACCCCGGCGGAGGGCGGCGTCCGCGTCCTGCATCAGCCGCCGCGCGCGCTCGAGCGGCTCCTGCGGCCGCGCGACGACCGGCGGCGTGGCGATGGAGAGCCCCTGCAGGTTGCGCCACGCGTCGGTCAGTGAGCGTCCGGCGCCGACCCGCTGGCCGAGCGCGACGCTCATCCACACCACCGCCGGCGGCGCGTCGTCGCGCTGTGCGTAGAGCGGCTGGTAGGCGGCCAGACTGGTGCCGCCGGCGGCCAGCCGCACGGGGCCCGCGCGCACGCTCCCGCCGTTGCGCTCGACCGAGTCGCGGATGGCCGCGTGGAGCGGGAAGTTGCTCCAGATCTGCTCCAGCCGGTCGGGCGCGGCGAGAGTGGTGCCGGCGTCCAGCCGCCAGAGGCGCAGGACGTCGCGGCCTCGCTCCACGCGTCCGGCGAGCAGCGCGGCGATGCCGGCGCCGGCCGCCCCCGGCCGCTCGTAGACGGCGAGCAGTGTCACTCCGCCGGAGTCGCCGGCCCAGGTGTGCCCCGCGCTCGCGCCGGCGGCGTCGAGGCCGCGCGGCCAGAGCGGCTCGGCGCCGCCCCGCTCGAGGGCGGCACGCTGCACGGCGAAGAGCTGCACCGGATACGGCGCGGCTTCCCGCAGCCCCGCCGGCATCCTGTCGGCCTCGAGCACCACGCCCGCCGCGACCTCCGCCCACGCCTCGGCCAACGGGTCGCCGCCGTCCCGGCGGTACACCGTGGTCCGTCCGTCGCGCGCGCGCACCAGGCCTAGGAAGCCGGCACGCAGCGCGGCGGTCACGCCGCCGCGCCAGGGTACGCGGGGCGTGAGCGGGAAGTCGCCCGAGCCCACGTAGCCCGGCACGAGCCACCAGAGCTCGCCCTCGTCCCAGCGCGGCACCGCCTCTCCCCACTCGGCGAACGGCGCCAGGCGGGCCAGGCGGGCCTCGGGGCTCAGATCCCAGGCGACCCGCTGCGACGCGCCGACGCCGCCGAGGAGACGCCCGACCTGCAGCCGCCAGCCGAGGAGCAGTCGGCGGGGCCACGCCCCGACGAGCGGTCCCGGTGCGTCGGCAGAGATGACGTAGCGCGGCGCGGCCTGGTGCGACGATGCCGCCGGCAGCGTCAGCATCGGGTGCGCCCTGGCCGCAGGAGTGCTGTCCGCCTCGCGGTAGTAGAGCGGCTGTCCCGACGCGCCGGTCCGGTCGTCCGCGACGGCGTAGAGCTGTGCGCCACCCCCCGCCACCGGCACCACCGCCAGCCAGGCCGGCCGGAGGCCGCCGCCGACGGGGAACGGCGCCGGTGCCGCCTGGATGCCGAGCAGCGAGTCGCCCGGCTCCGGGAGCGCCGCGCGCAGCGCCTCCTCGTCCCAGAGGGCGCCGACGGCGGGCGGGATGGAGTCGGGGCGCGTGCCGGCGTAGGCGCTCGGCACGATCGAGTCCAGCCCGAAGCCGGTGCGGAGGAAGGCCTGCGCGGCCGCCGCGCTCACGGCCGGCTCGCGCGGCGTCCGCACCAGCGGCGGCAGCACGTAGCGCCCGACGAGCGTCGCGAGCGCGAGGAGCAGCCAGCCTGCCGCGAGCAGCGTATGCCGCGGACGCGCCGCCCAGACGGCCGAGATCGCGGCGGCGGCGAGCGCCACGCCGGTGAGCACCGGCGACACGACCGTGCCGAGGCGCCAGGTGCCCATGTCCAGCGGCACCGTCGAGCGGCCGGCGACGAGTTCGTAGGGCGTCAGCACGTGGCCCCACGCGAGCACCACGGCCACGGCGGCGAGCAGCCACCCCAGGTGGCGTCGGGCGTGGGTGTTGATGGCGGGACGCCCCTCGATCCACCGCAGCGCGCCGATCACCACGTAGAGGGTGACGACGACGACCACCGCGACGAGGCTCAGCAGAAGGGCGAAGGTGCGGAGGGAGCGCCAGAGCGGAAGCTGCGCGACGTAATAGCCGACGTCCTGTCCCAGGAGCGGGTCGACGAGCCCGTAGCTCACACCGTGCCAGGCGAGGACGACGGTGCGCCATCCGGCCGCCGCGCTCCCGCCGACCACGGTGCCGAGGACGAGCCCCAGCCCCACGGCGCCGGCCAGGAGCACGCGCGACGTGAGCGTTTCGCGGAACTCGACGTTCGCGACGTTGCGTGGGACCTGCACCGCGCCGACGGCGCGTATCACGACGAGGAGATGCCCGATGAACCAGGCGGCGGCCACCAGGATGGCGCCGCCGGCGAGCGTCAGCTCGAGCAGGTGCTGCTCGGTGAGGAACGCGGCGGCGTCGGGGGAGATCTCCTGCGCCCACCAGCGGTCGGTGAGCACGACGGCCACCCAGCGGCCGGCGAAGAGGACGGCGACGATCGCCGCCAGCAGGAGGGTGAGCCGCGCTCGGCGGGTCACGCTCGGTCGTCCGCTAGGATCGGGCGTCCGTCAGAACCGGACGCCCTGCCCGGCGAGCCATGCCTGCACCTCGGCCCGGTACGCGTCGAGCGAGGCCTGGTCGGTGGCCTCGAAGCGCAGGACCAGGATCGGCTGCGTGTTCGAGGCACGGATGAGGCCCCAGCCGTTCGGGAAGCGCATGCGGACGCCGTCGATCGTCACCACCGGGTAGCGCGCGGTGAAATAGGTCGCCGCCCGCTCGACGATGGCGAACTTCTCCTCCTCCGGACAGTCGACCCGGATCTCCGGCGTGGCGAAGGTCTTCGGCAGGTCGGCGAGCAGCGGCGCGAGGCCCGACTCCCCGCGCGAGACGATCTCCAGCAGGCGCGCGGCGGCGAAGAGCGCGTCGTCGTAGCCGAAGTAGTCGCCGCCGAAGAACATGTGGCCGCTCATCTCGCCGGCCAGCGGCGCCTTCAGCTCCTTCATCTTCGCCTTGATGAGCGAGTGGCCGGTCTTCCACATGACCGGCTTCGCCCCCGCCTTCTCGAGCGCCTGCGGCAGCACCTCGGAGCACTTCACGTCGAAGATCACCGGCGTGCCCGGGCCGAAGCGGGCGACGGCGTCCCGGCCGAAGAGCACCAGCAGCTGGTCGCCGAAGAGGATCTCGCCCGCTTCGTCCACCGCGCCGATGCGATCGCCGTCGCCGTCGAAGGCGATGCCGAGCTCCGCTCCGGCACGTCGCACCTCGGCCTGCAGGTCCCGCAGGTTTGCCGGCACCGTCGGGTCGGGGTGGTGATTCGGGAAGGTGCCGTCGGACTCGCAGAAGAGCGGCGTCACGTCGGCGCCGAGCGCGCGCAGCGTCTGCACGGCGATGAGGCTGGCCGCGCCGTTGCCGCAGTCGACCACCACCTTGACGGGCCGCTTCAGCTCGTGGCGCGAGACGATGGCGTCCTTGTACTGGCCGAGCACGCCGCTGTCCCCCTCCTCGCCGCCCTGCCCGCCCGCCCAGCGCTCGGTGACGATCATCTCCCAGAGGCCGAGGATCTCCTCGCCGTGGAACGACTCCCCGCCCAGCGTCATCTTGAAGCCGTTGAACTCCGGCGGGTTGTGGCTGCCGGTGACCTGCAGCCCGCCGTCGAAGCCCGGCCGCGTCACGGCGTAGTAGAGCGCGGGCGTGGGCATGGTGCCCACGTCCACGGCCGTCCCGCCCGCCGCGGCGATGCCGCGCCGCACGCCGGCCGACAGCCCCTCGCCCGACGGCCGGTTGTCCCGCCCCACCGCGAGCCGCGGCGCGCGGCCGAGACGCTCGGCCGCGACGGTGGCGAACGCGCGGCCGATCGCCTCGCCGAGCGCGGGCGTGAGCTGGCGATCGACGATGCCGCGGATGTCGTACTCGCGGAAGATCTCTTTCGGGACGTTCATCGGCGTCTCTCGGCTCGGCGCGCGAGCGGGCTCAGGGCGTGGCGACGGGAACGGCGGGGCGCGGCAGCGCGCCGGCGCTCTCCTGGGCGGCGTCGACCGTGGGCGACGGCCAGAAGCCGAAGAGCAGCACGGCGGCGACGGTCACCGCCACCATCGCGGCGGCCACCGGCGGGAGCCGCGAGTCGCGGTGGGCCTCGGCCGAGACCGCGGGCTTCATGTACATCGACATGATCACCGGCAGGTAGTAGGCCGTGGAGATCACGCTGGTGAGCACGACGGCGACCGGCAGGATCAGGTGCCCCGTCGAGACGACCGAGCTCAGGATGTGCCACTTGCCGATGAAGCCGAGCGTGCCGGGGAAGCCCAGCAGCGAGAGCATGCAGATGCTCATCGCGAACGCGAGCCACGGCCGGGACTGGGCCAGGCCGGCGATCGAGTCGTACGTGACCTCCCGCTCGCCGTCGCGGCCGAGCGCGGCCAGGATCCCGAACGCCGCCAGCGTCGTGAGCCCGTACGCGAAGAGATAGAGCACCACCGAGCCCGCGCTCAGGCGCGTTCCGGGCCAGACGGCGACGAGCAGGTAGCCCGCGTGGGCCACCGAGCTGTAGGCCAGCATGCGCTTCAGCGAGCGCTGCGAGAGCGCCACGAGGTTGCCGACCAGCATGGTCACGATCGCCAGCACGCCGACGATCGGCTGCCAGAGATGCGCCGCCGCCGGAAAGGCCTCGTGGAGCACGCGCACCAGCGAGAGGAACGCCGCGGCCTTCACCCCCGTCGCCATGAAGCCGGCCACCGGCGTCGGCGAGCCGTCGTACACGTCCGGGGCCCACATGTGGAACGGCACCGCGGCCACCTTGAAGGCGAAGCCGATGAGCAGCAGGCCCAGGCCGACGCTCGCCAGCATCGACATGCGCACCGAGGTGAGCGTGGTGCCGATGAGGGTGAGGCTGGTCGAGCCGGTGGCGCCGTAGACGAGAGCGATGCCATAGAGCAGGAAGCCCGAGGCGAACGCGCCGATCAGGAAGTACTTGAGTGCCGCCTCGGCCGAGAACGGGTTGCGGCGATTGTATCCGGCCAGCACGTACACCGCCACGGACATCACCTCGAGTCCCAGGAAGAGGACGATCATGTCCTCCGCCCCGCCGAGGAACATCATGCCCACCGTGGCGAGCAGGATCAGCGGGTAGTACTCGGGCGCCAGCAGCCGCTCGCGCGGCAGGTAGGCGAGCGAGAGCCCGATGGTCACGCCCGCGGAGAGCAGGAAGAGCGCGGCGCCGGCGTAGCGGTAGCTGTCGAGGGCCATCATGTACGGCAGCCCCGCCGGCTGCGGCTGCGCCACCCAGAGGCCCGCCAGCGCCGCGCCGCTCAGCAGCACGCCCGCCAGGCTGAGCCAGCCGGCGAGCCGGCTGTCGGCCTCGGTCTCGTGCCGCCAGGCGACGACGAGCAGCACCACGAGCGACCAGCCGGTCAGGACGATCTCGGGCAGCAGCCCGAGGGTGACCCCCATCGGGGTCGTCATGTCGAGCTGCGGATTCATCGACGAGCCTCGTGGGTCGGGCGCGCGGCCGCCGGCGTCGCGACGGCGCGCGGAACGGCCATGCCGGGAGCGGTCATGCCGGGCGCGGCGGCCTGCGGCGTCAGCTGGAGCTGGCGCGGCCGGCTCTGCTGGAGGAAGGTCTGGACCGCGGGCTCCATGCGGCGCAGCACCGGCGCCGGATAGACGCCCAGCCAGACGATGCCCACGAGCAGCGGAAGGAGCACGGCCATCTCGCGGCCGCTGAGATCGGTCAGCGACTCGTTTTCGGGCTTGTCGAGCTTGTTGAAGATGATGCGCTGGACGGCCCACAGCATGTAGGCGGCCGCGAAGATGACGCCCGTCGTGGCGATGCCCGTGGCCCATGGATAGCGCTGGAAGCTGCCGATCAGCACCAGGAACTCGCCCACGAAGCCGTTGAGGCCCGGCAGGCCGATCGAGCTCAGCGAGACGACCACCAGCACCAGGCTGAAGAGCGGCACCACGCGGGCGATGCCGCCGAAGTCGGCGATCTGCCGCGAGTGCCGGCGCTCGTAGATCATGCCGATCAGGAAGAAGAGCGCGCCGGTCGAGAAGCCGTGGCTGATCATGACCATCAGGGCGCCCTGCACCCCCTCGGCCGTGCCGCTCCAGATGCCGAGCATCGCGAAGCCCATGTGGCTGACCGACGAGTACGCGACGAGCTTCTTGAAGTCCGGCTGGACGAGGGCCACGAGCGCGCCGTAGATGATCGCGATCACCGCCAGCGCCACCACGATGCCGCTCACCGCGGGGCTCAGCGCCACCTCCGGGAAGAACGGCACGGCGAAGCGCAGGAAGCCGTAGGTGCCGATCTTCAGCATCACGCTGGCCAGCAGCACCGAGGCGGCCGTCGGCGCCTCGACGTGGGCGTCGGGCAGCCAGGTGTGGAACGGGAAGACCGGGACCTTGATCGCGAAGGCGAGCGCGAAGGCCAGGAAGAGCCAGGGCGCGATCGGCGCCAGGATCGACGCGTGCGTCAGCAGGTGGGAGTAGGCGAACGAGGTGGTGCCCGTCGCCTGCCCCACCTTCACGGCCATGACGACGATCGCCACCAGCATGAGCAGCGAGCCGGCCATCGTGTAGATGAAGAACTTGATGGCGGCGTACAGCCGGTTGGCGCCGCCCCAGATCCCGATGAGGAAGTACATCGGGATGAGCATGACTTCGAAGTAGACGTAGAAGACGAAGAGGTCGAGCGCCAGGAAGACGCCCAGCATCCCCGCCTCGAGCGTCAGCATGAGGGCGTAGAACCCGCGCTCGCGCTTCTCGATGTAGCGGAAGCTTCCCAGCACGGCCAGCGGCATCAGCAGCGTCGACAGCAGCACCATCATCAGCGAGATGCCGTCGATGCCGACCGAGTAGCTGATGCCCCACTCCGGGATCCAGGGCGCCGAGCTGGCGAGCTGGAAGCGCTCGCCGGCCGGATCGTAGACCGCCCACAGGCCGAGCGAGAGCACGAAGACCAGCGTCGTCACGACGAGCGCGATCCGCTTCGCCGACGCTTCCGGCGCGAAGAGGATGGGCAGCACGCCGACGAGCGGCAGGAGGACGA
>Ga0307413_10000520_pt1 | contig 12726 bp, 6 predicted proteins | sample DK1Ometagenome_3_FD_203714 | JGI IMG/M metagenome (GOLD analysis project Ga0307413, IMG submission 203714) | Maize rhizosphere microbial communities from greenhouse at UC Davis, California, United States - DK15-O-2 | ecosystem: Host-associated > Plants > Roots > Rhizosphere > Soil | place: USA... | reverse complement strand
CGGGCGTGCCGCGCTCCAGATGCTGGCCACCGAGCGCTTCGCCCTCATGCTGTGCGACATCCGCATGCCGGGGATGACGGGGCTCGAGCTCGTGCCGCAGGCGCTCGCCGTGGACCCCGACATCGCCGTCATGATGCTGACCGCGGTCAACGACGCGGCGAGCGCCACCGACGCCCTCTCGCACGGCGCCGTGGACTACCTCCTCAAGCCGCCCGAGCTCTCCGAGCTGCTGCAGGCCGCCGAGCGGGCGCTCAAGCGGCGCGAGCTCTCGATCGAGCAGCGACGCGTCGAGGCCTACATCCGCGAGGAGGTGGCGCTGCGCACCGAGGAGCTGGAGCGCGAGAAGCTCGCCCTCCGCGACCTCACCGTCGGATCGGCCGAGACGCTGATCAACGCGATGGAGGCCAAGGACGTCTACCTGCGCGGCCACTCGCAGCGCGTCGCCGACCTCGCCGCGGCGATCGCCGAAGCGCTCGGCCTCGACGCCGACACGGTCGAGGACGTGCGGCTGGCGGGCCGGCTGCACGACGTCGGCAAGATCGGGATCCGCGAGGAGGTGCTCAACAAGCCGGGGAAGCTGACGCCCGAGGAGTTCGAGCACGTCAAGGGGCACGTCCGGATCGGCATGGAGATCCTCGCCCCCCTGCACCACATCGCGACCACGCTCGAGTTCGTGCACGACCACCACGAGCACTGGGACGGCAGCGGCTACCCGCGCGGTCGGCGGGGCGAGGAGATCACGATCGGCGGCCGCATCCTCGCCGCCGCCGACGCCTTCGACGCCATGACCTCGCGCCGCGCCTACCGCGAGCCGATGACCGCCGCCGAGACGCTCGAGCACCTCCGCACGTCCGGCGTCGGCACCCTCCTCGACCCCCGCGTCTACGACGCCCTCGTCGCCGTCGTCGCGCGAAGCAGCTCGCTCGTGCTGAGCTTCATCGACGACTGAGCGGGGCAGTCGCTGGTTGCTGGTGACTGGTCACTGGTAGAAACAACAGGCCCCCGGGACGCTCTTAACAAAGCGTCCCGGGGGTTCGTCGTTACCAGTTACCAGCAACCAGCAACCGCCCCGGTCCGAGCGGCCAGTGGGGTGCGCCCCGTGCCGCCCCAACATTCGGGCCCCGCCCGACGTATAGTCAGACGATGCTTGGACTCCGATTCAGCACGATGCTGGCGGTCCTCGGCGCGCTCGCCGCCGCCGCCGCTTCCCCGCTCGCCGCGCAGGCCGCCGCCCCCGACGCCACCGCGCGCAGCGACTCGCTCCGCGTCTCGCTCGCCGAGGCGGTCGAGCGCGCCCTGCGCGTCGCCGACGAGACGCGCCTCGCCGCCGCGCAGGTGGAGGTCGCCGCCGCGCAGCTCGTCACGGCGCGCGCCGGCGCCCTCCCGTCGCTCCGCGTCAACGGCAGCTACACGCACCAGATCGAGAACGCGCGCGCCCAGGCGGTCGGCCAGATCTTCAACCAGCCGAACACCTACAACGTCAACGCGAACCTCTCGCAGACCTTCTTCCAGGGCGGGCGCGAGTTCGCGGCCGTCCGCGCCGCCTCGCGCCTCCGCACGGCGGCCCGCCTCACGGCCGACGAGGCCCGCGCCCAGGTCGCCCTCGACGTCCAGCGCGCCTACGTCCAGGCGCTGTTCGCCGACCGGCTGCTCGAGATCCAGGACCAGAACCTCGCCCTCGCCAGCGAGCGACTCACCCAGGTCCAGCTCCTCGAGTCGGGGGGGCGCGCCGCCCGCTACGACGTCCTCCGGGCGCGCGTCGAGCGCGCCAACTTCGAGCCCCTCGCCCTCCAGGCGGCGAGCGACCGCGAGCTCGCCCTGCTCGACCTCAAGCGGCTGCTCCAGATCCCGCTCGACCAGCCCGTCGCCCTGACGACGGTCATCGATCCGCCGGCGGTGCAGGCGATCCTCGCCTCGTGGGCCCCCGACACTCTCCCCACGGCGCGCCTCGCCGACGAGCGTCCCTCGGTGCGCGCCGCCGAGCTCACGGCGCGCGCCCGCCGCGACGCCATCTCGATCGCCAAGGCCGACCGCCTGCCGACCGTCAGCGCCTTCTTCCAGACGGGCTACCAGGCCTTCCCCCTCAGCGGCTTCCCGACCTCGCTCGGCGAGCGCGTCCCGATCGAGTGCGTGAACGGCGCCCGCCCCGAGGAGGACGGCCTCTGCCGCGGCCAGAACGGCGGCTTCTTCTCCGACCGCCAGGTCGGCGTGCAGGTGACGTGGGCGGTGTTCGACGGGCTGCGCACGCGCGGCAACATCGAGCTCGCGCAGGCCAACGCGCGCCTCGCCGAGATCCAGCTCAACCTCGAGCGGGAGGAGGTCGCGCTCGAGGTCGCGCGGGCGCGCGCCGAGCTGGCGCGGTCGCGCGCCGCCTACGAGGCCCGCCGCCAGAATGCGGGCGAGGCCGACGAGGCCTTCCGCCTCGCCTCGCTCCGCTACAACCGCGGGCTGGGCACCCAGCTCGACGTGTCCGACGCCCAGCTTGCCCTCGCCACCGCCCGCACCAACGAGGCGCGGGCGACCTACGATCTCTACCTCGCCTCGGCGGCCCTCGCCCGCTCCCTGGGCCGTCCCCTCCCCCTCCCCGGTGGTGGCACCGTCGCGCCGACGATCCGAACCAGTGCCACCGACCGGAAGTGATCCACATGAACGAATCCCCAGCACCTTCCAGCCAGCACCTCGCCAACTTCGCACGACGTACCGCCCTCGGCGCGCTCGCCATCGCCCTCACCGCCGCCTGCTCGACCGGTGAGTCGAAGGGCGTCACGCCGGAGGGCAAGGGAGGCGCCGCCGGTGGCGGGGGTGCGGCCGCCACCGGCGGCGGCGCGGCCGCGGGCGGTGGCGGCGGCGGGAGGGGGGGCGCCGGCCCGACCGTCATCCTCGCCGCGACCGACGTCGCCGAGGCGACCCGCGGCACGATCGAGTCGGGCGTCGCCGTCACCGGCGACCTGCGCCCGATCGAGAGCGTGGACGTGAAGGCGCGGCTCGAGGGAGACCTCGAGGCGGTCTACGTGCGCGAGGGGCAGCGGGTGACCGCCGGGCAGCTGCTCGCCCGCTTCGAGGCCAGCGAGCAGGTCTCCGACCGCCGTGCCGCGGAGGCCGAGCGCGCCTCGGCGCGCAGCGCGCTCGCCACCGCGCAGTGGAACGCCGAGCAGAGCGACGAGCTGTTCCGGGCCGGCGCGATCCCCGAGCGCGACGCCCGCGCCGCCCGCCAGGCGGTGGACGTCGCGCGGGCCCAGGTCGCCGCCACCGAGGCGCGCGTCCGCTCGGCGTCGAGTACCGCCACCGACACCCGGGTCACGTCGCCGACGAGCGGCGTCGTCGAGCGGCGCCTCGTTGAGAACGGCGAGCACGTCGCCCGCGGCGCCTCGATGTTCACCGTCGTGCGCAGCGACGTTCTCGAGCTCGCGGCGCGCGTCCCGGCGCGCTTCGCCAACGACGTGCGCGCCGGCCAGGTCGTGCGCTTCGCCGCCGACGGACGCCGCTTCGACGGCCGCGTGGCGCGCGTCAGCCCGACCGTGGACCCCGCCACGCGCTCGCTCACGGTCTACGTCCAGGTCCCCAACCCGGACGGCCGGCTCAAGGGGAACACCTTCGCCAGCGGGCGCGTCATCGGCCAGACGGTCGCCGACGCCCTGCTCGTCCCCGCGCCGGCCGTGCGCGAGGTCCCCGACTCGGCGGCGCGCTTCGTGTTTCGCATCGCCTCCGGCCAGCTCGCCCGCACCCCCATCACGCTCGGCGTCGTGGACGACGGCCGCGGCGTGGTGCAGATCCTCTCCGGCCTCTCCGAGGGCGACCGCGTCGTCGTCGGCAACGTCGGAACGCTGGGCGAGGGGATGAGAGTACAGATCGTTGGCGAGAGCAGCGGGGGAAGCGGGAGTCGGGAGTCGGGAGTGGGTCCGGCCTCGCCCCTCCCTCGGCGTCAGTAGCGACTCCCCACTCCCCACTCCTGCATCCCAGAACTCCTGCATCCCAGAACTCCCGCATCACGACTTTTCAATGTTCCTCTCTGACGTAAGCATCAAGCGTCCCGTCTTCGCGACCATGATGATGGTCGCGCTCGTCGTGCTCGGGATCGTGTCGTACCAGCGCCTGGCGATCGACGAGTACCCGGACATCGCCTACCCCGTCGTGCTCGCCCAGACGAGCTACCCCGGGGCCTCGCCGGAAGTCGTCGAGCGCGAGGTGTCGCGCCCGATCGAGGAGGCGCTCAACACCGTCCAGGGGCTCAAGGAGGTCACCTCGACCTCGCTCGAGGGGAGCTCGCTCGTTCGCGTCTCGCTCCAGCTCGGCGTGGACGTCGGCGAGGCGCTGCAGGACGTGCAGGCCAAGGTCGCCCGTCTGCGGCGGACGCTGCCGCGCGACATCGACGACCCCGTCATCCTGCGCTTCGACCCGAACGACCGGCCGATCATGTCGCTCGCCCTGCAGAGCGCCACGCGGCCGCTGCGCGAGCTCACCGACCTCGCCGACCAGGTCGTCTCGACGCGCATCGAGGCCATCTCCGGCGTCGGCGGCGTGAACGTCGTCGGCGGCGGGGCGCGCGAGATCCGCGTCCAGCTCGACCCGGCGGCGATGCGCGCCTACAACGTCGGGCCGGCGCAGGTCAGCGCCGCCCTCCAGCGCGAGAACCAGGAGGTGCCGGCCGGCCGCGTGAAGCGCGGCGAGACCGAGCGCCTCGTGCGCATCACCGGGCGCGTCGAGGACCCCAGGGCGTTCGCCGACGTCGTCGTCGCCGTGCGCAACGGCGTGCCGGTCCGCATCTCCGACGTCGGCACCGTCGTCGACGGCACCCGGGAGCAGCGCAGCGCGGCCTACATGCAGGGGCAGCGCGCCGTCAGCCTCGACATCCTCAAGATCGCCGGCACCAACACCGTGGAGGTCGCCGACGCCGTGCGCGCCGTCGCCACCGACCTCCAGCGCCAGCTCCCGGCCGACGTCCGGCTGAGCGTCGTGCGCGACGACTCGGAGCGGATCCGCGCCTCGCTCTCCTCGGTCCAGCACGAGCTGATGTTCGGCGCGCTCCTCACCGTCCTCATCATCTACTTCTTCCTCAACTCCTGGCGCTCGACCGTGATCACGGGGCTCGCCCTGCCGATCTCGATCATCTCCGCCTTCTTCATCATGTGGGCGTTCGGCTTCACCGTGAACACGATGACGCTGCTCGCCCTCGCCCTCTCGATCGGCCTCCTCATCGATGACGCCATCGTCGTGCGCGAGAACATCGTCCGCCACGTCGAGATGGGCAAAGACCACTACACGGCGGCCAAGGAGGGGACCGACGAGATCGGCCTCGCCGTCCTCTCGACGACGCTCGCCGTGATGGCGGTCTTCATCCCGGTCGCCTTCATGGGCGGGCAGATCGGCAAGATCTTCTTCCAGTTCGGCGTCACCGTCGCCTTCGCCGTCCTCGTCTCCCTCTTCGTCAGCTTCACCCTCGACCCCATGCTGTCGAGCGTCTGGCCCGACCCGGAAACGGCGGGGCATGCGAAAAAGCAGGGAGGGGGGAGTCGGGAGTCGCGAGTCGACACGGCAGCAGCGACTCCCCACTCCCCACTCCCCACTCCCCGTCCCGCCCGCAACCCGATCCGAAGGGCGGCGACTGCCTTCAACGCCCGCTTCGAGCGGATGGCCGACCACTACCCGCGCTGGCTCGGCTGGGCGCTCGGCCACCGCGCCGTCGCCATGGGGGTCGCCGCGGCGAGCATCGTCGCCGCCTTCCTCATCCTCCCGCGGCTCGGCTTCACCTGGATGCCGGAGGTGGACGGCGGGCAGTTCAACGTCTCCTTCCGCGCCCCGCCAGGCTCGCGCCTCGAGCACACCGTGGCCAAGGGGATGGAGATCAACCGCTACCTCACCTCGCTCCCCGAGGTCGAGTTCACCTACCTCTCGGTCGGCGGCGGCTTCCGCGGCACGCCGTCGAACGGGCAGATCTTCGTCCAGCTCAAGGACGACCGCGAGCGCAGCCAGGAGGAGATCCAGACCGCGCTCCGCGGCGCGCTGCGCCGCATCCCGGGGGTGCGCCCGTTCATTACCGGGACTCCCACGATCTTCGGCGGGCGCGGCCAGCCGATCCAGGTCAACGTCCAGGGGCCCGAGCAGTCGCGCCTCAAGATCGCCGCCGACCAGGTGCTGGCCGCGATGCGCGAGGTGCCGGGGATCGCCGAGCCCAACTCCGGGCAGGACGACGAGGTCCCGCAGCTCGACGTCCAGGTGGACCGCCAGCAGGCGTGGGCGGCCGGCCTCGGGATCGAGAGCATCGCCTCGACCCTCCAGCCCCTCTTCACCGGCGAGCGCGCCACCCTCTGGGAGGACCCGCAGGGGTACTCCCACGACGTCGTCGTCGTCTACCCCGACTCGCTCCGCACCTCGGCGACCGACGTCGCCCAGATCGCCATCCCGAGCAGCAACGTGGACCCGGTGACCGGGCAGGCGGCGATGGTCCCCCTCGCCCAGGTCGCCCAGATCAGCTCCGACGTCGGGCCGCAGAGCATCGAGCGGCGCGCCCTCGAGCGGCAGATCAGCATCTCGGCCGGCGTCCTCCCGGGGAACAGCATCGGCGACGTCGCCAACCGCGTCCGCGCGGCGATCAACCGCATCGGCCTGCCCACCGGCTACCGCACGGTGTTCACGGGCGACGTCCAGAACCTCGAGGAGACCAAGGGCTACGTCCTCTCGGCGATCCTCCTCGCGGTCGTCTTCATCTACCTCATCCTCGCCTCGCTCTTCGGCTCCTTCCTGCAGCCGCTGGCGATCATGCTGGCGCTCCCCCTCTCGTTCATCGGCGTCGCCCTCGCCCTCCTCGTGACCCGCGGGACGCTCAACGTCATGACGATGATCGGGATCATCATGCTGATGGGACTCGTGACGAAGAACGGCATCCTGCTCATCGACTTCGTCAACCAGCAGCGCGCCGAGGGGGTCGAGCGGCGGGAGGCGATCCTGCACTCGGGGCGGGTCCGCCTGCGCCCGATCCTCATGACGACGGTCGCCATGATCTTCGGCATGCTCCCGACCGCGCTCGCCCTCGGCGAGGGCTCCGAACAGCGGGCGCCGATGGCCCACGCCGTCATCGGCGGGCTCATCACCTCGACCATGCTCACGCTCTTCGTCGTCCCCGTCGTCTACACCCTGCTCGACGACGCGGCGACGTGGGCGCGGCGCCGCCTCGGCGGGCACGCCCACGCCGCTGCCGCGCCCGGCGCCGCCGAGCCGTCGTACGTGCCCGGCGACTGAACGGACGGCGCGCCGCGGCGCGTCGGCGACGGACCGAGGCGGTGAACACACGCGAACGCCGCGGGGGCTCGAGCCCCCGCGGCGTTCGTCCCGTCGGGTGGCGTACGCAGCATGCGCGCTTGACGCCGCGCGCGAGCCGTTGTATTCGGGGACGGCGCGCGGTGCGGCGCGCGCGACGGTGCGCGCGATCGTCGTTCCGTGCGCGTCGGACGCGTGTGTCGCTGCATCCTGTCGGCGCGCGCGGTTGGCATGGGGCACGCGTCGTGCAGCGTGCCGACGCGACACGGGCGGCGCGCGCCCGATGCGCGCACACGCGTCGAGCGCGCGCGCCGCCGGCGAGCGACGCCGCGGTCACCACACGTCAGAGCAGACAACATTCTCTACTCCTCAGGAGGCGGTCATGCCGCGCAGTGACGAGTTACCGGAAGGCCTCGCATTCTCCGACCGTGACGACGACATGGACGACGTGGGCGGCGCTTACGGCGGTGGCGGCGCCTCGTACGACGATGACGACGACGAGGATGAGGATACGGGCTTCGGGATGGCGGGCGAGGGCGACAGCCTCTGGGACAGCGCCGAGGACGCCGACGACGAGGAGGAGGAGGACGTCGCGGTGACCGAGGGGGTGGACGAGGAGGAGGATGACGGCGACCTGTTCGGCGCCGGCGGCCGTGGCGGAGGCGCGCGCACGGGCGGCGCGGCCGGCGGACGCGGTGGCGCGGCGGGTCGCGGTGCGGCGCGCACGGGCGGCGGTGGCGGTGGTGGTGGCGCTGCGGGCGGCGGCGGAATGGCCGGCGCCGGACCGTCCGTGGGCGGTGGCGGCGGTGCCGGAGCGGGGGGCGGCGGACGCTCCTCGTCGGCCCGCGGCGCCGGGATGGGCGCCGGCGGTGGTGGCTCCCGCGCCGGTGGCGGCGGTGGGGGCGGCGGTCGCGCGGCCGCCAAGAAAGGCGGTGCCGCCAAGAAAGGCGGTGCCGCGAAGAAGGGCGGTGCGGCCAAGAAGGGCGGCGCGGCCAAGAAGGGCGGCGCCGCGAAGAGAGGTGCCGCCAAGAAGGGCGCCGCCAAGAAGGGCGCCGCGGCGCGGAAGAGCGGCGCGGCGAAGAAGGGCGCCGCGCGCAAGGGAGGCGCCGCGAAGCGGGGCGCCGCGAAGAAGGGCGGCGCGCGGAAGAGCGCGGCCAAGCGCGGTGGCGGCGGCCGGTCGGGCTCGGCCCGCGGCGGCGCGGCGAAGAAGAGCGCCCGGAAGTCGGCCGGTCGGCGCGGCGGCGCCGCCCGCAAGAGCGCGCGCGGCGGGCGCGGGCGCCGGTAGCGGCACTCGGCGGCGTGGGCCCACGGGCCCGCGCCCTCTCCGCGGCGGGGCGCGTCGGCACACGGACGCGCCCCGCCGTTTCGCTTCCCTCCCCCGCGCCCTAATATCTCCTCATGCTCCGCGCCGACGTCTTCGAGCGGCAAGTGCTCGACGCCCTGCCGGTCACCGTCTACACGGTGGACGTGGACGGCCGCATCACGAGCGCCAACCGCTCCTGGTCGCGCTTCGCGAGCGCCAACGGCGCGCCGCAGCTCGCCGACGAGGCGGCGCTGCTCGGCCGCTCCATCTTCGACGCGATCTCCGACCAGGCGTCGCGCGACCAGATCGAGCGCGCGATGGCCCTCCTCCGCACCGGCCGCGCGCCGATCGTGTCCTGGGAGTTCCCCTGCAACTCCCCCGACGCCGAGCGCGTTTTCCTGATGCAGGTCACGCCACTGCGGGGCGCGGGACGCGCGGCGTGGGACGCGGAGGAGAGCGCCGAGGGAAGCGACCCGGCCGAGCTTCCCGCGCCCCGTTCCGCCCGCGAGCGGGCACCCGCGCACGCCGCGCCTCCGGTCTCCGGCTTCGTCTTCTCCACCGTGGACATCACGCCGAGCCACAAGTCGCGCGAGGCGCTGATCGACACCGGGATCGCCCTCTCGCGCACGATCGCCCTCGACCGGATCCTCCCCGAGGTCGGGCAGCAGGTGCGCCGCGCGCTCGGCTGCGAGGCGTTCGCCATCGCGATCTCCGACGACGACAGCGCCGCCGGCTCGCTCCACGTCGTCCACCACTTCGGCTACGACGCGCCGGCCGACGACGACGACGAGAACGACGAGAACGACGACCGCCGGCCGCGCGGCGGCGATGATCGCGCCACCGAGCGCGCCCTCGAGCATCAGCTGCAGGGCGTCTGGCGCGAGGCGCTGGCCCACCGCCGCGTCGTCGTCTCGCACGGCGACCGCGGGCTCCAGCTCACCGCCCCGATGACGAGCGCCGAGGGGGCACTCGGTGCGATGACGATCGTCGCCGACGACATCGCGTCGCCGCAGCGGCTCGACGAGGCCGAGCGGGTGCTGGCGACGCTCGCCGCGCAGACGGCGGTCGCCATCGAGCGCGCGCGGCTCGTCCGGCGGGTCGAGCACAAGCGGCGGCTGGAGGCGATCGGCGAGGTCGCCGCCGGCGTCGCCCACGAGCTGCGCAACCCGCTCTTCGGCATCTCGTCCGCCGCCCAGCTGCTGCGCTTCCGCACGAAAGAGGATCCGGTCGTCGAGAAGAACGTCGGCCGCATCCTGCGCGAGGTCGAGCGCCTCAACCGGATGGTAACCGCGCTCCTCGAGTACGGTCGCCCGTCGGCGCTCCGCCTCGCTCCGGGCGACCCCGACGCGGTATGGGACGACGTCGTCGAGTCGAACCGCGGGCGGCTCGAGAGTCGCTCCCTCCAGCTCCGCCGCACGCGCGCCGACCCGCCGGCCCGCTGCCCGATCGACGCCGAGCAGCTCGCCCAGGTGTTCGTCAACGTCCTCGTCAACGCCGTGGACGCCGCCCCCGAGGCGAGCGACCTCACGCTCGCCTCGTCGACGCTGCCGAGCGGCGCCTGGCGCTGCCGCCTCCACAACGGAGGCCCTGCCATCCCCCCCGAGGCGCTCGGCCGCGTCTTCGAGATCTTCTTCTCGACCAAAACCGGCGGCACCGGTATCGGCCTCGCCCTCTGCCAGCGCATCGTGGACGAGCACCACGGCACGATCGCGCTCGAGAGCGGGCCGGAGAGTGGAACGACCGTGACGATTACGCTGCCCGGCGCGGGGTAGGGAGAGCGGGGAGCGGAGAGCGGCGAGCGAGAGGAAGGGGTTGCGACCTCATTCCATTCGCTCGCCGCTCGACGCTCGACGCTCCTCGTCGTATGCCCCTCTCGATACTGGTCGTCGACGACGACACCACCGTCCGCGAGACGCTGGTCGAGTTCTTCCAGGCGCTCGGTCACACTACGGCCGCCGCGGCGACGGCGACCGAGGCGCGCCGCGCGCTCGCCGCGCACGCGCCGGACGTCGCGCTGATCGACCTCCGGCTCCCCGACGCCCAGGACCTGCGGCTGCTCGAGGCGATCCGCGCCGACGACCCCGAGGTCGTCGTCATCGTCCTCACTGGCCACGCCGACGTCCCCACCGCCGTGCGCGCCATGCAGCAGGGCGCGGCCGACTTCCTCGAGAAGCCGGTGGACCTCGAGGCGCTGCAGGCCGCGGTCGCGCAGGCCGCCGAGTCGGGACGCATGCGCCGTGAGCTCGGCGTGCTGCGCGCCCGCGCCGCCCGCGCCGGTTGGTCCGACGCCGTGTCGCCGGCCGCCGTCCCGCCGAGCATCGACCGCCTCGTCGAGCTCGCGGCGCGCAACGACGACGCGCCGGTGCTGATCGACGGCGAGACGGGCACCGGGAAGGGCTTCGTCGCCCGTCGCATCCACGAACTCTCGCCGCGCGCCGGCGCACCGTTCGTCGAGATCAACTGCGCCTCGCTCTCGGCGACCTTCTTCGAGAGCGAGCTGTTCGGCCACGAGCGCGGCGCGTTCACCGACGCGCGGCAGGCGAAGCGCGGGCTGCTCGAAGTCGCCGGCCGCGGCAGCATCTTCCTCGACGAGATCGGCGAACTCTCGTCCGAGGTGCAGCCGAAGCTGCTCAAGGTGATCGAGGAGCGCACCTTCCGCCGGCTCGGCGGGACGACGGAGATGCGCAGCGAGGCGCGCGTCGTCTGCGCGACCCACCAGTCGCTCGCCGACGCGGTCGAGGCGCGCCGCTTCCGCGCCGACCTCTACTACCGGCTCCAGGTCCTCACCATCACCCTGCCGCCGCTGCGCGCGCGGGCGGCGGAGATCCCGGCCCTCGCCCGCGCCCTCCTGCCGCGCGGCGCGCGTCTCTCCGAAGCCGGCGTCCGCGCCCTCGCGCGCTACGAGTGGCCCGGCAACATCCGCGAGCTCAAGAACGCCCTCTGGCGGGCGAGTATCCTCGCCGAGGGCGCCGAGATCGGCCCCCAGCACCTCGCCTTTCCGCCGTCGCCCTCGCGCGCCGGGCAGCGCGCGACGCCGCTGCCCGGCGCCGACGCGCCGGCGACCGCGACGCCCGGCGCGGTGGATACGCTCGCCGACGCCGAGCGCCGCACCATACTCGCCTCGCTCTCCGCGACCGGCGGCAACAAGCTCCGCGCCGCCCGCCTGCTCGGCATCGCGCGCTCGACGCTCGCTGAGAAGCTGAAGCGGTATCAGATCGGGGATTGAAGCGACGAGCGGTTCACGGTGAACGGTGCGCCGCTTTGGTGCGCTTTGCTCCGGTGCGCGGGGCGGGATGCCGGACGGGCGTGATGCGTCGTGCGTGATGCGTCGTGTGTAGCGCGCGGGGTGGGGGCGACGGCGGCCGCGCGGCCGCCGTCGCCCCGTCATCCTGACGGAACGCGCAGCACGACCGAAGGATCTCGCCCGCGCACCCACCTTCGGAGTCGGATTGGCGGACGAGAGCCGCCGAGGCAGTGGTGAAGCCTGGCGCGATACACAGCACGCACTACGCATCACGCAGAACGCGCCACGCCCGCCTCGCATCTCTCGGCGGGGCAGGACTGCCCGGCACACCGGAAATCGGTGCCCGGTTTCCGGCCACTCTCCCTCCGGCTGACCGGTTCCGAGACACCTCCCGGCGCCCCGCAATATCTCGTAACGAGTAGCGCCGCAACGACATCCCGCCCTTCGTCCATCGCGGCCCGAAGCTCGCCTTATGAGCCCGCGTGAAGGCTGGCGATTCGGTGACCCACCACGGGAGGCGGCGGATGGCGACGTCGGTCTTGATCGTCGAGGACGAGCAGTCGATTCGCGACATCCTTGCCGAGCTGTTCGAGATCGAGGGCTCCTCGACGCGTGTCGTCGGCACGCTGGCCGACGCGCGCCAGGCGCTCGGCGAGCGGACGTACGACCTCATCGTCACCGACATCCGGCTCGGCGGCAAGCGCGACGGCGGGCTGCAGGTGATGGCCGCCGCCGGCATGCTCTCTCCCGACGCGACGGTCATCGTCCTCACGGCCTTTCCCGACGACGACAACCGCCACGCCTCGGTCCGGCTGGGCGCCGCGCACTTCCTGGAGAAGCCGGTGGACCTCGCGACGATCGCCGACCTCGCCGCGCGACACGGCGTCCCGACGGCGATGCGCCCGATCGTACGAGCGTCCGTGGC
>Ga0307413_10000519_pt1 | contig 12729 bp, 10 predicted proteins | sample DK1Ometagenome_3_FD_203714 | JGI IMG/M metagenome (GOLD analysis project Ga0307413, IMG submission 203714) | Maize rhizosphere microbial communities from greenhouse at UC Davis, California, United States - DK15-O-2 | ecosystem: Host-associated > Plants > Roots > Rhizosphere > Soil | place: USA... | reverse complement strand
CCATTGGTGCAGTCAAATTCGCGATCCCAGCATTGTACCGCGACATCGGCGTGTACCGCAGAAGCAAGCATGGGCTCGTTTTGCCGCGCGAGTATGCCGTTCGCCCAACTGTAGATTGTAGTCGTAGGTGAGTTCCTCTTCTGGACGGATGTCGCGATGCGCATCAATAAAGATCCGGGTGCCCTCTTCCTCGACTTGGCAATTGGGGGCGCAGGAGTGATTTATCCAGCGGGCGGAGTTGCCGCCACGGGTCGCGTCGATTACGAGATTGTTGTCAAGCGAGAAGAGCATCGTATGAGGCGAATGCTCATGCAGATCAGCGTACCTTCGGTCCGCCTCGTCGTCCGTTATCAATTCGCCTTTGTATTCAATGATCCGCGTTCCTTTTGGGATATGGACTAGTGCGAAGACGCCGCGGCCGTGAATGGGGGAATTTCTAACTGAATAGATTCGTCGCTTGCGATTTGCCTTTTCCATAATGCTTACACAATCATATTTATTTTTAGTTGCCTACCCAAAAACCTATGGAGTTGCTTTTTATAATCAATTTTGCCCTCCGAGCACGTTGAAGAAGGTACGCGCGCCTGGACGGTGGGCGCGTGTGGTGGGGTTGCTGCCCGAGCCTTGATCCTGCTTGATCTTAGCGGCCGCCACTCATATAGATCCGTAGCGATACGATTGGAGCCTGTTTCCAAAATACACATCCAACTGCGATCAAAAGAAATCCTTTCGCGTGCCTAAGCTGAGGGTAGTAATAATCAGGGCATGAACTCTTCACGTCAGCAGGAGGTTAAATACGATATTTGCTACGAACCCGTCTTAATCCGGGTGCGGGATTGGGTGCAGAAGGAATGCTTAAAGGAAAAGTATTTTCCGCGTTCGAACCAAACCGGCAGCACCGAGTATTTTATAGCTGTGGATTTAGTGATTCGGGTCATCGACCGGAGGCGCTGAATACAACGACACCGCCGCGAGATCGCGCTCATTCAACCATCGTATCGTCGGTTCATCAAGACGGTGTCAATGCATGTATTTTCTGGATCCGCATGTTCCGAAGAGATCGTGGCGAAGATTTACGCTCCGGGCATATTGATTTGAAGCGTGGATTGATCGCACAATCCGCTGCGTCGGGCTCGCGCAGCGGTCCGGATTGACCAGAATCTAACATCAGGCGCTGCAGTTTCGAAGAAGCAAGAATTTACTAATGGAATACCTTGTCGGGCCAGAAGAAAGCGAATCCAGGCGCAAAAAAAGGGGCAACCCATTCGGTTGCCCCTTTTTGCTAATCAAGTGGCGGCAGATTACCAGCGGTTGCGTCCGCCATCACGGCCACCACGCCCGCCGCCGCCACCACCATCGCGCTTAGCCATAGGCTTGGCTTCGTTGACGGTCAATGTACGGCCATCGAGCTGGGTGCCGTTCAGGCTTTCGATAGCTTTTTGAGCCTCGCTGCTGGAGCTCATCTCGACAAAGCCAAACCCGCGTGACTGTCCCGTAAATTTGTCCGAAATCACGTTGGCTGATTCCACCGTTCCATGCGCTGAGAAAATTTCCTGTAGTCGCCCTTCCGTTACCGAATAAGGCAAACCACCCACATACAATTTGCTACCCATGTTCTCCTCCTAAGAGAATGTTAATGTCTTTGCCCCTGAGAAGTTGACCGCTAACGGGAACCGAACATGGGGATAAACTGCATAGCCACACTCTGGTCGGATTGTCCTATAGTATCTGTTCGCAAGGAGATAGACTGACAGGAGCCTTCAACTATTATTATCCTCTACCAGAAGGCCCGATACTGAAGAAGATATCGAACACTAACCGGTGTGAACGCAAATGTCAAACCGTGCATAATAGTTATAGTGAAAATCCTGTCACGGATTTTGGAATGGGTTGCTCCATGGGCGTAGGCCGGGTAATTCTTGAAATAGACCTTAACAGCTCGAGCGAACCTACATTCCCATTCGGCGAATCCAAGCCGATCTGAGACTTTGTTCAAGTCGTTTCGACGGACCCCTATAAATTTGCCGGTTCCCAAACAGCTTTCCCGCCCGGCTGAGTGGATTAGTTGTGTTATGCATCGATCACGCGATTCGAGGTGGCTCCGTTTTTTATCGGGCCACAATTTTCTGGAACATTTAACTGCCCACGACCTTTCTTCGCCCGGATTATTACGATTCCCGCGAACCGAACCGGGTCCGCTCGCCTCGTTTGCAGTAGCCACCGAGCCAACAGAGCATTTCGATACTTATTTCTCGGCGGGAAACGCCAGCTTTTAGTCCTTCTGATCACATCTAATCCCCTTCGGATTGGTCCGCCTGTTGCTCTATGAGCAGTCATGACTGCAACATTGAAACGGCCACTACCTCCTGGCTTTCCGGTGCCAAAACAAGAAACCGAGAGATTACTGATTGAGCGCCTTCAAAACAGCAAGAATGAAGAGGATTACTTTCGCTGGTTGCTTTTCGTGGTAGCGTTCTACCGCGGTATTGAGAAGGTAGACTCGGCACGAGCACTACTGCAATTATTTCTCGAAACCTCGAAGGAGTCGGAACAAAAAGCGCATTGTCATTTGGCGCTGGGGCAGATCGCAACGGACGAGCAACATATTGAAACCGCTCTGAATCACTTTACCACCGCGCTTCGATTTAACCCGATCAAGGCAAAGGTTGGCTATGTTTTACACAACAATGTTAGCTATTGCCTGAACCAACTTGGCCGGTACAGAGATGCCGAACAACACTGCCGGATGGCCATTGAAATCGATGCGCGACGCGCTAGCGCCTATCGAAACCTGGGTATCAGTCTTGAAGGACAAAAAAATACCGTAGCGGCCGTCTGGGCGTTAGTCGAAGCAATTAAATTGGACTCTGCCGATGATCGTGCCCGGGATATTCTGAAAAGATTAATTTCGGAGGACCCATTTTTAACGATTCAGTGTCCTTGGATTCAAGAAGGCTTTACCCCGGCGCATCCTGACGTTGAAAATGGGTTCGCAATATAGCGCCAGAATAATCCATCACATACTTACCTCAGGTTCTATGCTTGAGGGCTTGTCTACTTTTAAATCGTTTTCTCCTCCACATCTCTGATACCACACTCGAACCACTCTTCTTACCTTCGCCCACTTGACACATCCTGGAACCTTTGACATAAGAATCTTAGGTTCATGGGTATTTGCGCCTAAGATTCTTAGATATGATCGACCAAATAGATTTAAAAATACTTTCTATTCTACAAAATAGCGGACGTTCTCGACTCGCTGACATTGCCGAAGAAGTTGTGCTGTCAGCGCCGGCCGTATTTGAGCGTGTAAAGAAGTTGGAAGCGAATGGAGTCATCAAAGGGTATCAAGCCTTACTGGACGGTAAGAAAGTCGGCAAAGACATCACTGCCTTCATTGGTGTTTCGATTGGGAATCAGCAGGACATCGATAAGTTCGCAACACAAATGTTGCGCAATCCAGATGTTTTGGAATGCCATCATATAACCGGCGATGAAAGCTTTATTCTTAAAGTGAAGTCAGCAAATACGACTTCGCTGGAGAAGTTGCTCGGCGAGATTCGCTCGGTTCAAGGAGTGACTCGGACGGTAACGAGGGTGGTTTTGTCAACCGCTAAAGAAAGCCAAATGTTCGACTTGAGTGAAGGAATAACGGAGTCGCAGAATTCCAAGAGGAAATGATGATCAACACTGCTCGGTTATCGGCCGAACTAAGAACCATTCAGACCGCAAGCTGTCAATCAACCAAACAATGCGAACACAGCAGGGAACGTCCATCAGTCTCATTCGGATTCGCTTGCAACTCCCTCCGGGCGGTTTAATCATTCATCGAAATTACAGTCTGAAATTGCAGTCTATGGAGCATAGGTGAAGCCATGACATTATCTGGATTACCACCGAAGCAAGGGCTTTACGATCCGACCTTCGAGCACGATGCTTGCGGCGTCGGCTTTGTCGTACATCTTCAAGGTGAAAAGTCTCACGAGATTGTCGAACAAGCGCTGACGGTTTTGGAAAACCTTGATCATCGCGGCGCGTGTGGTTGTGAAGAAAACACCGGTGACGGCGCCGGCATCTTACTGCAAGTTCCGCATGAATTTCTGAAGCGAACCTGCGAGGGCTTGGGCTTTCAATTGCCTGAGGTTGGGGATTATGGCGTCGGTATGGTGTTTTTGCCGGACAATCGCGAACAACGCCAGCGATTCTCGAAGATTATTGAGGAAATCGTTGCCAGCGAGGGGCAGCGTCTGTTGGGGTGGCGCAAGGTGCCCACGGATAATTTCTATCTCGGCGAAACGGCCAAGGCTTACGAACCGTTTGTGCGACAGATTTTTATAAGCCGGGGCAGCGGAATCGATGATGATATGGCCTTTGAGCGTAAGTTGTACGTGATTCGACGGCGGGCGGAAAATGCAATCCGCTATGCGAATCTTTCGGGCGGGGATTTTTTCTATATCCCTAGTCTGTCTCATCGCACAATCATCTATAAAGGTATGTTGACGCCGCGCCAGGTAGGGACATTTTATCCAGACCTGTCGGATCCGATGCTGGAATCGGCAATTGCGGTTGTGCACTCCCGTTTTAGCACCAATACTTTCCCAAGTTGGGGCCGGGCCCATCCATACCGTTACCTGATCCACAATGGCGAAATTAATACTCTGAGGGGCAATGAAAACTGGATGCACGCGCGACAATCTATGCTGGCGTCGCATTTATTCGGGGATGATTTGTCAAAAATACTTCCAATCGTTCAGGAGGACGGCAGCGATTCGGCCAAATTCGATAACACCCTAGAATTTCTCGCACTGAGCGGGCGCTCGCTGCCGCACGCTATCATGATGATGATTCCCGAACCGTGGGAAAATCACGACAGCATGGATGAGACAAAGCGGGCCTTTTATGAGTACCACAGCAATTTGATGGAGCCGTGGGACGGCCCGGCCTCGATTGCGTTCACGGATGGCACTGTGGTTGGGGCAGTGCTCGACCGCAATGGACTTCGTCCGTCTAGATACTATGTGACCAAAGATGATCTCGTGATTATGGCCTCTGAAGTCGGTGTCTTGGACATAGCCCCGGAGAACGTCGCGGAAAAACGCCGACTTCAGCCCGGACGGATGTTTCTCGTTGACACCAGTGAAGGACGCATTATCAGCGACGAAGAGATCAAACAGCAGATTGCCAAGGCTCAGCCATACGGTCGGTGGTTGAAAGATAACGTTATTCATTTCGACCAACTACCGGATGTTGCAGACAAAGAGCCTGTGGCAAATCACCATCTTACATTACAGCGCCTTCAGGCCTTTGGTTATAACTTCGAAGACTTACGAATCAATATCGCGCCGATGGCGCAAAACGGCATTCAACCGGTCGGCTCGATGGGAACCGATACGCCTTTGGCAGTCCTGTCGGATAGACCTCAACTGCTCTATAACTATTTCAAGCAACTGTTTGCTCAGGTGACCAATCCGCCCATCGACCCAATTCGCGAAGAGTTAATTACCTCAACCACATTGACGCTAGGGCTAGAAGGAGATTTGACCGACCCAAGACCGGAAAGTTGCCGCCAGTTAAGATTGTCAGCCCCAATTTTGAGAGATTCGGAGATGGAGAAGCTGCGGCGGATTGAGCGACCCGGGATAAAATCCGCGACCTTGCCGATTGTCTTCAAAGCGAGTGAGGGGAAGGACGGCTTGGAACACGCCTTGGAGGAGCTATTTGATCTAGCCGACCAGGCAATATCGGATGGCGCAACGATACTCATTCTTTCCGATAAGGGAGTGGATCAATTCCATGCAGCCATTCCGGCTTTGCTTGCTTGCTCCGGATTACATCACCACTTGATCCGCACGGGCACACGCACTCGCGTTGGCCTGGTGCTCGAATCAGGAGAGCCGCGTGAAGTGCATCATTTCTGTTTATTGCTTGGTTACGGCGTTCAAGCGATCAATCCCTACCTTGTCTTTGAATGTCTTAACGACATGATTCATGAAGGTATGCTCAAGGGGCTTGGCTATGACGAAGCGGTGAAGGGATACATCAAAGCCTCGGTGAAGGGCGTCGTAAAAGTCATGGCCAAAATGGGCATTTCTACGATCAAATCCTATTGCGGAGCACAGATCTTCGAGGCGGTGGGTTTGGGACGAGAGCTGGTCGAGAAGTATTTTACCTGGACGCCATCGCGCGTTGGCGGCATCGCTTTGGATGAAGTTGCACGCGAAGCGCAGCGTCAACACGCCAGCGCCTATCCCAAGTACCCGTTGAACGGGCATACATTGGAAGTCTACGGACAGTATCAGTACCGCAAGGATGGTGAATTGCATTTGTTCAATCCGCGCACAATTCACCTTCTACAAAAGTCTTGCCGTAATAACGATTATAAAACGTTCAAAGAGTACACTCAGCTAATCGATGACCAATCGAAGCGACTAGCCACGTTGCGCGGTCTCATGCATATAAAATATGCAGCCCAGCCGATTCCAATCGAAGAAGTCGAACCTGTCGAGGAGATCGTCAAGCGTTTCAAAACCGGCGCGATGTCCTATGGATCGATCGGCAAGGAAGCGCATGAGGCGCTTGCCATCGCCATGAACCGCCTGGGCGGCAAAAGCAACACGGGGGAGGGCGGAGAAGATCCGGCCCGGTACGCTCTTGATGCCAATGGCGATTCGCGTAATAGCGCGATCAAGCAGGTGGCCTCCGGACGCTTTGGAGTGACGAGTTATTATCTCACTCAGGCTCGCGAGATCCAGATCAAGATGGCTCAAGGCGCCAAGCCAGGCGAAGGCGGTGAGCTGCCCGGCCGCAAGGTTTATCCATGGATTGCCAAAGTGCGCCACTCGACCCCAGGGGTTGGATTGATTTCGCCACCGCCACATCACGACATTTATTCTATCGAGGATCTGGCGCAGCTAATTCATGATCTCAAGAACGCCAATCATCATGCGCGGATCAGCGTTAAACTTGTCTCGGAGGTGGGGGTCGGTACCATCGCCGCGGGTGTGGCAAAAGGTCATGCCGATGTTGTTTTGATAAGCGGGCACGATGGCGGCACGGGTGCTTCGCCGCAGACCAGCATCAAACATGCCGGCTTACCTTGGGAGCTGGGGCTAGCGGAAACCCATCAGACTTTGCTGCTTAATGACCTGCGCAGCCGTATCACAGTGGAAACCGACGGACAACTTAAGACCGGACGCGATGTGGTAGTGGCTGCAATGTTAGGTGCTGAAGAGTTCGGCTTCGCCACTACGGCGCTGGTCACCTTGGGCTGCATCATGATGCGGGTATGCCATCTAGATACGTGTCCCGTGGGAGTGGCAACCCAGAACCCCCAATTACGTGCAAAGTTTGCTGGAGATCCGGCGCACGTGGTTAACTTCATGCGCTTCATCGCGCAAGAAATGCGTGAGCACATGGCCAAGTTAGGATTTCGTACGATCAACGAGATGGTCGGGCGGGCCGATCGGTTGGAAGTTCGTCAAGCTGTGGAGCATTTGAAAGCAAGAGGGTTGGATTATGCGGCGATACTATACCAGCCCAAAGTTGGTCCCGATGTTGGGCGCTATTGCAGCATGCCACAGAATCACGGGCTGGAAAATGCTTTGGATAATCAAGTCTTGCTTGACTTGGCGGCACCGGCTCTAGATCGTGGCGAGAAGGTGAAGGCATCTCTCGGAATTCGCAACACGAATCGTGTGGTAGGCACGATCCTGGGTAGTGAGATTACTCGACGATTCGGGCCCGAAGGACTGCCTGAAGATACCGTTCATTTTCATTTCGAGGGTTCTGCGGGACAAAGTTTCGGAGCTTTCATACCACCGGGCGTGACTCTGGAACTCGAAGGCGATGCTAACGACTATTTCGGCAAAGGCTTGTCTGGTGGAAAACTCGTTCTCTATCCTCCCGAAGGTTCGACGTTTGCTCCCGAAGAAAACATTATTGTCGGAAACGTTGCGTTGTATGGAGCCACGAATGGGGAGGCTTATATCCGAGGAATGGCAGGCGAGCGTTTCGGCGTCCGAAACAGTGGTGTGCGGGCGGTCGTGGAAGGAGTCGGCGACCATGGCTGCGAGTATATGACTGGAGGGAAAGTCTTCGTAATCGGTGCCACTGGGCGCAATTTCGCCGCCGGCATGTCCGGCGGTGTAGCTTACATTCTCGACGAGGATGGCACATTTAAAACACGTTGCAATTTCGAAACTGTTGCGCTGGAGCCTTTGAATGATCGAGATTTGCGAGATGCTGAGGAAATGCTCAAGCGTCATGCACTATATACGCATAGCGCCCGGGCATGGCGGCTCTTAGCGCTTTGGGAGGAGACCGCCATTAAGCTTCAGAAAGTGATGCCGAAGGACTACCGTCGCGTTCTGAAAGAACTCGAAAAGGCGGAGGCAACGGGACTTGCCGGTGAAGAAGCGCTAATGGCGGCTTTCGAAGCAAATAAGAACGATGCTTCCCGAGTGAGCGGCAACTGAGTTCCTAAGCCGGATTTCATAATTCACTTCGGAATTGAATTTCATCATCACACACTGTGCCACTCTCAGTGGCTCTTCCCTTTCGTCACCTTACGGACTGCGACTTTGCCGGACGCGAGTGGCGAATTCAACAAAGCAGTCGAAGTAAGCCAGGGCCTAGAGCGAGTCGGACAAGATGAGGCACATCGTTCAAAACGGCGATCTGCTATGCGTCGGGAGTAATTGATATGGGTAAACCAACCGGATTCTTGGAGTATGAGCGCGAGCTACCTGGAGATCGTTCACCCTCGGAGCGGGTGAACGATTGGCGCGAGTTTCACCACCATCTTTCACAAGCCAAGCTTCAGGATCAGGGCGCGCGTTGCATGGATTGCGGTATTCCCTTCTGCCATACGGGACAGCTGATCAGTGGCATGGCATCTGGCTGCCCCGTCAATAACTTAATTCCGGAATGGAACGATCTGGTTTACCGCGACTTGTGGCAGGAGGCGCTGCATCGGTTGCACAAAACCAACAACTTTCCAGAGTTTACGGGCAGGGTATGTCCCGCGCCGTGCGAAGGATCGTGCGTGTTGGGACTAAACGAGCTACCGGTGACAATTAAGACTATTGAGTGTTCCATCATTGATAATGGTTTTGCGCGAGGCTGGGTCACACCCCAATCGCCGGAGAACCGGACCGGCAAGAAAGTCGCTATCATCGGATCGGGTCCGTCGGGGCTTGCCTGTGCAGCGCAACTAAACTGTGCCGGTCACTGGGTGACTGTTTACGAGCGCGCCGACCGTGTTGGCGGATTGTTGATGTACGGAATTCCCAACATGAAACTCGACAAAGCAATAGTCCAACGCCGTGTCGATCTCATGTCTGCGGAGGGCGTCAAGTTCGTAATGGACGCCGCCATCGGCGTCGATATTCCCGCTGCTACACTCAAAGATGAGTTTGATGCGGTTGTGCTCTGTTGTGGCGCAACCAAACCGCGCGACTTGCCGATACCCGGGCGCGAACTCGATGGCATCCACTTCGCAATGGATTTTCTCCACTCGAATACCAAGAGCCTGCTCGATTCCAATCACAAAGACGGTAGATACATTTCCGCAAAAGACAAAGATGTGATCGTCGTGGGGGGCGGTGACACCGGCACTGATTGCGTCGGCACATCCATGCGACACGGGTGCAAAAGCTTGACTCAATTAGAAATTCTGCCGCGTCCACCCGATACACGCCAGCCGGATAATCCATGGCCTGAATGGCCAAAGGTCTATAAATTGGACTACGGTCAGGAAGAGGCGAAAGCACGTTTTGGCGACGATCCGCGAATTTATTTAACAACCGGCGAGAAATTTGTTGGGGATTCGAACGGACGGGTAAAGGAGCTGCACGTCTACGATGTGGAATGGGGCAAAAATGAGCAAGGCGCGTTCATTCCGAAGCGAGTACCCGGGACCGAGAAAAAATTACGTGCGGATTTGATATTATTGGCGATGGGATTTATCGGTCCTGAGGAAGCGGTGTTGGCCCAACTAGGCGTCGAACGGGATCCACGGTCGAATGCGAAGGCCGAGTACGGCGAGTTTTCTACAAACGTCCCCGGGGTTTTTGCCGCAGGCGATTGTCGCCGCGGTCAGAGCCTGGTCGTATGGGCGATTAATGAGGGTCGCGGCGCTGCACGAGAATGCGATCGCTTCTTGATGGGGACGACGAAGTTAACGTGAAGATTGCGACACAGATGATAGAAAGCTGCACTGAGACTCAAGGGCGCCGATCGATCCAGCCACTGCTCCATCTTTAGTTCGCTTATCCTACATCATTTTGCCGAACCGACATCACTGTGAACCATCGAGTTTCTCGTAATAGTGAATTGTCAAAAACGTCAGACAAATTGAATGACTGGCATAAAAGATCGCTCAAACAACCAGAAATCTCGCTAGATTTCCGCGAGATTGTGTTGGTAACTAATGGCCTTCAAGTTGCGTTAAGAACTTGGCGAAGGCAATCTTTGGGATGTGAGCTCGACCGGGTGGTGCAGGAGTGCTCGGGTAAATCCGATATAGCTCGACGCGGAACTCAAAGTGAAAGATTGTTGCGAGGCTAGATCAATGAAAACAGCGAGTACTCTGCTTGATCCCGGCTCAAGCTTGCATGATGAAGCCCCTTGGCAGACCGAAGGTCTTGATCAATCGCCTGTGTCCTCTTACGCTCGAGATCTTAGAGTCGTGGGACAGCTCCTCGAACGGCGGCAAATCACTAACGCCGATTTAGTTTGCGTTGCGGATGCCTATATCATTCGTGGCATTCAGAGATTAGCTGGAGATTCGCGCTTCGGTCGTTCGTTCTCGCGACGTTTGATGAAGCGATTAGACGCTGTGCTGCATGGGGATTTTTCTCGATCGTTGTGTTCGGGAATTGTTGATGTGCGCTATACTCTTGAGGAGATCGTCAAGTTCGACTATCTCGCTCGTTGTAAACGTTCCAAGATCAGCCCTCTGCCCGATCCTTATAGTTTGTCACATATACTGCGAAGTACCGGAGCTTATCTCGATGGTCGGAAGAATAGCTCGCTAATCGGAATTTCTCTCCAGGAGCAATGCATTACTATTCGTTTCGAGACCGCTGAAGGGCATCCTGAAGAAGCGAAGCAGAACCTCCAATATTTTTATGACTATTGGGTTAAAATGTATTTGCGTCGCGGCAGCCACGGCCAAACCTCCAACACTAACTTGCAGCGCAACAGTTTCGTGGCTACTCGAAGCTAGACCGATGTAGTGCCCATCGCTTGACAGACTGAAGAGCCTGGCAACCTTCGCCAGTCATTTTACCCATAGGTCCTTCAAGTTGACCTTCGGCAGTAAGCCCAAAGAGATTCCTGATTGCAGGATTTTGTTTTGTGATTCAAAGAACGACTCACCCCAAAGATCGGCGAAGTTTTGTCGATTTTGCTTCATCCCTGCAGCAGTCTGTTCAGGCGTGCTGAGATTGAAAAATTCTTTTGCTTTGGCTTCGAAGAAATCGTTGTCCTGGCCTGCCTTGATCATTTTCACCGCTTCGACATAGGCACCGCGAATCGCTTTCACCAGATCTGGCTGCTTTTCGACCGTCTCCCTGAGCATGCCCACGGATGATTTCAGCGGGGGCGCGCCGAATAGTTTTTCCAACTCCACATCGAAGTCGAGCAGTACCCGATACTTCTCGGAAAGTACCAGCCGTGTCGTATGTGGCTCAAACATGTTGATCGCTTCTACTTCGCCGCGTTCCAATAGGGCGATCAGAGCGCCGGTCTCGGCCGGAATACTCTGGAAGTCCTTTTCGATGTCGAGCTTTTTCTCCTTGGCAATCACCGCCGAGAAGAAATACGCTCCTGTAACGCGCGCAAAGTTTCCGATTTTTTTTCCTTTAAGGTCCGCCAGGGACTTATAGGGCGAATCCTTTTTGACCAGCCAGGAATTGCCGGACCAAATCTGTGGCGTAATCAGCCGGATGTCGGTGCCGCTTTTGAGGAGATTGACAGCGGTGCTCGGTTGCATGGCGCTAGCGATTGCCCGTCCCAGTTTCACTGCGTTGGCTGCTTCCGTGAAGTCCATCATCAAATTGTTGATCTTCAAGCCGTGTTTGGCGGCGATGCCTTTGGCATCGATCAGCGCCGCAATATACCCCGACTGGCCGGCGGCAGCGGTTGCGATGTTGACCGTCTGGAGCGACTGGGCATGCACCGGCGTGAATGATCCTACCGCGATGACTATTGCAACGGAGGAAATGACAATCGACAGATTCATAATTCGCTCTCCTCTTTGAAGGTAACTTTGGCTTCTAATTCAGCAGCAAACCGGTAAATCTCCGGAGTCCAGTTTCGCGGCGCGGGCAGGGGATTGCTGACGTATTCCGCCAACCGTGCCGGACGGGTTGTGAGCGTCACTACGTAATCGCTCATATAAGCGGCTTCAGGCAAGTTGTGGGTGACAAAAAGAACTGTGCGATGCAACTGTTCACAAAGCCGTCGTGTGGTTTGCCGCAATTGTCGCGCGGTCAGCTCATCGACACTTGCGAAAGGTTCATCCATTAACACGAGATCAGATTCGATCGCCAAAGCTCGCGCAAGGCCTACGCGCTGGCGTTGTCCCCCGGAAAGATAGAGCGGAAATTGATCAGCATATTCTCGAAGGCCAACCAGGTCCAAATAGCGGTCTACCCGCTCCTGCCACTCGCCTCGAGTGATGCCGGCCCCTTGCAGCGCAAGCCTGAGATTATCGCCAACGGTCTT
>Ga0307413_10000518_pt1 | contig 12731 bp, 9 predicted proteins | sample DK1Ometagenome_3_FD_203714 | JGI IMG/M metagenome (GOLD analysis project Ga0307413, IMG submission 203714) | Maize rhizosphere microbial communities from greenhouse at UC Davis, California, United States - DK15-O-2 | ecosystem: Host-associated > Plants > Roots > Rhizosphere > Soil | place: USA... | reverse complement strand
ATTCAGATGCGCGCTCGCGTCACGACGATGGCGGCGTCGGCCAGCAGCGCAGCGAGGCGCCGGTGAGTTCGAGCTGGATCGAGTCGCCTTCACGCTGCAACGCCACGTGCCGGCCGACGTAGACATCGACACCGGTGGTGGAGGCGGATTCCGCGCGGGGCAGGATGATCGCCGGCTCGTCGTCCATCTGCAGGATGGCGTTGTGGTCGCCGTAACCTATCCGGACACCCCGGCCATCGTCGCAGTCGTAATGGATCGCGTCCGCGCCCGGCGTGGCGGTGGCCCTGCTCGTCGATGAAGTCGACGGGGCATCGGGCGCCGCCGTCGGGCTGCCACTGGTGGACACCGTGCACGCACTGGCGACACAGGCGATCAGCAGCGGCAGTGTGAGAACGCGCATGGATCCCTCGGCGATTGGGCCGGGTTCACCCTAGCCCAGGCCGTGGGGCGGCGCGTGAGTACAACGTGACCGCGGGTGTCTAGTCGACCGCGACCGCATGCGCGTGCTCGCGGGTGGCGAGGAATTCGACATCCGGCGCGCGCTCCTGCGCCAGTTGCAGGTTGACCCGGGTCGGCGCGAGGTAGACCAGCTGGCCGGCGGCGTCGATCGCGAGGTTCATCGCGTTCTTGTCGCGGAACTCCTCCAGCTTCTTCGCATTGCCGCAGCGGATCCAGCGGGTGGTGGCGACCGCGACCGGCTCGAAGATCGCATCGACGCCGTATTCGTCCTTGAGCCGGTAGGCGACCACGTCGAACTGCAGCACGCCGACGGCGCCGAGGATCAGGTCGTTGCTCATCAGCGGCCGGAAGAACTGGGTCGCGCCTTCCTCGCTGAGCTGGGCCAGGCCCTTCTGCAACTGCTTGAGCTTGAGCGGGTCGCGCAGGCGCGCACGGCGGAACAGCTCCGGCGCGAAGTTGGGGATGCCGGTGAACGACAGCTTCTCGCCCTCGGTGAACGTGTCGCCGATGGAGATCGTGCCGTGGTTGTGGATGCCGATCACGTCGCCCGAATACGCACTCTCGGCGATCTCGCGATCGCTCGCCATGAACGTCAGCGCGTTGGCGAGCTTGAGGTCCTTGCCGCTGCGCACGTGGTGGGCCTTCATGCCGGCGCTGAACTTGCCCGAGCAGATCCGCATGAACGCGACCCGGTCGCGGTGTTGCGGGTCCATGTTGGCCTGGATCTTGAACACGAAGCCGGTCAGCCTGTCCTCGGTCGGCGCCACCTCGCGGGTGGTGGTCTCGCGCGGCTGCGGCGACGGCGCGTGGCGGACGAAGAAGTCCAGCAGCAGCTGCACGCCGAAGTTGTTGACCGCCGAGCCGAAGAACACCGGGGTCTGCTCGCCGGCCAGGTACTTGTCGATATCGAACGGATGGCTGGCGCCCTGCACCAGTTCCAGCTCGTCGCGCAGTTCGGCCAGCGTGGCCGCGCCGATCCGCTCCTCCAGCCCGGGATCGTCGATCGAGGCGAAGATGGTCGAGTCCTGCCGGGTGAAGTTGCGGCCCTGCTCGTACAGGTGGACCTCGCCGCTGACCAGGTGGACCACGCCCTTGAGGCGCTTGCCCATGCCGATCGGCCAGGTGATCGGCGCGCACTGGATGCCGAGCACGCTCTCGACCTCGTCGAGCAGTTCGATCGGGTCGCGGCCCTCGCGGTCGAGCTTGTTGATGAAGGTCATGATCGGCGTGTCGCGCAGCCGGCAGACTTCCATCAGCTTGATCGTGCGCTCCTCCACGCCCTTGGCCACGTCGATCACCATCAATGCGCTGTCGACCGCGGTCAGCACCCGGTAGGTGTCCTCGCCGAAGTCGGCGTGGCCCGGGGTGTCGAGCAGGTTGACGATGTGGTCGCCGTACGGGAACTGCATCACCGAAGATGTGACCGAGATGCCGCGCTCCTTCTCCAGCGCCATCCAGTCGGAGGTGGCGCTGCGGCTGGTCTTGCGCGACTTCACCGAGCCGGCCATCTGGATCGCGCCGCCGAACAGCAGCAGCTTCTCGGTCAGCGTGGTCTTGCCGGCGTCGGGGTGGGAGATGATCGCGAAGGTGCGGCGGCGCAGGGCTTCGATGGAGGTCTGGTTTGACGCCGGATCGGGCATGGCAACGGCGCGCGATCGCGCCTGGAGGCTGTGGGAAGGCGCCGATTATAGCGGGCCGCGACACCGTGCCTGGCGGATTTGCGGAGGCAGTCACACAAGTCGCGGTTCAGCGGCCGCGCGTCCGGCCGATATCGCCCTCGAGGCGGCGCATCCGCGACGTGAGACGAGGATCAAGGTGCACATTGTCATCGTGGGGGACGGAGTTGGACGCGCCGACGGGCTGCAACGCGAGTTGGGCCAGGCGCTGGCGGACTTCGGCCTGGACTGGGACGTTCGCTGGGTCGGCCAGGCCGACGCGCAATCCGCCATGGCCGGAGAGTCACCGGTCGACGTGCTGGTCTGCGAGCTCGATGCGGGCGCCCGGCGGGCTGCCGCATTGCTTTCGCAACTGCGCAGCGAGCGGCCGGAAGCCGTGCGGATCCTGCTGCTGGAGAACGGTCAGGATGCCGATGCGCTGCAGGCACTGGATTCGGCCCATCGGCTCTTGCGCAAGCCGCTCGATGCCGGCGAGCTGATCGAGGCGGTGGAGAGCGTGATCGAACTGCGCGAGCTGCTCGACAACGCCGAGCTCAACGAGGCGATCGGTCGGATCGGCGCCTTGCCGCCACCGCCCAAGCTCTACATCGACCTGACCCAGTTGATGCGCGACCCCGACACCGACAGCGCCGATGTCAGCGCCCTGCTTTCACAGGACCCGGTGCTGGCGGCGAAAGTGCTGCGGTTGTGCAACTCGGCGTATTTCTCCGCCGGCCGCGTGGTCACCGATATCCGCAGCGCCGTGACCCGGCTGGGGCTGCAGAACATCCAGCGGCTGGTGCTGGCGACCGAGGCGTTTGGCGGCACCGGCGAGGTCGACGGGGTCGACCGCGAGGCGATGCAGGCCCGCGCGTTGGCCACCTCGCGGCTGGCCGGGCAGCTGCTGGGCGGGCCGAGTGCCGAGCTGGCGGCCACCGCCGGCTTGCTGGCCGAGGTCGGCAAGCTGTTGCCGGGCGTGCGCTTCGCACTGGCCGACGGCACCGAGCAGAATCCCGAAGGTCCGCATTTCGCCGAAGCCGGCGCCTACCTGCTTGGCCTGTGGGGTCTGCCGATGCCGATCGTCGAGGCCGTTGCCCACCACCAGCAACCGGGACGGATGCGCATGTCCGGGTTCTGGGTTGCCGGCGCGGTGCACGTGGCCTCGGCGCTGGTCGCCGGCACGCCGGTGGACGAGGCGTACCTGCGTTCGGTCGGCCAGATCGACCGACTGCCGAAATGGCGCTCGATGGGCGAGCAATTGATGGAAGCGGCGTAACCCCGCATCACCGCGGGAACGGCAGTCGTCCTAGCGGGGCGACTGTCCCGCGTCGTCGATGCGCAGCGGCCCGGCCGGACCGATCATCCGGAACGGCAACGACCGCAGGCGCATGCCGCGGTTGACCTGCACCACGAAGTGCAGGTGCGGCCCGGTGGTGAAGCCGGTATTGCCGGACAGCCCGATCTGCTGCCCGGCGCGCACCCGCTGCCCGACCCGGACCAGCACACCGCCCGGCTTGAGGTGGGCGTACAGGCTCATCGCGCCGTCGTCATGCAGTATCCGCACGAAGTTGGCGCGGCCGCCATAGCGGTCGCGATCCAGTCCGGGGCGGTCGAAATCGGATTCGACCTGCATCACCACCCCGTCGCGCGCGGCCAGCACCGACGTTCCGATCGGCACGGCGAAGTCGACCGCATAGCGGTTCTCCGGGTCGCTGTGGCTGAAACGGCCGCCGTAACCCTGGTCGATCCGCGCGCCGTCGATTGCGAGCGGCAGGCGGTAGTCGACATCGCGCGGCGCCGCGCTCGGGTTGCCCGGCAGGCTGTCCATCCGCAACTCGAAGTCGACGGGGCGGGCCGGGTCGCGCGCGCGCAGCACGGCGACCAGCGCTTCGCCGCCCGCGGCCACCGTGGCGCGGGCCGGCAACGCCGGATCGCCGACGGTGTTGCCGTTGCGGGTGAAATGCAGCATCACCTCGATCGGCCCGGCCAGGCGGTTGTCGGCCCAGGCGTAGTAGGCGTCGCCATGCGGTTCGATCCGCAGCCGCGCGATCGCGGTGGGCTCGACGAACACCGGCACCGTGCTGACCTCGACGCCGGGCTGCTGCGGCTGGCGGTCGCCGTAGTGGGTGATGCCGTCAGCATCGGTCCAGCGGTAGACCTGGCCGGCATCGGCTGGAAAAACGGCGGTGGCCAGGGCGGTCGCCAACGCCAGGCCCCATGCCAGGCAGGGCCACCCGCGAGCCAACACCACCACGGTCAGCCGCCGCACTCCGCCGACAGGCCGAGCCGGTGCGCGATGTCGGCCAGGTCGAAGGCCGCCACGGCCGCATCGTCATGCACCGCGAACAAGGCGCCGCGGGGGAACGCGCGGGTACTGGCCGCGTGCAGCGTGACGCCGTCGGTGAAGGCGGTGACGGCGCCCTTGAAACTCCCGGCCGGCGCCAGCGTGTCGCGTTCGAACAGGTGGAACATCGTCAGCGGCGCCAGCTGGTCGACCGCGATCCAGTAACCGCCGGTGGCGCTGCACGACCACAGCGCGACGCCTTCGGCCTCGGCCGCGAACGCATCCTGCGGCAGGCTGCGGCCGGTGTAGCGGCCCTTGAAACTGTACTCGCGCAGGGTCGAGGCGTTGCGTCCGTCCTCGCGCGGGATGCGTTCGTCGGCGATCAGCAGGCGGTCGGCACCGGGATCGCCGGCGATCGACTCGACCACCCGCAACGCGCTTTCCGCGCCGGTATCGCCGAACGAGCCGGCGTAATGGCTGCGCGGCCGTCCCTGCTGGTCGAACACGAGGCGGTAACGGCGCACGCGCTGGTCCAGCTCGGCCAGCGGCGGGACCACGTCGAAGCGCTCGCCGTACATGAAGCTGTCGGTGACGTAGATTTCCAGCTCGCCCGGTTCGGTCTCGTTGATCCACAGCCCGTACGGGGCGCGCAACCGGTCCTGGCCGAAGCTGCCGAGCGGCTCGAAACCAGGCAATGCGAACACCTGCACGCGGTGGTTGTCGCGCTCGACCACGAACAGGTGGTCGCCGTGCACCGCCACCCCGTTGGGCCGGTCGAACCGGCCCGCCGCATCGCCCGGCCCGCCCACCGTGCGCAGGCGCTCGCCGGTGTCGGCATCGAACACCACCAGCTGGTCGGTCGACTTGGCGCTGGCGATCAACCAGGTGTCGCCGGTGGGCGAGGTCCAACTGGCGAGCGAATCCAGCTCGTCGGCCGGGTCGGTGGCGGAGACGTAGCGCTCGGGGACGGTGTCGAAGACGGGCGCATCGGGCGGGGTGGCAGGGGCTTCGGCGCGCGGGGGGCGAGTGGCGCATGCGGCCAGGAGCAGGGCCGGCAGGGCCATGTAAAGGGGGCGAAGGGTCATGGCGGCAGTGTAAATGGCAAACGCGGGGCGATCGCTGTCGATATGACCAATCGCTATATCCGGATAAAGCGATTGACACTCCGGAACAGTCGCGGCAGACTGCGGCCATCCATCGAGACCGGCTGAGGGACAGGCCCTTTGAAGCCGGGGCAACCCGACACTGCGCAAGCGGTGCGAAGGTGCCAATTCCTGCGGCCCGGTGAAGATCGGATCCGAAAGATGGTTGCGACATGTGCCCCTTGCCGGCGCGTGCGCATCCGTCAGCTCGATGGCCCCCGTCACTTCCGGATGCCGCCATGAGCTTTCAGACCCACACCGATCGCCACCCCGTCGCCCGCGCCGAGAGCCACGTCCTGTTCGAGGGCGAAAGTGCGACGTCGCCTGTCTCCGTCGATGCCGGCCGTGCGGTGCGCGGGCAAGTGCGAACCCCCCTTGGACTCCGTTACGCCGGCCTCCGCGAGGTATGCCTGCGCTACGAGCGCATCGGCGACCCGTCGCTGCCGGTGGTGTTCGTCGCCGGTGGTATCTCCGCGGACCGGCACGTCGGCGCGAGTGACGCGCATGCGGACGCCGGATGGTGGGATGCGCAGGTCGGCGCCGGCCGCGCGCTGGACCCGCAGCGGTATTGCATCCTCGCGTTCGACTGGGTCGGCAGCGACGGTGAACTCGACGTCGCGCTCGATCCCGCCGACCAGGCCGACGCGATCGCCGCGCTGCTCGACGCCCTGCGCATCGAGCATCTGCACGCCTTCATCGGCTGCTCGTACGGGGCGATGGTCGGCTTGCAGTTCGCCGCCGCCCACGGCGCGCGGCTGGGGCACCTCGTGGCGATCAGCGGCGTCCATCGCGCGCACCCGTATGCCAGCGCCTGGCGCGCGCTGCAGCGTCGCGCGGTCGCGCTGGGTGCGTTGCAGTGCGACGACACCCACGGCCTGGAGCTGGCGCGGCAACTCGCGATCCTGAGCTATCGGACGCCCGAGGAGTTCGATGCCCGCTTCGATGCCGCCGGAGTGGTCGACGGCCGCGTGCGCGTCGGTGCCGAGGACTATCTGGACCACTGCGGCGGCAAGTACGCCAGCCGTACCCCGACCGCCGCGTTCGTGCGGCTGTCGGAGTCGATCGACCTGCAGGCGCTGCAGCCCGAGTCGGTGCGGGTGCCGGTGACGGTGGTCGCGGTGAACGGCGACCGGGTGGTACCGGTTGCCGACTCCCGCGAGCTGGCCGGGCGACTGGGTGGCGAGACCCGCCTGCACGTGCTCGAATCGATCTTCGGGCATGACGCGTTCCTCAAGGAGCGCGACGCCATCGCCGCGATCCTTGCGGACGCCTTGTATACCCGGGTATCCGGCGACGCGGAGGTGGCGGCATGAGCGTCCATCTGCACACGCCCGACCCGGCGGCATCCAGCGGGCGTGACCTGTGTACCCGCGCGGTGCGCGCCGGCATCGACCGCGACAGCGCGTTCGGGGCGGTCACCCCGCCGATCGTGCTGTCGTCGAACTTCAGCTTCGCCGGCTTCAACGACAAGCGCACCTACGACTACACCCGCAGCGGCAACCCGACCCGCGACCTGCTGGCCGAGGCCCTGGCGGAGCTGGAAGGCGGCGCCGGTGGCGTGGTCACCGCCACCGGCATGGCCGCGATCACCCTGGTGCTGCACGCGCTGCTCAAGCCCGGCGACAAGCTGGTGGTGCCGCACGACGGCTACGGCGGCAGCTGGCGGCTGTTCAACGCACTGGCGGACAAGGGCGCGTTCGAACTGCTGACGGTCGACCTGACCGACCCGCGCGCGCTGGCCGAGGCGCTGTCGAAGGAGCCGGCACTGGTCTGGATCGAGACCCCCTCCAATCCGCTGCTGCGCATCACCGACCTGCGCTTCGTGATCGATGCCGCGCACGCGGCCGGCGCGCTCGTGGTGGCCGACAACACCTTCCTGTCGCCGGCGCTGCAGCAGCCGATTTCGTTCGGCGCCGACGTGGTCGTGCACTCGACCACCAAGTACATCAACGGCCACAGCGACGTCGTCGGTGGCGCGGTGGTAGCGAAGGAGTCCGAGCTGCACGAGAAGCTGGCATGGTGGGCCAATTGCCTGGGCATCACCGGCTCTCCGTTCGACAGCTTCCTGACCCTGCGCGGCCTGCGCACGCTGGGCGCGCGGCTGCGGGTGCACCAGGAGAACACCGCCGCATTGGCCGGGCTGCTCGACGGCCATCCGGCGGTGCGCGCGGTGCATTACCCCGGGCTGGCCAGCCATCCCGGCCATGCGATCGCGGCACGCCAGCAGAGCGGTTTCGGCGCGATGCTGAGCGTCGAGCTGGACGGTGGCGAGCCGGCGGTGCGCGCGTTCCTCGACGGCCTGCAGTGCTTCACGTTGGCCGAGTCGCTGGGCGGCGTCGAAAGCCTGGTCGCGCACCCGGCGACGATGACCCACGCGGCGATGTCGGCCGACGCGCGGGCCGAAGCCGGCATCGGTGACGGCTTGTTGCGGTTGTCGGTCGGCATCGAGCATGTCGACGACCTGGTCGCCGACATCGCGGCGGCATTGGAACGCGCGCAGGCGACCGGCGTCGGCAGCAAACGCGTGGCGAAATGAAGGCGGTGGCCGTCACTCGCGCACGCACCGGCCGGCCCCACGCGATCCCACCCGTGCCGGCCGCAGCGGCGCCGGCGCGGGTCGCCCTGCTCGGCACGGGCACGGTCGGCACCGCGGTGATCGAACGGCTGGCGCAATGGACGGGCACGCCACTCGGCGCGGGGGTGTCGCTCGTGCACGTCGCCAACTCGCGCCGCGCTGCCAGCGCGACGCTGGGAATGGCGCCACGGGAGATACTGCGGGTGATGCAAAGCCAGCCGCGACCCAGCCGGCTGGACCAGGTTCCCGCGGTCCTGCGCGGCGACGGCGCGCAGATCGTGGTCGACGCGACCGCCAGCGCCGCCGTCGCGGAACGGCATGCCGAGTGGCTCGCCCAGGGCATCCACGTGGTGACCGCTTGCAAGCTGGGGCAGGGCACCGGCCTGGCGCAATGGCGCCGCATCCGCGCGGGCTGCCTCCATGGCAATACGGCCTACGGCGACAGCGCGACGGTGGGTGCCGGACTGCCGCTGCTGCGTTCGATCCGCGACCTGCAGGCCGGTGGCGACCGCATCCTCGCGATCGCCGGCGTGCTGTCGGGCTCGCTGGCCTGGCTGTTCAACCATTACGACGGCCTGCGACCGTTTTCGGGCTTCGTGCGCGAGGCGCGCGATGCCGGCTTCACCGAACCCGACCCGCGCGAGGACCTGTCGGGCGAGGACGTGCGGCGCAAGCTCCTGATCCTTGCGCGCAGTGCCGGAGTGGAGTTCGAAAGCAGCGAGGTCGATGTCGATTCGCTGGTGCCGGCGACGCTCGCCGGCCTTGCCCGCGATGACGTCGATGGTGCATTGCCGCTGCTGGACACGCCGCTGCGCGAGCGATTCGCCGCCGCGCGCAAGGACGGCTGCAAGCTGCGCTTCATCGCGCGGCTGGAGAACATCCGTGGCGGCACGGGTGACGCCCGGGTCGGGCTGGAAGCGCTGCCCGAGGATCACCCGCTCGCGGGCGGCGCCGGCACCGACAACAAGGTCGCGATCTGGTCGGACAGGTACCGCGAGCAACCACTGGTGATCCAGGGCCCGGGCGCCGGCGCCGAAGTCACCGCGGCCGGGCTGCTGGATGACGTGCTGCGGATCGCGACCGGCGCCTGATCGGCACCGGCGCGATCGGGCGCCCCGGTTTCAGCTGCAAGTCGCCTTGATGTCGAGCGCGCGGGCGATGTCGCGCCAGTCGAACGCACCGATCCCCTGGTCGTCGTTGACCGCATAGAACACGCCGGCCGGGAAGCGCGCGGTCGGGGCCTGCTGCAGCCACACGCCATCGGTGTTGGCGACGGTGTTTCCGGCGAACACGCCGAGGTGCGCCAGACTGATGCGGTCGAATACGTGGAACAGGCTGCGATCGGCGAACTGGTCGGTGGCGATCCAGTAACCACTGCCGTCGTCGCACTGCCACAGCGCGATGCCCTCGGCCTGGGCCTGGAACACGTCGGCACCGACGTTGCGGCCGCGGAACCGGCCGTCCAGCCCGTATTCGCGCAGCAGGGTGCCGCCGGACTGGTCCTCTTCCGAGATCAGCAGGCGGTCGTGCGCGGGGTCGCCCAGCAGCGACTCGGTGATGCGGATCGCGCCAGCGGCGGTGGTGTCGCCGAACATGCCGGCCAGTTGCGCCTGGACGTTGCCATTGGCCAGTGCGGCGGCGTCGAGATGGTAGCGCTTGATCCGCTCGTCCAGCTCCGCCAGTGGCGGCGGCAGGTCTTCGTCGGCCGGCGACATGTAGTTGTCGCTGACCAGCACTTCGACGACACCGTTGGCGAGGCGGTTGACCCACAGCCCGTAAGGCTGGCGCAACTCGTCCTGGCCGAACGGGCCGAGCGGTTCGAAGCCGGGCAGCCGCAGCACCTGCACCCGGCGGTTGTCGCGCTCGACCACGAACAGCAGGTCGTCAAGCACGGCGATGCCGTTGGGTCGGTTGAATTCGCCCGGCCCCGGACCTTCGCCACCGACATCGCGGATATGTTCGCCGGTGTCGCCGTCGTACACATTCAGCCGATGGGTGTCCTTGGCGGTCGCGACCAGCAAAGTCCTGCCGGCGTCGTCGGTCCAGCTGGCCGGCGAATCGGTGTTCTCGGCCGGGGTGTTGGCGGTGAGGAAGGCTTCGGCGACCGTGGCGTAGCCGGTAGTGGGCGCGAGGATCTCATCGCCTTCGTCGGGTTCGCGTTCACTGCCCGCAGGGCCGCTGGCGCAAGCGGCGAGAAGCAAGGTCGAGGCGAGGACGGCGGCGAGCGGGGTGAAGCGCAATTGCATCGGAAAACTCCGGTCGGGGCGGCGTCGGATCACGCGCGCTGGCGAAACCTTCTACCGGCTCAATGCGTCATGCCGATGACAGCCAAACCGTCATGCCAGTGCCATGAAGCGGCCGTAGAAATCACCGCTTTAACCGGCACCGGAACCCTCGAATGAAGAAGTCTCCCCTGGCGATTGCACTCTCGCGCGGCATGGCGGTCATGGCGCTGGTCGCCTCGGGCGGCGCGTTGGCGCAGGTCACGCCGGTCGCTGCCGCGGCGCCTGCAGCCGATGCCGCGATGAAGCAGCTCGACGCGGTGGTCGTGCAGGGCGCGATCGTCTACCGCAACCGCACGCCTGGCACCGCACCGGTGCTGAGTTACGACCTGGAGTACTTCCAGCGGTTCGAGCCGTCAACCGTAGGCGACATGCTCAAGCGCGTGCCCAGCGCGGTATTCGTGTCCGACGTGCTGGAGTACGACGGCGTGCAGCTGCGCGGGCTCGATCCCGGCTACACCCAGGTACTCGTCAACGGCAGGAAGGTGCCCGGTGCCGGCGACGACCGCTCGTTCTGGGTCGACCGCATCCCGGCGGAGATGGTCGAGCGCGTTGAGATCCTGCGCAGCAACAGCGCCAACCGCTCCGGCGATGCCGTGGCCGGCGCGATCAACATCGTCCTGCGCGACGCCTACGAGTTCGACGGCAGCTACATCCGCGTCGGCGCGATGCGCTACGACGACGGCGAGGTCCAGCCGACCTTCGGCGCGGTGACCTCCGGCGAGGCGCTCGGTGGCCGCCTGCTGGCCGGGATCAACGTGCAGGACCGCTACAACCCGAAGATCAAGCGCAGCGACCGCTACGACAATCCCGGGAACACGGAACTGGTTTCGTGGGAAGACCAGGCCGACACCCGCGACGGCCAGGACTACTCGGGCAACATCTCCTACACCGCCAATGTCGGCGATACCGGCCGCCTGTCTATCGACGGCTTCCTTGTCAAAACCGACCGCGAGCAGGTCGAGATCTCCTTCGAGGAGGAATACGACGACGGCGAAGTCATCACCAAGGACGTCCCGGGCCTGACCGAAATCGACCAGACCAACTGGGGCGTCGGCGCCGGGTACCGGTTCGACATGGCCGGCGGCACCACCGAGATCGACCTCGACCACGCCCGCTTCGAGGACAGGAGCACCGAGAGCGAGGAGGAAGAGGAGTTCGTCGACGGCGAGTGGGAAGCCCACGAGGGCGAGGCGCTCGACATCGACGCCACCGACGCCGAGAGCAGCTTCGGGATCGCGCACAAGCGCCCGCTCGCCGCCGCGGAAATGGAGTTCGGCGTCGACTACCGCAGCAAGAAACGCGACACCACCCACAGCTACTTCGCGTTCGAGGTCGAGGCGCAGGGCGATCCGGTGGTCTACGCGCCGGACACGGTCATCGACAGCGTGATCGAGGAAACCCGCATCGATCCCTACCTGATGTTCTCCGGCGACGCCGGCGCGCTGGCCTGGGAAGCGGGCCTGCGTTACGAGACCACCGATTCGGACATCGAGTCCGGCCAGGACGGCGAATCGACCCGCGTCTCCAGCGACTACGGCGAACTGCTGCCGTCGCTGCACCTGAAGTGGGGCATCGGCGAGGCCAGCCGCGTCAGCTTCTCGGCCGCGCGCAGCCTGCGCCGCCCGAACTTCAACCACGTGCTGCCGGCGCTGCTCAGCGAGGAGTACGGCGACAACGACTTCCTCGGCAATCCCGCACTGGAGCCGGAAACCGCGAACGGCTTCGACCTCGGTTTCGAGCGCCGCCTCGGCAAGCGCGGCGTGGTCGGGGTCAACCTGTTCTACCGCGATGTCGCCAACCTGATCGAGCTGGTCAGCACCGGCGAGCCCAACGAGACTGCGTTCGATGACTGGGCCGACGACATCGCGGACTACATGGAAGACAACGGCGTCGGCGAGGACGAGGCCATCGCCGCCGTGCCGTTCGAGCCGGACAGCTTCATCTACACCATGGACAACGTCGGCGACGGCGAGGTCTGGGGCGTCGAGTTCGACCTGTCCACGCCGCTGACCGCGTTCAACCTGCCCGACACCGGCGTGTTCCTGAACTACTCGTGGCTCGACAGCGAGGTCGAGGACTTCCTCGGCACCCGCCGCTTCAACAACCAGGCCGGAAGCGTCTACAACGTCGGCTTCATCCAGGACCTGCCGGCGCTGGCGGCGTCGTTCGGCGCCAGCTACCGCAAGCAGGGCGATGCCTACAGCCGCGTGCTGGCCGAAGAGGTGTTGACCACCTACGACGGCGACCTCGAAGTGTTCGTCGAGAAGCGCTTCGGCGACAACCTCTCGCTGCGCCTGACCGGTTCGAACCTGCTGGACGCGCACAAGGACG
>Ga0307413_10000514_pt1 | contig 12760 bp, 11 predicted proteins | sample DK1Ometagenome_3_FD_203714 | JGI IMG/M metagenome (GOLD analysis project Ga0307413, IMG submission 203714) | Maize rhizosphere microbial communities from greenhouse at UC Davis, California, United States - DK15-O-2 | ecosystem: Host-associated > Plants > Roots > Rhizosphere > Soil | place: USA... | reverse complement strand
TTCTCGATCGCGTTCTGCGAAACATTCAAATCTTGCGCATTCACGGTCACGAATGAAAAAGCTGTGACAGCGAACGCCATCATCAATAAATTGCGTATGTATCTCATATCCCTACTTACTCCTTGTCCAAAAATCTGCGTCACCTTGCATGACCGTTCACAGACGATGATTTGACGCGAGTTTTGCCGCGGGGGATGCCATCGATTTCGGCCTAAACGCTTGGGATTACGCATTTTAACTAGCGTGAGGCCTGCCGGATCGCTTCGTAAAGGACGACGCCGACGCTGGTGGCGAGGTTGAGGCTGCGGACGCGAGGGTTCGCCATCGGGATGGTCAGGCAGGCTTGATGGCTTTCGGCCAAAAGCGATTCGGGAAGCCCGCGGGTTTCCGGACCGAAGACGAAAAGATCGCCGTCCCGGAACTCAATTTCGGTGTAGGCCCGCTCTGTTTTGGTGGTGAGGTAAAAGAATCGCGATCCGGGGTATTCGGCGTAAAGATCGTCCATGTCGATGTGGCGATGCAGCCGCACTTCTCCCCAGTAATCGAGCCCCGCACGCTTCAGGGTGCGGTCGTCCATGCGGAAACCGGTGACGCCGACGATGTGAAGTTCGGTGCCGGTCGCCGCGCAGAGGCGGGCGATGTTGCCGGTGTTGGGCGGTATCTCAGGTTCGACGAGCACGATGTGGAACATAATAGAATTGCAGAAGCCTGACCGTAAGGGAGCTCGTTTAATCCAGGTCGAGAGTTACGCCCTTTCTGACGCGCTGGCATCTGCAGTGAACGGACGCTACTTTCAAGCATCCTTTCAAATTGCGGCATCATCTGTTCTTTTAGCGGATCCGCCTAATAAATGCCCGCAGGTATCAATTATGCTACAATCCGCCTTTGTTTTGACTAATCCAGCATTATCCGGGAGCAGCTCACGAGTGTTTTCTTTCTTTAAGTCCTTACTGGCTATAACCGCGTTTGCCGCGTCGATGGGTGTTTTAGCGCAAGACGCGCAGCCGACACCCACGCCCGCGCCTACGCCGCCGCCGATCTCGGCCCGGCCGCAGAGCGCGAAAGAGGCGATGGCGAACCCGACCGCGGAGACGATCGCCGAGACATCGCTATTCGTTTACGCGCTTTCGGGAGGCCGGCCCGTTCTTGAGCAGATCCGCAAGACGACCATCGAGCGCGGCAAGACGACGGTCCTGAACGGCGACGGGAAGATGGAGACCGCGAACTACCAGAAGTGGATCATTCGCGGAAAATCGCTCGACACGGAAAAGCTGCGGATGGATCACGAGTTTCCGACGGTTCGGTATTCGCTGATCCAAAAGGAAGACAAGATCTTCGGGATCTACAACGACGCTCCGTTCGCCCCGACCGAAGTTGCGTCCAACGCGTTTCACAATCAGATATACCGCGGGCTCGACGGATTGCTACGCTATAAGGAAAACGGCTCGACGCTCACCCTCGCCGGAAAGGAAAAGGTGATGGCGGTGGATTACCACCTGATCGACGTGACGGATAAAGCCGGCCGGAAGACCCGTTATTACATTAGCGCGAAGACGTTTCGCGTGATGATGCTCGAGTACGAAGAGGCGGGCAAGAAATACCGCCGAAAGTTTTACGATTACAATTACGCACAGGGGACGCTCGTTCCCATGCGGACCGTACTTTACGAGGGGGACAAGATGATCGAAGAGACGAGCGTCGGGACGATCACCTTCGGGCAGCGAGTGGACGAATCGCTTTTCCCCGCCAACGCGCAGATGTAATTATTGCAACTTTTGCAGGGCTTGCCTGTGCAATGAATCGCGGCTCCCCGATTCACGAGACACAGGAGAGATAATATGCACAAGCCCTATAAGACAATTTCGAAACTATTCGCAGCGGCCGTCATTATATTTGGCGGCTTTTCCGTTTTTGCCCAAGGCCCGGCGGCGGAGGATTACGGCCCCAGCTACGAGGCGACGCTTTTCGTCGTGTTGGGGTCGGACGACAACGCGCAGCGCGGCAGTTTGCCGAAGGCGATCGACGCGGTCGCGAAACAGATCCGGGATAATTTCACGTTCGGCAGTTACAGGCTGATGAATACGTATTACGGCCGGCTCGCCAATAACGGCTCGCTCGATTACAAGAGCGTTTCGTCGCTTCAGAACGCCTCGAGCGATATCGATTCGCCGACGTTTCTCGATTGGCAACTTTCCAATTTCCGCAGGGACGCGAACAGCGCCGGCCGCCCGACGCTGAACATGCAGGCGTTCCGCTTCGGCGCACGCGTGCCGCTGGTGATCTCGCGCCTTTCGGCCGACGGCGGCAAGACGACACCGGTGACGAACTACGAATCCGTAGGCCTGAATCTGAACCGCATCAGCATTGCGGAAAATACCCCCACGCTGATCGGGACGATCTCGCTCCCCCGAACCACCGGCACATTCTTCCTGGTTTTGACCATAAAGCCCGTCTGAACTGGCGCTGACAGAACACTGAATTGCCGCTCAAAACAATGCCTCGGGCGGCTTTTTTCGCGCAATATTTCCAGCCGGGCGGTCCGAGATCGATCTCTCGAATCACAGGTCACAGACGGAACGAATTCGGGACCAAAATGGCAGTCGTGTGTCGATTCCGTATGACCATTTCGTCCCCGATATGACCGCCGTATGACCGGAATTCCCATATCAGGGCGTAGATGGCGAACGCCGGCACCTCCGGGCGAACCTGCCATTTCAGTACGTTACAGACGACCTCGACGGTCATTAAATTGACCTTATCGCTTGTGTGCTAGAATCGCAGACTTAGCATTCTAGAGCGCGGAGCACGAGCGATGCTCGGAAACCTTCACAGAAAAGGGGAATGATCTATGGCTGGTGTTGTTGAGGAGTTGGAGAAGATGTCGACGGCGGACCTGGCGGCGTTGATCGTGCATTTGCAGAAGCGGACGGATTCGTTTCGCCGGGCCGGGGAAGACTACGGGACCGGGGTGGAGGGGTCTGAGATGCTGAGCCACGCGGAGGAATACCACCGGCTCGCGTTACGGGCGGAAACGGAACTGGACACCCGCGTGCAGGCGCTTGTGAAGTTGCTTGCCGAAAGCTGAACACCCTTTGCTGGCTTCCGCCGGCAGTTTTCGAGGCGAGCTTTTTATATTTGAAAAAGAAGCGGCGCCCGATCATCAGCCGTATGACCAGGCTCCGCTTCCTTTCTGAAAGGTGCGATTTCTTAGAGGATCGAGGTCGTACGTTTAAGGCCCTCGGCGATCGCGTCGGGTGTTTTCAACTCCGCGTGCGGTTCGGCGCGGGGTGCCGCAAACTCGGTTGTTGTCGCCGCGTTCGCTATTGCAGTCTCGGGGGTTGTCGGTGGAGTAAGTAAGGTGTCGATCTGGTGGATGACACCGTTGGTCGCTTCGATGTTTCGGGCCTGGACGCGCGCGCGATTTATTTTAAGCCCGTTGTTATCGCTAAAGGTCAGTTCCTCTCCGGTCACCGATTCCCTTGTCTGGATCGAAGCGAGGTTCGCAGCCATAAGTTTCCCGGGCAAAATGTGATATGAAAGCAGTTTCTTGAGTTTCGGCTGGCTCGGCTCCATTATCAGTGCGTGCATCGTCTTATCGTCGATCGCGCCGAATGCGTCGTTGGTCGGGGCGAGTACTGTGAAGTCGCCGCCGGCGCTTAGGAGTGCGTTCGCACCGGACGTTCCCATGAACCTCGCGAACATTGAAAACCTATCTTCCCTTGCGATCGTTTCGATCAAGTTTAATTTGTCTGTCATATTTGTTCCTTTGCATAAGAGGCGTGATGCTAACGCACCGAGCTCTTCGTCATTAATTGTGCCGTGACGCCGCCGTCAAGCGGGTTTGAGACGCGGGTTGCGTCGTCATCGAAGCTTTCGACGCCTTCGTCTTCCGTTTCAAATATCTCGACCACGGTGTCTAGTTTCGTGATCCGGAGGAGCTCCAGAACCTTCGAGGGCACCTGTACGAGTTTCAGCATCCCTTCGTGTTCGCGCAGGATCGAGTAACAGGCGATTATTTCGCCCATTCCGGATGAATCGGTGTAGGTGACCTTGTCAAGGTTCAGAAGGACCCGGCGCACGCCGTCGGCGACGAGGCGGCGTGTCACTTGTTTGATCTGAACGATCGGCTCGCCGGTCGTCACTTTCCCTTCCAAGTCAACAATGACAACGTCCCGGCGATAGCGCTCGGATACAGTTAGGCTGTCCATTTCGGTTCTCCTGCCGTGTGGGATGAAATGCTGCGTTTGTCAGAAGTGACGGCGGATTCCGAGGCGTCTGAGAAGAGAGGTAGCGGGACTCTTTATCATTTGAGCATACACGTTTCGCGGCGTATCAGCAATGATTGCGGCATGCCGGGTTTCTCGAGTGTCCCTCATGGGCATGCAGAAATTAAGAATTATAAATTTGAGCTCCAAGGCAAGTCAGTTCTGCGGGAGCCGAACTGTGAAATTGGTTCCCTCTGATTCCGTAGAACTAACGTCGATCTTGCCGTTATGACCTTCGACGATCTCGCGCGCGATGTATAGACCGAGGCCAACGCCGGCTGACGAACGCGTGGTAGCACCTTGCGGGGATAATTGGATCAAAGGGTTGAAGATCACCTGTAAGGATTCTGGCGGAATCGGGGCTCCGAAGTTTCTTACTTCGATAATGAATGTCTCTCGGTCCTTGCGGGCGGAGAGCTTGACCGGCTTCCCCGGGTCGCCGTGCTTTACGGCGTTTATCAGAAGATTCGAAAGAACCTGCTGAAACCGTGTCGGGTCGAACGTTCCGTTAAGGTCGCCAGCCGGTTCAAAATCAACGAGGGTATTTGGATATGCCAACTGCACTTCTTCGATGGCGGTCCGGCATACATGCTCCATGTCGGCCGCTTCGGGTTTGACGGGGATCTTCCGTCCGATCTGCCCGCCGGCGTATTCCAGCAGATCGTGGATCATTCGGTTCATTCTCAACGCACTTTTTGTTATGCGATCTGCGATGCCCGAATATTGCTCATCGAGGGCCCTGGATTTGACCAATATCTGCGAAGCCATGTTGATGGTCGATAGCGGGCCTCGTAGATCGTGTCCGAGAATAGCCAGGAATGTATGGCGTGAACGGTCCACAGCTTCGGAATAGCTGGAAATCGACTCGGCCAGCGCCTGATCGATGGCTTCGTTAAAACGGGTCAATTCTTCGAACTCAGTTACATCGAACTGGGTCAGCCGCCTCTTCCACGACCGGATGACGCTGGCCCTCAACGCGCGGTATTCGCTGCCTAATTGTTCCAGATCAAAACCGGCGATATGCCTCAGCGCGCCGTGGGTAGTCGCCGCGGTTTCTTTGCCTGCCAGGCTCTCTGCCAGGCCTTTGGATTTGTCTGACTGCTCGGCATCGGTCTGGAAGGTCTCGATATCCTTTGCCGCTGCCTCTAAAATCAGTTTGGCGTGGTCGCGAAGAGTCAGAGAGTCCATTGTTTTAGCGGCGGGATGAATAGTCTTAGCAAAAGACTCCCACTCAACAAGGATCTCTTCCATATTTTCCGTGATGAATTTAGACAATCGCATAAAAGCTGGATAGCCACGGGGGAGTCGGTTATTCGGCGTGGAACGGTTAGATACTATTTGTCGAGGGGTTGCGCGTCAAAGCGGAATTAGTAATTCCTCGTTAAGCTTTAGGAACATTACGGGCCCGTCGGCGTGTATTAGTGCGGATGGGCCGGTTTTTGTTGGGATTGAAAACTAGCTGGTAAAGTGTATGACTGTATGGCCCTGGACGTTAACGAACTAGGTGTTGGCGGCACGGGCCGTAGCGCGCCGGGGCGAGGTTCGTCCGACCATCAGCTGATCGAGAGCGCCCAGGCGGGCGACGAGGCGGCGTTTGCGGAGATCGTGGGGCGGTATAAGAACCCGATCACGAATTTCCTCTATAGATTTTTGAACGATTACGAAGAGGCGGTGGATCTGGCGCAGGAGACGTTCGTGAGGGTGTATTTCGCGTTGGACCGGTACCACACGAACTACGCGTTCTCGACATACATCTACCGGATCGCGGCGAACCTGGCGATCAGCGAACTGCGGAAGCGGAAACGGCGGTCGATACTGTCGCTCACCGGGTTGTTTCAGGGAGAGGACGAGACGGCCGAGTTTCAGCCGCCAGATACGCGGCCGCTGCCCGATCGCGATCTGGTGGACGACGAGCAAAGCCGAGTAATAGCGAAGGCGATCGCGACGCTGCCGCCGAAATACCGGACCCCGATCATCCTGCGCGACGTGGAGGGCAGGAGTTACGAAGAGGTGGCGGAGATAATGAAGCTGGGGCTCGGGACGACGAAATCCAGGATCAGCCGTGCACGCGCTTTATTGAGAGAGAAATTGTTGGGTTATTTGGACCGATAATATGCAAGAGGGAATTTTTGAAAACGAGCGGGAAGGGGCGGAGGTTTCGGCGGCACTTGGTAACTTGAAAAAAGTGAGCGCGCCGGCGAATTTCGAGGCGAATGTGCGTTCGGTGATCGAGGAGAGAAGCCGGCGTTCGTTCTTTGGCGCGCCCGGGTTTCTCCTCGGGCTGAAGTTTGCGGTTCCGGCGGCCGTCCTTTTGGTTTTGGGGGCCTTCCTGTTGTTCTCGAACGGCGGGGTCGAGGACGGTCAGATCGCGGTGTCGGATCCAATCGCTCAGCCCGCCGCGGTGAATGTTACGTCCGAAGTGCCGGCGGTCGATCCGGCATCGGCGGTTCAGGCCAACAGTGTGATTGCGGAGGCCGGGCAGGTGAATAATCAGGTTCCCATAAACCGGCCGGCAAGGAGCAACCCGACGGCGGCCAACGGACAAGTATTTCAGGGCGGATCGCGCGATATGGCATTGAGCCCGGATAACACGAGCGTTATGCCGAAGGGCGTCGACCCGAAAACCAATTCCGCCGCGCCATTGGGATCATTAACGGCGGAATCGATCTTGTCGAAGATGGGGATCAGTGCGAGATGTGTTGACGACGGGTGCGCGGCTTCCGCCGTTCGGTCGAACAGTTTCGCAGAGAAATCTGGGATAAAGAAGGGCGACGTGATCGAGGCGATCGACGGAAACCCCGTTAACGCCGGCACGATTTTCGAAGGAAACATAATTTTTCGGAACGTTTCCGTGGTGCGCGATGGAAAACGGATCACTGTCCCGCTGAACACCAAGTAAATCTTTATTATTCGAATTGATCAATCAAAACGGCTAGTGCTTTGCTTTGAAAGATCGGTCTCTCTCTTTTTCCTATTTTCTTATTTCGTGGATGCAGAAAAAGCCGGTCCACGAAATAAGAAAATAGGAAAAAAAGCCGAAGAGATCGGAAAGAAGCGTGATTTCGGGCTGGACGCCGAGGCAGCTCTAATTAGTTACTTTGCGGGCGATTTTAGGTTAAGCTATCGGCGGGCGCCGGTATTCAAGATCTCGAATCACGCTTTAAGAAATGAAAAGATTCGTTTCCGCTCTCGCATTGTGCTCGTCGCTGACGATCCTTCTGACATTTTGGCTTTTCCCCTCCGCGGCCGCGAAGGAAGATCCGATCATCACGCTTTTGAACCTGCCGGCCCCGCCGCCGCCGAATCCGCTGGTAAAAGTGCCGTCGGGCACGCGCCCGGCCTCATTTTACGACAAAAACAAGCCGCCGCCGGACAACGCCCCGATCGAAGATCTGATGGAATACTGGTCGAAGATGAGCTCCGGGTATCAGGAACTCGCCTTCAATCCGAAACCGTCGTCGATGGCGGCGTCGCGGATCATGCACGAGATCGAATCGGACCCGGAGCGTATCGTGGAATTTCTCAATATCCTTCAGGACGATCGACGTGCCGCCGATATCGCAAGAGAACAGTTTCGCAAGATAAAGGCGGGCGACGACGAGGATGATGCGGGCTCGGCGGAGGTGTTGAAAAGCTGGCTGACGGCGAACACGCCGGATTTCAGCGACGAACTCGAGCGCACGGCGCAAAAGATAACCGACACGGGCGAATACGTCAGCAGCCAGGATGATCTGCTCAATCTAACCAGAGTCGATTGGGGGCGCGCCGCGCCGATCGTTAAAAGGATGTACGCCGATAAGGGTCAAAAGACGTCACAGGTTTTGGCAACCTGGGCACTCTATCGCAAGGCTCTTAGCGACGGCGGCAGCGACGCAGATAAGTATCGCGATGAGTTGAAGGCTGTCGTCGAGAGCAAGGAAGCGACCGACGGGATGCGGGACCTGGCGCTCGACGCTTTGGTGAAAGAGAAGGAATGGTCGGGGCGCGATGATTGGTACTTGAGCCTGTTGGAGGACGAAACGCTTGCGGACCTGAGAGTCGACGGTCGAACCTTTACGGGCCTGACGACGATCATGTATCACACGCCGGACGATCGTTTGACCGACCGGATGATCGTCCTGATGGGAAGCGACAACATCGCCGTTCGGACCGCCGCGGCGAAGAATCTGCTGCTTCGGCTGGGTCGTTCCGGCGAGGGCAGTGATGAGATCAGAAAGGGTATCGTCACGGCAATGCTGCCGTGGCTGACCGATAAGAAATGGATCCGAGCGGACGCTGCGCAGCGTGCGGAACTTGTTCGCTCGTTTCAATACGTGAAGCTCCCGGACGCTGTCCCCGCGTTGATCGCGGCGCTGGACGAGAAGGAATCGATGACGGTTCCGGCGTATGCGACGAACACGGTGGCCAACATGGTCAACGCTCCGTCGAATTTATCGCGTGACGATTACGAGGTGTACGCGTCGAACATGGCGGTTGCGAACGCCAGGGATGCTCTTGACAATGCGGCGCGCCAGATCGCAAATGCTGCGAACATGGCGTCTACCGCTGCTTCCGGGCGCGATTATTATCCCCTACGAAGTTCGGCGATCACGGCTCTGGCCTATCAAAAGGACGGGCGGGCCGCTCCGGCGCTTCGGAGGGTTTTAGTGGAAGTGGAGGAGTGGGAACGAACATCGGTCGTAAAGGCTTTGCTCGATTGCAACGGCTTCGCGACGGAAGAGAAGGTGGCCGCACTGGAATTCATGGCGCGGAGCGGCGGCGATCTCGACGAAGAACTTTCGGAGAGTGCGAACAGTTACGTTTACGGCTCGACGGCGAGGAACCGGGCCCGCATGGCGATGCGCACGGCGATAGCGGAGCATAGCACGACGGTGGCTAAGGCGGCCGAGGATGTCGAAGCAGCAGATGCGGAGTTTGAAAACTACCACCCGCCCGCGACCGAGATGGCTGAAACAACGGGAAACGGACCGGAAGAGCGGTACGATGTCGATTCCGCCGAGCTGGATAAAGCCTTGACGGAGGATGACCTGAAATTTCTCGTGGCGTCGCAGCTTGCCGCGATCGAGGACCCGGACGAAGGGCTCGTTCGCGGTACGGTCGATAGGATAGAGGCTTTGACCAGGCGCGAACCAGCGGTTTCGCAGGCGTTAAGAAAGATCGTTCTCGGGTGGAACGGGACCGCCGTGAACGCGATGATCCTGCGTGATATAAAGATCGGGAATTTGGATGCGGACGCGATCCTGAAAATGCTCGCGATCCGCAAAGAACTTCGCGAGAAGCAATCGTCGGATGTCGCCGCGATGGCGGCGGGTGTGCCCGCGGCCGCGGCGATCGCGGCGTGTATATTGGAAAATCGGGCGGATTATGACGCGGTGCTCGCGAACGGGTCCGATACCGCAAAGACGGCACTGTTCGCGTGCGGACGGCTGATCAGAGCGGAGTTTTCTCTTGAAAAAGTGTTGTCGAGCCTTAAGAGCCCAAATAGGACCCTCGCCGTGGCGGCCGAACGCTATCTTGAGAGCGAGGACTCAAGCAGCGCGAGGGCGGCGGTGCTTTCGCTTTACCCAAATCAGGCGAAGATCCTGGGTGCCACCACTTCGTTCAGGATAGACGGGCTGGAATCGATCCCCGGTACATTTCTTCGCGATATATTTCGGTCCGTCAATCCATACTTCGGTTCGGAAGAGTATGCATACCTTACGTTCATGCACGACGCCGAATTTGCCGGGGTCGAGAAGCGTCTGCGGAAAGAGGTGATCGGGAACCCGGACCTCCTCGGGGTTTATGCCTATGACAAGCATTTCGTTCGCATCTTTAAGGATAAGGCGGTTTTCAGTTGGGAAGACGACCCGGCGCGGTACCGCGAACGCGTGCTGGAACCGCCGCAGTTCGAGAGCCTGAAGTCTTACTTGACCAGCGCGAATGTGGATTCTCTGCCTCCCTTTCTGGCGTGTTCGAGCGAGTGCGAATCAAAGGAACTGCTGATGATCGCGCGGAACGGCGGGCGACGGGTGTTTTTGAAGGGGGATAGAAAACTGCCCGCATTTTTTGCGGCTCTTCAAACTTACTTTGACGAGATGAAGCGGCAGCCTTCGCAGTTGAAATATTACGCGGAGGTGCAGGTGCCGGGGCTGGAAGTAATGTTCGCCGATGAAAAGCTCGCGGCCGCGACGATGTGGAAGCAGGGAGCGGATCTCCGGGTTCTTGTAACCGACGACGCCCGAGAGCGGGCGATAATGCGGGAAGTCGATGCCGCGAGCGAGCTTGAATTAAAGGAGCTGCAGTCGGAAGGGAAGAACACCGATTCGCATTATTCGAAGTTTTACGAACTGCGCGGGACGCGCCGTTTCGAATCTTACGCTTGGTACGAGCTTGGGGATGGCCGATTGGGCAGCCCAACGACGCAGCCGGCCGGAGCCGAGTACATTCCCCCGATCGATAATGTTATGCCCGCGCCCTCGTTCGGGCGATGGAGCGCGAAGGCTCAAAATTTCGAGATCAGGGCGGACAACGGCGGGCTTTACAAGGTAGCGGGCGGGCGGTCTGTAAGGATCAGGATCGGCAACTACAGCCTGCCTATTGTCACTGCGAACGGCAGATGGGCGATCGCCACGAAGAGCGATACGGACGGCGGAATGCAGTTGGTTCGGGTAAATTTGCTGAACAACCGCGAATACAAGATCGCGTCGGATGAATATCCGCTGCAGAAGGCGATCTGTTATATAGCGGGGAGAAATTGGGTGCTCGCGGCCGGGTATGACGAAAGCGAGCATGAAGATTATGACGAAAACTATAACGAATCGGCGTATGACAACGGCCTGGGGTATTTCGTTATCAATCCGGATACAGGGGCGGTTTACCCGGCGAGCGGCGAAGTACGGCCATTAGCCCAACAGACGTTTCGCGGTTTGCAAGCGACCGGCACGCCTGGAGAATTCTGGGCGGCGATCCCCCGCGGGAAAGCGGGAACGATGGTGGGGATCTACTCGACCCGCAATCTCTCTTTCAAACCTTTGCTGAAGCTGCCGAAGATCATTTTCGACAGCACGGAGATGTGGGTGGCTGCAGCGGAGAGCAAGTTCTATTTCATCCACGATGGGCACCTGCTGCGGGCTGACCTGCCGGCGTTGCCGGCAGTCACTCCGCCTCGACGCGTTTCGCGTCGGGGAGATGAATAATCCGTCCGGGGATATTCTGTGAAGCTGATGAGCTTGGGCGGATACAGGATCTATTACTCACCTTATTACTACGCCGATATCGGCGAGGGGCACGTATTTCCGATAAGAAAATTCGAGCTGGTGCGCGACAGGCTTATTGCGGAAGGGACACTTTCGGAGTGGGAAATTTTTGGGCCTGATACGGCGGCCGCCGAAGATCTGCTGCTCGTTCACACTGACGATTACATCTCGCGGCTGCGAAGCGGCGAACTGACGGCCAAGGAGATCAGAAAGCTCGGCCTGCCCTGGTCGGAATCGCTCGTGCGGCGGTCGTTCCATGCGATCTCGGGGACGATCGAAGCGGCGCGGCATTGTCTCGAGTCGGGAATCGCTTCCAACCTCGCGGGCGGCACGCATCACGCATATCCGGACCGTGGGGAGGGTTACTGCGTGCTTAATGATGCCGCGGTGGCGATCAGGGTTCTGCAGCGTGAAGGGCTCGCCGAGCGGTTCCTGATCGTCGATCTGGATGTGCATCAGGGTGATGGGACGGCGTTCATATTTCGCGACTCGCCGGAGGTTTTTACCTTTTCGATGCACGGGGCTAAGAACTACCCGCTTTTCAAACAAACCTCCTCGCTCGACATCGAGCTTCCGGATAAAACCGGCGACACGGAATATCTTGAGACCCTCGAACACGCTCTCGACCGCGTAATCATGCACGGCCCGGATGTGATCTTTTATCTGGCGGGGGCGGACCCGTATGAAAAGGATAAGCTCGGGCGTTTGGGATTAACGATCGAAGGGTTGCGGCGGCGCGACGAGATGGTTTTGCGGTTCGCAGGCGAAGCGGGGGTGCCGATCGTTACGACGATGAGCGGGGGATATGCTGCGGATATTGACGACACCGTTGAGATACACTGCAACACGATACGTGCAGTGAAGGGCGTCTATTTTGAGCGGGCGGAGGCCGCCTGAACCTCTCACAACTCAGGGGCGGGCGAGACACCCGCCGCTCCAGTTGGTTATTCGTAACGTAATGATTCGATCGGGTTGAGACGGCTCGCCCTGATGGCGGGCATGACGCCGGCGAGGAAGGCGATTCCGCAGACGAGCAACACGATCAACGCGATCGAGAGCGGCTTGAACGCGAATAGGCTGAACCCTTCGAACGATTCCGCGTAAACTCGGATCAGCACTTGATTTGCCACCAGTCCGGTGAGCATCGCTCCGCCAGCGCCAAGTGCCGCTCCCCAAAATCCGATAAACACCGACTCCAACGAAAAGATCGCGAAGATCTTGCCCCGGCCCATGCCCAGCGCTTTCTGCAGGCCGATC
>Ga0307413_10000513_pt1 | contig 12761 bp, 12 predicted proteins | sample DK1Ometagenome_3_FD_203714 | JGI IMG/M metagenome (GOLD analysis project Ga0307413, IMG submission 203714) | Maize rhizosphere microbial communities from greenhouse at UC Davis, California, United States - DK15-O-2 | ecosystem: Host-associated > Plants > Roots > Rhizosphere > Soil | place: USA... | reverse complement strand
GGTCAGCATCACCCCGGCGCCCTGGGTGCCCTCGTTGAGCTTGATCACGTGCGGCGGCGGACCGAGCATCGACAGCAGGTCGGCGGTGTCGTCGGGGTTGTCGCCGAAAACCGTGGCCGGCAGCCCGATCCCCTGCGCCGCCAGCAACTGGTGGCTGCGCAGCTTGTCGCGCGCGCGCAGGATCGCGTCGGACGAGTTGGGCGTGAAGCTGCCCATCAGTTCGAACTGGCGCAGCACCGCGGTGCCGTATCGCGTAACGGACGCGCCGATGCGCGGGATCACCGCGTGGTAACCGGAGATCGACTGGCCCTTGTAGCGCATCGCGAAACCGTCGCTGTCGATGCGCATGTAGCAGCGCAGCGGGTCGAGGATGCGCACGCTGTGGTGCTGTTCACGCGCGGCCTCGACCAGGCGGCGGGTCGAATACAGCTTGGTGTTGCGCGACAGGATGGCGAGCTTCATGGGTGTGGGGTCCGCGGGGGATCGGAGGGATTGCCGGCCGGGTCGGCGCGGCCGTGCAGGAACGAGCGTGCGGGATCGATCGTGAAGGCGCGGGCCATCGCGCTGCGGCCGAGCAGCATCGGGAACCGCATCCCGCGCCGGTCGGTCAGGTTGATGTCGATGTCGCGTTCGACCCCGGCCACCCGCAACGGCGTGCGCACGAAGGCCCGCAAGCTCGTATGACCGCCCGAATCGGTGACCTCGCGCTCATCGACGATCGCACTGGTGCATTCGATGGTGGCGGCGTTTCCGCCCGGCGTCAGGCGGAACCCGACCCAGGGCGCACCGCCCTCGACGAAGCGCCATTGCGCATCCACGTGCAGCGCCGAACTGCGCGCGCCACTGTCGACCTTGGCCTGGATCGCACGGATGCCGAGCCCGGGCAAGGCGACCCATTCACGCCAGCCCAGCAGGATGGAGGGAGACGGTGAAACCGACATCGAAGCCTCCGGCAACCAAAAACGGCGGCCCCGTCCGTAAAGATCGAGGCCGCCGTGGATGTGGAGCGGGTGAAGGGAATCGAACCCTCGTCAGTAGCTTGGGAAGCTACAGCTCTACCATTGAGCTACACCCGCGTGCCGCAAAGTCTAAGGCAGTGGCGCTGGAACGGGAAGCGGATCAGAAGCGGCTGCCGACAGTGGCGAACACGGTCGCATCGTGCCCGCCGGTGCGACCGACGCTCAGGCTGCTGCCGAGGTTCGCGTCCAGCCCGAACAGCTGCGTGCGTGCACCGAACATCACCGTGCCGTAGCTGTCATCGAACGCCACGCCCGGGACCGCGTAGTCCGCCGTGCCCGGCATCGACTGCAACCGCGCGAAGGCCTGTTCCGCATGGTCCTCGAACTCGCGGTCGACGGTCGCCCGCGCATACGGCTGGAACGCACCCGCATCCAGCCGTACCTGCCAGCCGACGCTGCCGATCATCGAGTCGAACGACTGCTCCGGATAGGCCAGCGAGGTCGACAGCTGCGGATCGCTTTCGGCGAACTCGTCGATCTCGATCTTCTGCGCCAGCAGCCCCAGCACCGGACCGTGGCGCAGCGCGCCGTCGCCGAACTCCCAACCGCCATTGACGCCGAAACTCACGTTGCTGCCGTCGACGTCGGCGCGGTGCACGCGGGTCGCCTGGCCAAGATTGGCGTTGCGCTCGATGTCGAAGCCGAGCTGGCTGTAGCTGGCCTGGGCGTTGACCCAGCCGCCGGCCTCGGAGGTCCAGCCGAGGTAGCCGCCGATGCTGGCTTCACTCTGGTCGAAGCTGCCGCCGCGGTTGCCCCAGTCGTGGCCCTGCTGGCCGTAGCCGCCGAACGCACCGTAGGTCAGCGCGCCGCTGCGCCAGTCGACGCCGACGGTCAGCGCCGGACCGACGCCGTCGTACACACGGCCGTGGTCGTAACGCTGGAAGTCCCCGCGCACGTCCGCCCACCAGCGCGAACCGTCGCCATCGGCAGGCACCGCCAGTTGCGCGGCGACCCGGTCGGCACGCGCCCGGCCGGTGACCGAAGCGGAGTTCGTCAGCACCGCGATCTGGCGCGGGGCCTCCAGCACCGAGGCGGCGTAATCGGCGATCACGCCATGGGCGGCGCCGGACGGGTGCACGCCATCGGCGAACGCATAGCTGGTGGCGGCGTCGGGCGAGACGTAGGTGTTCGGATTGCAGGTCAGCGACTGCGCGGTGATCTGCGGCTGGCAGGCGGTGCCGGTGATGTTGCTGAAGCCGAACGCCTCCGGATTGGCCGCAACCTCCTGGAACAGGTGGAAGGTATCGAGCGGGATCACCCGCAACCCGGCCTGGGCGAACGCACCGAACAGCGCATCGTTGTAGGCCGCCGACAACTGGGTCCCCGCCCCCTGCGCCGCCGGGCCCTGTGCGCGGAAACCCGGGGTCAGGCCGATGTCGGGGATGGTCGGGACCAGGATGTACTCGGCGCCGGCCGCCTTCAGCGTGCCGACCACGCCGACCTGCGCCGCCACCGCGCCGCCGATCACCGGTGCCGGGTCGCCGCCCGCGACCGCCGTCGCAACCGCGGCGAACACGTCGTTGTTGCCACCCCAGACCGTATACAGCGCATTCGGATCGGCGACGCCGCCGGTGGCCGACAGGTAGTTGGCGACCTGGGTCGCCATCGATGGGGTCGGGCCGAGTTCACCGACCACGTCGGTCCCCGAGCGGGCACCGCCGACGGCGTAGTTGGTACCGCCCTGGTTTTCGGAGGTCGCATCGGTGCCGTAGAAGTCGGCCAGGTACTCGGACCAGACCAGCCACGGATTGGTGGTGAACTTGCCGACCAGCGCGGCATCCGGGCCGGCGACCTGGATCAGGGTCGGACGGAAATGCCCGGAGTCGGTCAGGCTGTCGCCGAAGAACACCGTCTGCGAGTACGGGTGGTCATTGGACGCGGCGCCGGCCTGGGCGAACGCCGGTGCAGCAGCCAACGCGAGGGCGGCAGCCAGGATGGTGCGGACGGGTTTCATCATTGAAAGCTCCTGCAACGGAAGGGGGCAGCGCGACGTACGCTGGTGGACGGATGCATCGAAACACGCACGCCCGCCGCAGGCAAGGCACCGAAGTCACCCCTACTGGCCCCGCCCTGCGCGACACGGGACAATGGCCGCATGAACATCACGCTCAACGGCGAGCCACGCACGCTCGCAGCACCCACCACCGTCACCGCGCTACTGCAAGCCGAAGGGCTGGGCGAGCGCCGGGTCGCCGTGGAGGTCAACGGCACCATCGTCCCGCGCAGCCGGCATGGCGAGCACCCGCTGGCCGACGGCGACACGGTCGAGATCGTGCACGCACTCGGCGGCGGCTGAGTCACTACCCGCGAGACAAATGGCGACGCGGGAATAATGTAGGAGCGACGTAAGTCGCGATCGCACGGCGAACCCGCTCACCGACGCGCCCCAACACGCTTCACCCCCGGCGAGCGCCGCGCCACGATGCGATAATCCCCGCATGAACGCTCCCCACGCCCCCGACACCCTGCTTTCCCAACCGCTGCTGATCGCCGGCAAGAGCTACCGCTCCCGCCTGCTGACCGGCACCGGCAAATTCAAGGACCTCGACGAGACTCGCCGCGCCACCGAGGCCGCCGGCAGCGAGATCGTCACCGTCGCGATCCGCCGCAGCAACATCGGCCAGAACCCCGGCGAGCCGAACCTGCTCGACGTGCTGCCGCCGGACCGCTACACCATCCTGCCCAACACTGCTGGCTGCTACACCGCCGACGAGGCCGTGCGCACCTGCCGGCTCGCCCGCGAGCTGCTCGACGGCCACCAGCTGGTCAAGCTCGAAGTACTCGGCGACCAGCGCACCCTGTTCCCCGACGTCGTGCAGACCCTCGCCGCGGCCGAGACGCTGGTGAAGGACGGTTTCGAGGTGATGGTCTACACCTCCGACGACCCGCTGCTGGCCAAGCGGCTGGAGGAGATCGGTTGCGTCGCGGTGATGCCGCTGGCGGCGCCGATCGGTTCCGGCCTGGGCATCCAGAACAAGTGGAACCTGGTCGAGATCGTCGAGAACGCCAAGGTGCCGATCATCGTCGACGCCGGTGTCGGTACCGCCTCCGACGCCGCGATCGCGATGGAACTGGGCTGCGACGGCGTGCTGATGAACACCGCGATCGCCGGCGCGCAGGACCCGGTGCTGATGGCGCACGCGATGAAGCTGGCGATCGAGGCCGGCCGCGCCGCGTTCAAGGCCGGACGCATCCCGCGCAAGCGCTTCGCCAGCGCATCGTCGCCGGTGGACGGGCTGATCGGGTGAGTGGACTTGCCGAACCAGTCAACCTCAGCGGTGGCGCGAAGCGCCGGATGAGGGCCGTGCGGGAACTCGACGGTATCGGAACCCGCGGCTTCGCCGCGCCCTCACCCCAACCCTCTCCCGCCAGCGGGAGAGGGACCCAGAAGCCATGACCGATACCGGCAAACCGGGCAAGGCGCCGCCCAAGCCGTTCACGGTCACCGAGGGCCATCGCCAGATCCGCAGCTTCGTGTTGCGCCAGGGCCGCTTCAGCCCGGCCCAGCAGCGCGCGTTCGACCAGCAGTGGTCGCGCTTCGGCATCGACTACACCGGCCAGCCGCGCGATTTCGACGCCGTGTTCGGCCGCAGCGCGCCGCGCGTGCTCGAGATCGGCTTCGGCAACGGCGAGGCGCTGCGCTTCGCCGGGCAAAACGACACAGACCGCGACCTGATCGGCATCGAGGTCCACGCCCCCGGCGTCGGTCGCCTGCTCAACGCGCTGGCCGCCGACGACGCCCGCAACGTACGGGTCTACCACCACGATGCGGTCGAAGTGCTGGCCAATGAGGTCGCCGACGCCAGCCTCGACGAGATCCGGATCTACTTCCCCGACCCGTGGCACAAGAAGCGCCACAACAAGCGGCGGCTGGTGCAGCCGGCGTTCGCCGCGCTGCTGGTGCGCAAGCTCGCGCCCGGCGGTCGCTTGCACCTCGCGACCGATTGGCACGACTATGCGGAGCAGATGTGGGACGTGCTCGACGCGACCGATGGCATCGTCAACCGCGCCGGGGAGCGCGGCTCGGTACCGCGGCCGGACTGGCGCCCGCAGACGCATTTCGAGACCCGCGGCCAGAAGCTCGGCCACGGGGTATGGGATCTCCTTTACGACCGCAGTTGAAAAGTCGCTGACCCAAGGTTGCCCGGCCCGGCATGGACACCGCACTGACGCTCACCACCGACATGAAGCTCGTCCTCGGGCTGGTGGGCTTCACGATGGCGATGTTCCTGTTCGAGCGCATCCGCGCCGACGTGGTCGCCCTCGTGGTGCTGGTACTGCTCGGACTGTCCGGACTGGTCGCGCCCGACCAGATCTTCAACGGCTTCTCGTCCAACGCGGTGATGAGCATCATCGCCACGATGATCCTGGGCGCCGGGCTCGACCGCACCGGCGCGCTCAACCGCCTGGCGGCGTGGCTGCTGCGGCGGGCGCACGGGGTCGAGTCGCGGTTGATGCTGCTGACCGGCGCGGTCGCCGGCCTCAACTCCTCGATCATGCAGAACCCGTCGGTGATGGCGCTGTACCTGCCGGTCGCCTCGCGGCTGTCGTCGCGCACCGGACTGTCGCTGCCACGCATGCTGCTGCCGATCGCGATCGCGATCGTCATGGGCGGCACCCTGACGATGGTCGGCAACTCGCCGCTGATCCTGCTCAACGACCTGCTGCTGTCGGCCAACAGCAACCTGCCGTCGGGCGTGGCGATGCTGGAGCCGTTGCAGATGTTCGCGCCGATGCCGATCGGCCTGGCGCTGCTGGTGGCGGCCCTGGCCTACTTCCACTTCTTCGGCGACCGGCTGCAGCGCGAGGAGGACGGCAAGGGCGCGACCCCCGCGCGCACCCAGAGCTACTTCGCCAACGCCTACGGCATCGAGGGTGACGTCTACGAGTTGACCGTCACCGCCGACAGCCCGCTGGTCGGCATGTCGCTGGGCGAGGCCGAGACGCTGCACGGCGCACCGCTGATCCTCGCACTCAAGACCAAGGACGAGTCACGGCTGTCGCCGCCGGCCGATGCGCGGATCTGGGTCGGCAGTGTGATCGGCGCGATGGGATCCAGGCAGGAGGTCGGTGATTTCGCCCAGAACCAGATGCTGCGCATGAGTTCACGGCTGCGCAATTTCGGCGACCTGTTCAATCCCAGCCGCGCCGGCATTTCCGAGGCGGTGATCCCGGCGACCTCCAAATTCATCGGCAAGACCGCCCGTGACCTGCAGTTGCGACGGTCGAAGGGCCTGAGCCTGCTGGCGATCAACCGCGACAAGAAGGTCATGCGCGAGGACGCCCGCGACGTCGCCCTGCGCGCCGGCGACATGCTGGTGCTGCACAGCATCTGGACCGAGCTGGCCGATGCCGCCAAGGGCAAGGACCTGGTGGTGGTGACCGATTACCCGAAGGGCGAGCAGCGGCCGCACAAGTTGAAGATCGCGCTCGGCATCTTCGCGGTGTCGCTGCTGCTGGCGCTGTCGTCGCGGCTGCCGGTGTCGATCGCGCTGATGACCGGCGTGGCCGGCATGCTGATCGCCGGGGTGATCCATATCGACGAGGCTTACTCGGCGATCAACTGGAAGACCGTGTTCCTGATGGCCTGCCTGATCCCGCTGGGCTGGGCGATGGACTCCAGCGGCGCGGCCTCGTGGGTGGCCGGCAACAGCGTGGAACAGCTTCCGGACGGCACGCCGGCGTGGCTGCTGCAACTGGCGCTGGGCCTGCTGACCACGCTGTTCTCGCTGGTGATCAGCCACGTCGGCGCGACCATCGTGATGGTGCCGCTGGCGGTCAACCTGGCACTGGCGGTGGGTGGCGACCCGACCGCGTTTGCGCTGATCACGGCGTTGTCGGCATCGAACAACTTCATGACCGCGTCGAATCCGGTGATCTCGATGATCACCGGCCCGGCCGGCTACACCGGCAAGGAGTTGTGGCGGGTCGGCGGGCCGTTGTCGCTGATCTACACGGTGATCGCGGTGCTGATGGTGAACCTGCTGTTTTGAGCTTCGTGCAGGGGCGACGTGTGTCGCGAACGCTTCGCCATCCGGGATCGCCGTGCGATCGCGACTTACGTCGCTCCTACAAGCACCCCTCGCTCTTCAGCCAGACGGCGGCGTCGCGAACTTCGACCGGAACCGCGCGCAGCGATTCGCCGCGGCACGGGCCGGCCAGGCATTCGCCCCGCAGCAATTCGAAACTGGCGCCATGCGCGGCGCACACCAACAGCCCGTCCCTGCTCTTGAGGAACTGCCCCGGCGCCCAGTCGAGTCGCCGCCCGGCGTGCGGGCAGACGTTCAACCACGCGCGGACCTCGTCGCCCTGGCGGTGCAGCACCAGCGATTCGGCGTCGCCGTCGAGGGTCGCCTCCACCTCCGCAAATGCGCCGTCGGCGATCTGCTCCAGCGCAATCAAGGGAGGTTGGGTCATGAACGGAGTCGCCAATTGTTTAACGAAGTTCTCACAACTGTACGGCGGCCTGCACCGATACTCTCGTGTCCGGCTTTCCGCCGCATTGTGCCATGACGTACCGAATGACCGCCCAGACGTTCCGCTTCCACAGCCACCAGTTCCAGTCGCGCGTGCGCTCCGCGTTCGAGCCGCGCAAACCACGCCATCGCCTGCTGCGTTTCGCGGTCGGCCTGGTCGGGCTGGCGTTGATCGTGCTGCTGGTGATGTTCGGGGTGGTGGTCGGTGCGGCGATGCTGGTCGCCGGCTTGGCATACAAGCTGTGGCACGGCCGCGGCAAGCCGATCGCGGCGCGCCGTTCGCACGATCCCCGCGTGGTCGACGCCGAGTACCGCGTGGTCGAAAAGCCCGCGATCGACCGTTGACCGACGTCATCGCGGCACCGCCGCAGCCACGCATTCCCGTCGGCTCCGGCGACGACGCAAGCTTCCCGGTGCGACGCATCCATTGCGTCGGCCGCAATTTCGCCGACCACGCCCGCGAGATGGGTGCCTCCGCACCTGATTCCAAAGCAGCGCGCGGCAACCCGGTGTTCTTCTGCAAGCCCGCCGACGCGCTGGTGATCGACGGCGTGGTGCCCTACCCGCGCGGTACCGCCGAGCTGCACCACGAAATCGAACTGGTTGTCGCACTCGGAGTCGACGCGCCGCCGGGCGTGCTCGATCCGGCCGACGCCGGCACGCTGGTGTACGGCTACGGCGTCGGGCTCGACCTGACCCGCCGCGACCTCCAGGCCGCCGCCAAGGCAAAGGGCCTGCCGTGGGATACCGGCAAGGCGTTCGATGCGTCCGCTCCGGTGAGCCGGCTGGTTCCCGCCGGGGAGTGCGGCGACATCTCCACGCGTTCGCTGACCCTGCATGTCAACGGTGAAGTCCGCCAGCACGGAAAGCTGGTCGACCTGATCTGGGACGTGCCCGACATCCTGCACGAGCTGTCGAAGCTCTACGCATTGCGCGCCGGCGACCTGGTCTTCATGGGCACGCCGGCCGGCGTCGGTCCACTGCAGCCGGGCGACCGCTTCCACGCGAGCCTCGACGGCGTGGTCGAATTCGACGGTCACGTCGTTGACGGCGGTATCGACGCCATCTGATGCGGTAGGCTTCAGGCGCTACTGACAACCCGCTTCTCATCACGACGGAGATATCGACATGAGCATGGTCAGCGAGTTCAAGGCATTCATCGCGCGCGGCAACGTCCTGGACCTGGCGGTCGCGGTGATCATCGCGGCGGCATTCGGCAAGATCGTCACCGCGCTGGTCGACGGCATCATCATGCCGATCGTCGGCCTGGTCGTGGGCGGGGTCGATTTCTCGCAGTTGTTCGTCGCGCTCGATGGCAACGACTACGCCAACCTCGCCGCCGCGCAGGAAGCCGCGGCGCCGGTGATCACCTATGGCGCCTTCATCCAGACCATCATCGACTTCCTGCTGATCGCGTTCGTGATCTTCATGATCGTCAAGGCCTACAACCGCATGATCAAGAAGGAAGAGGCCGCTCCGGCCGCGCCAGCCGAGGAGGTCCTGCTGCTTCGCGAGATCCGCGATTCGCTGAAGCGCCCGGGCGTATGACCGCCGCGAAGTGCCAAGCGCGGCACAACGCCGCGTGACTTGAGGCACGCCAACACGAAGCCGCGAGTTGATACGCTCGCGGCTTCGTCGTTTTCAGGGCCGTGGCCCCGCAGGAGATCCGATGCGCCTTCCGTTGCTGCTGGGTACCACCCTGGCCACTTCCCTGATGTTCGCCGGCGCATTGCACGCCGCGCCGAAGGACACCACCATCCCCGCATCCGCGATCGACACCGCCGCCGACCTGCGCGAGACCGCGCTGGCCAGCGACCTGGGCTACCGCATCACCGAATCGCTGACCACCGAGGTCGGCCAGCGACTGGCCGGCAGCGAGGCCGACGCGCGCGCGGTGGCCTGGGCCAAGGCCAAGTTTGAGGCCCTGGGCTACGACAAGGTCTGGACCGAGCCGGTGACGTTCCCGAAGTGGGAGCGTCGCAGTGAGAGCGCCCGGGTACTTGGACCGCACGCGCAACCGCTGGCGCTGACCGCGCTCGGTGGCAGCCCGGGCGGCACCGTCACCGGCGAGGTCGTGCGCTTCGCCGACCTGGCCGCGCTGGAAGCCGCGCCGGCCGGCTCGCTGGCCGGCAAGATCGCCTTCATTGACTACAAGATGGAGCGAGCCCGCGACGGCGCCGGCTACGGCCCGGGCTCGCGCACGCGTTCCGGCGGCCCCTCGGCCGCGATCCGCGCCGGTGCGATCGGCTACGTGATGCGTTCGGCCGGCACCGATTCGCACCGCAACCCGCACACCGGCATCACCCGTTTCGACGACGGCCTGACCCCGATCCCGTCGGCCGCGCTGGCCGTGCCCGACGCCGACCAACTGGCGCGACTGCTCGCGCTGGGCAAGCCGGTGCAACTGGAGGTCGCACTCGACTGCGGCTGGAACGGCGAAGCGACCTCGTACAACGTCATCGGCGAGATCACCGGCAGCAGCAAGCCCGACGAAGTGGTCGTGATCGGCGGCCACCTGGATTCCTGGGACCTCGGCACCGGCGCGATCGACGACGGCGCCGGCGTCGGCCTGACCATGGCCGCCGGCAAGCTGATCGGCGACCTGCCGACCGCCCCCGCGCGCACCATCCGGGTCATCGCGTTCGCCAACGAGGAGCAGGGCCTGCATGGTGGCCGCGCCTACGCCAACGCTCACGTCGGCCAGATCGAGCAGCACCAGATCGCCGCCGAGAGCGATTTCGGCGCCGGCCGCATCTACGCCTTCGACACCTCCGCGCCCGACTACGCCAAGCCCGCGGCCGCCCAGATCGCCGAGGCGCTGGCGCCACTCGGCATCGCCTACACCCCGGGCGAAGGCGGCCCCGGCCCGGACATCAGCCCGTTTGCCGGCAAGGGCATGGCCTGGGCGGCGCTGCGCCAGGACGGTACCGACTACTTCGACCTGCACCACACCCCGGACGACACCTTCGACAAGATCGACCCCGAGGCGCTTGCGCAGAACGTCGCCGCCTACACGGTGTTCGCGTACCTGGCCGCGTCGGCCGATGGCGACTTCGGCAGTGAGCTGAAGCAGGTCACGCCGCCGTCGGAATGAGCAACCGGCAGTAAGCTGTGGGCATGCCACAGCGCTATGACGATTTCGGAAGCATCGCGACCGACCCCGTAACCGGGGTCTACCGGTTGGGTGCCAATGGCCCCAACCTGGCCACCGCACTGGCCGCGGCGGGCGCCACCAAGCGGCGGGTGGCACTGCTGCACATCGACATCGACATGTTCCGCTCGATCAACGCGAACATGGGCGAGGACATCGGCGACCAGGCGCTGGCGGCGGTCGCGCAGCGGCTGCGCAAGGCGATCCCGTCGGACGCGTGGCTCTGGCGGCTCAACAGCGACGAGTTCGTCGCCGGCGTCGGCTATCGCGAAGGCGAACTCGACGGCGCCGGGCTGGCCGAGCGCCTTCGCGACGCACTCGAGATCCCGCTGTCGATCCCGCCCTACACGATGCCGATGACGATCTCGATCGGCATCGCGATCTACCCCGACCACGCCCCCGACGCCGCCAGCCTGCTCGCCAAGGCGGAGCAGGCCCTGCGGCGGGTCAAGGAAGAAGGCCTCGACGCGGTCGGCCACTACTCCACCCGCCCCACCCGGCCACCCGGTGGCGACGATTTCGCCGGCCGCCTGGTCGAGGCGCTCGACAACGAGTCGTTCCGGCTGTTCTACCAGCCGCTGGTCAGCGCCCACGATGGCGGCCTGACCGGCTTTGGCGCGCTGCTGCGCTGGCAGACCGACAGCGGCCTGCTGCGCCCGAATCGTTTCATGGACATTGTCGAACGCGTCGGCCTGTCCGCGCGCCTTGGCGAGTGGGTCACCGGAACCGCGGTCGCGCAGCTGGCCGACTGGCGCGCGCAGGGACTCGATTACCTCGGCATGTCGGTGCACCTGGCCGGCTCGATGCTGGCGCAGTCCGATTGCGTCGACCGCATCGGCGAACTGCTGCACCGGCATGGCCTGCCTGGCAGCGCGATGGAGTTCGAGATTTCCGAGAACGTGCTCGCGCTCGATGCCCGCCAGGTGTTCGACACCATCGGCGGGCTACGCGATCTCGGCGCAACCCTGACGGTGCAGGACTTCGGCCTCGGCGGCCTCAGCTTCGCCGCGCTCGCGCAGTACCCGCTGGACCGGCTCAAGATCGACCGCAGCTTCATCCGCAACGTCGCCAGCGACACCCGCAGCGCGGCGATCGTGCGCGGCATCATCGCGATGGGCCACCGGCTCGGCATGAAGGTCACCGCCAAGGGCGTCGAGAACGAAAGCGAACTGGGCTTCCTGCGCCGCAACCACTGCGACTTTTTCCAGGGCTACCTGTTCAGCGAACCGCTGCCGGCCGACCAGCTCGACGAACTGGTCGGGCGCCGCTTCCTGCTCCCCAACGCGTTCGCCGCCACCCGTCCCGAGCGCACCCTGCTGCTGCTCGACGACGAGGAGAACGTGCTGCGCTCGCTGGTCCGCCTGTTCCGCCGCGACGGCTACAACGTCCTCACCGCCAACAGCGTGCGCCAGGCGTTCGACCTGCTGGCCAGCAACACCGTCCAGGTCATCGTGTCCGACCAGCGCATGCCCGACATGAGCGGCACCGAGTTCCTCGGCCGCGTGCGCGACCTCTACCCCGACACCATCCGCATGGTGCTGTCCGGCTACACCGACGTGACCACGATCACCGAAGCGATCAACCGCGGCGCGATCTACCGGTTCCTGACCAAGCCGTGGAACGACGAGGAACTGCGCGAGCATATCCACGCCGCGTTCCGCGCCTTCGAGCGGCGCGCAGCGGGTGAAGCTGGTTACTAGGCATTGAACCCAAGTTGCGGGCCGCCGATACAGCACGCTCCTGCCTCCTCATGCACGGCGATCGAAAATGGCTATGCGCGGGCCAAGAGCGGCAAGGGGCGCAGGATCTTTTGCTTTCACGGTGACGCCAGAGAGAGAACAACGCCCTGGCGCAGTCCGATGGGACGCGCGCGCTACAACGACGGGACGGACTGGTCGGGCGACCACTGCCAGAAGGTCGCGCCGTAGCTGCTGCCTTCGATTTCGGGAAATACATCGCCCTGCTTGAAGTAGCGGCGGCTGTTTTGCTTGGCAGGGGTGAACCAGTAGCCGGCGCGCGAACACTCCTTGCCGGCGGGTAGACGCAGCGGTGGCGCTTCGACCGGCCCAAGCCCCTCGCTCAGCGGGATCGTTTCACCCGGAACGCGTTCGACCA
>Ga0307413_10000511_pt1 | contig 12790 bp, 12 predicted proteins | sample DK1Ometagenome_3_FD_203714 | JGI IMG/M metagenome (GOLD analysis project Ga0307413, IMG submission 203714) | Maize rhizosphere microbial communities from greenhouse at UC Davis, California, United States - DK15-O-2 | ecosystem: Host-associated > Plants > Roots > Rhizosphere > Soil | place: USA... | reverse complement strand
GGTCACCTTCACCTGGTCCGCACTGTCCAAACTGGTCGGTCCGACCGCGCATCGCGACTTCCGGCACTGGGTCGGGACCGCGACCGGCGTGCCGACCCGCTTCGCCGCGCCGGTCGCCGCTCTCGTGGTGGCGGTCGAGGCGGCGATCGCCGCGGCGGTACTGGTGCCGACGCTCGCCGCGGCCGGGTTCGCCGTGGCGGTGCTGCTGCTCGCGGCGTTCACCGTCGGCACCCACCGGATGATCCGCCGCCGGGTCACGTTGCCGTGCCGGTGCTTCGGCGCCGGCACCCGACCACCCGGCCCGATCCACCTGGTCCGCAACGGCCTGCTGACGGCGGTGGCCGCCGCGGGCTTCGCGAGCTGGCCCGCCGCGGCGACACCGCCGCGGCCGGCGCTGGTGCTGGCCGCCGCGGTCGGGGTTTCGGTGGCCCTGGTCTGCGTGAACCTCGACGAGATCGTGATCATGAAAGGAGGCCGCGGTGTCCGATCCGGTGGCGGCGATGCTGGGCCTGTTGGTGCTGGTCAACACGGCGTTGACGATCCTGGTGCTGCGTAGGCTCGGCTCGGTCCAGGTGGCGTCCGGCGGATGGCCGGGCCCGTCCACGGCGTCGGACGCGCCGCCGATGACGGTCCGGCCCGGTGAGCGGATCGGCGACTTCTCCGTCACCGCCGTCGACGGCAGCGCCGTCGGCCGGGCCGACCTCGTCGGCACCACTCTGGTCGCGTTCCTCGCACCGGGCTGCCAGGCGTGCGACTTCGCCGTGCCCGGGTTCGTCGAACTCGCCGAGCGGGCCGGCCGCGACCGGGTGGTCGTGGTGCTGATGGGCACCCCCAGGGCGGGCCTCGAGCTGCGTGAGCGGCTCGATCCGATCGCCAGGGTGCTCACCGAGGAGGAACGCGGGCCGCTGGTGGAGGCGTTCGGCGTCATCGGCCTGCCGGCGTTCGCGCTGCTGCACGAGGGTCGGATGGTGTCGGCCGTCGTCACCCCGGAGGATCTGCCGGACGCGGTCCCGGCATGATCGAAGAGCGCTCCACTCGTGGTTCGCTGCGGGCCGCGGCCGAGCTGGCCTGGGCCGCCGACCGCAGGCTGGTGCTGCGTCACCTCGGCCTGTCGGTGCTCGGCGCCGCCCTGCCGGTGGCGGTGGCGTGGCTGACCAAGATCGTGCTGGACCGCGTCGCCGCGCCAGGCCAGGCCGTGCTGCTGCCGGTGCTGCTGCTCGCGCTCGCCGGGGTGGCCGCCTCGTTCGTGCCGCAGGCCAACCAGTTCCTGCAGGAGGACCTGCGCCGCACGATCGACCTCACCGCGCGCGGCAGGCTCTACCACGCGGTGGCCCGCATGGCGGGCCTGCGCCGGTTCGAGGACCCGCGTTTCCACGACCGCATGACGCTCGCCGGCGAGGCCGGGCCGTCCGGGCCCTCGGAGGTGGTCGGCGGCGGGCTGGCCGCCGCCCAGGGCGCGCTGTCGCTCGGCGGGTTCGTCGGCACGATCGTGCTGCTGAACCCGTGGATGCTGCTGCCGGTGCTGGGCGTGGCGGTGATCGCGCTGGCCGGGCAGGTGCGGCTCGGCCGGTTCCGGGTGCGCACCATCTCCGGGCTCGGCCACGCCACCCGGCGCGAGCTGTTCTACGCCACCCTGATGACCGGGGTGAGCGCGGCCAAGGAGGTGCGGCTGTTCGGCCTCGGCGACCTGTTCGGGCTGCGGATGCTCGCCGAGCTGCGGGCGATCAACGACGGCCACCGCGACGTGGCCCGCCGCGAGCTGGTGGTGCAGGGCCTGCACGGCGCGGTGGGCGCGGCGATCGCGGGTGCCGGCCTGGTGTGGGCCGTGGGCGCCGCCGGGTCCGGTGCGCTGACCGTCGGCGACGTGTCGCTGTTCATCCTCGCGGTGGCCGGCGTGCAGAACGGGCTGACCGCCGCGATCCACGGCATCGGCCGGGTGCACGAGGCGATGCTGATGTTCGAGCACTACCGGTTCGTGGTGGGGGCCGGGCCGGACCTGCCGGAGGCGGCGACGCCGCGCGAGGTGCCCCGGCTGCGGCACGGCATCGAGCTGCGCGACGTGTGGTTCCGCTACGCCGACGACCTGCCGTGGGTGCTGCGCGGGGTGAACCTGACCATCCCGGCGGGTGTGGCCACCGCGCTGGTCGGCCCGAACGGCGGCGGCAAGAGCACGCTGGTCAAGCTGCTGTGCCGGTTCTACGACCCGACCCGCGGCGCGGTGCTGTGGGACGGCGCCGACCTGCGCGAACTGCCGGTGGCGCAGCTGCGCCGCCGGCTGGGCTGCGTGTTCCAGGACTTCGTCGCCTACGACCTGAGCGCGGCGGAGAACATCGGCGTGGGTGACGTCACGGCGCTGGACGACCGGTCGCGGATCGAGGCGGCGGCCGAGCGGGCCGGCAACGCCTCGACGCTGGCCCGGCTGCCGCTGGGCTACGACACGATGCTGTCGCGGATGTTCGACCCGGCCGAGCGCGACGACCCGACCGCCGGGGTGCTGCTGTCCGGCGGACAGTGGCAGCGGGTGGCGATCGCCCGGGCGCTGATGCGCGAGGACCCGGAGCTGATCATCCTGGACGAGCCGAGCTCCGGCCTCGACGCCGAGGCCGAGCACGAGGTGCACCAGCGACTGCGTGACCTGCGGGTGGGTCGCACCAGCCTGCTGATCTCGCACCGGCTCAGCGCCGTGCGCGACGCCGAGTCGATCGTGGTGGTCGCCGACGGCGAGGTCGCCGAACACGGCCGCCACGACGAGCTGCTGGCCGCCGGCGGCCGCTACGCGCGGCTGTTCCGACTGCAGGCTGCCGGCTACCGCGACGAGGCCCTGACCTGAGCCAACTCGGCCATCCACAGCTGTGGACAACCCTGGGGATGGTTCGAATGCATGTTCTAACGGCCCCTGTCAACCGTGCGTTTTTCACCTGTTGGGTCTGGTCAGCCCGATCATTCGGACGCTACGGTGAGTCTCTCTTCGAGGTCGAGGGGTGAGCGATGACTGATCGGTTCTCCGGCTTCCTTGGTAGTTCGCGCAGTCGCCGGGACATCCTCAGAGCCGCGGGTCTCGCCGCGCTGGCCGCGTCCACCTCGGTCGCGTGCGCCAGCGAGGAGGACGGCGTCGGCGGGTCGGCGCCTCCGGCGACCGGCGCGCCGTCGGAGACCTTCGCCGATCCGGCCACCAAGCTCTCCGGTGAGCTGAAGATCCTGCTGTGGAGCCATTTCGTGCCGTCGCACGACACCTGGTTCGACACGTTCGCCAAGGACTGGGGCCGGCGGGTCGGCGTCGACATCGTCATCGACCACGTCGACCAGGCGCAGATCCCGACCCGCATCGCGGCCGAGATCCAGGCCGGCCAGGGCCACGACCTGATCCAGTACATCGCCAACCTGTCCCAGTACGAGCCGAGTGTGCTCGACATGAAGGACCTGGTGGACGAGGCGAGCAAGCGCTGGGGCGAGCAGCTCGACCTGTGCCGCAAGTCCAGTTTCAACCCGGCCACCGGCAAGTTCTACGCCTACTCACCCGGCTGGGTGCCCGACCCTGGCAACTACCGCAAGTCGCTGTGGTCGTCGGTCGGCCTGGAGAACGGGCCGTCCACGTGGGACGAACTGCTCACCGGCGCGTCGGAGATCAAGAAGAGCAAGGGGATCCCGCTCGGGCTCGGCATGTCCCAGGAGATCGACTCCAACATGGTCATGCGGGCGCTGATGTGGTCCTACGGCGCGTCCGAACAGGACGCGAACGAGAAGGTCACCCTCAACTCGCCGGAGACGGTCGCTGCGGTGGAGTACATGACCAAGCTCTACGCGGACGCGATGACCCCCGAGGTGTTCTCCTGGAACGCGGCCAGCAACAACCAGGGCCTGGTCGCCGGCAAGCTCTCCTACGTCGTCAACTCGATCTCCGCCTGGCGCACCGCGCAGGGCACCAACCCCGAGATCGCCGACGACGTGTACTTCGTGCCGGCGCTCAAGGGTCCGAAGGCGGCCCTCGCCGCGCAGCACGTGCTCTACAACTGGATCGTGCCCAAGCACGCCACCGCGGTGGACGCCGCGAAGGAGTTCCTCCTGCACTACACGGCCAACTTCGCCTCGGCCACCTACAACTCGAAGATGTACGACTTCTGCGCGTGGGACAAGCTCACCCCCAGCCGGACCACGTGGCTCAACAGCGACCCGTTCAACGCCAAGCCGGCCGACAAGCTCAAGATCCTGTCCGACGCGGTGCCGTGGAGCGCCAACATCGGCCACCCCGGCCCGACCAGCGCGGCGATCGGCGAGGTGTTCGCCACCTTCGTCATCCCCAACATGTTCGCCAGGGCGGTGCGCGGCGAGGCCAGCCCGCGACAGGCCGTCGAGGACGCGACGAAACAGGTCGACGCGATCTACGCCAAGTGGCGTGCCGCCGGGCTCGTCGGCGGATGACCGGATGGCCGTCGTAGAGGTACGGGATCTGGTCAAGGAGTTCGACGGCGGCAAGGTCGACCGGGTCCGGGCGATCGACGGGGTCAGCCTGGCCGCCGAGGACGGCGAGTACCTGGTGCTGCTCGGGCCGTCCGGCTGCGGCAAGACCACTCTGCTGCGCACCGTCGCGGGGCTGGAGCAGCCCAGCTCCGGCGAGGTGCTGATCGACGGGCACGACGTCACCGGGCTGCCGCCGCGCGCCCGCAAGATCGCGATGGTGTTCCAGAGCTACGCGCTCTACCCGCACAAGACGGTGCTGGCGAACATCGTGTTCCCGCTGCGGGCCGCCGGCATGGCGCCGGCGGAACGGGAACGCAAGGCCGGCTGGGCGGCCGGCCTGCTCGGCATCGAGCACCTGCTCGGCCGCAAACCGCGCCAGCTGTCCGGCGGGGAGCGTCAGCGGGTGGCGCTGGCCAGGGCCCTGGTGCGCGACCCGCACGTGTTCCTGCTCGACGAACCTCTGTCCAACCTGGACGCCAAGCTGCGGGCGTCGGCCCGCGACGAGCTGAAGAAGTTCCAGGACGAGATCGGCACCACCACCATCTACGTCACGCACGACCAGGTCGAGGCGATGGGCCTCGGCGACCGGATCGTGGTGCTCGCCGACGGCCGCGTCCGCCAGGTGGCGACCCCGGCGGAGATCTACGACCACCCGGCGGACACCTTCGTGGCCACCTTCATCGGCTCGCCGCCGATGAACCTGGTGCCGCGCGGTGACACGCTGGTCGGCTTCCGGCCGGAGCACCTGCTGCCGGCCGCGGTGCTGCCCGCCGACGCCGTGGCCCTGTCACTCGCCGTGGAGCGCATCGAGTACCTGTCCGGCGACCGGCACCTCTACGGCACGGTGACCGGCGTCGGCGAGCCGACCAAGGTCATCGCCCGGCTGCCGGCGACCGTGGAGGAGCCGATCGAGGCGGGCCAGACCCACGAGTTCGCGGTGCACACCTCGAAGCTGCGGTTCTTCGACGAGGACAGCGGCGTGAAGTGCGACCCGGTCCGGCTGGGCGGGTGAGTACCGAGACGGCGGCGCCGACCGACGCCGCGAAGCCGTCCTCGCCGCCGTACCGGCGGCGCATCGCCGACCGCGACGGCGCGCTGGCCTGGATCTTCCTGCTGCCCAGCGTGGTCTACATCGTGGCGCTGGTCGCGGTGCCGTTCGTGCTGGCCATCGCGTTCGCGGCCTCCGACGTCACCGCGGGCGACCCGTCGTTCGACTTCGTCGGGCTGACCAACTTCGCCAGGGTGCTGGACGACCCGGTGTTCTGGCGCTCGCTCGGCAACACGTTCGTGTTCACCGGCATCTCCATGGTGCTGATCGTGGTGTTCGGCAAGGTGCTGGCCAACATCCTGGTGGCGGACTTCCGCGGCAAGTGGATCGTGCGGTTCTGCGTGCTGCTGCCGTGGACCACGCCGGTCGCGCTGTCCTCGATCTCCTGGCTGTGGCTGCTGGACTCGATCTACTCGCCGATCGACTGGCTGCTGCGCGCCGTCGGCCTGCTCGGTCCCGGCGAGAACATGTACTGGCTCGGCGAGCCCGGCCTCGCGATGACGTCGGTGATCACCGTGCACGTGTGGCGGCTGACCCCGCTCGCCGCGGTGATCATGATGGCCGGCCTGGTGGCGATCCCGCGCGACATCGAGGAAGCCGCCCGGGTGGACGGCGCCGGCTACTGGCGGCGGATGTTCGAGGTGACCGTCCCGATGGTGATGCCGGTGATCGCGGTGGCCGCGCTGTTCGGCGCGATCTTCACCTTCACCGACATGGCCGTGGTGCGGGTGCTGACCAGGGGCGGGCCGAACGACGCCACCCAGGTGCTGTCCAGCTGGGCGTTCTACCGCGGCATCGAGGGCGGCGACGTGGCGCAGGGCGCCGCGGTGGCGCTGTTCCTGTTCCCTCTGCTGCTCGCCGCCGCGGTGGCGATCCTGCGGGCCGTGCGCCGGATCGAGGTGCGCTGATGCCGGGGATCATCGGGGACGCCCCCACCGACGAGCTGCGCAGGACCTACGCGCGCCGCCACGTGGCCGGCCGCATCGGCGTGTACGCCGTGGCGATCCTGGTCGCTCTGGGCTGCGCCGGGCCGTTCCTGTGGTCGGCGATCACCGCGTTCAAGCAGAACCGCGACCTGTACAACCCGGCGAACAACCCGTTCGTCTACAACCGGCCGCCCACGCCGGACCACATGACGTACCTGTTCACCGACACCGCGTTCGGCACCTTCGCCTGGAACACGCTGTGGGTGGGCGTGCTGGTCGTGCTGATCACCCTGGTGCTGGGGCTGCCCGCGGCGTACGCGCTGGCGCGGTTGGACCGGCCGTGGTCCGGCCCGCTCGGCATCGCGATCTTCCTGGTCTACCTGGTGCCGCCCAGCCTGCTGTTCCTGTCGCTGTCGCGGATGGTGGTCGGCGTCGGGCTGCAGGACTCCACCTGGTCGCTGGTGCTGGTGTACCCGACGATCACCATCCCGGTGTCGATCTGGCTGCTGATGGGCTTCCTCAAGGCGATCCCGCGCGACATCGAGGAACAGGCCATGGTGGACGGCCACAGCCGGTTCGGCGCGATCGTGCGGGCGGTGCTGCCGCTGGTCTTCCCGGGCATCGTCGCGGTGGTGGTGTTCGCGTTCACGCTGACCGCGAGCGAGTTCATCTACGCGCTGGCGTTCGTCGCGCCGACCGACTCGATGACGGTCAGCACGGGGGTGCCGACCCAGCTGGTGCGCGGCGACGTGTTCTTCTGGCAGTCGCTGCAGGCGGCGACCGTGCTGGTCGCGCTGCCCATCGCGTTCGTGTTCAACCTGTTCCTGGACCGGTTCGTGTCCGGCTTCACCGCCGGCGCGGTGAAGGGCTGACCCGGGTGTCCCACGGCGGACGGCGACCCCGGTAGACTCATCGACGGATCCCGCGCGGCGTCCATCTTGTGAACCTCCCCAGGGCCGGAAGGCAGCAAGGATAAGCGAGCTCTGACGGGTGCGCGGGGTCCCTTTTCATCTCCCGGTCCGCCACCGGCCGCGGTCACCGTCCCCTCAGCGACGCCAGGTGGTCCCGCACCCGCGACAGCGTCCGGTCCGAGGTCCACACCGCCAGCACCTCGGCCTCGTCACGCGCGGCGCCGATCTCGATCCGTTCGTGCGCCGGCCGGCGCAGCTGGCGCTTGGCCAGCGCGTACACCTCGGCCGGCGCGGCGGACAGTTCGCCTGCCCTGCGGACCGCGGTGGCCAGCAGCACGTCCGCGCCGACCACCTCGTGCACCAGCCCGATCGCCCGCGCCGCGGTGGCGTCCATGGCCGCGCCGGTGAGCACCATCGCATCGAGTGCCGGTCCCACCGCGTGGCGCATCAGCTCCAGCGGCACGGTCGGGAACGGCACGCCCGCGGCGAGCTCGGTGAGCCCGATCGTGCCGCCGGACATCAGCCGCAGGTCGCAGGCGGCGGCGAGCACGCAGCCGCCGGCCAGCGCGTGCCCGTTCACCGCGACCACCACCGGACGGGGGTGGTCGAACAGGGCGAGGCAGGCGGTGGACAGCGCGGGCAGGAACACCTCGACGTAGGCTGCGCCGCCGTCCGCGACGCGCTTCAGGTCGACCCCGGCGGACAGGCACCCTCCGGACCCGGTGAGCACCACGGCGCGGGCGTCGGCGACCTCGGCGAGCACCTCGGGCAGCCGGGTGAGCAGGGCGAGATCCAGCGCGTTGACCGCACCGTGGCGCAGTGTCAGCACCGCGATGCCGTCCTCGACGGATGTCTCGATCATCGCGCCATCATGCTCCGGATCCGGTAGTAATGACCGGGTGTACCGGGTCGTACGTCCGCCGACAGCCCGGCAGCCCGCTGGACCGGGTCGCCGGAGTGCCCGGGTACGTCCAGTGCGACCGACACTCCTGCGCCTCGCCGGCCGAAACCCGGACCATCGACCTGCCAACGCCCCCTGACCCAGGACGCTCATGGAACGTCGCATCGTGACCTCGTCGGTGGTGCGCGCGATCGGCTACGACGCCGAGGCGCGGGCGCTGGAGATCGACTTCCACACCGGCCGCCGATACCGGTACGAGAACGTGCCGGCCGAGATCTACACGGAGCTGGTCGAGTCGGACTCGATCGGCGCCACCTTCAACGAGTGCGTGCGGGACGCTTACCCGAGCAAGCGGCTCCGCTGACCTTTCGCAATCCAGAAGTGCCACATAATGGGGGTATGTGGATCGGCTTCGGCGCCAAGCGCTATCTGCACCGCCTGGCGGACCAGGTGGGTGAACCCGGTCGTGCCGCGGCGGCGATGACGCCGGGTGTGCTCGCCGAGCTCGACCAGCACGCCGCCGCCGTCCGCGACATCATCGCCGCTGGTCAGGCCGCCGCTCTGCCGGTCGCCGGGCCGGTCATGCTGGCCGGTTACGCGCGCGGCCTCGTCGACGAGGCCGAGGAGTTGGGCTGGACCCTCGAAGTGCCCGAGGACCCGGCCGGCTGGACCCACGCGGAGTGGCTGACCATGCGCCTGGCCGCCGTCTGCACCCTCGACCCCGACCACTGACCCGACCACTGACCCGACCACTGGCGCCGACCACGACCCGGCGGCACCCGCCTTACCGGCACCTGCCCCCACCGGCACCGAATGTGCTGGCAGGATCGTGGCGTGACCATCTCCCACCCCACGGCCGCGGCGCCGGAGCGGCTGTTCGCCGACGACGAGACCGAGCGGCGCTGGCGCGCCCGGTTCACCGCTGCCCGGATGAGCCTGCCGGCCTGGGCGGACGACGCGCCGCACCGCAACCTCTACCTCTCCAACGCCAGCGGGGTGTGGGAGGTCTACGCCTGGGACCGGACGGCCGGCACCCACCGCAGGGTGACCGACCGGCCCAACGGCACCTCCCGCGCGGTGATCACCCGCGACGGCACCGAGATCTGGTGGTTCGCCGACACCGACGGTGACGAGTTCGGCGGCTGGGTCCGCGAGCCGTTCGACGCCGACGGCACCGGTGGCACCGATGGCTCCGGTGGCACAGGGGCCACCGAGGCCGTCACCGGCACGCACCCGGGCTACCCGGCCGGCGTCGCGCTCGGCAACCGGATGGTCGGGATCGGGGTGTCCACCGACGACGGCACGACCGTCTTCCTGTCCCGCGACGGCGCCGAGGCCGAGGTGCTCTACACGCACGCCAACGACGCCGGGCTCGCCGGGCTGTCCGAGGACGAGACGCTCGTGGCCATCGCGCACTCCGAGCACGGCGACAACCGCCATCCCGCGCTGCGGGTGTTGTCCACGGTGGACGGCTCGGTGGTCGCGGAGAAGTGGGACGGCGCCGGCCTCGGTCTGGACGCGCTCGACTTCAGCCCGGTGTTCGGCGACCCCCGGCTGCTGGTGCTGCACGAGCGCCGCGGCCGCGAGGAGCTGCTGATCTGGGACGTCACCGCGGACAGCGAGGTCGAGCTGACCATCGACCTGCCCGGCGAGGTGGCCGCCGAGTGGTACCCGGACGGCACCGCGCTGCTCATCTCGCACACCCACGAGGCCCGCAACACGCTGCATCGCTATCACCTCGACAGCGGTGAGCTGACCACGCTGGACATCCCGCCCGGCACCATCGGCTCGGCCGGGGTGCGTCCGGACGGCAGCGTCGAGTACTCCTGGTCCAACGCGGCCGAGCCGACCGTGATCCGCTCGCTCGCCGCGGACGGCGCCGAGTCGGTGCTGCTCACCCCGCCCGGCGACCGGGCGCCGGCCTCCGAGCCGATGACCGACGCGTTCGTCGCCGGCCCGGCCGGCGACGTGCACGCCCTGGTGGCCCGCCCGTCCGACGCCCCGGACGGCCCGCTGCCGACGGTGTTCGCGCTGCACGGCGGCCCGCACGCCGCCGACGAGGACCGCTTCTCCGCCTACCGCGCGGCCTGGCTGGAGGCCGGTTTCGCGGTGGTGCACGTCAACTACCGCGGGTCGACCGGGTACGGCTCGGCCTGGCGTGACGCGATCGAGGGCAGGCCTGGACTGACCGAACTGGCCGACGTGGCCGCGGTGCACGACTGGGCGGTGGCCACCGGGCTCGCCGACCCGGACCGCTGCGTGGTGAACGGCGCGTCCTGGGGCGGCTACCTCGCCCTGCTCGCGCTGGGCATCCAGCCGGCACGCTGGGCCGCGGGTGTCGCCGGGGTACCGGTGGCGGACTACCTCGCCGCCTATGCCGACGAGATGGAGCCGCTGCGCGCGTTCGACCGGGCGCTGTTCGGCGGCTCGCCGGAGGAGGTGCCGGACCGCTACGTCGAGTGCTCGCCGCTGACCTACGTCGAGCAGGTGGCCGCCCCGGTGCTGGTGCTGGCCGGCGAGAACGACCCGCGCTGCCCGATCCGGCAGATCGACAACTACCTGGACCGGCTCGCCGAGCTGGGCCGGCCGTACGAGGTGTACCGCTACGAGGCTGGCCACGGCTCGCTGGTGGTGGCCGAGACGATCAAGCAGACCGCCGTGGAGATCGACTTCACGCTCCGGGCGCTCGGGGCGCTCCGGGCGGCCCCGGCGGTTCGGCGGACCTGACCGCGAAGTCCACCACCTGCTGGCCGATCAGCCGCAACGTCGTCGCGACGTCCGGGTCGGTGCAGCCGCCGGCCCGGTCGAAGGAGACCACCGTGGAGTTGACCGCGGCGCCGAGCGGGGTCGGCCAGCCGCGCAGCGCGTGCACACTGGCGCGCAGCGAGTTCAGCGTGGTGACCGCGCTCTGCCAACCGGCCGCCACCGCGACGCAGCCGACCGCCCGGCCGTCCAGGTAGATCCGCTCGTCGGCGCGCAGGTCCTCGACGTAGTCGAGCGCGTTCTTCACCAAGCCGGAGACCCCGCCGTGGTAGCCGGGCGACACGATGATCACCCCGTCGGCGTCGCGCAACTCCTCGACCAGCCGCTTCGCGGCCGGGGTGCGCTGCGGGTCGCCCGGGTCGTAGAACGGCAGCATCAGGTCGGTGCCGGTGATCGTGGTGATCTTCGCGCCGTGCTCCGCCGCGCCGGCCAGGACGAGGCGCATGGCCAGTTCACTCTGCGAGTCGGTGCGCAACGACCCGCCGATCCCCACCACGTTCACCGTCACGCTTTCGATCCTGCCTCATCGGACCGCGCCGTAGTATCGGCCATCAGCGGTGCGTTCACCACGACCCCTCGAGGTGGTCGACGGTACGGGTCGATCCGGAAGGGAGCGGGGATGCCGCCAGCGGTCAGCAGGATGTCGGTCTCGGCGCAGAGCAGGGTGTTGCGCGGCGTGTTCCGGGTGCCCGTGGGCCTGCGCAGGATGATCGGTCCGCCGCCGATGCTCGACGGGCAGGTGCTGGACTCCGACGCGCACCTGCTGCTTGCCCTGCAGCGGATCAGCGGCGTCGACCTCGCCGACCGCAGTCCGGCCTCGGCCAGGCAGGAGATGCTGCGCGGGATCAGGCTGCTCGGCGGCGCGGTGGTCGAACCGGTGGACGTCCGGTCGGTGCCGGTCCCCGGCCCGGCGGGCGAGCTGGGCGCACGGCTGTACACCCCGGCTGGGCTCGCCGCGCCGTCACCGCTGTTGGTCTACTACCACGGCGGCGGCTGGGTGGTCGGCGACCTGGACACCCACGACAACCTGTGCCGGCTGCTGGCCAGGGAAGCCGAGGTCAGGGTCCTGGCGGTGGACTACCGGCTGGCGCCGGAGCACCCGTTCCCGGCGGCGCCGGCCGACGCGCTCGCCGCGTTCCGGCACGCGGTGTCCCACGCCGGGGAGCTGGGTGCCGACCCGGACGCGATCGCGGTCGGCGGCGACAGCGCGGGCGGCAACCTGGCCACCGTCACCGCGTACCAGGCGGCCCGCGACGGCGGCCCCGCGCCGGTGTTCCAGCTGTTGATCTACCCGGCCACCGACCTGACCGGGCGGACCCGCTCCCGGGAGGTGTTCGCCGAGGGCGTCTTCCTCACCGGCGAGGACATCACCTGGTTCATGGACAACTACTGCCCCGACGTCGACCGGCGCGGCGACCCGCTGTGCTCGCCGCTGCTGGCCGACGACCTGTCCGGGATGGCGCCGGCCTTCCTGGTGACCGCCGGGTTCGACCCGCTGCGCGACGAGGGCGCCGAGTACGCCGACCGACTGCGAGCGGCCGGGGTCGCGGTGGTGCACCGCAACCACACCGGGCTGATCCACGGGTTCGCGAGCATGTTCGGGGTCGGCGCGAGCTTCCGCGGTGCGGTGCTGGAGATGGTCGGTGCGCTGCGCACCGGCATCGAGCTCGGCCGGGGTAGCCGGTCCTGAGTCGTCCGGCCGCGGGTGTCGCGCGCAACAGTCCCGTCAGGCGGACGGAAACCGGCGGTGACAGCGGCTAACGTCGTGCCGGACGACCGCGAG
>Ga0307413_10000510_pt1 | contig 12804 bp, 11 predicted proteins | sample DK1Ometagenome_3_FD_203714 | JGI IMG/M metagenome (GOLD analysis project Ga0307413, IMG submission 203714) | Maize rhizosphere microbial communities from greenhouse at UC Davis, California, United States - DK15-O-2 | ecosystem: Host-associated > Plants > Roots > Rhizosphere > Soil | place: USA... | reverse complement strand
AAGGCCGAATTCACGCGCTTCATGGCCGCCTCGCACGGCGATTTCGGTGCGACATTGTTCGGCACAGGCGTCCTGCCTGATCCCAATAACCCGAGCCTGAACACGGCCTTCGTCGGCACCGGCGGCCTCGGCCTTCCCGATCGGGATTATTACCTGCTCGACGCCCACAAGAAGGAGCGCGATGCCTATCGCGCCTATATCGAGCGAACCCTGTCGCTGATCGGCACGCCAAACGCGGCCGCGGCCGCAGACAGCATCATGGCCTTTGAGACCGCGATCGCCAGGATTTCGTGGGACAAGAACGACCTGCGCGACATCGACAAGCTCAACAACCCGATGACGGCGGCGCAGCTCGCGGCCTATGCGCCGGGCGTCGACTGGGCGACGTATCTCGCCGACACCAAGGTCGATGGCGTGCCGACGCTGATCGTCGGCGACAATACCGCCGTGAAGGCGCTGGCGGCGATGTACGACAAGACCCCGCTCGACACGCTCAAGACCTGGCAGCGGTTCAAGGTCGCCGACCAGGCAGGTCCCTATCTGTCGAAGCGGTTCGTCGACAGCCAGTTCGAATTCGCCAAGGCCCTGACCGGCGCCAAGGAGCTGCGCCCGCGCTGGCGCCGCGGCATCGCCCAGGTCGACGGCCGCCTCGGTGAGCTGCTCGGCCAGACCTATGTCGACCGCTACTTCCCGGCTTCGTCCAAGGCACAGATGGAGGAGCTGGTCGACAATCTGAAGAAGGCAGCCGCGGTCCGCATCAAGGGCAATAGCTGGATGAGCGACGCGACCAAGCAGGCGGCGCTAACGAAGCTTGCCAAGATGCAGGTGATGGTCGGCTATCCCGAGAAGTTCCGCGACTATTCGAAGCTCGCGATGAAGCCCGACGACCTTTACGGCAACGTCAAGCGCAGCGCCGCCTTCGAATGGGATTACCAGCTCAGCGACCTCGGCAAGCCGGTCGACAAAAAGAAGTGGGGCATGAGCCCGGCGACGGTGAACGCCTATAACGGCTTCCTCGAGAACAAGATCGTCTTCCCGGCCGGCATCCTCGCGCCGCCGTTTTTCGACCCGCGGGCCGACGCGGCAGCGAACTACGGATCGATCGGGGCGATTATTGGCCACGAGATCATGCACGGTTTCGACGACCAGGGCCGCAAGTTCGACGAGAACGGCCAGGCGAAGGATTGGTGGACCAAGGCCGACGCCGAACGCTTCAAGGCGATGACCGCCGAGCTCGGCAAGCAATATTCGTCGTACGAGGCGGCCCCCGGCGTGTTCATCAACGGCGAATTCACGATGGGCGAGAACATCGGCGACATGTCCGGCCTCGAGGTGGCTTACGAAGCGTACAAGATCGCGCTGAACGGCAAGCCGGCGCCCGCCATCGACGGGCTGACGGGCGAGCAGCGTTTCTTCCTGGCTTTCGCCCAGGCATGGCGCGGCGAGCAGCGCGACGATGCGATCAAGACGCAGGTCGCCTCCGACCCGCATAGCCCGCGGCGCTATCGAATCATCGGGCCGCTGCGGAACCTCGACGCCTGGTACGATGCGTTCAAGATCGGCGCGGATTCGAAATTCTACATCCCGCCGGAGAAGCGCGTCCGCATCTGGTAACCATGCTGCTTCAAGCTCTTCTGGTTGCGGCGCAGGGCGTCGGTCAGGCGGCCGCCCAACCGCCGCCGCCAACTTGCCAAACGGCAGAACACAAGCAGTTCGACTTCTGGGTCGGCAAGTGGGACGTCTATCGCTCCGACACCAACCAGCTGGTCGCCCGCAGCCTGATCGAGAAGCTCTACGGCGGCTGCGCGGTCCGCGAGAACTGGATGCCGTTCGGAGGCACGGGCGGCGGCAGCCTCAACAGCTGGCGGCCGGCCGAGAAGCGCTGGCGGCAAACCTGGACCGATAGCGGCAACAACTGGAACGAATATGTCGGCGGCTTTGAAGGCGCCCGCATGGTCCTGACCGGCTCGTCGGCGAAGGCTGGCGGTGCCGCGTTGCCGGTACGCATGACCTATGAAGCGATGGCGGACGGCAGCGTCGTCCAGACCGGCTATCAGTCGACCGACGCCGGCAAGAGCTGGTCGCTGACCTATCAATACGTCTACCGGCCGGCCGCCTCGCCGAGCAAATAAGTTTCGATGGCCTCATAATGGGGACCGTGCCGGGACAAATGGCTTTCGAACAGGACGAAGCGATCGACCGCGAACGGCGCGGACGACAAGCCCCGCGTACGCTCGACAAAGCCATCCGCCGCGCTGCTTGAACGGCCCGTCCACCGCGCCAGGGTGATGTGTGGATGGAAGGCGCGCCGTTCGGGCCCCAGCCCGACCTCCTGGCAGACACGCTCGACCTTGGCGGCCAGGGCCACCACCGGCTGTCTGGGTTCGACGGCGGCCCACAGGGCGCCGCCATTGCGCCGGTCGAAGCGGCCGACGCCGTTGATACTCAAGTCGAAACGCCCGAAGTGAAGCTGGCCCAGCGCCGCTGCCAAATCATTCGCCAGCGGCCGCTCGACTTCGCCGATGAATCGCAGCGTCAGGTGCAGCTGCTCATCGCCCACCCAGCGAAGCTCCGGCCCGTCGTCCATTGCGTCGATCAGGAGGTCGCGAATGACTTCAGGCGGACGGATTGCGACGAAGAGCCGGTGCATGGCTTCCTTTCCGCCAGATGAACGAGAAGAGTCCATGTCCAGTTTCGCTTGAATCCCCCTCCTGCATCCACGATATTGCACGCGGGAGCACGGGCCCTTAGCCCGTCCGTAAGGAGATAGAATGCAGAACCAGTTCGACCCGCGCACGAGCACGACCGGCTTCGGCCCGGCCGTATCCGTCGGCGTTCCGCGCGCCGCACGGGATGCGGGCCTGCGGTCCTACATGCTCAAAGTCTACAATTACATGGCATCGGGCGTCCTTCTCACCGGCATCGTCGCCCTGCTGTTCGCCAACAGCGGCATGGCCGCCCAGGTGTTCACGGGCGGCGGGTTGCTGCCGTGGGTGATCATCCTGTCGCCGCTGGCCATCGTATTCGCGATGAGCTTCGGCATGAACCGGATGCAGACCTCCACGCTGCAGATCCTTTTCTGGTCGTTCGCGACCCTGATGGGCCTCAGCATGTCGACGATCTTCCTCGTCTACACCGGCGTATCGATCGCGCAGACCTTCTTCGCCGTGGCCGCCGCCTTCCTGGGCCTCAGCCTCTACGGCTACACCACCAAGAAGGATCTGTCCGGCTGGGGCACGTTCCTGATCATGGGTGTCGTCGGCCTGCTCGTCGCGATGCTGGTCAACCTGTTCCTGCAGTCCAGCGCGATGGCGTTGGCGATCAGCGCCATCGGCGTGCTGCTGTTCGCGGGCCTGACCGCCTACGACACGCAGCGGATCAAGAGCATGTACGCTCACGTCGCGGGAACGGACATGATGGGCAAGGTCGTGATCATGGGGGCGCTCAGCCTCTATCTGGACTTCATCAACATGTTCCAGTTCCTGCTCAGCTTCATGGGCAGCCGCGAATAGCGGCAGCGCCATATGCACAAGCGAAGGGCCGGCGGGTGACCGCCGGCCCTTTTGATTCCGCGACGCTGGCGATAGGGTTCCCCCCGAAGGATCGGGGGAGAAAGGCATGAGGCGTCAGCTCGCGTTTGCGCTGCTATTGACGACTTTAGCGAGACCGCTCGCGGCCCAGCCGCAAAGCCCGTCCGAGCGCGCCTGGAACCAGCTCGCGCAGCAAGATGTCGAAACGGCGCTCCAACTCATCGAAGGCAATCATCCCGGCGCAGCGAGCGAACTTGGCGACAGGAATTTCCAGGGGCTGCTGGCGACCGCGCGCGCCAATGCCGCCAAGCGACTGCCGTCGGTGAAGGACTATGGCGGCCATGCCGCGCTGCTCAATGGCCTCGCCAACGACTTCCGTGACGGCCACATCTGGTCGAAGCCGCTTCTGTCGCAAGGCCGCCGCATTTGGGCAGGCATCGTGATGGCGCGGCGCGCCGGCCAGTGGGTTGTCGGTGCTCAGGAACGCGTGGGCGGCGAGCCGGACCTGAGGGGTGCCCGGCTGCTCGCCTGCGACGGCGTCGACGCCGAGGCATTCGCCCGCGCCCGAACCGGCACTTTCTATGCGCATCCGGATGTCGAGGCGGCCGTCGCCAGCCGCGCTTTCACGTTGCTGCTGGACGACCAAAACCCATTCGTTGGCCGACCCGTTTCGTGCCGCTTCCACTCGCTTGATGGCCAAACCGTGGAACAGAGGCTCAACTGGCGTCCAGTGTCGTTGAGGGTCCTCGAAAGCTTCGTTGGTGACGCCTTCCAGCCAGCGCGAGCGGATATGGGCGTGGCGCCCTTCGCCGGCGGCCAGTGGATCGGACTTCCCACATTGAACAACGATGCGGCGAAGGTCGTGGATATTGTGCGCAATCGTCGGGACGAGTTGCGCGCTGCCCCCATTGTCGTAATCGACCTGCGCGGCAACAGCGGTGGCAACAGCCAGTACGCCGCCGAGATCGCCCGGGTTCTGGTCGGAGACGATCGCGCCGCAGCCGCCGACCGCCCGACCAGCGCGTGCAACGGGGCTTTTTGGCGGGTCAGCAAAGACAATGCGGCAGCGCTGCGCGAGTTTGCTTCCGAACTGCCTGCCGACCGTGCTCCGGAATGGGTCGCCCAGGCGGATGCCCTCGAACGCGGCGTTGCCGAGGGCAAAGCCTTCTCCCCCGACCTGCCGGCCTGCGCCCGCAACGACACGCCGGCGGCGCGCCCTTCCAAGCTTCCTCCTTCGGCCATGACGGGTCGCCTCGTACTGGTCACCGACCGAGCATGCTTCAGCTCATGCCTGATCGCTGCCGACCTCTTTCGAAAGCTCGGCGCGCTGCATGTCGGCGAAGCAACCGATATGTCGACACGCTATATGGAGGTGCGCGAGATTATTTTGCCTTCCGGCCTTCGCACCTTCTCGACCCTGCAGAAGGTCGCCCTCGGACTTGGCGATTTCGGGCCATACGCGCCGCACATCCTTTATCCGGAATCGCTTACCGATACCGACAAGCTGAAGGCCTGGGTGGCCAGCCTCCGCGCCGCCGGCGCTTGAAGATTTTTTGATCCATCGCAACTTGCGAGCGCGATTGTCCGGCTAGCCATCGATAATCTGATGGAGCTGGAAATGCGCAAGATTCGACTCTCCGCCCTCGCGGTCATGGCATTGGGCTTTGCTTCGCCGTCCGCGGCTCATTGCGACGGACTCGACGGTCCGGTGGTCGCCGCGGCCCGCACCGCCCTCGACAGCGGCGATCCCAACTCGGTACTTATCTGGGTGCAGCCGAAAGACGAAGCGGAGATTCGCGCGGCCTTCGCGCAGGCCGTTGATGTCCGCAAGCTTGGGCCGAGCGCAAAGGCCATGGCCGACACTTATTTCTTCGAGACCCTCGTGCGTCTTCACCGGGCGGGCGAAGGTGCTCCTTACACCGGGCTAAAACCGGCCGGCCGCGACCTAGGACCAGCGATCCCGCTGGCCGACAAGGCAGTGGCGAGCGGATCAGACCGCGAGCTTGGCGCATTCATCGAGAAGTCCGTCAGCGAAGGCCTGCACGCGCATTTCGCCGACCTGCAGCGCAAGCGGAACTTCCGTCCCGGCGACCTTGCCGCGGGGCGGGCCTATGTCGCCAGCTACGTGACCTTCGTCCATTATGTCGAAGGATTGCACCAGGCAGCCGAGGCAAAAACCGGCGGCCATTATCCCGAGGCGGATGCGGCGCCGGCGCACGGCCATTGATCAGCGCTTGATCCAGATCACATCGTTCCTAGCGGGCGTATCCTAATCCAGCATGCGGGAGGATCTGCGCATGGCGACGGATTCATTGCGGGTGAAGGTCTGGGACGTGCCTTTGCGGCTGTTCCATTGGGTGCTCGTAGCGGCGGTCGCGATGGCATTCCTGTCGGCGGAGGAGGGCAGCCCGCTCAATCAGTGGCATGTCCTGTCGGGCTGGGTCGCGGGCATCCTGGTCCTGTTCCGTCTGGCCTGGGGCTTCGTCGGCGGCGAGCATAGCCGCTTCTCCGACTTCATTCGCCCGTCGCGTATCGGCCACCACCTCGCCAACCTACGTCAGCGAGGCGAGCCTTCGCTGGGCCATAATCCACTTGGCGCCGTCGCCGTCGTCGTTCTGCTCGCGCTGGTTGCGACCGTGGTCTGGACCGGCGCCTTCGGCGGTGAGGGGGCCGAAGAGATCCATGAAGTGGTTGGCTGGACCTTGTTGGCGATGGTCGCCGTCCACGTTCTGGCGGTCATCGTCATGTCGGTGGTCGAGCGCGAGAATCTCGTGCGGGCGATGGTCGTAGGCACCAAGCCGAGGGAGCGGCATCCCGGCGCCAAAGACGCGTTTCAACCGACGCTCATTGGCCTGCTGATTGGACTCCTCGTTGTCGCCGCGGCCACTTACGGCGTACTCAGCTACGACCCGCAGGCCTTCACCTTGCGATCCTCGGAGGCCTTCGAGCATCGCAGCGAAGCGGTCACCGCAACAGCCCTCGCCGAGGAGCGTGAAGACGAGGACTGAGCCCGCTCGGCTAGCCGAGGTGCCTTCCGAAAAAGCGCATCGTCCGTCCCCAGGCGAGCTCGGCGGCCTCCTTGTTGTAACGCTCCGTCGACGTGTCGTTGTTGAAGGCGTGATAGGCCCCGTCATAGGCTTGGTAGGTGACCTTCTTGCCGGCAGCGCGGAGCGCGGCGACCCATGGGAACAAGGTCTGCGCGACGCGCTCGTCGGTGCCGGCATGGTGGATCAGCAGGGGGCTCGAGACCTTGGCCGCCTCCGATGGCGCGGGCGCCGGGCCGTAATAGACGACGCCGGCGTCGAGCTTGTCGCCGGCGGCGACGGCCAGCCGGTTGACGAAGCCGCCGCCCCAACAAAAGCCGACTGCGCCGACCTTGCCGCCGCGGCTCGACTTGGCAAGCTCATCGAGTATCGCCACCGCGTCAGCAACCGAATTGCCGAGGTCGAGCTTGCCGATCATGTCGCGCGCCCGGTCCTCGTTGGCCGGGGTGCCGCCGGCAGGCGACAGGAAATCGACCGCCACCGCCCGATACCCGCCCAGCGCGATCCGCCGGGCAACGTCGCGGGTGTGCTCGTTGAGCCCGCGGTTCTCGTGGATGACCATGACGGTCGGCTTGAGCGATCGTGTCCGCGGCTCCGCGACATAGGCCTTGTAGCCACCGACCAAGGTCTGGTCGCGCGTGGTCAGTCGCTTGTCGCCGGCCGGGACGATGGCGGCCGCGGCCGGGTCGGCGGCGATCGTCGCGATCAGCGCTTCGGCGGCGGCGACGCTGCCGGCGATGGCGACCATCCGTGCCATGAAAGTGCGCCGCTCCATGCTGGTATGCGTGAACCGGTCGTAGAGTGCGATCGCCTGCTGGCGGATGTCGTCGGTCATGCCGGCTGTTCCTGGCTCGCTTTCGCCTCGGCGATCAGCTTGCCGTCGATCTCCTTTGCCCGACGGTAAGCGTCACGATCCGTCACGCGGGCCGTATAGTCGGTGAACACCGGCCGCGGCTCAAGCAGGTTGAACTGGAGCATGAAATTCACCATCGCCCCGACGAACAGGTCGGCGGCGGTGAACCGGTCGGAAGCGATATAGGTCTTGCCCGCCAGCGCCTTTTCCAGCGTGTTGATCGCAAGGTCATAATTGCCATAGCCGAACATCGCCTGCCGCTCGGGGGCCGGCTCCCAGCCGGCGGCCTTGTTGCTGAACGCTGCCTCGACCGGGCCGGACGTGAAGAAGATCCAGCGATAATAATCGGCGCGATCCTGTGGATCGGGCGCCAGGCCCGCCTCGGGGAAGGCGTCGGCCAGGTAGCAGCAAATGGCGGCGACTTCGGTCACCACCTTTCCCTTGTGGGTGATGGCCGGGACCTTCCCCATCGGATTGATCGACAGATAGGGCTCGGCTTTCATGGTCGAGGCATAGTCGAGGATTTCGGTGTCGTAGGGCTGGCCGATTTCCTCCAGCATCCAGCGGACCGTTTGCCCGCGCGACATGGGATTGGTGTAGAATTTGAGGTCCGACATCGTTTCTCCCCTTTCAATCGGCTTCGATCGCCTGCTCCATCAGGTCCATCAACACCTTCAGCGCCTCGATCCGCACTGGACCGCGACCGATGGCGCCGAAATGGCGTTCCGCGATGACGGTCGCGTGACCGCGCCGGGCGCAGGCCATGAACACCAGCCCTTCCTCACAGTTCGGCCCAGCAGGGCCTGCAAAGCCTGTTGCCGACAGGGCAATATCCGCATCGCAGCGGTCAAGTGCGCCTTCAGCCATTCCCTTGGCGACCTTAGCGGATACGGCATCATTGTCTTCGACGAGATCCTCTGGAAGGCCCAGCAGCTCCTTCTTGGCCTTTGCGCTATAGGTAACGAAACCACGGTCGAAGCCGTGACCGCAACCCTCGATGTCGGTCAGCAGCGACGCCAGAAGGCCGCCGGTGCAGCTCTCCGCCGTCGCCACCGTCAGCTGCTTGTCGCACAGCCGGCGCATCGCCCGCTCGGCCTGGCGGTCGAGCTCCTGCGGAAGCGCCGGCTCGAGCGTTTCGCTCATCCGCGCTCGGGCGCGCCGCCGGCAGGGGTGACAGGGCAGGTGCCCTGGCGCTCGGCGGCGCTGCGCTCGCGGGCGGCGCGGAATTCGCTGTCCTGGCTCCATTCCGGCCAGTCGCAGCTGTTCGCCAGGCGCTCGCCAACGGCGTGAAGCAACTCGGCGTCCTGGGCCATGCCCGTGAAATCCCAGTCAGACGAATATTCGTCCGCCGGCTGGTGGTACATGTTGGCCCGGTAGTTCGCTTCCCAGGCTCTCATTCGCTCGGCGCCACCGTTCTCCAGATCGTCGCCCCGGGTAAAGCTCAGCGCCGGAATGCCGGCCTTGGCGAAGGTGAAGTGGTCGGAGCGGTAGAATGTCCCTGTTCCCGCCGCTGGGTCGGGCGTGAAGCGGCGTCCGCGCTTCGCCCCTTCCTCGACGAGAATGTCGAGCAGGCCGAACTTCTGGTTGCCCCGGACCGAGAAGTTGCGGGCAGGACCGAGGACACCGAGAACGTCGGTGTTGATCGCACCAGCGGTTTTACCCGCCGGATAAAGTGGGTTGGCCGCATAATATTCGCTGCCGAGCAGGCCTTTTTCTTCGGCTGTGACGGCCATGAACACGACCGAGCGCTGCGGCCTCGGGCCGGTTGCGAACGCGCGCGCCTGCTCGATCAGATGGGCGATGCCGGTACCGTTATCGATCGCGCCGTTGAAGATGCGGTCGCCGCTTGCGTCGGGCGCGCCAATACCGAGATGGTCCCAGTGACCCATGTAGATAACAGTTTCGTCCGGCCGCGCCGCGCCGGGCACGATCCCCACCACATTATAGGAGGTAACGACCTCGGTTTTGGCGTTTCCTTGGACGGTAAGGTTCGCTTTGAGCGGAACGGGCTTGAAATCCTTGCGCTTGGCGGCGGCCTTCATCGCCTCGAAACTGGTGCCCGACGCGGCGAACAGTTGCGCCGCGAGATCGCGCTGGATCCAACCTTCCAGTGGCGGGTGTTCTGCCGCCGGGTTCTCGCGGACGATGTCGAACATGGCAGTGTTGTTGGAGTTCTTGACGGTCGCCCAGCCGTAGCTCGCCGGCTCGGTTTCGTGGATGACCAGCACACCCTTGGCGCCGAGGCGGGCGCCTTCCTCATATTTGTAGGTCCAGCGGCCGTAATAGGTCATGGCCTTGCCGCCGAAGTCGCCTTCGCCGCCTTCGAAGTCCGGATCGTTGACGAGGACGACCAGGATCTTGCCCCTGGCGTCGAGCCCTTTGAAGTCATCCCAACCACGCTCCGGCGCCTTGACGCCGTAACCGGCGAACACCAGCGGCGCGCCGTTGATGGCCATGGCCTTGTCCCCATTTGTTGGGGCCCGCACCGCGATTTGCTCGCCCTGGGCGAGCGGCGTTGTTTTGCCGGCGAGGTTGAGGGAGATATTCGGACTGGCGGTGAACTCGGAACGGAGCAGCGGCACCGCCTGGGTCCACAGCCGCTTGCCATCCTTAAGGTCGCCGCCCGGCTGCAAGCCCGCCTTGGCGAACTGGTCGGACAAATATGCGACTGTCTTGGTCTCGCCGGCGGTCGCCGGGGCACGGCCCTCAAACGCGTCGGAGCCAAGTGTCTGGACATGCTGTGACAGCCGTTGCGGATCGAAAGTGGCGGTCTGGGCGGCGAGGGGAGCGGCGGCGACCAGCGCGGCGCCGGCAAGCAACATGGAACGTTGAAGCACTTATATCCTCTCCAAGGAAAGCAGGGGCGCACGTCATGCGCGCCCTGCTCGTTGCTGAAAAGACCTATTCGGCCTTCGGTTCCGGCTTCAAGCGATACTTGTCGAACAAGGCGATAATTTAGGCCCCAACGATTTCCGGACTTTTAGGCCGCTACTCCGCTGCCGGAGCTTCGCCTCCGGCCTTGCGCTTCGCCTTGGCCTTTGGCGGAACCGGGGGCTTACCCTTCGTCTTGGGTGCTGCCGGCACGATCTCGAATGCCGGGGCATTGTCCTTAATGCGGACCTTGACCTCGCCGCCGTTGACCAATTTGCCGAACAGCAGTTCCTCGGCCAGCGGCTGCTTGATCTTCTCCTGCACCAGCCGGGCCATCGGCCGCGCGCCGTAGAGCTTGTCGTAGCCGCGCGCCGTCAGCCACTCGCGAGCCTCGTCGTCCAGGTCGATATGGACTCCGCGGTCCGCCAGCTGCAGCTCCAGCTGGAGGATGAACTTATCGACGACGCGAGCGACGACCGCCGGCGGGAGGTAGGCAAACGGCACGATCGCATCGAGGCGGTTGCGGAACTCCGGCGTGAACATCTTCTTGACCGCATCCTCCTGCGCGTCCTCGCGGTCCATCGCGCCGAAACCGATGCTTTCGCGTGCCATGTCGGACGCGCCGGCATTGGTCGTCATGATCAGGATGGTGTTGCGGAAATCGACGGTCTTGCCGTGGTGGTCGGTCAGCTTGCCGTGGTCCATCACCTGCAAGAGGATGTTGAACAGGTCGGGGTGCGCCTTCTCGATCTCGTCGAGCAACAGCACGCTGTGCGGGTGCTGGTCGACGGCGTCGGTGAGGAGGCCACCTTGGTCGTAGCCGACATAGCCCGGCGGCGCGCCGATCAGCCGGCTGACCGCATGCCGCTCCATATATTCCGACATGTCGAACCGCTGCAGCGGGATGCCCATGATCGAGGCGAGCTGGCGGGCGACCTCCGTTTTGCCGACGCCGGTCGGGCCGGAGAACAAATAATTGCCGATCGGCTTGTCGGGATCGCGCAAACCGGCGCGGCTCAATTTGATCGCCGAGGCGAGCTTCTCGATCGCCATGTCCTGGCCGAAGACGACCCGCTTCAAATCCGATTCCAGCGTTTCCAGCACCCGCTTGTCATCGGTCGAAACCGACTTCGGCGGGATGCGGGCCATGGTCGCGACGACCGCCTCGATCTCCTTGGTCGTGATGACCTTCTTGCGGCGCGACGGCGGCACCAGCATCTGCATCGCGCCAACCTCGTCGATCACGTCGATGGCCTTGTCCGGCAGCTTGCGGTCGTGGATGTAGCGCGCCGACAGCTCGACCGCGCTTTTGATGGCGTCCGGCGTGTAGCGGACGTTGTGATGGCCCTCGAAGGAGGAGCGGAGGCCGGCGATGATCTTGATCGTGTCCTCGACAGTTGGCTCGTTGACGTCGATCTTCTGGAACCGCCGCAGCAAGGCGCGGTCTTTTTCGAAGTGGTTGCGGAACTCCTTGTAGGTCGTCGAGCCGATGCAGCGGATCGTCCCCGAGGAGAGCGCCGGCTTGAGCAGATTGGACGCGTCCATTGCCCCGCCCGAAGTCGCGCCGGCACCGATCACCGTATGGATCTCGTCGATAAACAGGATTGCATGCGGCAGCTTCTCAAGCTCGCCGACCACCGACTTCAGCCGTTCCTCGAAATCGCCGCGATAGCGCGTGCCGGCGAGCAGCGCGCCCATGTCGAGCGCATAGATGACGGCGGGTTTCAGCACATCGGGGACGTCGCCCTCGATGATCTTGCGCGCCAGCCCCTCGGCAATCGCCGTCTTGCCGACGCCGGGATCGCCGACATAGAGCGGGTTGTTCTTCGACCGGCGGCAGAGGATCTGCACTGTCCGGTCGACCTCCGGCATGCGCCCGATCAGGGGATCGACCTTGCCGGCCTTTGCCTTGTCATTGAGGTTTACGGTGAACTGCTGGAGCGCGCTTTCCTTCTTGCCCTCCTTCTGCTCGCCTTTTTCCTCGGTCCCCGTCACCTCGCGCGGTTCTGGGGCGGAGTCACCCTTGCCGACGCCGTGGCTGATGTAGGTGACGGCATCGAGCCGGCTCATGTCCTGCTGCTGCAGGAAATAGACCGCATAGCTCTCCCGCTCGGAGAAGAGGGCAACGAGCACATTTGCGCCGGTAACCTCGTCCCGACCCGAAGACTGGACATGGAGGATGGCGCGCTGGACCACCCGCTGGAAGCCGCTCGTCGGGGTAGGCTCAGTAGCGCTGTCGGCGACCAAGGCGCCGAGCTCATTGTCGAGATAGTGTTTGACTGTGGCCTTGAGCTCGTCGCGGTTGACACCGCAGGCGGTCATGACCTTCGAACCGTGCTCGTCGTCGATCAGCGCCATGAGCAGGTGCTCGAGCGTCGAATATTCGTGCCGGCGCTTGCTCGCCTCCCCAAGGGCGTTGTGGAGGGTCTGTTCAAGCTCGCGGGCGAAACTGGGCATTCGGGGAGTCTCCTTACCCGCTTAATGTCGGTGGAACCGGGCGCGTGAT